>Ga0181593_10000266_pt1 | contig 44588 bp, 38 predicted proteins | sample 071ome_19_FD_133756 | JGI IMG/M metagenome (GOLD analysis project Ga0181593, IMG submission 133756) | Coastal salt marsh microbial communities from the Groves Creek Marsh, Skidaway Island, Georgia - 071413AT metaG (megahit assembly) | ecosystem: Environmental > Aquatic > Marine > Intertidal... | reverse complement strand
TCTGCGAACGTACATCGTAGCAAAGATAGAACCTCAATTAGGCCCTTAGCTACTTCAGCCCCTTTTCTTAACCATGCGCGTTTGTGTGGAAGCGATTGCATCTCTGTTCTCCTGTAGATACCAGCACCAAATTTCGTATTCATGACGAACCTCACATTACGGGACGATTTTCAGCGAACCCTGCCTTTACGATGCCTTAACGCCGACGCGATGAAATGGCGCAGTAACGGACTCAACCTGAATCCATGAGTCCGCATTCGTACAGACGACGGAAGAAAATTGTCGAATTCCCAGGAATACGCCCGGCTTGAAGCACGACTCGCAGCTGCCGAACAAACCATTGAGGCCTTGCGAAAGGAGAAATCCCGGACGGAGCGAAAGCTGGAGGAGGCGCTCGCGGGGCAGGCCTCCCCGCGGGATACGGAACAGGCGCTTCTGGAAAGCGAGGCGCGGCTCAGCGCAATCATCAACAACAGCCCGACCCTGATCTTTCTGAAGGATTGCGAGTCGCGGCTTCTGCTGATCAACGATGCCTATGCCCGGCACTACGGCGTCGATAGAGACGTGATTATCGGTAATAAGGGCAGGGCCTGGCTGGACCCTGTCCTAATGGAGAAAATGCTCGAAAACGACCGGCAGGTCGTGGAAACCGGAGAATCGAACTCTTTCGAATACAGCTGGCAGGCGCAAGGCGGTCAGAAACGTTACATGAGTTCGGTAAAGTTTCCCGTCAGGGACAAGCGCGGCGACATCATTGGGGTCGGCGGTCATACGATCGACGTAACCGACCTGAAGATTGCGGAGCAACGCGAAGAAGAAAATTCTCGCTTGCTGCAAACGACTCTCGATCATGTCCAGGAAGGGATTACGGTCTACGACTCTGACCTGAACCTGCTTGCCTTCAATCAGGTGTTTGTCGATCTGTTCGGGTACCCGCCCGGTTTCGTTCGCGTCGGCCTTAATTACGAGGACCTCGCATGGCACAACGCTGAAGTCGGCCACTATGGACCGGGCGATGTTGAGGATCTGGTTAGCGTTCGGGTGGAGCGGGCAAGGACCATGGGCCCGCGTCAGTTCGAACGGACAGGCAATAACGGGAAGACGATCGCAATCTGGCGCAATCCGCTCCCAGAAGGTGGATTCGTTTCCACATTTATTGATGTCACGGCACGCAAACAGGCTGAAGATGCCCGTGAACTGGCGAGAAGCGCCGCCGAGCATGCGGCTGTCGCGGCGCGCGAGTCCAATGCGGCGAAAAGCAGTTTCATTGCAAATCTGAGCCATGAAATCAGAACACCGATGAACGGCATTCTAGGCATGGTAGAGCTTCTGGCCGACAGCGAGCTGACGGAGGATCAGCGTGAGAAGCTGGATATCATCCGCTATTCCGGCAGAACGCTTCTCGAACTGCTGAACGACATTCTCGACCTGTCCAAGATCGAGGCCGGCCACCTGGAAATCGATGCCGGAGAATTTTCGCTCGAAGAAATGCTGGAATCGTTCGAACGATTCTGGTCTCCGCTGTTGGCTGACAAGGGTGTCCAACTTTCCGTCGACAACAGGCTGTTCGACGAAACCCAGTTCCGTAGCGACGAAGGGCGTATAAGGCAAATCCTGACGAATCTGGTCGGAAATGCCGCCAAGTTCACCGCCCAGGGGCAGGTCGATATCTGCGTATCCGCGACCCGGCTCATCAATGGCAAACGCGGGTTGCGTTTCGAGGTCAATGATACGGGTATCGGAATAAAGCCTGAAGAAGTAGGCAGGCTGTTCCGGCCTTTCAGTCAGGCAGATGCTTCAACCACCCGGAAATTCGGCGGAACAGGCCTGGGACTCTCGATCAGCAAAAAGCTTGCCGTGCTGCTGGGCGGCGATATCGGCGTCGAAAGCGAATACGGCAAGGGTTCGACTTTCTGGTTTACGGTGCAGGCGGAGCCCGTGACGCTCACCCAGGAGTCTCCTCCGATAATCCGAGAGGAAGTTCGGACGGATCCGCCGACTAACAAACGTACGCTCAGAATCCTGGTGGCCGAGGACAACAAAATCAATCAGCAGGTGACCTCCGCAATGTTGAGCGGTCTCGATTGCGAGATAGAAATTGTCGAGGATGGTGCAAGTGCTGTAGCGGCGGCGACCCGGTCCGATTTCGACATTATTCTGATGGACATTCAGATGCCGGGCATGGATGGCGTGACAGCGACCCGGAAGATCAGATCGCTTCCGTCGCCGGCAGGCGATACTCCCGTAATTGCCATGACTGCCAACGCGATGACGGGCGACAGGGAAAGCTATCTGAAAAACGGGATGTCCGACTATGTGCCAAAACCGATAGACCAGGACCATCTCCTGTCCACCATCGGGAAATGGACGGATGTGCGAAAACCTGAACGCATGCCCGCTTCTACCGTTAAGGTGACGTCGGAAGAATTGTTCGACGAGGGGCTGGAAGACGAGTTCGACGCTCTCATGGAACAGTTCGATGTGACGAAACGTTCGGCCGGTTCTTGAGACGACAGGGCGTCACCCAGCCAATTCTGTCGTTTGGGCAGCGATCCCCATTTGTCTCTTGTTTTGCTATCTAACCCGTGAAAAAACGGGACTTCCTTCGGTACCGACTGAGAGAAAACGATGGCGGGAAACGGCGTGAAGCGGGCTCGGACCTTGCGCAATCTGCGGACACAGGTCGTCATTGTCGCGCCGGCCCTGTTGCTTGTTATCGCCGGGTTCGTTCTGGCCTATCAGTTCGTCGGGCCTGCGCCGCCTGATCGTCTGGTGATGGCCACGGGGTCCGAGACCGGCGCCTATCACGCTTTCGGAAAGCTTTACGCAGAGCGCTTCCGAAAGGAAGGGATCGAACTCTCGCTCAGATCGACCGCAGGATCCACCGAGAACCTGTCGCTGATCGGCGATCCGTCAAGGAATGTTCCGGTTGCTTTTATTCAGGGGGGCGTGGCGACAGCCGTCCAGCATCCCGAACTGCTTTCACTTGGCAGTGTCTATTTCGAACCGCTCTGGGTGTTCGTTCGGGGCGATGCGCCGATCGGTCAGTTGACGGATCTCGCCGGCCGGAAACTCGCCGTGGGCGGAAGCGGTAGCGGCACCAGAACGCTCGCACTGAAGCTGCTGGCCGAGAACGGCGTTACAGGCGAAACCGCCACCATCGTCGACCTCGGCGGTCCCGATGCAGCGGCGGCGCTAAAGCGCGGCGACGTCGACGCGGCATTCTTCATTACGTCAGCGACCTCGGAAACGATCCGGGATCTTGTTGCCTCGCCCGGTATTCAGCTGACGAGCTTCGGGCGGGCCGAAGCCTATCTGCGACGCCACCGCTACCTGTCCGCCGTGACGCTGCCGCGGGGAGCGGTCGATCTGGCGCGCGATCTGCCGCGGCGCGATATTGTCCTGCTGGCGCCGACGGCGACCGTCGTTGCTAACCCCGACCTTCACCCCGCCCTGATCGATCTCTTCCTGCTGACCATGCGGGACGCTCACCGGTCCGGCGGTCTGCTCGAAGCTCCCGGCGACTTTCCCTCGGGCAAATTCGTGACCTTTCCAATGGAGCCCGCGGCGGAACGTTTCTATGAACGCGGTCCGCCTTTTCTGCAGCGCTATTTGCCGTTCTGGGCGGCCAACCTGATCGACCGTCTGAAGATCATGATTCTGCCGCTTCTGACGCTGCTCTATCCGCTCTTCAAGATACTGCCGCCCATGTATAACTGGCGCATGCGGGCGCGGGTGAACCGCTGGTACCGCGATTTGCAGGCGCTGGACGACCGGGTGCGCTCGGGAGCTATCTCGAACGGGGATGCGCGCGCCGAAATCGACCGCATCGAGCAGGCCGTCGAACAGGTCACCGTGCCGGCAGGGTTCGCCTCAAGCGCCTATACGCTTCGCCTGCACATCGATTTTCTGCGGCACCGGATTGAGGGAGAGGGCTCAGTCGCCGATCCGTCTGCGCCAGACGGCGCCTGACAGGGAACCCAGCATAATCCAGAAAACGGCCGCCATGGCCAGCGACGTCGCCGAGAACTGAGCGGCGAGCTCGGGGGGGATGGAACCTCCCACCTGCTCCGGATGCGGCGCGCCGACGATATGGGGAAGGGCGAGAGCCACTAACCCGGCGAGAACCCATAGCGCCCCGTGTCTAAACGCCAGTATCCAGAGGCCTGCGGCGGTCGACAGCACGCATAACAGCCACCACCCCTGCCGGGCCCCCAGTTCAGCGGCGATTGCGCCGGGTACTTCCGGAGCCATGCCCAGTGCGGGGGCGAGGTTGAAAACAGCGAAACCGGCCGCGCCCCAGATCACGCCTTCGCGCGCGCCGATCGTTCCCTGGTTCAGGGAAAAGCAGCCGGTCAGGAGCAGCGAGAATCCGACGGCCAGCAGAATATTCGCCATCGTCGTGTAGGCGGTTCGTTCGAAGCCGTCCTCCGGCGCCCATGCCTCGCCCGGCGAATCGCCGGGGGCCGGGACGGCGTCATGGCCGGGCGCTTCGTGCGAATGGTTGCCGTGACTGTGCGCGCCGCCGGATCGGGATTCGAATTTTTCCGCCGCCAAAATCAGGGGCGTTGTAGTGAATTCATGAAGGGCTGATATAGCGAGCCCGCCCAGCAGGCCTGCGATGAGCGCGGTAAAGACGATGCGCCTGAACAACGTACCGAAGCCGGAAATAAAGCGTCAGTGACAGGGGAATGCCATGCTGTGCCGGCTGTCGTGCGCGGCGTTATGGATCGTGTCGGAATGGGCGAAGCCGACACCGAGCACGAGGAATGCGCCCAGCAACAGAGCGCACAGCGCCGGGCCGACCGGCGCGGCTGAAACAGCGGTTTCAACCTGGTTGGATTTCAAAGCCATTGATCGACCCTGCCGATTTTGTGGACTGACCCGCCTATCGTAAGGCGCTTTCGGGCAAAAGCAAATCCGGGCCCAAAAAAAACCGGGCCCAAAATAACCGGGCCCAGAGAAATTCCGGGAAGGACCCGACAGGGCGCTCCCCGGATAATGTCGGTTCAGACCGTGGTCCGGATCTTGTCAGGCGCCGCCCGAAAATCCTCCTGGCAGGCCTCGGCATAGTTCAATTCAGGATCGAGCACGGTGGCGATGGAGCGAACCTTCATGTGTTCGGGATCGCGTCCCGGCGGCATGATTCCCTTGTCGCGCAGGTCCGTTGCGGCGCGCCGCAGCCGGTTGCGTGTCAGGACGATGCCGTAGTCGCACTGGACCAGATTCTCGCGGGACCGATCGACGATGGTGCCCATCGATTCCTGGAGGCTGCCGTCCTGCATGCCGAAACCGGCGATGCCCGAATAAGACTCCCCGCGTTTCTGCGCTTCCCGGTCCATCAGATAGTCGTTGCTCTTGTTCTGGACCGGGATAAAGGTGCCGGGGATAACTGCGACATGGACCCCTTTGCCGTCGAGGCAGGCCTGTCGTTCCGTGTCAGTGAGCGGACGGTTCGGATGGTAGTCGTAGCTCCAGGTCCAGCAGTTTTCGTCGTTGATCGGGACCCAGAAATGGCCGTGCTGCGGATGGTCGGCGCGTGGCGGGATCATGGTGAAGCAGGGCATGACCCACTGGGTAACCCGCCAGTAATATTTTCCCTCTTCGGCGTTGCGGCGCGCGCCGATATAGAGGCCGCCCTCGGACTCGGCGACTTCAAAATAGGGCTTCAGATCGCCCAGATTGTAATTATTCGCCTTGGCGCCCTGGAACAGCGGGTCACGCTCAAGTTCCTGAGAATGCAGGAACGAGACATGGCTCGAATCGATGCCGCCTTCCAGCGCCTGGAGCCAGTTGCATTCCTGCAGGCGCTTGGTGGAGACCGTCTGCTCGGGCGCTACCGTGCAGAACTCCCACGCCGGTTCCGGCGGCGTGTTTGCGGGGTCGCCCATGTAGGTCCACAAAATGTCGCCGACCTTGATCAAGGGATAGGCCTGAAGTTTGACCTCTTCGCGGAATTTGTCGTTGTCGGGTTCGGAAGGGATTTCGACGCAATTGCCTTCAACGTCGAATTTCCAGCCGTGATAGGGGCAGCGCAAACCGCAATCCTCGTTGCGGCCGAACCACAGCGACACGCGGCGGTGGGCGCAGAATTCCTCGATCAGCCCGTAGCGGCCTTCGGAATCGCGGAATGCGATCATCTTCTCGCCCAGCAGCTCGCAACGAACCGGCGGGCAGTCGTTCTCCGGCAGTTCCTCGGCCAGCATCGCCGGGATCCAGTACTGACGGAACAGCTCGCCCATCGGCGTGCCCTTGTCGGTCTGTGTCAGCAGATCGTTCACTTCCTTCCGAAGCGACATGGTTCTTCTCCTCTCCGTCGTTTGGCGCCCCAATTAACTCCGTAGGGCGCGAAAATACTCCACAATCGCGCGAAACGTTCCTAAACAATCGATTTCTGTCGCCAAAGTCCTCAGGCGAAACAGGCGCCCCGCGCGAAGCACGGTATTGTCCAGAATTGACGCGCCGCAAGGGACCGCTAATCGGCAGAAGAACTAAAGGAACATGCGAATTTCGTCAATGCCGCTGGGTCTATTGAGCAGAGCTTGCCGAATAGAGCCGGAAACAGGATTATCCTGCCTATTCGCAAAAAAAAGCAGGGCAAGCAGCATGCCGACAGTCGATATCGACGGGATCGCAACACGCTACGAGGAAATGGGCGATGGGCCGGCCATTCTGATGTATTCGCCGGGCGGGTTCGACGCGCGAATCGAGCAGTGGAGCGATCTCGGAGTCTACAAGCGAATTCGACTGCTCGATCATTTGCCCGGGAAATACCGATGTATCCTGTTCGACCGGCGCGAAAACGGTCAGTCCGGCGGGCGTGTTGAGCGCATCACGTGGAACCATTACGTACGGCAGGGCGCAGGGCTGCTGGACGCGCTCGGCGTCGATAAGGCCCATATCATGGGTGGCTGCATGGGATGCTGCCCCGTGTCTGCGTTTGGGGTTGCTTTGCCCGAGCGTACGCTCTCAATGGTACATTACTGGCCGGTCGGCGGTGCGAAATACAGGATCAGCAGCCATCAGCGTTTCGCCCGTCACATGGCGTTCGTCGAAGAGAACGGGCTGCAGGCGGTCGTCGATCTGGTGCGAAGCCACGATAAAAACTTCTCAGCCGATCCGCGGGGCGGCCCGTGGGGTCAGCCGATCCGCAATTCGGACAAATTTGCCGCCGCCTATTCGGCGATGGAAAAGGAGAAGTATCTTCTAAGCGTCACCGCGATGGTGCGCGGTCTGATGGACCGCGACACATCCCCTGGCGCCGAGCCGGAAGAGCTGATGCAGCTCGATATTCCCGCCCTGATCGTGCCCGGCAACGATCCGTTTCACGCGACCTCCGCCGCGCGTTACCTGCACGAGTGTCTGGAAGGCTCCGAATACTGGGATATGCCGGTAGACGAGCAGACCGACGACAATGCGCCGCAGTGTGTGCTCGACTTCCTTGATGGTGTTTCCGTCTGACTAGCCAACCGAATTCAGGGTCGATTCGGCAAATAGGCTGTCGAGCGGCATCGGGCCGGGGATGATTTTCTGCGTCACCGCATGGGCCATCAGCCCTTCAAGCGTGTCGCGGTTAGGCTCGACGCCGTAGGGCAGGGGGTCGTCCAGCGTTTCCATCACCGCCATGTGGACCTTGTCTGCGCGCGTCGGTTCGGAAATCTGTCCTGCCTTCAGCGCAGCAACGTAGCGGCGCTTCGATTCCGCGAACGCCTCGAACACCTGAACGGCGACGTCGGGGTTCTTTTCCAGCACCGCGTCGCTGATCGCGACCGTGTGGTTGATCGGATAGAGCCCGCGCCCCCTGAAAGCGGCGAGTCCGGCCTCGAACTCGTTGGGGATCAGTTCCCCGATATTTTCGTTCTTGAATTTTGCGCCGACCGCGGCGACCAGATCGCCCGACGCCAGATGCGCTTCGAGATCGCCGTCCTCCAGCGGTACGACGTTTTCAGGCGCCTGATACTGCGCCACATGCTCGTCGCCGGAGGGCGCCCAGGTGATCGACGACAGGTCGACATCGTATTCGTCCTGGATGATCGCGCGCGCCCAGACGCCGGTGGTAACGGTATAGCCGCGATTGACGCCGACCCGCTTGCCGGCGAGGTCGGCCGGGGATTTGAGACCCGATGGCACGTGATGGGCGATCGCAGCGTGATGGAAATCCCGCACGAGAAAAACCGGAATGGCGGTGAATTTCACCCCATGCGCCTTGGCGCAGATATAGGTGGTCAGCGCCATCTCGCAGACGTCGAACTCCATCTCCCGCACCATGCGGCGGAAACCCTGCACCAGGACCGGAATTTCCTCCCAGTCCATCTCGAAATCGGGCATCGATACCTCGCCCTCCTTCAGCGCCCGGTTGTTGCCCTGGGTGCGCGATACCGCGTGCAGTCTGGTCTTGCTCATCCTGTTCCCTGTCTTTCCTGTGTTGAAATGTCTTTCCTGTGTTGAAATTCGATCAATCAGCAGCATTCGCCTTCGCCAAGATCTTCCAGCGCCGGCAGCAGCCAGGCGACCGGTAAATCGGCGTCCGTGACATCCGCAACGCGCGAGAAAATCTTCAGCCGGTAGCGCGTGTCGCCCTTCCAGAAGATCGCATTGGTCTCGTGCGGCGGGAAGCCCGGCTTGGTGCCCCGGTCCTCCGAGACCAGCACAATGTCGTGCAGGTCGATATCGAAGCGCGCCCGCAGCAGCCCCTCGACCCGCGAAATGTCCCGCAGGATGTCGGTGTCCGGTCCCAACCGTCTGAACATGTGCCGTATTGCGCCTTGAAACCCGCGGAAATCCGGGCAGTCGACCGTTGGGGGCCGCGATCCCGGTTGCCGCGACTTTGCCGCTTTGCTAAATCAGGGTCAACATCATATCGGGAGAGAACAACGTGGCAGAAAAAGTAGTCGCCGCCGTACGGACGGCGCCCCAGACGACCGAATTCCGCGAATACGACATGCCGGACATTCCGGAAGAAGCGGCGCTTCTGAAAGTCGAGGTCGCGGGCATCTGCGGCACCGACGTCAAATTCTATTCGAAGCCGCCTTTCGAGGGCCCCGTCATCATGGGGCACGAAAATATCGGCTACATCGCCAAGGCCGGGAAGGTCTTCCAGGAGCGCAAGGGCCTCAAGGAAGGCGATCTGGTGTTCGTCGAGCACTATGTCGGCTGCATGAACTGCGAGCACTGTCACCGGGGCGATTACCGTCTCTGCATGTTCACCGACTGGCGCAAAATGCCCGAAGGACTGCGCTTCGGCTATACGCTGGCGGAGCGCGCGCCGCACCTGTTCGGCGGGTTCGCCCATTACATGTACCTGCCGTGGAACTCGGTCATCCACAAGGTGCCGGACGGGCTGTCGCCGGAATATGCCGGTGTGGTGACGCCGATGGCCAACGGCATCCAGTGGGCGCTGTTCGACTGCGAGGTCGGCTATGACAGCCGCGTGCTGATCCAGGGGCCGGGCCAGCAGGGCCTCTGCAACACTATCGCCGCCAAGACCGCCGGCGCGTCGCTGATCATCGTCACCGGCACGTCCAAGGACAAGAAGCGTCTCGATGTGGCGAAGAAACTCGGCGCAGACCATGTCATCGTAGTCGATGAGGAAGATCCGCTGGAGCGCATCATGAACATTACCGGCGGAGAAGGCGTCGACGTGTCGCTCGACTGTACGGCGGGCGCCGGCACCATCCCGACGCTGCTCGGCATCGAGGCGCTCAAGCGCAAGGGCGGCACGCTGCAGTTCCAGGGTGAGGACGTGAACGAGTTTCCGGCATTCCCGATGAACAAGGTCGGAAACAAGTACATCACCATGAAGGCGGCGCGCGGCCACAATTACGAAAGCTGCGAGCTGGGCCTGAAACAGCTGGCCTCCGACCGGTACGACATCGGCCTGATCACCACCCACAAGTACGGCCTCAAGGACGTGCATGAGGCGATCAACGCGGTCGGCGGCAGCGGCGACGTGATCCACTGCTCGCTGATGCCCTGGGAGTAAACGGGGGAATAGTCTGTGACCGGTAACGGCGAAGACGGGCGTATACCCGTCACCGTCGTCACCGGGTTCCTCGGCGCGGGCAAGACCACGCTGGTCAACCGGCTGCTGGGGCAGCTCTCGGCCTCGAATAATAATCGGCGTTTCGCCGTCATCGTCAACGAGTTCGGCGATATCGGAATCGACGGCGATCTGATCGCCACCGGCGAGGAAGAGCTGATCGAGCTGTCGTCCGGCTGCATCTGCTGCGTGGTGCGGGGCGATCTGATCCGCACCATGCGGAACCTGCTGTCGGAGAAACCGGATATCGACGGCATCGTCATCGAGACCACCGGTCTCGCCAATCCCAGCCCTGTCATCCAGACTCTGGTAATCGACCAGGTGATCGGCGCGCAGTGCCGGCTGGATTCGGTCGTCTGCGTGGTAGACGCGGCGCATATTCTGGACCGGCTGTCGGACGAGGGCGATGCGGCGGACGCCGCCGACCAGGTCGCGTTCTCCGACCATATCCTGCTCAACAAGGCGGACGATGCCGCCGCGCCTCTGGAAGACATAGAGGCCCGGCTGCGTGCTCTGAACCCGTTCGCGGTAATCACCCGCGCCAACCGGGCCGATGTGCCGGCCGAAGCGATCCTGAACCGGAACGGGTTCGAACTCGACCGCGTCGAGGCGCAGCTACCCGAGCTAGAGGACGGTCACGATCATGGGCACGACCACGAGCATCACGACCACATCGACGCATCCGGCGTCGAGAGCCTGTCGTTGAGCGCCGACGAACCGCTCGACGGCGCTCGGCTGGAAGAATGGATGCAGGACGTACTGGCGCGGTGGGGCGCCAGCCTGCTGCGCACCAAGGGCATCCTGTCGGTCGAGGGCGAGGACCGGAAGCTGGTGCTGCAGGCCGTAAACATGATGCTGGAGGGCGATTATGTCGGCGACTGGGGCGAGGAGCCGCGCCGCTCGCGCCTGGTCTTCATCGGCCGGCGGCTGGAACGCAAGGCGCTGGCGGAAGGCTTCGCGAAATGCCGCGCCACCGCGTTTGCAGGCTGACCGCCGCGCTGTACGATCACTCAATAATTCATTTCAGGGAGAAGCAGCATGACCAGAATTCCGCCGCTTGCGCGTGAGGAGATGGACGAGGAAAACGGTGCGATCTTTGACCGCATCGTCGGCGACGGCGGGCGCGTCGGGTTCGGCCCGGCCATCGGCTACGCCTATTCCGGCCCGGTCTGGGATTTCCATAACAAATCGAGCAGTTTCCTGCTCGACTGCACGCTGACCAACGCGCAGGTGCGGATTATCTCGCTCCTGACCGTGCGCCACTGGAAAGCGGCCTACCCGTGGAGCGCCCAGTCGAAGACGGCGATGAATGCCGGCCTGTCCAGGGAAGTTGTCGAGGCCATCAACGAGGGCACGGAGCCCGATTTCGGCAATGACGACGATCTTGCCGTCTACCGCGCCGCGCGGGAGCTGCTGGAAACCGGAAACCTGTCGGACGAAGGATTCGCGGCCGCAGAGGCTGCGCTCGGTTACAAGCGCATGTCCGAACTGGTCCACACGATCGGCCATTTCTGCACCACCGGGCTTATGGCCAACATGTGCGGCTGCACCCCGCCGGACGACGCGGTGTCGAAGCTGAAGGGGTAGGAGGGCGCAGATGCCCCAGATCGGCTACATCCTGCCTACCCGCGAATTCATCATGCGGGGGCGGCATGAGGCGACGCCGATTCTCGATCTGGCGGAACGGGCTGCATCGCTCGGGTTCGACTCGTTGTGGGTCGGGGATTCGGTGACGGCCCGTCAGCGGCAGGATGCGCTGACCATGCTGGCGGCTGTCGCCGTTCGCGAGCCGGGCGTGACCATCGGCACTTCGGTCCTGCTGACCGCGCTCCGCAACCCGGTCGCGCTGGCGCAGCAGATCGCGACGCTGGATCGGATCAGCGAGGGGCGGCTGATCCTCGGCTTCGGTATCGGCCCGGACACAAAGGCTGTGCGGACGGAATACAAGGCGCTCGGCGTGCCGTTCGAACAACGCGCCGGGCGTACGCTCGAAGGGCTGCGCCTGATGCGCGCACTATGGACCGGCGAGAAGACAGACTGGGACGGGCGCTGGCAGGTCGACGGCGTCGAGCTCGCGCCGTTGCCGCACCGGACAGGCGGCCCGCCGATCGTCATCGGCGGCGGCTCGCCGAAGGTGCGGAAACGGGCCGGGACATTGTTCGATGGCTGGATGCCGGTCTCCGCGAGCGCGCAGCAATGGGGCGAAGGGTGGCGCGAGGTCGAGGATCACGCCCGCGAAGCCGGCCGCGACCTGAACGATCTGATCGCCGCCGTGGTGCTGAACCTCTCCATCGACGAGGACGAGGCGGCGGCGGATGCGGAGCTTGACCGCTATATCGCCGAATATTACGGCGTAAAGGATCCTGGGCCCTTACGCGCCTCGCACGGCAGCTACGCGGGCACCGCTGCCGGCGCTGCCGAGTGGCTCAACGAGTTCGCCGAGCAGGGCGCCCGCCACTTCGCACTCCGTTTTGCCGGCGACAACGAGAGGCACCTGGAGGTGGTGGCGCGGGTACGGGAGCAGCTGGGGTGGTGAGGGACGTGCGCTGGCGCCGCCTAACAAGATTTTCCCCTAAAACTCCATCAGATCCTCGGCGACGACGACCTCGCCTGAGAAATATTTCCTGACTTCCTCGGCCCAGTCCTCGTAATTGTCGGCTTCGACGCGCTGTGTCAGGTGCGACAGTACAACCTTCTTCACGCCGGCCTTTGTCGCCAGGTTGCCGACCCCGTCGAGGCTCATATGGCCCATCGTGGCCTGACGCATGATGCCGTCGCGTTCGGCCTCGGTCATCGTATCCCACCTGCCGTCCTGGATCATGAAGTTGCGGCGCTCATCGCAGGAAGACGTCTCGGTCACCAGAACGTCGGCGCCCTTGACCAGCTCGGCGACGGCATCGCTGAACCCGGTGTCTCCGGTGAAGGCGATCACCCGGTCGGGTGTTTCGAACCGGTAGGAGTAGGATTTGTAGAGCCCGGCGGCGTCGCCCGTATGGAAGCTGTAATGGGTGTTTTCGACTGTCGTGACGCGGATATTTTCATCCCTGTAGATTTCGCCGACGCCGACATCGTGACCGAAAAACATCTTATCCAGCGGGATCGAGCGCCCGCCGTCCGCGATGCGGATATCGGCGCTGATGCTGCAATACTGCACGGTGGCGTCGACCAGCTCCTTCGTCCGCGGCGGGCCGTAGACATTGATCGGCTCGGTGCGCTTGCCGTCCCACGCCAGCGACATCAGCGTGCTCAGCCCGGCGGTATGGTCGTCGTGATGATGGGTCAGGAAGATGGTCCCGACCCTGCGCACGTCGGCGCCTGCCCGCGCCATGCGCCGCGAAACCCCGTCGCCTGCGTCCAGCACGTAGTAGGTCCCGTTGACAGTGATCAGATGCGAGGTCTGCGCCCGGTGCGGCGTCAGTGACGGCCCGCCGGCGGTGCCGAGGATGATCAGCGAGGATGGTGTTTTCATGCAGCCTTCTCCCGTTCACGCAGCGCTGGGACTCCTGCAGCGCCCGAAAAGTCTAGAGCATGATCCGCTCTCGGGGAAACGCGCTGCCGGTCCGATCCGGCCGGCTTTCCGTCTTGTGCCTTTCCGCCCTACCATCCCGACTAGGGCGATACGAACCGAGCAAGGAGGAGACCGATGACCGAGTCCGCTAACGATGCGCCGCTGGGCGTGATCGATTTTCACAGCCATTTCACCGGGCCGTCCTTTAACAGAACGATACTGGACCGCCTGAAAGACCCGAAGGCGCGCGCCGAGTGGGGCCGGATCGACGCGCTGCTCGACAGCCCGGCGGCGCTTGTCGACTCGCTGGAGGAAACCGGCGTATCGGCGCGGGTGATCAATATCCCGACCGCCTTTCTCGAAGACGCCGACGGCAACGTGCCGCCGGATACGCACCGGAAAATCAACGACGAAGTCGCCAACATGGTGGCGAAGAACCCCGGCAGGCTGCACGGGCTCGCCACGATCGATGTCTTCTCCGGCGATGACGGCGCGCGCGAGGTTCACCGTGCCCACAAGGAACTCGGCATAAACGGCATCTTCGTCGAGAGCGCGTCGGGCGACCTGCTGCTCGACGCGAAGGAGGCGCGCCCGACGCTCGCGGCGGCGGAGGAACTCGGCATCCCTGTTTTCGTGCATCCGCAGACCGACCCGCAGCTGCATGCGCGTTTCGCCCCGCGCGGCCGGCTCGGCCATCGTCTGGCGCGCGGCACCGTCAATTCGGCGACGCTGCTCGCCATGCTCGACCAGGGGGTGTTCGACGAGTTGCCGAAGCTCCAGGTGGTGGTCACCACGCTCGCCATCGGCGGCGTGCTGATGGCCGGCGGATTCGCCGACGGGCACGGCATCCGCGCCGACACGCCCGAACTGATGCGCCGCCATGTCTATATCGACACGATGGGCATCCACCCCGCGCTCGTCGGCGCGGTCGTCGACCTGCTCGGCGCCGATCACGTGCTGGCCGGCACCGACTGGCCCGTCGCGGTGGAAAAGGATGTGCCCGCACGGCTGAAAACCGCGCTGGATGCCGCCGGCCTCAATGCCGCAGAGCAGGAAATGGTGGCCAGCGGCAATACGCTCAGGCTGCTCCGGGCGGGGTGAGGACCTGGTCCGGGCCCAACTCGTCAGCCTTGGGAACCGGAGGCAGGTCGACCGCCGCACCGTCCGCATCGACGAGGTCGGCATTTCCGTATTCAAGGCACCACAGGACATACTGGCGCGCCAGCTCGAGCGCCTGAGCGTGATCCACGCCGTAAATGAGAAACGGCTTCGTGCGCAAATAAGGGCAGGACAGCAGACACACCGAATCGTCCTTACCGCTGTCTTTCGGCGCAAAGATATCGACGGAAATCGGTTCGATATCGCCGTTCTCCTCGCGCACGAAGCCATTAAAGCGATAGACGGGTTTTTCTAGTTGTTCCATGTGTCCAAGGGCGGTAGCTCGACTGCCGGACGACCGGATCGGCGAGCAGCGTTGTATGCTGATGCTCGTGCTATGAGCAGCCCCAAAAATCGACACCATGGTTTGCAGTCCGGCATCACGCTGTCCCTGAATACCAAGTACCCTTGCCTTTTCCGTGCCGAGTCAGACGATTGGCGGATACCAGAGACTGTATATGCTTTTTGACGGTGTTGCGGTTTGCGTTCGTTAGCATGACCGCCTGGGAAATTGTGACGCGGCCATGTTCCCGGGCAAGCTCCAGAATCTCGAGCGAGAGCGCCGGCAGGCTGTCTGCCATGATGCGTTCGCGCTCGATTTTTTTTTGCAGTCGATCCTTGTGCTGCTTCAGGGCGCGCAGGAAATACACCACCCAGGGCGACCAGTCCGGAGCGTCGTTCCGGATCGTGCCTTGGGTACGGCGCAGCGCAAGATAATAGTTTTCTTTCGTTTGCTCCATAACGCTTTCCAGCGATGCGTATGGCACGTAGGCGTAGCTGCTGCGCAGTAATAACAGCGTGGTCATAATTCTGGAGAGCCTGCCGTTGCCGTCCTGAAACGGATGAATGGCCAGAAACGTCACGATAAAGATCGATATTATCAGGAGCGGATGAAGTCGATTGCCGTCGAGCGCGGCATTCGTCCATTCGACAAGGTCGGCCATCTGTCTTGGCGTTTCGAACGGCGAGGCGGTCTCGAAGACGATGCCGATCTCGTTGCCCTCCGCATCGAAAGCGCTGACATTGTTCGGGCTGGATTTATATTCACCGCGATGACGCTCGTCCTTCGTACTGTGCGCGAGAAGGTCGCGGTGAAGCTGTCTGATGTGGTTTTCGGTGATCCCAATTTCCGGGAAATGGATGAAAATCGTTTCCATCGCCTCCGCGTAACCGGCGACTTCCTGTTCGTCCCTCGTCTCGAATTTTCTGATTTCTATGCTGGAGAGCAGGCGCTCGACATCCCGGTCCGAGAGCTTGCTGCCTTCGATACGGGTGGAGGAACCCACACTTTCGATCGTCGCCACGCGGCGCAATGCCGACAGGCGTTCCGGCGCAAGCGTTCCGATCGCCTTCCATGCGCCCTTGAACTCGTCCAGCTCCGCAATCAGCGAGAGTATTTCCGGCGTGATCGTGAGAGTTTCTGTATTTATGATCATACCCGAAAAATTATCCGAATATATCCATAAATACAAGTATATGAGTTTTTACATCCGAAAACGTATCCATAATTATACATATTGATCGAAAATAGGATGTCGAGATCATAGTCTCCAAGGGGTGTGCGCCTCGGATCGAACCAACGACCTCCGCTGCGTGAACTGAAAGTTCGCCATCTACGCGACGCGCCTCGACCCTACCCCTGTTCCGCCAGAATCGTCGCGGCGACCTTTTCGCCGACCATGATGGTCGGGAAGTTGGTGTTGGCGCAGGGGATGGCCGGCATGATCGACGCGTCGCACACGCGGACGCCGGAAACGCCGTAGACCCGGGCCGACGGGTCGGTCACCGCACCGGGGTCGTCCGCCGCTCCCATACGACACGAGCAGGACGGGTGGTGGTGTCCGACGACAGCGGAGCGGATCCAGTCGATCATCGTCGACTCGTCGTTCAGCACGTCCTCGACGGTAGGCCCGTCGGCGATCATGTTTTCGATGATCCAGCGGCGCGCGAAGGACGACATGTCCATCATTGCGCCGCCGACCCTTGTCTGGAATTTGTTCGAATGGCTGTAAACGGCATACTTCCGCGCCCGGTCGCTGTAGCTCAGCGGGAACACGTCGAGCACGGTGTCCCGGAAGGATCGATGCGACGCCAGTTTCGCCATCAGCCGCGTGCCTTTCATCAGGCGCTGCATGTCGCGCGGATCGGAGCACATGTTGAAATCGACGTCCGGCTCGGCCATCGGGTCGTCCGGGTTCAGCCGCACTTCGCCGGTCGAGAAGGACTTGTTGACCCACATCATGATCAGCCCGAGCCGGTCCCCCACCGCATGCCACGACGACTTGTTCATCGGGATCATGTACATGTCGCCGGTCGGACAGCCCTCGACCTCCGACGACCAGCGGAGACCCGTATACATCGGCAGGCGCAGGCCGGGCAGCAGCCGGGATTCGCGCTTCATGTAGCAGCCGAAATTGACGCCGGGATGCTCCATCAGGTTCCGGCCGACGCCGGCGCGGTCCGCGACCACCTCGATGCCGCGTTCCGCCAGCTCGGCCGCCGGCCCGATGCCGGATCGCAGCAGGATGGCCGGCGAATGGAATGCGCCGCCGCTGACGACGACTTCCCTGGCCCGGATATCGATCGTCTCGCCCCGGCGGCGGATGCGCACGCCGGTGCAGCGCGTGCCGTCGAACAGCAGCTTTTCGGCGACCGATTCCCCCAGGACCCGGAAATTCGACCGCGCGCGGACCTCCGCCGTCAGATAGGCGGTTGCGGTAGAGGTGCGCCTGCCCTCCCTGTTGGCCGTCGCGATCGGGAAGAACCCGTCCTCGAAGACGGCGTTGTTGTCGCCCAGATCGCGCCAGCCTTCGTCGGCGGCCGCGGCGATGAACCCCTTGGTGAATTTCGGCCAGCGGTCTTCCGCCACACGGTGGATGGCCATCGGCCCGTCCTTTCCGTGCATCGGGCCGTCCTTGTCGACATCGGTTTCCATCTTGCAGAAGAACGGCAGAACGTCATCCCAGCCCCAGCCCGCGGCGCCGCGCTCGACCCAGCCATCGTAGTCGCTCGGCAGGCCGCGAATGGAAATCATGCCGTTGACCGACGAGCCGCCGCCGATCACGCGCCCCTGCGCCATGCGGACCCGCTTGCGGCGATCCGGGGCGTTGCCCGGCTTCGGGCCGAAGATCACCTTCTGGCCGGTCCAGGTGAAGCGCGGGTTGCTGTGCGCCGATCCGGAGAACAGTTCGCGGAGCTCCGTGGGTTCCGCGCCGGGGGCGAAATCCTCTCCCGCCTCGATCAGAAGGACCTGATTGGAAGACCGTTCGCTGAGCCGCGCCGCCGCCACGCAGCCCGCTGCGCCCCCGCCGACCACAACGAAATCGAACTGCCGGTCAAAACCGTCCGCCATCGTCTCTTTCCCCCTGTGCCTGAATCCTGTCGTCCGAATGGTTCGTTGGGATTATCGAACCAAAGCGCCTCCCGTGTCACGTCGGGCGCGTTGACGACACTGCTGCCTCTGAGATTTCCAGTTGGCCTGCCACCCGAAGCCCGCAGGGCTCTTCCCTCCGGGGGATTTTCCTGGCTTACGCGGCCTTCGGCCACGGTCCAGGAAAATGGTGGGCGCGGCTGGGATTGAACCAGCGACCTCTCCGGTGTGAACGGAACGCTCTCCCGCTGAGCTACGCGCCCTTATCGAGGCCGGAACGGCCTGTCAGGAAGGCCCGCATATAAGGCCGGGGCCCGGCGATAGTCAAGCGAGGCGCGACCTGTCCGAATGACATTACCCGTAGCGAAATTGCGGCTTGCGTTCGGCTGCCGCCGTCCTATCTTTCGGACCATGAAACGACGTCGTCATATCGCGTCCCCGGTCGCGACCGTCGCGCTTCTCGCAGGGCTTGCGACCGGCGGACCGTCGGCCGCCGCCGATCAGCTCGCTTTTTCCGTACCGAATCCGCTCGGCGCGGTTCAGAACCGGCGGGTCGCGCTCGATTACGCGATCTATATCGGCGGGTTTCGCATGATCGATATCGCGCTCAAGGCCAGGCTCGATCGGGCCGACTACCGGATCGGCATGGACCTCAAGGCGGTCGGGTTCCTGAACACCATCATCGACTGGGAGATGACCGCCTGGTCCGAGGGCAGTTTCGAGTCCCGCCGCGTGGTGCCGGTGCGCGCCGGCCATAACAGCGAATGGCGCGGCAAGCATCGCCGCATCCGGCTCGACTGGTCGAGGGGCGACGGCCCTCCCGTGGTCGAGACAGTGCCGAAGGGGGGCGGCGACGAGCGCAGCATCGTCAAGGAGCAGGACCGCATCGGCGTGCGCGATCTGGCCGGCGCGATCCTGTCGACGCTGATTTCGGTCGGGATCAAGGATAGCTGCACCCATGCGGAACCGGTGTTCGACGGACGGCGGCGTTTCGACATGAAGTTCGAAGAAGTCGGGCGCGACCGGCTGGAGAAAACCGACTTTTCCCCCTACGAGGGAGAGGCGCTGCGCTGCAGCCTGGAGATCGAGCGAATTTCCGGCTTCCGCCTGCGCCAGTCCCGCTATCGCTGGATGTCTGGCGGCAACCGGGCGACGGTCTGGCTCGGTCGCGCCCTGCCGGACGCACCCCCGGTGCTGATGCGGCTCGAGGTCGAGACCGTGTTCGGACCGCTGCGGCTGCACCTGGTGAAGGCTGCGCTGGATAACGGCGGGGTGACGCTGCCCGCACAACAATCGAAATTTCACGGAAAATCCGGAAATTCGGATTAGACTCCCTTCCCGATTCCGTTTAGCGGCGCGATTCCCTATACTCGCGCCGATGATTCAGGAGATTTCTGAGACGTGAGCGACAGACAGATCGCTGCAATCGTTCTTGCCGCCGGGCTCGGGACGCGGATGAAATCCGCGACGCCGAAGGTGCTGCACAGGGTGGCCGGCAAGCCGATGATCGGCCATATCCTGACGGCGCTCGACGGGTTCGACGCCGACCGGACAATCGTGGTTGTCTCGCCCGGCATGCCGCAGGTCGCTGAATTTGTCGCACCGGCGGTTACCGTCGAGCAGGACCCGCCGCTCGGCACCGGTCATGCGGTGATGGCGGCGCGCGACGCGCTCTCGGGGTTCGAGGGAGACGTGCTGGTGCTGTTCGGCGATACGCCGCTCCTGACGGGAGAAACCATGAGGGCGATGGTCGAGGCGCGGCGCGGCCCGGACAATCCCGCCGTCGTGGTGCTGGGTTTCCGGCCCGACGATCCCTCCGAATACGGGCGGCTTGTCCAGGGCGGCGACGGCAGCCTTGAACAGATCGTCGAGGCGCGCGACGCAACCGAGCCGCAGCGCGCGATCCCGCTCTGCAACGCCGGTATCATGGCGATAGACGGCGCGCGGCTGGTCGACCTGCTGGATGCTATCGGCAACGACAACGCGAAGAACGAATACTACCTGACCGACATCGTCGCCATCGCGCGCGCCAGGGGGTGGAACTGCTCGGTCGTCGAAACAGACGATCCGGACGAGGTAATGGGCGTCAATTCGCGCGCCGGGCTCGCCGAGGCCGAGGCAGCGATGCAAAAGCGCCTGCGTGCGCACTGGATGGCGGAAGGGGTGACGCTGACCGATCCCGAAACGGTCTGGTTCAGCACCGATACGGTGCTGGGACGCGACGTCACGGTGGGGCAGAATGTTGTGTTCGGCCCCGGCGTGACCATCGGCGACAATGTCGATATCCGTCCGTTCTGCCATGTCGAGGGCGCGACGGTCGAAGACGACGCCATTATCGGCCCCTATGCACGGCTTCGGCCTGGCGCGGATATCGGGCGCGAGGTCCATATCGGGAATTTCGTCGAGGTAAAGGAAGCGCGGCTGGATGAGGGCGCGAAGGCCAACCATCTGAGCTATATCGGCGATTCTTTTGTCGGGGCGGGCGCGAATATCGGCGCCGGCACCATCACCTGCAATTACGACGGATTCCTGAAAGCGCGCACCGAGATCGGAGCGGGGGCCTTTATCGGCTCAAACACAGCGCTGGTCGCACCGGTCAGGGTCGGAAACGGCGCGATCACCGGGGCGGGCTCGACAATCACGACAGACGTGGAGGAGAACGCGCTCGCCGTCACCCGCGCGCCGCAGAAGGATCTCGCCGGCTGGGCCCTCAAATACCGGGTCCGCAAGCAGGCGGAAAAAACCACAAAGAAGAAAGCAGGCTAGCCCCTCATGTGCGGCATTATCGGCATTATCGGGCGGGCGCCGGTGGCCCCGTTGCTGATCGACGGGCTGAAGCGGCTCGAATATCGAGGCTACGATTCTGCCGGCATCGCCACGCTGGTTGACGGGAAAATCGACCGTCGCCGCGCCGAGGGCAAGATCGTCAATCTGGATGCGCGGGTCGAGAAGGAACCGCTCGGCGGCACGATCGGCATCGGCCATACGCGCTGGGCCACCCATGGCGGGCCGAGCGAAACCAACGCGCACCCGCACGCCGATGAGCGCGTGGTGCTTGTCCATAACGGCATCATCGAGAACTTCCAGGCGCTGCGCGAGGAACTGACGGCGAAAGGCCACAGTTTCGAGACCGACACCGACACCGAAGCCGTGGTGCATCTGGTCAGCTCGCTGCTGGCCGAAGGCAAATCGCCGCAGGAAGCGGTCGCCGCCGCGCTGAAACGCCTCGAGGGCGCGTTCGCGCTCGCCATCCTGTTCGCTGGCGAGGACAGGCTGATGATCGGCGCGCGCCGCGGCAGCCCGCTCGCCATCGGCTATGGCGACGGCGAGATGTATATCGGCTCGGACGCGCTGGCGCTGGCGCCGCTGACCGAGCGGATTTCCTATCTGGAAGAAGGAGACTGGGCCGAAATCACAGCGGACGGCGCCGTCGTGCATGACGACACCGACGCGGTTGTTGAACGCCCGGTCCGCCAGACCGCGACCTCCGGCGCGATGACCGGTAAAGGCGGGTTCCCGCATTTCATGCTCAAGGAAATCTACGAGCAGCCCGCGGTGATCGGTGACACGCTGCACACCTTCGTCAACCCGTGGAGCAACCTGGTCACCCTTCCGGAGCTCCCGTTCGATCTCGCGGCAGTCTCACGCGTCACCATCATCGCCTGCGGAACGTCCTATCATGCGGGGATGGTCGCCAGATACTGGCTGGAAAAGGTCGCACGCGTGCCGGTCGATCTGGATATCGCTTCCGAATTCCGCTACCGCGCCGTCGACATGGAACAGGGCGGGCTGTCGATCTTTATCTCGCAGTCCGGCGAGACGGCGGATACGCTCGCCGCGCTGCGCTACGCGAAATCCCAGGGGCAGCACACGCTCTCCATCGTAAACGTTCCGGAAAGCTCGATGGCTCGGGAAGCGGACGCCGTGCTGCTGACCCATGCCGGCCCGGAAATCGGCGTTGCCTCGACCAAGGCCTTCACCACTCAACTGACCGTACTCGCCTGTCTTACCATCGACATGGCGACGGCGCGCGGCAGGATCGACGAGAACCGCGCCGCGCAACTCTGCCAGGCGCTCAAGGAAGTGCCCTCGCGGGCCAACGAAATCCTCAACCATGACAGCGCCATCGCCATGCTGGCGAAGGAGGTCGCCGCTGCGCGGGACGTGCTCTATCTGGGCCGCGGCACCGGATTTCCCATCGCGCTCGAAGGCGCTCTCAAGCTCAAGGAAATCAGCTATATCCATGCCGAGGGCTATGCCGCCGGCGAGATGAAGCACGGACCCATCGCGCTGATCGACGAAGACGTTCCGGTGATCGTGATCGCACCGTCGGACGAGCTGTTCGAAAAGACTGCCAGCAACATGCAGGAAGTCATCGCCCGCGGCGGCCGCGTCATCTTTCTGTCCGACGCGGAGGGCATCGCCAGGCTCGGCGGCATGGCGGCGGCGACCATCGAACACCCGGCGGTCAACCCGTTCGTCGCGCCGATCCTCTACACGATTCCGGTGCAGCTGCTCGCCTATCACACGGCGGTGCTTAAGGGCACCGACGTCGATCAGCCGCGTAACCTCGCCAAATCGGTTACGGTGGAGTAGGGGGGCATGCCCATTTCCACCATCGCCATTCTCAGCCCCGGCAATATGGGGAGCGCCGTCGGGCGGTTTCTTGTCGAGGGCGGGTTCGATGTCGTTGCCTGTCTCGGCGAGCGTTCGGACTTCACGCGTGAGCGGGCGGAGAAGTACGGCATCCGCGATATCGGCGGGATCGACGATATGGTTGCGGCGTCCGATCTGGTGTTGTCGATTCTGGATCCCGCCAGGGCTGAGGAAATTGCGGAAGCGACCGCGGCGGCGATGAAGAAGGCCGGCAAGTCGCTGGTTTTCGCCGACTGCAACGCAACGTCGCCCGCGACTGCGGAGAAGCTGAACGGCCTCATAGAAGAGGCCGGCGGAAAGTTCGTCGATGTCGGGATCATCGGCGGCGCGCCCGACCGGAAAGAAAACTTCCCAAATTTCTGCACTTCAGGCCCGCATGCCGAGCTGCTGCAGCCGTTGGACGGCAAGGGCGTCAAAATCCTGAAGGTTGGCGACGAAATCGGCGCTGGCTCGGCCATCAAGATCTGCAACGGCGCGTGGAACAAGGGCGCGTTCGCGCTCTACACCGCCGTCATGCTGGCGGCCGAACATTACGGCTTTACCGAAATTCTGCGCGAGCGCCTGCCGAAGAGCCAGGCCGGTACGGTCGACAAGCTCGACGCCGCGATCAATCGTCTGCCGTCGTTGTCGGGGCGATATGTCGGCGAGATGGAACAGGTCGCAGAGACCTTTGCCTCCATCGGCATGCCGGATGGATTTCACGATGCTTCCGCCCAACTGTTCCGCATGCTCAACGACACCTCGCTGGGGTCCGAACGGCGCGAGCTGATCCCCGACGACCGTACGACTCTCGATGTCCTGAAAATTCTCATACAGGACATCGAGAACAGCTAATGGCGGAATCGAGATTTTTCGGCGGGATCGCCGCGGCGCTCTCCAACCCGCAATTCCGTCTCTACTGGAGTTCCAATGCCGTCTCCACTATCGGCCGCTGGGTCTACCGGACGGCGGTGGCCTGGCTTGCCTGGGAACTGACCGAGGACCCTAAATGGCTCGGCATTGTCGCTTTCGCCGACATTTTTCCCATGGTGGCGCTGTCGATCTTCGCCGGCGCGATGTCGGACCGGATCGGCTACATGAAGGTCATCCGGTCGACCCAGCTGGGCATGATCGTCCTTGGAATCGCTTTCATAGGGACGATTTCCGCCGGTTATCTCAGTATCGAGCTGATTGTCTGCCTGTCGATCTTTCACGGAACGATGGAGGCGCTGGCGACGCCGCCCCGCATTTCGCTGGTTCATGCGCTGGTGCGCAAGGAAGATTTGTCGGCCGCCATCGCGATGGGGTCCGCCATGTTCAATGCCTGCCGCGTGCTGGGCCCGGCCATCGGCAGTGCGCTGTTACTCTGGACGACCCCGGAGGTGGTCATGGCGGTCGCAACGGCGGCCTTTATCCAGTTCTATATCGTGACCTTCTTTATCCATGCTCGCGGGGGTGACGCCGGAGGAACCGGGCGCATTTCCTGGGAGCTGGTCGAGGACATGAAGCAGGGCGTGATCTACGCCTGGAAGCATGTCGGTATCCGTTTCATCATGCTGATGCTGGTCGTCGTCGGCATGTTGCTGCGCCCTGTTATGGAGTTCGCGCCCGCTTTTTCCGCAGATGTGTTCGGACGCGGGCCGGACGGGTTCGGCATGCTGCTGTCTTCGATCGGCGGCGGCGCCCTGGTTGCCGCGTTGTGGATGGCGCGCCGGGGGCGGACCGATGGCGTCACGCGGCTGGTCGTGCACTCCCTGCTGGCCCAGAGCCTCGCGCTTATCCTGTTTTCGATGACGTCGAATATCTTCGTCGGGTGCGCCTTCCTGATCGTCTTCGGGTTTTTCATGCTGATGGGCGGGATCGGATCCCAGACGCTGATCCAGAACGCGGTCGACTCCGGCATGCGCGCACGGGCCGTAAGCCTGTTTATCCTCGTTTCCTGGGGCCTGCCTGCCCTCGGAGCGCTGGCAATGGGCTGGTTTGCCTCGTATTTCGGGCTGCAGCTGGCCGTGGCAGTTGGTGCGGCGCTCGCCGTCGTCGCCTGGCTTGGGTCGCTACGCCCCGGCGTCCGCCTGGGACCCGGTCTTGAGGCGATCAAAGCGAAAAAATCGGGCGGTTAACAGAAACGGCCCCGTGGCGTATATTGCGACGGTCAATGGCCGACCGGTCCGCAACCGTTGCTTGCCGGCGAGTCAAATCCCAACGGAGAAAGCCGACATGCCACGTGACATGAACGTTCCCATAAACGATCCAAAACTCGTTCGCGAGCAGTGCTATATCAACGGCGAATGGTGCGATGCCGATAGCAGCGAAACCGTCGAGGTCACAAACAAGGCGACCGGCGAAGTGCTTGGGACCGTACCGAAGATGGGGGCCGACGAGACGCGTCGCGCCATTGAAGCGGCGAACGCCGCGCTGCCCGCCTGGAAGGCCAAGACCGCCAAGGAACGCTCTGTCATCCTTCGCCGCTGGTACGAACTGATGCTTGAGCATCAGGAAGATCTGGCCACGCTGATGACGGCGGAACAGGGTAAGCCTAAAGCCGAAGCGATGGGCGAGGTGGTCTACGCCGCCAACTTCATTGAATGGTTTGCCGAGGAAGGCAAACGCATTTACGGCGACACCATCCCGAGTTTCGCCCCGGACAAGCGCATTATCGTCACCAAGGAACCGATCGGTGTGGTCGCCGCGATCAGCCCGTGGAACTTCCCGGCGGCGATGATCACGCGGAAATCCGGACCGGCGCTCGCCGCCGGCTGCACCATTGTCGTGAAGCCTGCGACCATGACGCCCTATTCGGCGCTGGCGCAGGCCGAGCTCGCCGAACGCGCCGGCATTCCGCCGGGGGTCTTCAATGTCGTAACAGGCAGCGCCGGCGCTATCGGCAGCGAGCTGACCGGCAATCCCATCGTCCGCAAGCTGACTTTCACAGGCTCTACCGAAATCGGAAAGATGCTGATGGAGCAGTGCGCCAGGACGGTGAAGAAGGTCTCCATGGAGCTGGGCGGCAACGCGCCCTTCATCGTGTTCGACGATGCCGATCTCGATGCAGCGGTTGAAGGCGCGATGGTCTCCAAATTCCGCAATACCGGCCAGACCTGCGTTTGCGCGAACCGCATTTACGTCCAGGCGGGCGTTTATGACGCGTTTGCGGAAAAACTGAAGGCCGCCGTCGCCGCGATGAAGGTCGGAGACGGGCTGAAAGGCGAAACGCAGCAGGGGCCGCTGATCGAAATGAAGGCGGTCGAGAAGATCGAAGAACATATCGCCGACGCGGTGTCCAAGGGCGCGACGGTGGCGCTCGGCGGCAAGCGGCACGAACTCGGCGGAACGTTTTTCGAACCGACCGTTCTCACCGGCGTCACTCAGGACATGATGGTATCCAAGGACGAGACCTTCGGGCCGTTGGCGCCGCTGTTCAAGTTCGAAACCGAGGAAGATGCGATCAACTACGCCAACGATACCGAGTTCGGGCTCGCTTCCTATTTCTACAGCCGCGATATCGGCCGAATCTGGCGGGTGATGGAAGGACTCGAGTACGGCATCGTCGGCATCAATGAAGGCATCATCTCGACCGAGGTTGCGCCGTTCGGCGGCATCAAGGAATCCGGTGTCGGGCGTGAGGGCTCGAAATACGGGATCGAGGACTTCATCGAGATCAAATATGCGTTAATGGGTGGAATCGACCGCTGATCGACTCCATCTTTCCGTTACCCGGGGCGGGCAATGACCCGCCCCGTTTTTTTTGAAGACAGCGATACGAGAGAAAAGACATGGCTGACTACGATTACGACCTGTTTGTCATCGGCGCCGGTTCCGGCGGCGTGCGCGGCTCGCGCATGAGCGCTTCCTACGGTGCGCGGGTCGCGGTGGCGGAGGAAAGGTTCCTCGGCGGGACCTGCGTCAATGTCGGCTGTATTCCGAAGAAGCTGTTTTCCTACGGATCTCATTTCGCCGAGGATTTCGAGGACGCCGAGGCTTATGGCTGGAATGTCGGCGAACGGACGGTCGAGTGGAAGCGGCTGATCGACAACAAGAACCGGGAGATCGAACGGCTCAACGGTATCTATCGCAATATCCTCCAAAGCAACGGCGTTACGCTGTACGAAGCCCGCGCGACGATAAAGGATGCGCATACGCTCGACGTCGGCGGCGAGACCGTGACGGCGGAAAATATCCTGATCGCAACCGGCAGTTGGGCGACCGTGCCCGATTTCCCCGGCAACGAACACGTCATCACCTCGCTTGAGGCGTTTTATCTAGATGAGCTGCCGAAGCGCGCAGTGATTGTCGGCGGCGGCTATATCGCGGTTGAGTTCGCCGGCATCCTCAACGGATTCGGGGTCGACGTGACGCAGCTCTATCGCGGAGAGCTGTTCCTCCGCGGGTTCGACAGCGACATCCGGACCCATCTGGCGTCCGAGATGGGCAAGAAGGGCGTAAACCTCCGCTTTAATGAGAATATCGCAAGTATCGATAAGAACGGAGACGTGCTGGTCGCGACTCTGGAAGACGGTTCCACCATAGAGACCGACTGCATCCTGTATGCGACCGGCCGGCACGCGAACACGACGGGGCTTGGGCTGGAGAATGCGGGCGTGGAGATCGCAAGGAACGGATCGATTCCGGTCGACGATAATTTCCAGACCAACGTGCCCAACATCTATGCGCTGGGCGATGTAATTAACCGGTTCCAGTTGACGCCGGTGGCGATCGCCGAGGCGATGCAGCTCTCCGCCCATCTGTATAAAGGCCGGCCCGTCGAGATGGATTACGACAATATTCCGACGGCCGTTTTCTCTAACCCGTCGATCGGTACGGTCGGGCTGACCGAGGAACAGGCCCGTGAGAAATACGGCGACGTTACGATCTTCCGCTCTGAGTTTCGGGCGCTCAAGGACACGCTGACCGGCGGCGAGGCGCGCACCCTGATGAAGCTGATCGTGGACACGGCGACCGACAAAGTCGTCGGCTGCCACATGGTGGGCCCCGATTCCGCCGAGATCACGCAGGGGCTCGGCATCGCCCTCAAATGCGGCGCGACCAAGGCCCAGTTCGACGCCACCGTCGGCATTCACCCGACCGCGGCGGAAGAGTTCGTCACCATGCGCGAACCGGTTTCGGCCTGAGATTGGGAGAGGAGTCCAACATGTCAGGAAGACTCGAAGGGAAAGTCGCCATTGTCACCGGCGCGGCGCAGGGGATCGGCGCAGTCTATGCGCGCGAGCTGGCGAGAGAAGGCGCGAAGATCGTGCTGGTTGATATCAAGGATTGCGGGGACTCCGCCAGGATGGTGGCCGACGCCGTGCCCGGCGCCGAGCTGATAGCGGAAATCTGCGATGTCAGCGACGAAAATGCGGTTGCTGCCCTGTATGAGGCGGTGGTGACGAAATTCGGCACGGTCGACATCCTCGTTAATAACGCCGCCGTGTTCGCGACGCTCGACCGCAAGCCGTTCGAGCAGATTCCGGTCGATGAGTGGGACAAGGTCATGTCGGTCAATCTGCGCGGCGTATTCCTGATGTGCCGCGCGGCGACGCCGATTATGCGCAAACAGCAATACGGCAAGATTATCAATATCGCCTCCGACACGATGATGAAGGGCACCACGCGCTTCGCCCATTACGTTTCGTCCAAGGGCGGCGTTGTGGCCTTTACCCGCGCCATCGCCAAGGAGGTCGGGGTGGATGGCATCCGCGTGAACTCGATCGCGCCGGGCCTGACGGCGACGGAGGTCATGCGTTCGGCTGCCGATTTTCATCCCGGTCAGTTCGACCGCGCCATCAATGCGCGGGCCATTCAGCGGATCGAAGAACCCGAAGACCTCGCCGGCACGGTGATCTATCTGGCGTCGTCCGACAGCGATTTTGTCACCGGCCAGTGCATCGTGGTGAATGGCGGCGACAATCTGTACTGAACAGCGCCTGCCCCCTCCCTGACCTCCCCCGCAAGCGGGGGAAGGGACTCCACCAGTGAAGCGACTTTAAAGGTATTCCCCCTCCCCCAATTCCGGGGGAGGGCAGGGGTGGGGGTTAACCCGTCCAGATAAGATAAGGGCCGCCCCGAAGGACGGCCCTTAATCGTTCAGACTGGGGTGAGCCTTACATCATCGCGGCCTTGTGCACCGCGACTCCGGCGGCCTTGAAGGCGGCGTCGGCGTTGGCGGGTGCAAAAGCTTTCCATTCCTTCGAAACGAACTTCTTGCCCTTGGCACTCTTGAGTGCGGCGACAACCGAAGACAGCGCCTTGGTGTAGGCATCCTTGGACAGGCCCTTGGGCGCCTTGTTGCGGGCGATCAGCAGGATGGTATCGCCCTTGTGCTGGCCGACGGCGATCAGTCCGCTGACTTCCTTCTTCATCTTGTCGTTCGCGGCGGCGAGGCCCTTGCCGGACACGAGGGCGAGGTTGATGGCGCGCTTCGTCTTGCTGATGCGCTTCATGTTGTCCTTGTCGCCTTTGGTTCCGAAGTTATAGACCTTCACCCCCTTGGCAGCAATGACCGATGCCATGGAGATGCCGTTGCCCGCGGCAAAGAGCGGGTGATCGGTGCCGGCGGTGCCGACGACGAGTTCGACATCCTCCATCGCCATCGTCTGGGCGGGTTGAACGGCGACCGCGAGCATCGCGATCGACAAAGCGGCCGCAGCCGTCTTGATGAATTTGCGTATCATGTCAGTTCCTCACGATTGCTTTGCAGTCATTTCCAGCCGAGTATCTGCTTCGCCTTGGCAACCAGCGGCTTTGGCGTGGCCACGACTTCCTGGGCGAACGCATTCAGCCACTCGCAGGGCTTGGGCTCGATAATGAGCTTCCGCTTCTTGGCTTCTTCCAGGAATTCGGGGTCCTTCATCGTGGCGTCGAACGCCCGGCACAGCGCCGTGACGCGCGCCTTCGGCACTTCCGGGGGAACCGAGAAGTTGCGGCCCATCGCGGCGTCTGAGGCCAGTAGCTTAAGGATCGCCCGTTCCTCGTCGTTCTTGGCGAGGTCGAGCAGCAGCGGTACCGGCTCGCCATAGCCATTCTTGATGTCGGTGGCCTTTTCGGTGCCTGCCTGCGCTATCGCAACGACCTTACCGGTATTGACCAGCCGTGCGCCGGCGGCGATCCAGCTGGACCAGGCGCCGGCCCGGCCGGTGACCTCGCCCTGTTCGAGCGCCTTGTTGATGTCGGCGGTTCCAGGGTAGCCGGCAATCACCTTTACGTTGAGACCCAGCAGATTCTTCATCACCGCGGGGACGATGTAGTTCGACTGGCTCTTGCCGGAGGAACCGAACACGATAGGGTTCTTGGCCTTCTGCGCGTCCTCAAGGCTTTTGACGCCCGTCGTGTGCCACACCATCGTGACGTACTGCATGGAGGCGGCACGGCCGATATAGTTCAGTTTGGAAACGTTGTACTTCACGCCGCTCCGCAGCAGCTGGAAGGCTGGCAGCATGTTGGACAGCTTGGCGATTTTGGAACCATCGCGCGACGCCACGTTGTAGAAATACTGGGCGGCCTTCTGCCCCCCGGCGCCAGGCATGAACTGCATGATGAACGCAGGCTGTCCGGGAATGTGCTTCACCAGATGTTTCATCACCGTCCGGGCGTAAACGTCGTACCCGCCGCCCGGTCCCGCGCCAAGCACGGCCGTCACGATATTGTCTTTATAAAACCCTGCGACGTCATCGGCTGCGGCGACGCCGGTCGGCGCGCCGAGCGCCATGGCGACGGCGCCCGCGGCAATCAGGCCGTTCGGACGAAATTTTCTGTCTGTCATAATTTTCTCCCTGTTGATCGGAGCCCGTCAGGGGCGCGGAAAGCCTAACAGCCGTGAGGGTATGAGGCTAGGGGAGGAAATCCCTTAAATCGCCGGACCGGTCGAGGGCGGGGTATAGATCGCGCCGGTCAGTTCCTCATCCGGGATCGCGAGGATGGCGTCCTCGTCGAAGATATCGCCCATCTCGGATTTCACGCCGTTTGCGGCGATGGCGTCGAGCCATTTACGGTGGATGCGCGGATCCTGATCCTCGTATTCGACCTGACGTCCGCCGTTCTGGATCGAGGTCGCCCCGCCGCCTTCGGCGCTGACGCGACGCAACGCGATGAACGGGTATCGCCGGCTGCCCATCGAACAGGCGAGATAGCGGGCCGGCTTGTCGCCTGTGTTGAAATGCTGGTGGAACATCCAGAAGGGCGGCGTGTACATAAAGCCGTGCTCCCACGGAAATTCCCGGAACTCCTGGTCTCCTTCGTACCACAGCAGCGTGTAACCGATACCGTCGACGGCATGCACATGGGTGCCGGCGGCATGCCGGTGCGCCTTCTTGTAACGTCCGCGCGGGATTTCCGACGAATGGGCATGCATGGTCGAATCCGCGAGGATAAAGGACACGTTTAACGAGCCTTTGCCGCGTGCGTCCAGCTCATACAGCTTGAACGACGTCAGGTCGTGGACGAAGTTGGTTTCCCACAGGTTGACTGGCGCGACATTGGACCCCCTGTCGACCTTCAGATGCTGGCCTTCGCCTTCGAAATGCGCGTCGTCGCCCATCCGTTCCGGGAACGCAAACGGGTTTTCGAAGACGAATTCGAGATTGTGATAGAGGTTGATCACCAGCGGCGCGTCGTTGGTGCAGGACAGCCGCGCCGGTTCCTGACCTGAGCCGTTGAAAAACCGGTATTCGCAGTTGAGCGGAATGGTGAACAGCGCCTTCGGCCCCCATTCGAAGGTGCGCTGCGTGCCGTCCGGCGAGGTTACCGTGGTCGAGCCGTACCCGGACAGCACGTAAAAAAACGCCTCGTAGATGTGCTTGACCGGTGCGGTTTTTCCGCCTTCCGGCACCTCGACGATGTAATTCGCCATGAAGTCGCCCCGCCCGTGCGTATGGGCGAAACAGCCGCGCGCCTCATACCGGTCCCAGGGAGCTGTTTCGAGCGCAAGAAGGTTATGGCCGAAATCGAGATGGACAGGGATGCCTTCGCCGTTGGCCCAGTTCAGATAGGGATCGACCAGAAACCGCGTACTGAGATCGATTTCTTCCTGTTCCATGTCGTCCACGGCGGCGCTCCTTCAGATACGAAGATGCCTTTGAACCATGAAACGCGGGCGACGGGAAGGCGTCAGAGCCGGAATCGGGTCGGGCTGAAGGGCGCGGCGTCGAACGGCGGCTTCGTATCGTGCATCAGATCGGCCAGCAGGCGCGCGCTGCCGGTCGAGCCGCCGAGCCCGCTATGGCCGTGGCCGAAATCGAACCATAGCCCGTCATGGCGCGGGGCGCGGCCGATCACAGGCAGGGAATCGATCATCGACGGGCGGCGTCCCATCCAGGGGTCGTCCTCGATGTCGGGGCCGAAATCGGCGGTCTCTCGCGCTGAAGCGACGCAGGCGCGAATCTGCCGGTCGTTTATCGGAGCGTCACGGGCGGCGAGTTCCACGCCCGACGTCACGCGCACTCCCTGTTCCTGCGGCGTCATGACATAGCCGCGCTCGACATCGTGGATCGCGCGCCGGAGCGGCGGGCCGTTCCCGGGGTCGAGATGCAGGTGATAGCCGCGCTCCCAGGCCATTGGGATGCGATAGCCGAGCCATCCGGCAACCTCACGCGACCAGGGACCGGCGGCGATGACGGTGATATGCGTTTGTAAAGACCCCCCATCCGGGAAATCGATTTTCCAGCCGCCATCGACCGGCGAGATGTTCCGAACCTCGTTTCGCAGCACTGTGCCACCAGCAGCCGTGAAAAGCCCTGCATAGGCGTCGCACAGTTTCGCCGGGCTCGATACGCTGCAGCACGAATCGAGCAGAATGCCGGCGTGAAACACGGGCTTCAGCCCCGGTTCGATCTGGCGCAGCTCATCCGCGCCGTAATGGATGAGGCTGACGCCGTTGGCTTCCAGCAGTTCGAGTTCGGCCCTGTAACCGGCAAGTCCGGCCGGGCTGCGGAACGCCTTGAGCCAGCCGGTATGGCGCAGCAAATCGTCTGCCCGGGCTTCCCCGATCAGCTGCTTGTGAATGTCCAGCGAAACGCTTTGCAGCGCGCGCAGCGACCTGCCTGCATGGTCCGAATGTTCTTCGGTACAGTGCCCCAGAAAGCGAAGCACCCAGGGTAGCCGCTGCGCGACGAAGACGGGATCGTAACGCAGCGCATCGCTTTTCCCCGCAATAAAGCGCGGCAGTTTCTTCAAAAGGCCGGGATTGTTGGATATGACGATGGACGCATCCGATAGGACGCCGGTATTGCCGTAGGATGTTTCCCGCCCCGGTTCGCCGCGTTCGATCAGCGTGACCGCATGGCCGCGCCGCTGGAGTTCCAGCGCCGCCGTTATGCCGACGATGCCGCCGCCGATCACGGCAATGGTTCTGTTCGTTTCCATAAGACGACTATGCGCAGGCCAGCGCTTGCGGCAAGCCCCAATCTCGGGCAGCGTTGGCACGATTTTTCACGAAGGAAAGAACCATGCCAGCGAAAAAAGGAAACCTGATGATCCGCGGCGCGCGGGTGATGATGCCCGATGCCGATCCCCACAAGCCGCCGCGGCGCGACATCGTGATCGAGAACGGCGTGATCGACCGCATCGGCAACGGGCTCTCCGCCGGGCCGGGGGTGGAGATTGTCGACGCATCCTCGATGCTGGCGCTCCCCGGCTTCGTCAACGCGCACTACCATTCGCACGACACGCTGGCCAAGGGCACGATGGAGGAAACGCCGCTGGAAACCTGGCGGCTGCTGGCCCTGCCGCCGGGCTATCCCAAACGCAGTCGGGAGGAAATCCGGGCGCGGACCCTGCTCGGCGCGCTCGAATGTTTGCGTTCCGGCATGACCACCGTGCAGGACATGGTGACCCTGTACCCGTTCGACCCCGAACATCTCGAAGCCGTCATCGAGGCGTATGAGGAGATCGGCATCCGCGCCGTGGTGGCGTTGCAGTATGGCGATATCAAGGGCATCGACACGATCCCGTTCTGGCGCGAGGTCTTCCCGGAGGAGATGCACAAACATCTCACCACCGCAGCCGAACCCGACGCGCGCTACGACCAGCTCGGCCATTTCATCGAGAAATATGTCGAGACCGGCGCGACGTCCGACCGCATCACCTGGGCGCTGGGCCCGTCTGCGCCGGAACGATGTTCGCCCGAACTGATCGCGCGGACGGTGGAGCTGTCGGCGAAATACGACCTGCCGATTTTCTCGCACATTTACGAGTCCAAGGGCATGGCGCTGCAGGCCAGGCTCGAATATCCGCAGCATGGCGGTTCCCTGATCCGCCGGCTCAAGGAGGAGGGGCTGCTCGGCCCGCGCCTCAACCTGGCGCATAGCGTCTGGCTGCTGCAGGAAGAGATCGATCTGCTGGGCGAGACCGGCACCAATGTCGTCATCAATCCGCTCAGCAACCTGAAGCTTAAGAGCGGCATCCCGCCGATCCGCGCACTGGAGGATGCCGGGGTCAGTCTCGGGTTGGGCTGCGACAACTGTTCCTGTTCGGACGCGCAGAACATGTTCCAGGCGATGAAGCTGTTCTGCCTGATGACGGCGATCAGCCACAAGGAAGCCGGCCCCGCCCAGGCGCCGCAGGCGCTCGCCGCCGCCACGGCGGGCGGCGCACGGGCCGTCAACATGGCCGACGAGATCGGCGCGATCGAGATCGGCAGAAAGGCCGATATCGTGCTGCTGGACCTCAACGATCCGTCCTACGTGCCGCTCAACAGCGCGACGCGGCAGGTGGTCTATACCGAGGGCGGGCGCGGCGTGCGCGCCGTGATCGTCGACGGGAACGTGATCATCAAGGACGGCAAGCTGCAGACCATGAACGAACGCGACCTGCTGTACGAGATCGCCGACGTGATTCCCGGCTTCCAGAAGGATTTCGCCGAGATCGAGGAACGGGTGGAGGGCTTAAAGCCCTATCTGGCGGAAGCCCACCGCCGCATCTGGGCCGAAGACACCGGCGGCGACCGCCTGTTCAAGGACCCGCTGCACTGGGACGAGGCGCGGTTTTAGGGAGCGGCAACGACTTCGTGCTTCGAGATGCCGCTTTCAGCGGCTCCTCGGCGTGGACTCCGGATTCGGACAACCTTGCTCTGAGGAGGTTCGAAAGCCCGTCTCAGAAAATCCCGTGCGGGAGGGTTAGTCTTCTGCTATCAGCGCGTTGATAGCGTCGCGGAGCGGCGGTAAGTGCGTTGTTACTGCGCTCCATACCTGTTCATGGTCTACGATGGCGTAGCCGTGCACGAGAATGTTTCTGAAGGCGATGATACGCCGGCAATCTGGAATCTGTTCGGCCAGCGCTATATCGAGCCGAGCAAGTTGTGCAAACGCCTCGCCGATGATCATGAATTGCCGTTCGACTGCAGACTGCAACAGCTTGTCCGAACAAAAGTCGTCAAAAGACCTCTTGTCACAAAATTCGGTAATTGCGTTCGCCGCCTGCAATGCATCCGACAGGCAGGCGCAAGGATCACGCGCCATAGACCGGTTCGCTGTTTGCTTCTATCTGGGCACGGACGTACGGATTTTTTAGCGCTCTATCGACGATCAGGTCGATAGGGCGCGCCAGTATGTTTTCGAGGCCTTCTTTCAGACTGAAGAATGTATCGAAAGCGTCTGAATCCTGTCCCTCTTCAAACTCGACAATGAAATCGATATCGCTCCGGGACGGGTCGAAGCCGGTTTCATCAATCGCTGAACCGAAAAGTTCGAGGCGTCTTACGCGGCACCGCATACAAAGAGCTGCGATGTCCTGTTTTCGATTCTCAATGAGGTCGATCATGGCGAATCTCCACCTCTACTATAAAGAAAACGATGCTTCGTTTAATCCAGATAATCCTCCAGTCGGATCCGGTCCCACACTTCCTGCGGCGGGCGGACGCGTTCTTCGAACGGCAGCGTCGCCGGCCTTGTCGCGTCGATGATCATCTTGGTGTTCATCGGGCCGTGCTGGGTGCGGATTTCGCCGTAGGATGACGGGTTGAGGTGCGATCCCATCGCGCCGGGGACGGTTACGAGGTCGCGGTCGGCCTCGAATGTGGTGGCGATGGCCCACAGCACGCGCTGCTCGTCATAGATGTCGATATCGTCATCGACCACCACGGCGATCTTGAGGTTGGGGTTGGCTGTGATCGCGGCGAGCCCGGCCGATTTGCCCTGGCCCGGCACGCTCTTTTTGATCGAGACGTAAGTCGTGAAGCGGCAGGCGCCCGACACCGGCACGTAGACCGCCTGCACCGACGGCACCAGACGGCGGACGCTGTCATAGACCGCGCTTTCGAGCGACAGCGCGTTGGCGAGGTTGTGTTCGGGATGGGCGGGGTCGAGATCGTGATAGATCGCGTCCGAGCGCATGGTAATCGCGGTGACCTTCATCAGCCCGATCGGGTCCTTGGCCGGGCCGTAAAAGCCGGTGAACTCGGCGAACGGGCCGTCGGCTGTTTCTTCAGCCGGGTCGAGATAGCCTTCGATGGCGATCTCGGCGAAGGCCGGGACAGGTAAATCGACGGTTTCGGCATCGGTCACTTCGAGCGCTTCGCCCATCAGCCCGCCCATCAGGTCGAGTTCGCTGGTATCGATCGATCCTTCGCCGAGCGCGCCCAGCAGCGCTGCCGGGTGATGACCGATGAACAGGACGGCTTCCATGCGCTTTTTCAGTTCGGCGCAGCGGCGATAGATATAGGCGGCATGATGGGCCGGGTTGAACATGCAGCCGAGCCTGTCCTTGCCCTTTACCTCGTGCCGGTACATGCCGGCGTTCAGCACCCCCGAATCCGGATCGCGCAGGACCAGAACGCCCACCGTGATGTATTTTCCGGAATCCCGTTCGGCGTGATGGGTGATCGGCAGCCTGCCCAGATCGATATCGTCGCCTTTCAGCACCACCTGCTTGACCGGCGCATCCGCCGCGTCGATCGAGACCGGTTCCTTGGGCTCGGCCGCGCGTTCGCGGAACCGGTGCAGGATGGCGCTCTTCGGCTCTCCCGGATCGACGCCAAGCGCGAGACCGAGCAGTTCGTAGCTGCCGAGCGCACTGGTCACCAGCGGCAGTTCGCTGCCCTTGATGCTGTCCATGCGAATTACGGGATAGCGTCCGTCTGCCGCCAGTTTCTGCTGGATTACGCATGTTTCCAGTACCGGGTCGACCTCTTTCGACACGCTGACGAAATAATCCGGCCCGGCCTGGCGCGCCTCGCCGAGAAAGCTTCTGAGATCCTGATTCATCTTCTTGTCCTCCGCCCGGCAGTCTACTTCGCTTTGCCACAACGTCCAGAACCCTTGCCGCGCCGGCCAAAAGAGCTAGATTGCCGTCAACAAAAACAGGGAGACGCCGTATGAAAATCGGCCTTTTCGACCATCTTGAGCGTACCGAGGACAGGCCGCTCGCGACCCAGTACGACGAACGGCTCGAATTCATCGCCGCTGCCGAGGAGGCCGGGTTCTATTGCCTGCATGTCGCGGAACATCATTCCTCGCCGCTCTGCATGATCTCCGCGGCCAGCGTCTGGCTTGCGGCGGTGGCGCGGGCGACGTCGCGCATCCGGCTCGGTCCGCTGGTCTATCTGCTGCCGCTCTATTCGCCGCTTCGCCTTGCGGAGGAGATCGGCATGCTCGACCATCTCAGCAAGGGACGGCTGGAAATAGGCATCGGGCGCGGCGTTTCGCCTTACGAGGTCGGCTATCACAAGATCGACCACGACGAATCGCGCGATATTTTCTTCGATGCGTGGGAATGCATGAAGGCGGCGCTGGCGAACAATCCGTTCAGCTACAAGGGGCCGCATTACGAATACAATGAAGTGCCGCTGCCCATCCGTCCGCTGCAGGACCCGCACCCGCCTTTCTGGTACGGCTCGTCGAACGAGATCGGCAGCCGCTGGGCGGGCGAGCAGGGGCTGCATTTCGCGTCCAACGGTCCAACGGCCAAAGCGAAGGAAAATGTCGGGTTTTTCCGTGAGGCTTTTGCCGGGCGCGGCGCCGCGTTGAGTCCCAAGGCCGGTTTTCCCGGCGGCATCGCGATCGGCACGCTTCGGCACATTCATGTCGCCGATACCGACGAGGAGGCCCGTCGAGTGGCGAAGCCGGCGATCGAGCATCACGCGGGGCGGCTCAACTGGTTGCGCGACCTGCACGGCCAGACCGAATTCACCGAACGGAACAATATTCATCGCGGCGTCAGCTTCGAGGAATGGGAAGCCAACGGCATGGCTATCGTCGGCACGCCCGACAGGGTGCTCGGTATCCTGCGCGAGCAGATCGAGGAAATCGGCATCAACTACCTGATTTCCTACATGTTCTTCGGCGATATGCCGCTGGCAAACGCCAAACGGTCGCTAAATCTGTTCCGGCATGAGGTCATGCCGCATCTGGAAGCGATTTAAAGGACGTTCAAGTTTCTCCGGCAAGGTTGGCGGTTGGCGCCGATTGCCGCTAGACTGTCCCCACCAAAATTCAGGGAGCGAAGGAAAGGAATCGCAACATGCGCTACGAAGCGCCCACAAGCCTCGACGCGGCGGTCTCATTGCTGGCCGGCGCCGATGGGCAGGCAAAAATCATGGCGGGCGGCACCGACGTACTGGTGCTGATCCACTCGGATGTCATCGAGCCCGAACTGGTCGTTGATATCAAGAACATCCCCGAAGTCACCCAGATTTCCGAATCCGGCGGCGCTTACACGGTCGGCGCCTCTGTTCCGGCGGCGGTGCTTTGCGAGCATGAAGGTTTCTGCTCGACCTGGCCGGGCGTGATCGAAGGGCTGTCGCTCATCGGCTCGACCCAGATTCAGGGCCGTGCGACGCTGGCCGGCAATCTGTGCAACGCTTCTCCGGCAGCCGATAGCGTCCCTGCGGTGATCGCGGCAGGCGCCATCGCTAATATCGTCGGCCCTAACGGTAATCGCGAAGCCGCGGTCGAGGAGATCGTGACCGGTCCCGGAAAGACCTCGCTGGCAAACGGCGAAATCATCGTCTCTTTCAGCTTCCCGGCAAAGCCGGCGCATTCCGGCGACTGCTATCTGCGCCTTACCCCGCGGACCGAAATGGACATTGCCGTTGTCGGCGCAGGCGTAAACCTGACGCTCGATGATGGCGGCACCTGCACGGCGGCCCGCGTGTCGCTCGGCGCCGTGGCGCCGACGCCGCTTCTGGTGGCGGATGCCGCCGCCGCGCTGGTCAGCACCAAGGTCGACGATGCCGCGCTGGATGCGATGGGCAAGGCCTGCAGCGCGGCCTGCAATCCGATTTCGGACAAGCGCGGCACCAAGGAATACCGGATCAAAACCGCCGCCGTGATGGCGCGCCGGGCCGCAGAGAAGGCGCTCGAACGCGCCAAAGCCAACTGAGCGGGGAAAGATAATGGCGAAAGTACATGTAACCACGACGGTCAACGGGGACGAGTACGAGTTCCTGTGCGAACCGCAGCAGACCCTTGTCGACGTGCTGCGAAACGAGCTGGAACTGACCGGAACCAAGGAAGGCTGCTCGACCGGCGACTGCGGCGCATGCAGCGTTACGCTGGACGGCAGGCTGGTATGCTCCTGCCTGGTGCTGGCGGTCGAATGCGAAGGCAAGGAGATCAACACGATCGAGGGAATGGCGCAGGGCGAACAGCTTCATCCGCTGCAGCGCAATTTCCTCGAAATCAACGGACTCCAGTGCGGCATCTGCACCCCGGGCATCCTGGTTGCGGCAAAGTCGCTTCTGGAAAAGAATCCCGATCCTACGGAAACCGAGATAAGATACTGGCTCGCGGGCAATCTCTGCCGCTGCACCGGTTACGACAAGATCATCCGCTCCGTCCAGGCAGCGGCTGCTGAAATGAGAAAGGGCTGATCATGGCGACCATTCTTGAAGAATCCGGCTTTAACCCGGAAAAGGAACTCAAAATCGTCGGTACCAACCCGGTCAAGCATGACGGGCTGGATAAGGTCACCGGCCGAGCCAATTTCGGCGCCGACTTTTTCCTGCCGGGCATGCTGTACGGCAAGGTCCTGCGTAGCCCGCATGCACATGCAAACATCAAATCGATCGATACGTCGAAGGCCGAAGCGCTTCCCGGCGTAAAGGCCGTGATCACGCGCGACGATTTGCCGGATATTCCAGCGGGAACGCCTGGCGGCGACATGACGCGCAACGCGCTGGCGCGCGAAAAAGCGCTCTATGACGGCCATCCGGTCGCCGCCGTGGCTGCGACCAGCGAGGCCATCGCCAAGCGGGCGCTCAAGCTGATCGAAGTGGATTACGAAGTCCTGCCGCACGTCATCGACCCGCGCGAGGCGATGCAGCCGGGCGCGCCGATCCTGCATGATTACATGCGGACCAATGGCGATCCGGATGCGCCGGACGAGCCCACCAATGTCACCGAGAAGATGGTGGTCGAGACCGGCGATGTCGGAAGCGGCTTCGATGCGGCCGACGAAGTCATCGAGATGGAGTTCGACTCCAAGCCGATGCATCAGGGCTATATCGAGCCCCAGGGCTGCGTCGCCAACTATTCCGAGGACGGGCAGATCGACCTGTGGTGCTGCACTCAGGCGCCGTTCGTCTATCGCGACCGTCTATCCGGCATGCTCAAGGTCGATGCGGCCAAGATCAACGTCCAGCAGTCGGAACTCGGCGGCGGGTTCGGCGGCAAGACCGGCTTCTATGCCGAGCCGCTGGCGATCGTGCTGTCGAAGAAGGCCAGCCGTCCGGTCAAGATCGTGCTGACCCGGAACGAGGTGTTCCGCGGCACCGGCCCGGTCTCCGGCACCTGGTCGCGGATCAAGATGGGCTGCACCAAGGACGGTCGCATCACCGCGGCGGAAGCCGAACTGGTCTTCCAGTCCGGTCCCTATACCGGGTCGATGTACTTCAACGCGCCGAACGCCATGTTCACGCGTTACGACCTGGAGAACATCCACGTCACGGCGTTCGAAGTCGTCTCGAACCGGCCCAAGGTGAACTCGTTCCGCGCGCCCTGCGTGCCGCAGATCGTGTTCGGCGTCGAAGGCGTCATCGACCTGCTCGCAAAGAAGATCGGCATGGATCCGATCGATTTCCGGCTCAAGAATGCCGCCAAGGAAGGTCACACCACGATCTACGGCGATACCTGGGGACCGATTGGGTTTATCGAGACGCTCGAAGCGGCCAAAACGTGCGACCATTACACTTCGCCCAAGGGCGACGGCGTAGGCCGTGGCATTGCCGCCGGCTTCTGGTTCAACCGCGGCGGCGAGACTTCTGCAACGCTGCAGCTGGCGCCCGACGGCACCGTGACCATTGCGATCGGTACCGCTGACGTTGCCGGATCGCGTATTTCCATCGCGATGATGGCGGCAGAAGAACTCCAGATCCCGGTCGATAAGGTCCGTGTCCACATGGCCGACACCAACTCGCTCGGCTTCAACCGCGTGACCGCCGGCAGCCGGACGACCTATTCGGTCGGCATGGTGGTCGTCGATTCGTCGCGTCAGGTCATCAAGGAGCTGTGCCGCCGTGCGGCCGGCATCTGGGATGTGCCGGAAGATGGCGTCGTGTTCGAGGAAGGCGAAATTCGGCCCGCCAGCTCCAACGTGGGCGATTTCGAGCCGATGTCGATTTCCGACATCTGCAAGAAGACCACGATGAGCCACGGTCCGATCTGCGCCCGGTCAGACATGAATGTCACCGGCGCCGGCCCGGGCTTCGGTCTGCATATTTCCGACGTCAAGGTTGACGAAGGCACCGGCCGCGTGGACGTGCTGCGCTACACCGTTGTGGAAGACGCCGGCAAGGCGATCCATCCGCAGCAGGTCGAAGGCCAATATCAGGGCGGCGCGGTGCAGGGCATCGGCTGGGCGCTGAACGAGGAGTATGTCTACGGCGAAGACGGACGTCTCCAGAACGCCGGCTTCCTCGATTACCGAATGCCGGTGGCGTCTGACGTGCCGATGATCGACACCGTCATCGTCGAGGTCCCCAACCCGAAGCATCCGTTCGGGCTGCGCGGCGTCGGCGAGGTTCCGGTGACGCCGACCATGGCCTGCGTGGGCAATGCGATCGGCGATGCCATCGGCGTTCGACCGACATCGCTTCCGATGTCGCCGCCGAAGATCCTCGAGATCATCGAGCAGCGGGACGCCGGTAAGTAAGGCGTCTTCCTCTCGAAGGAGACCGGGGCGCGGGGTTCTAATCCCGCGCCCCTTTTTCTTTTCAGGAGACACCAATGCCAGAAAAAAGAAAGGCTAGGGCGCTCGGCATCAATCACGTCGTGCTGGAAGTCGGCGATCTCGATCAGGCGCTGGATTTTTACGGGAAAATCTTCGAGTTCTCCCTGCGTGGAAAGAATGAGCATAACGCCTTTATCGACATGGGCGATCAGTTCATTCAACTGCGCCTCGGCCGGACGCAGGAAGCGGACGGCGCGCGCCATTTCGGGTTTGTGGTGGATGATCGTTCCGGCATTCGCGAGACGCTGGACGAGATGGGTGTGGACCTGATCGGCGACCGGCTCAATTTCCGCGACCCCTGGGGCAACCGGATTGAGGTCGTGCCCTACGACAACATACAGTTCACCAAGGCCGACCATATTCTTCGCGGCATGGGGCTGGATGGGCTGAAAAAGACCGAGGACGCGACGAACGAGCTGGCCGAAAAGGGCATGACGCCGGATCGTCGTTAATCGTCAGGCGTATTTTTTCTTATAGTATCCGCAGCGTGACGCCCGGCGATGCGTCCGGAGATGAAGGCCCAGCCGACATGATGGCCGTGCCCCTTCAGCAGCAGACCGCCCTGTCCTGCGGACCCGGCGGCGAACAGCCTGTCGATGGGCATGTCGTTTTCCCCCAGTACACGCAGCTCTTCGTTGACCGCCAGCCCGCCGTCGGTGATGACGACATAGCTCTTTGCCGGGCCCAGGGCGTAAAACGGGGGCTCCGTCAGCTTGACCGATGATTCAGCATTGTGGGCGTCGAGCGAGGCCCGCAAGGTTTCGGGGGCTGCGCCGAGCGCTGTTGCCAGCCCGTTTGCGTCTGACGCCTTGTGAAAGATATCGGGGCGGCACTTCCGGAAATCATCGAAATAGGCATAGGCGACGCCCGGCGCGGTCGAAATGAAGTTCGGCCAGGCCGAAAACGTTTTCGCCATCGGGGAGTCCATGACGACGAATCCGATCTTGTCCGGCTGCTGTGCGATCCTGAGCCCCAGCTCCGCAGGGTTGCCGGTGATCCGTTCGCCATTCCGGTTGACCAGCAGGGCGCCGCTGGAAAAAAGGTTAAGCTCGGGTGCCATCGACGTCGTTGTGAATTTGAGCACCATCGGGCGCAGCAGCCGCGCAGGCAGGTGTTTCAGGGCGAACCGCATCGCCTTCGCCACGATCCTGTAAGGCGGAAGAAGGCGGTCGAGCGGTTCCTTCGGGGGCGGTACGAACCGCAGTGTGGGACCGGACAAAACGTCGCCATTGACGACCCGGGCGCCCAGCGGGAAGGCCATAACATGACCATCGCCCGTGGCTGTCGGGTTCATCGGGTCCACCATCGCAACTTCGGGCGAAATGTATTTCGCCTTCAATTCCTCGTTGGCCGTGTAGTCGCCGCTGGCGAGTACCGTCGCGCCCGCCCTGAAGACAATGGAGCCGTCCTGGCCGTCGCATTCCGCGCCGGTCACCTTCCCATTCTCGACGAGGAAACGCGTCGCGCGCGTGCCTGTCCTAATGTCAACGCCGATACGCCGCGCATGTTTGCCGACATGATAGATATAGGCGCGCGAGTTCGGCAGCACGTTATGCATGCGCGGTTTTTCGTGTGGCGGTTCCGGCATGGGGCCGAAGAACTCCACCCCCATATCCATCAGCCAGCGCAGCGTTTCGTTGGCGTTGTCGACCAGCAGACGCCGCAGCGCCAGATTGTCGCGCTCCGCCAGCTTGCCGGCGAATTTCGGCATATCCTCGAAATGCCCGTCAGGGCCGTCCTCAATGCCCTCGGCCAACTGTTGCGGGGTTTGCGTGGCCGTGAAGGATCCGATCGACCAGGCGGTGCTGCCGCCAAGTTCGGGGTTCTTCTCGATCAGTATGACGCTGGCGCCGCCGCTACGGGCTTCGATCGCCGCAGCAAGTCCCGCGCCGCCCCCGCCGATCACCAGAACGTCGCAGGTTGCTTCGTTCATAGTCTTCCTTTCCCGGAAAAATTATCGATCCGAAGGTCCGGTCCAGCCGGTCATTCCGAAGTCAGCTGCGACCGCCCGCGGCGATCTTGCTGGCGGTTGAGTTGGTGAATTTGGCGCGGGTGTCGTCCATCCACTGGATGCAGACAGGGTCGTAATCTTCTTTCGGCTCCGGATCGAGTCCCCAGTTGTCGCCGATATTTTCGCCCCGCAACAGCATGGCCGTCGCGCCCTCGAAGCGGGTTTCGCGAACATGCGGGGCGACATAGTGGATCGAAAATCCGATGCGGGCGTGGTTGGCATTGTTCGGACCGGACCCATGCACCACGCTCTCATGGTGCAGAATAGCCTGGCCCGCATCGATTTCCGCGTATACCGCTTTTTCCAGCGGTACGTTGAGCGCGTTCTGTCCCTGCTGCACGAGATTGTTTTCGTCCTCGATGATCTCGTGTTCGGTTACCTGCTTGTGGCTGCCCGGAATGTACTGAATACAACCGGATTCGATGGTGGCGTCATTGAACGGCAGCCATGCGGTCACCGTCTCCGAGGGTTCGAATCCGTAATAGAAGCTGTCGGTGTGCCAGGAGACGAAGCGCGGGTCGTTGGCTTTTTTTGTGAAGAAAGACGCGCCCCAGCACAGAATGTTGGGGCCGATGATATCTTCGACCGCATCGACGATCTTCTCGTTCCTGACGATGTTGCAGAGCCAGGGGAAGGGGAGTTGAGCCTTGATCCGAAAGCGCTTCTGCGGTTCATGGCCGAGCTTTTCTTCCATCGCCATGAATTTTTCGTA
>Ga0181593_10000260_pt1 | contig 45041 bp, 49 predicted proteins | sample 071ome_19_FD_133756 | JGI IMG/M metagenome (GOLD analysis project Ga0181593, IMG submission 133756) | Coastal salt marsh microbial communities from the Groves Creek Marsh, Skidaway Island, Georgia - 071413AT metaG (megahit assembly) | ecosystem: Environmental > Aquatic > Marine > Intertidal... | reverse complement strand
GAATTCGCGAAACCTGTCAGAACGGTTGCACTGCCCGTCCCGAAATAGAACACGGCCATCATGCCGCGCGTGCTCCAGCGGTCGCCAAGCCAGCCCGCCGGGAGCGCCGCCAGGCCAAACAGGACATAGCCTGGCAGCAACAGCTCCAGCAGTTCCCCGTAGGTCCAGTCAAACACATCGTCCAGGACAAGCACCACCGTGGGGTAAAGCAGCATAATGACGTGCGTGTAAAAATGCGCGGCAGCGGAGAACCCCAGCGCGGCGGTGGGCCTGATCGAATCCGGCTTGCCTGACGTCATTGCGCTTCTTCCGTCTGTTCCGAAATCCAGGTCAGAAAAGCCGGATTTCCCCCATCTATGGCCAAGGAGACAATACACGGACATTCGTAACTATGCAGTTCCCGCACCCGGTCGCCTAACCGATCGACCAGCGCTGCAGTCGTTTTTGCGATCAGAACGATTTCGTCATCACGCTGGATTGCGTCCTGCCAGCGATAGACTGACTGCATTCCGGGAAGGATATTGACACAGGCAGCGAGGCGTTCCGACACCAGAGCATCCGCGATGCGCCGCGCTTCCCCGACCGCGCCCGCGGTCATGTAAACGAGGCGAAAACTGTCTGACATACCGATTCGAAAATTATTGCACGCCGGACTCCGGCAGGTTAGTAGACCTCTTAGCACAGATTAAGCGCGCCTCCGAAGAATGTTCCTGGGGGGGAATTTCTTCGGGTCAAGGCGGAACCGCAATTCGTCCATAAAGGGGGGTGACGATGCCGGCTGATGCTGTCATGCGCGAAGCGCCGCAGGTGCGTGCGCTCGCAACACCGACTGCCATCCAGAAGAAGTGGCTGCGCCGCGGGCTCGAGCAGCCTGGCGGCAAGCTGCCGCTGTTCGATGAGGACGGCCAGCGCGTATCGTCCCAGATGGTTCGTAGCTGTATCGACAAGGGCTGGGCCGAGCCCTGGTTCAACAACCCGCTCAAGCCCGACTGGCAGGTATGCAAACTGACCCATCTGGGACGTGTCGTCGCCGACGAGGTCGGGGCGCCCGACTCCTGCTGAGTTTTCTACTCCGGCACGGCCGCCTTCCGACCGATCCAGCCAAGCCACAGGTTGAGCGCCAGCATTGCTCCGCCGACGAGATAGAACGCAATATCGAGTCCGGCCCATTCGACGATGGCGCCCATAATCACCGGCGTCACGACATTGACCGCCTGATGGCAGGTCATCCGGAGCCCCATCGCCTTTCCCTGTTGCGTATGCCCGACGGACCTCGCGATCAGAGACACGATGATCACCACGCTTATGGCAAGCGCAAGACCGCGGATGCCTGATGCAGCAAACAGCGAGGTCAGATCGGTCAACATCGGAATGACCGCAATCGACAGGATCGACAACACGGATGTCAGCACCATCATCCCGTACTCGCCGAAACGCCTCACCAGCCAGCCGGTAAGGAATGCAAAGACGCCGAGTACCCCGTTCATCGCGATCAGGTAGCCGATGAATTCGCCCGACAGGCCGATCCCGTCGAGATAGACGGCATAGAACGCGTTCTGCATCGCCTGCCCGCCCTGCCTGACCGCGCTGATCGCGAGAAGAACTGCTATCATCGGGAGGGTGAACAGTCGTAGCGCTTCGATGTAATCTGACAGCCGGGGAACAGCCGCCTTCAGGATGGTCCCTGACGGTTCGGTCGGCGGCGGAACCGCGGACGCAGGGATCGCCCAGACCGACAGGAGCGTTCCAAGCGACCAGAGCGCCATCACCACGAAACCGCCGACAAAACCGAATTCAACGAGTGCCAGGCCGGCAAGCGGCGGACCCAGCCAGGTGCCGACACGCGTTGCAACGACCAACCGGCCGGTATAGGTCGGATTGCCGTGCAGGACCTGCCCGGTCAGCGTCTGCGCCCCGACCCAGCCGAGCTGATCCGCCAGACCGCTGACAAGCTGTATGGCGAGAACAGCCGGAACATAGGGCGCGACCGGATAAATCAGCGGGACCGCAGCCGAGATCGCTGCAAAGAACATCATCACGCGCCGCGTCCCGATGCGGTCCATCATTGCCCCGCCATGGATCGAGAACAGCAGCGGCCCGACATAGCGGGCGCCGATGACGATGCCGATCTCTAACGGCGACGCCTTGAGCGACACCAGCCAGAGAGGCAAAAGGACGGGGATAAGATCGGTCAGGCTGTTGCTGAACAGCGCCGCGCTATAGACCGGAATCTGATGGCGCAGGGGAACGACGGCGTCCCGCGACGGCGCGCCGGAACTGTCGGACTCTTCGGTCAAATGTCAGACAGGAATTTCGCCACGGACCGTGGTCCGCTGCATGGTTCTGATCTGCAAATCCGGGACTCCGCCGCAAGCCAGATGAATGGTGCAGCGATTGTCCCACAAGACCAGTTCTCCCCTCCTCCAGCGATGCCGGTAGATGTTGTCCGCGCGTTCGCAGTGATCGAATAGTTCGAGCAACAGGGATTCGCTGGCGTCGGGCTCCATCCCTTCGATGCGGATGGTGAAGCGGCGATTGACGAACAACGCCCTGCGTCCGGTCGCCGGATGAGTACGAACGACCGGATGCACGACATCTGGCGTCCTCGCCTTGATCTCGTCGGATTTTTTCTCCCAGATTGATCCGCGTTTTTCTTCTTCGCTCATACCCGGCGGCGGACCCAGCCGTGGATTGTCGTTCTGATCGAACTGGTGGATCGCCGTGAGGCCTTGCACACGGGATTTCAGCCCTTCCGGAAGCTGGTCGTACGCCCGGTACATGTTCGCCCATTCCGTATCACCGCCTGTTTCGGGCACATCGATGGCGTAGAGCAGCGATCCGAGGCTCGGTTCCTTCATGTAGGAAAGATCTGAATGCCATACCGAGCCGCCGTCCCGAAGACTGACATAGTTTCCCGCCTCGTCCCTGCGGTTTGTCAGCAACAGAAGCTCCGGATAATCCCTGAGCACGTACTTGCCGCTGGGATGAACTTCGAGCGGCCCGAAATGACGGCTGAACTCGATATGCTGTTCGTTCGTCAGATCCTGATCTTCGAAAACCAGCAACTGCCTGTCGTACCAGGCCGCTTTCAGCGCCTGGACATCGTCATGGGCAACCGGTTGGGAAAGGTCGAGTCCGCGAACGCGCGCGCCCATCGATCCGACGATATTCTCAATCGTGTAGCTCATCCCTGCGCTCCCCTCTGTCCATGGAGTTGGGGAATGATAAAGTCCGGAATGATGAAATGTCACGACCCGCGTGACGATCGTTAGATTGAAGGAGATTGCCTTTTGAAAAAAGTTGCCCTGATCGGCTACGGCGCGATCGCACGCATCATGTGCCGAAAACTGGAAGAACACGATAAATCGTCAGCCGTTTCGATCGCCGGCGTCCTGGTAAGAAAATCTCGCGTCGAGGAAACGAAGAATGCGGTGGGGCCGGATGTGGCCGTCGTTACCTCCATCGATGCCCTTCTCGAACTATCCCCCGATATCGTTGTCGAATGCGCGGGCCAGGGTTCCATTGCGGAATTCGCTGAAACCGTGCTCTCTGCCGGTTTCGACCTGATGGTCATATCTACCGGTGCGCTCGCCGACGACGCCCTGAGGAACAGGCTGTCGCGCGCCGCGGAACGCGCTGGAAGCCGTATGGTACTTCCCTCAGGCGCCATCGCCGGCATCGACGGGCTCAACGCGCTGCGGATCGGCGGCCTGCATTCCGTTCGTTATACGTCAACAAAACCACCGGCCGCCTGGGCAGGGACTCCCGCGGAAGAAAAATACGATCTCGACGCCATCACGGAGCCGACGGTGCTGTATACCGGTCCGGCAAACGAGGCCGCGAGGCTCTATCCCAAAAACGCCAACCTGGCGGCTACCGTTGCGCTTGCGGGACTCGGCATGGAAAAAACCGAGATCAGGCTTGTCGCCGATCCCGCAGCGGCTCCTCACAATGTCGGGCGCATCGACGCCGAAAGCGAGTTCGGCAAGCTAACCGTCGAATGCCGGGGTTTGCCTGCTCCGGACAATCCGAAGACATCGGCGAGTACCGCTCTGTCGCTGACCCACGCAATCCTGAAGGACACGCTGCGGATCGTTATCTGATCAAAAAAAGAGCGGCCTTTCACAGACCGCTCTTTTTCTAAAGCCGAAATGGTCGGAGCGACTGGATTCGAACCAGCGACCCCCACACCCCCAGTGTGGTGCGCTACCAGACTGCGCCACGCTCCGTCATTTCCGGGCGACGCAATTTACGCATGGCGCCGGTTCAACGCAATGCTCGCGTATCACGCCAGCCATTTTGCTTTCAGGACTTGTCGGCGAGTTCGCGTAATGCCTTCAACTCACCCATGATTTCTTCAAGCGCCGATCTTTGAGCTCTTGTCAGGACACCGTCACGCGAATTCGCCGACCGGTCTGCAGCGGCGGCATCCTTGAGGATGTCGCTTTTGGCGCCGCCTTCGCGAAGTAATTTCTGTACGCCCTTGATCGTGTATCCGTCATCGTAAAGAAGACTGCGGATTTTTCGCAGGAGAGAAATGTCCTCCGGACGGTAATAGCGGCGCCCACCCCCGCGCTTGAGAGGACGAACCTGGGAGAACTTCGTCTCCCAGAAACGCAGGACGTGCGACGGCACGTCCAGTTCCGACGCAACTTCGCTGATTGTCCTGAATGCTGCAGCCGACTTGCCGTTGCGCCGGGAATATGTCTCGGGGGCGTTCCCCTCCGTCATAACGATCCGCTACTGTCTCCGCCGACCGGCCCGGTAGAAGGCTGTGCTTCCCCCGGCCCCGATGTCTCCGGTGGATTGAGAGTGCTGTTTATCCGGGATTTCAGAACATTGGATGCACGGAACACCAGCACACGGCGCGGTTTGATCGGCACCTCTTCTCCGGTCTTGGGGTTACGCCCCTTGCGTTCGCCCTTTTGGCGGACTGAAAAACTGCCGAAGGATGAAATCTTGACGGATTCTCCCCGCACCAGAGTTTCGGAGATTTCACGCAATACGTTTTCGACGAGTTCGGCTGACTCGTTGCGCGACAGCCCAACCTCCTGATAGACGGCTTCGCTCAGTTGCGCGCGCGTTACTGTCGATCCAGCCATGCTTCCCCCCAAGTTTCGCCGAAACGGTATCGAAAGCCGATATATCCGTCAATATCAATAAGATACGACAGGACGTTACAAGGAAAAAATTAACAGGGGCCGTTACCAGCGGACAATGCAGGCGCCCCAGGTGAATCCGCCGCCCATGGCTTCCATGGCGACGATATGTCCGGGCTGAATACGACCGTCCCCTACCGCCTCACCGAGCGCAAGCGGAATGGACGCCGCGGACGTGTTGGCGTGTCGGTCCACCGTCACAACGACCCTGGATGGCGATAGCTTCAGTTTCCTCGCGGTACTGTCCAGAATTCTCCGGTTGGCCTGGTGCGGGACGAGCCAGTCCACCTGCTCCGACGTCAGACCGGTTTCCTCCAGGACTTCCTCCAGAACCGAAGCCATATTGGTAACGGCATGTTTGAAGACCTCGGGTCCCTGCATACGAAGATGGCCGACGGTGCCCGTCGATGAGGGACCTCCATCCACATAGAGAAGATCGCGATGGCTTCCGTCCGAGTGGAGTCTCGACGCGAGGATACCCCGGTCCTGCGCAGATCCGTCCCCCTCTGCCGCAGAAAGCACGACGGCGCCGGCACCGTCGCCGAACAGAACGCAGGTGGTGCGGTCATTCCAGTCGAGAATTCTGGAAAAAGTCTCCGCCCCGATGACAAGGATATTCCGTGCCTGGCCCACTCGAATGAAATTGTCTGCGACGTTCAACGCATAAACGAAACCGCTGCACACGGCCTGAATATCGAACGCAGCGCCGCCACGCATGCCGATCGCCTGCTGAACCCGGGTCGCAGTAGCCGGAAATGTGTCGTCGGGCGTCGCCGTCGCCAGAACGACAAGGTCGATCTCTGACCCTTCGATACCGGCCGATGACAGCGCCTGTTCAGCGGCCGCTATCGCCAGATCCGACGTTTTTTCTCCCTCAGCCGCAATACGACGTTCGCGGATGCCGGTTCGCTGCTGGATCCATTCATCCGACGTATCGACCCTGCTCGCCATATCCAGGTTGGTCACCACCTGTTCCGGGAGGTATGTTCCGCATCCGGTTATGACCGATCGCGTTACCATCAGATCGTGGCCTGGCTCTTGGGAATCTGCTGTTCTCCGTAGTCGGCAAGTTCGCGAATGATGAAATCGTTGATGTCGTTGGCGACCATGTCGACAGCGACGCCGATGGCGTTCGCAAAACCAAAAGCATCGGTCCCGCCATGGCTTTTTACGACGATGCCGTTAAGTCCAATAAACGTCGCGCCATTATAACGCCGAGGATCGATACGGGCACGCATCTTCCGGAAAGCCCGGGACGACAGCATATAAGCAAGCCTGCTGACCCAGGAACTCCGGAAGGTCTGGCGTAAATACTCGGAATACAGGCGCACTGTTCCTTCGACCGCCTTCAGCACGATATTGCCGGTAAACCCGTCAACGACAAAAACGTCAACGGTCCCGGCGCCTATATCGTCGCCCTCGACAAACCCGTGAAATTTGAACGGCAGTTTGGTCTCCCGGAACAAGGCCGCAGCCTGACGTACCGTATCGCGTCCCTTAGCCTCCTCAGCCCCGACATTGAGAAGACCGACCGTGGGCTGCTCGATACCGAAAACGGTTCGCGCAAAAGCAGCTCCCAGCATCCCGAACTGAACGAGATTGTCCGCATTGCATTCGACATTGGCGCCGAGATCCAGCATGGCGCTCTCGCCCACGCGTGTCGGACAGGGAGCAACAATAGCGGGTCGGTCGATGCCGGGCAGCATCTTCAACGTCACCTTCGCCATAGCCATTAGAGCGCCGGTATTGCCTGCCGATACAACGCCCGCCGCCTCACCTTCGGACACGGCGTTGATAGCGAGTTGCATGCTGGAATTCCGACCATGCCGCAAGGCGACTGCCGGTCGTTCCTCACTGCTTACGAATTCAGATGTGTGCCTTACGGTCACTGCTTCCGCGAGCCGCGGATGCTGAGCCAGCAAAGGTTCTATACGACCTTCGTCTCCGAACAGCAGGAAATGGATATCGGGAAAACGCTCGCGAGCCTGAGCGGCGCCTTCGATCACGATTTCGGGAGCGTGATCGCCCCCCATCGCGTCCAGTGCAATCGTAACAGGCGCGCCCAATCGATTATCCGTCGTTGCCGAAAATGGAGGCGATTAGCGAGACGCACCAGGCACGTCAGACGCCTGCGGCTTCGGAGACCTCTCGCTCGCGGTAATAGCCGCACGACGAACATACATGATGCGGACGCTTGAGTTCTCCGCAATTGGGACATTCCGCGCGCGTAGCCGGGCTCAACGCATCGTGGGAACGGCGCATGTTACGGCGCGACTTTGAAGTTTTCTTCTTGGGTACAGCCATTTCGAAATCTCGGATTCTAGCGGGAGCCGGACGGCTCTTCCGTCAAGCGGCAGGTTGTTTAACGAAATTAGCGCTGATGGGCAAGAGTAACAATGCTGTAATAGGACTAAATCAGGAACGTTTTCTTATTTATTCTCTTTCAGAGTCGCCAGAACCGAAAAAGGGTTCGGTCGATCCAGCGATTCCCTGTCCGTGTCGGACATGTCCGAAAGTTCTACGCCGTCCGCCCTCGGATAGGGTTCAAGCGCGAGGGAGAGCTCTTCCGCTGCAATCTCACCGAGATCGAGCGTATCCCCCTCGAAAGGCTCAGACAAATCATCGTATAAGGTTTCCTCTTCAATATATTGTTTTTTATCGATAAAAATAATTTCTATATCGCTTCTAACCTCGTTCTCCACCGGCTCCAGCGTCACGACGCATTGCTGTATGACGCGGGCATCAACCCAGCCGCTCAAATGCCAGGATTCAGCGCCTCGCCGACGTGCGAGAGAAAGCCTCGCCGTAAATCTTTCGATCGCGATCACCCCGAACCTGACAGCGAGCGCCTCGCGTTCGTCCGCGTTGGCTTCCAGATCGTAGGTCCGTGTCCTTTCATCCTGTTCCGACGGGTGCACGACGAAGCTAAATTCAGGCGTTCCCTCCTCCCTATCGTACGACATCGGCGCTCTCCGGATCCGCCGGCGCAGGAAAACTGACTTCTCCTCGCTCGAAGCCGTTCACGTCCTGGCTCTCCAAAGCAACGGCGAGGGAAAAAAGGTAGGCTGCAAGCGCCGCCGCCTGCTCGGATCTCTGGTCCTCAGGCAACCTGAACACATTCCGTGCCAGGGCGGGCTCTATCTTCTCCGGTCCTCCGCCGACAAGCGCCGCATCGTACGCCGCAATCCGTCCATAGAAGGCCTGCGCCATTTCCTTTACACGCCGCCCCACACTAAGATCGCCGACGCCCATTTCCCGAAGCGTCCGGTCCATGTTGACGAACATCGTGTCGAACAGCTTCTGCGCCATAGGCCGCGCTGCCTTCTCGCCAGTCCTCAGCCGCCGCAAAATGACGTACACATGAAGGGCAATCATCTCGAACCGACCGTCCAGCGTATCCGGAACACCGTAACGTTCGTAGAGAACCGGCTGACGCGCCGCCGTGACCGCGCTTGCATACAGCTTTTCCGCGGCGTCTTCGGCCTTGTCCCGGCCAAAAATTTTCTGAAACATCTTGTCTTCAGGCCTCAACCGGCATGGATAGAAGTCCGCATCTCCGCGAGCAGCGTATAAGGACTATTGACTCGATGCGACCAATTTGGCCTAGTCGCCACTAGGAATTCTTCAGGGACAATCTGCTCGGAAATGAACGATCACGTCAATATTTTCCGGTATGTTCGCGGGCGCGCGATACTGGCTGGCGCAATTCTGGGCTTACTCACGGGCTGCGAGGAAACCGTTCATCTGCGCGGCAATATTCCCGACCCTGAAGTCGTCAAAAGCATCAAGCCGGGGGCACACCGGAAGGCCGATATCACTCGCCTTCTCGGCTCGCCTTCGACCATCGCCACTTTCGAGAAGGAAATCTGGTACTACATCGGAGGCAAGGTAAAAACCGTCTCCTTTTTCGAACCCGAACTTCTGGAACGCAAGGTTCTGACGGTCCATTTCGATCCCCGTGGCGTCGTAACCGGGATTAACGATAAAGACGCCTCGAAAAACCTCGAGCTGTCGCTGGTCGAACGGGAGACGCCGACCAAGGGCAAGGAACTGACCATCATTCAGCAGCTCATCGGCAATGTCGGACGATTCGGCACCCCGCAGAGCTCCGAATGACAGTCGGCCCCACAACCTAAAAAAAACGCCCCGGCCTAAGACCGGGGCGTTTTCTCTTGGACTTTGGCTCGATCAGGCGACGATCGCCAGAAGCAGGATCGCAACGATATTGACGATCTTGATCATGGGATTGACCGCCGGGCCCGCCGTATCCTTGTACGGATCGCCGACAGTGTCGCCGGTAATGGCCGCATGATGCGCATCTGATCCTTTGCCGCCGAAATTACCGTCTTCGATATATTTCTTGGCATTGTCCCAGGCGCCGCCGCCGGATGTCATCGAGATCGCAACGAACAGGCCGGTGACAATCGTACCCAGAAGCAGAGCCCCCAGCGTCGTCAGCGCCTGTGCCTGTCCAGCCACCCAGTAGATGACGAAATAGACAACGATAGGCGCCAGTACAGGCAACATCGAAGGAATGATCATCTCCTTGATTGCCGCCTTGGTCAGAAGATCGACCGCCTTGCCGTATTCCGGCTTTGCAGTACCTTCCATGATGCCGGGAATCTCTCTGAACTGACGGCGAACCTCCACCACGACAGCCCCGGCTGCGCGGCCAACCGCCTGCATGCCCATGGCGCCGAACAGGTACGGAAGCAGTCCGCCGAGGAAAAGGCCAACCACAACGTACGGATCCTGGAGTTCAAACTTCACCTGAGAGGAGAGTTCCGGGAAGTAATGCTTGAGATCCGCCGTATAGGCCGCAAACAGCACTAGAGCCGCGAGCCCGGCAGAACCGATCGCATACCCCTTGGTGACCGCCTTGGTGGTATTGCCGACGGCGTCCAGAGTGTCGGTGTAGTTACGAACTTCCTCAGGCAGTTCCGCCATTTCGGCGATTCCGCCAGCATTGTCCGTCACCGGACCGAACGCATCGAGAGCAACAATCACACCGGCCAGCGCCAGCATCGTCGTTGCGGCCAGAGCGATCCCGTACATGCCGGCAGAGAAGTGAGCCGCGACAATACCGGCGCAGATGACCAGCACCGGAAGAGCCGTCGCTTCCATCGAGATCGCGAGCCCCTGGATCACGTTGGTGCCGTGGCCCGTTTCGGAAGCCTTGGCGACCATCTGGACAGGGCGATGTTCCGTCCCGGTGTAATATTCGGTGATCCACACCAGCAACGCCGTCACGACGAGACCGATCAGAGCGCAGTACAGCAGGTGTCGAGACGACACGCCTTCGGCAACCTCCGCCGTGAACGAGCCGAACAGCCACCAGATACCGGCGGCGATCAGGACCGCGGAAACAAGTCCTGAAACGATGAATCCCTTGTACAGGGCACCCATTACATTGTTGCTCGCGCCAAGCTTCACGAAGAAGAAACCGACGATTGATCCGAGAATGCAAACCGCGCCGATCAGCAGCGGAAGATCGATCAGCAGTGCCTGCGATGCTCCGGTATAGAAGATCGCCGCAAGCAGCATGGTCGCCACCATGGTCACCGCGTAGGTCTCGAACAGGTCCGCCGCCATACCGGCGCAGTCACCGACATTATCGCCGACGTTGTCAGCGATAACCGCGGCATTGCGGGGGTCGTCTTCGGGAATACCCGCTTCGATCTTGCCGACCAGGTCGGCCCCGACATCCGCACCTTTTGTAAAGATGCCGCCGCCGAGACGAGCGAAAATCGAAATCAGGGAAGCGCCGAACCCGAGCGCCACGAGCGCTTCGAGAATATGGCGCATTCCCGCCGCTTCCGACGGGTCGAATACGCCGCGCAGGAAGTAATAGTAACCGGCCACGCCAAGCAGCCCAAGACCGGCCACCAGAATGCCGGTGACAGCCCCTGACCGGAAGGCAACATCAAGCGCCGGCTGCAATCCTCCGGTACGCGCCGCATCGGCAGTGCGGACATTGCCCCGCACCGAAACATTCATGCCGATATATCCGGTGATTCCGGACAGGATCGCCCCGATAAAATAACCGATTGCGACATACCAGTTGAGCGCAAAACCCAAAAGGATGCCGATCACCACGCCCACGATGGCGATCGTCGTATATTGCCGGTTGAGATAGGCGTTTGCGCCTTCCTGAATCGCCTGGGCGATCTCCGCCATGCGCTCGTTGCCGGCGCTCGCGCTCAACACGGAGCGAATGGCAAAGACGCCATAAAGAACCGCGATCAGCCCGCAAGCGATCACGAGCCAGTTAACTGCTGCCATCGAATTTGGTCCTTATTCTGTTCCGAAAGCTTCCTGAATGCCGGACCGTGTCAAAATCCCACAAAACGGCGATTATCCTTACCGTCAGTGGGATTAAAGGTCCGTAAGCCGCGCGGAACATGCCAGACCAGCGCAATTATGGCAACACCCGCGCCGAATCGAGGTTTCGGGCCAAAAAATGGCGAAATATCAGCGAACGCTCTGCTTGAAAGCCTGCTGAATCAGAAGATCGCGCACCAGCTCTTCGCCATAGAGTTTCTTCAGGATTCGGAGCAGACGAGACCGGAATATCTCGATATCGGGGATCGGTGCGCCGGTACGGCGAAACGTAACGATACTTAGCAGAGCCCGGTAGAACTCGTTTCTGATCCTGGGGATGCGGTGCCGAACCTTGTCCCTGTCGTCCTCATCAAACAGTTCAAGGGACAGGACCAGGGTAAAATGTTCTTCGATCTCGCCCTTGTAGAGTACCGGCAGGGTAAACGGTTTTAATTTGAAAAACCGCGCAGAAGACAGACGCGGCAACGGCTTTCCGGATTCCTGGACGTCCTTGCCGTCTTCGCCGGATGTCGCGGCGGAAGACGAAAAAGCGGGTGTCAGCGCCAGAAACATCGCCAGAAGAAGGAACGGAAGATATCTCACGAAGTAGTGCACCGTATCGCCTGCCGGAGACTGCCAGCAGCACATTAAACCGGAACTTGGCAAACAGACGGTAAACGAAAGTCGTGAACGGCGGGGTTTCAGAAATGCCGCCAGCCGCCGGCAGCGACTTCAATTTCGGCGCCGTCAGCGGAAACGACGCGAACGCCATCGCCCGACACGATATTTCCTATCCTTGCTACCCGTACCGCACTAAGCCTTGCCGCCTTCTCGATCAACGGCGCCGACGCCGTGGGCGCGGTGAAAAGCAGCTCGTAATCGTCGCCACCGGAAAGGATTCGAATCGCACAGGATTCAACGCCTTTTTCTTCCTTCCCTAGAAACTCCCTTACATCGTCGGATAGCGGAATATCGTAAAAACTGAGTTCTGCGCCTGTCCCTGAAGCAGCGCATATATGGCCCAGATCGGCGACAAGCCCGTCAGAGATATCGGTCATGGCAGAAACCAGCCCGACCAGTCGCGGTCCCAGCGCCGATCGCGGCACCGGCAGCCGGTAGCGGTCCAGCAGAAAAGGATACTCCTCCGAAACCTTCCGCACTCCGTAATTCTCAATCAAGTGGAGCGCATTTGCCGCATCGCCGATGGTCCCGGTTACCCAGACATCGTCGTTTGTTCCGGCCCCCGAGCGACGCACCGCCCTGCCCTGTTCCACCTCGCCCATAGCCGTAACGGAAAGCGTAACCGGACCGGGTGTCGACGTCGTGTCACCACCTGCCAGGGATATCCCGAATTCTTTCTGATCGTCGGCCAGCCCGGCCGCGAACTGCGAGACCCAGACTTCGTCTACGGAATTGTTCAGGCTCATCGACAGAAAATAGCAGAGAGGCCTGGCCCCGGCGGCTGCGAGATCGGACAGGTTCGCTCTCAGGACCTTGCGCGCGATCGTATCCGGAGGATCATCCGACAGGAAATGGACGCCTTCCACCATGGCATCCACCGTGGTGGCCAGTTCGCAACCGGATGACGGCCTTACGACCGCAAGGTCGTCCTTGAGGCCGGCCGCTCCCGGAAAACCCGCAGCCAAAGGCGCAAAATAGCGAGCAATGAGGTCGAATTCACCCGGTCGCATCCCCAGCCGCGCTGCCGCGCGCCTCTAGCTCACCCGGTCGCAGGTCGCGCGCGAGCCTGTCCAGCACGCCGTTCGCGAACGCCGGCTCTCCTTCCGAAAAAAACCTGTGCGCCAAACGCACATACTCGGAGATCACGACCGCAGCGGGCGTTTCGTACCGCGTCATCAGCTCGTAAGCCGCCGATCTCAGCAAACAGCGAAGAACAACCTCAAGACGATCGCCGTCCCAGCTACTCGGCAACGCGTTTTCGATCTTGCGGTCGGTTTCATCGAGGCGCGCCGAAGCGCCTTTGACCAGCTCCGCGAATAGCGCCTCATTCAGCTTTCCGCCTTCGCCGGCCTCATTGTCCGTATCCATCAGCCGATGGCGCAGGAATTCGTCGATAACGACGGAAGGCGGCGTGCCGGTCATTGCAGACTGGTACAGGGCCTGAATGGCTGCGAGCCGTGCCCTGCTGTGACGGGATGTTCCCCGGGACCGCGACTTCGACGGGGTTCGGGGGTCCCGTGTAGGTGTCATCGCGGAAAGAGCCGGAAGTGAGTCTTGTGTTCAATCATCTTGAGACACGCCCGCGCGGCATGTCCGCCACGATCCTGTTCAGACCGTTTCGCGCGCGCCATCGCCTGATCGCGATTCTCGACAGTCAGGATGCCGTAGCCGAGGGCGAGCGAATATTCCACCGCCAGATCCTGGAGCGCCCGCGCGCTCTCGCCACATACATAATCATAGTGCGAAGTCTGCCCGCGAATTACGCAGCCAAGCGCAATATAACCGTCAAACCGGCGTTGCGCGGGGTACAGATTCATCGAGCGGATGGCGAATTTGATCGCTGCGGGAATTTCAAAGGCGCCGGGCACCTCGAATCTCTCAAATGTCGCGCCGGCGTCATTCAGTTCGGTCATGACGCTCTGAATCAGTTCTTCCGCGATTTCCTCGTAATAACGGGATTCGACAATCATTATGTGGGGCGCATCAGCCATTTTACGGTCCTTTGATCAGGCTAGTAGTCGAGGCTCGGGATCGGCACGCGCTCGACGATCGACAGGCCATAACCGTCGATACCCTTGATCGTGCCTTCCCTGGTGTTGGTAAGCAGCCGAATGCGGGTAATACCAAGATCGCGCAGGATCTGTGCACCGATACCGTAGTTGCGCAGTACCTGGGGCTTGCGTTCCTTGTCGTCCGGCTTATCGGCAGGCGCTTGCCCAGCCGCAAGTCCCTTTCGCATTGCAATCTGGGTCGAGAAACGGGTGTTCCACGAATCCCGTATGAGCACGACCGCGCCCCGCCCTTCCTCGGCGACCATACGCAGCGACTGTTCCAGTTCGCCGCGCCGTTCATCGCCGGTGTCGTGCAGCACGTCGTCGAGAATATTCAGGGCATGCATCCGGACGAGAACCGGATCACCGCCGGAGAGGTCACCCTTTACGACCGCGACGTGTTCGAGGCCATTCATCTGACTCTCGTAAATGAATACCTGAAAATCACCGCCATGATTTCTTGTCAAGGTCGTCTCGACCGTCCGGTTGACGACGCTGTCATTGCGCAGTCGGTAGGCGATGAGATCCGCGATCGTCCCCAGTTTCAGATTATGAGTCTCACAGAAGCCGACGAGGTCCGGCAAACGCGCCATGGTCCCGTCGTCCTTCATGATCTCGCAGATCACGCCAGCCGGGTTCTTCCCGGCAAGGCGCGCCAGATCGACCGCCGCTTCCGTGTGACCGGCCCGCACCAGCACGCCGCCATCCTTTGCGACGAGAGGAAAAACATGGCCCGGCGTCACCAGAGCCTCGGCGCCCTTCGAGGGGTCGATGGCAACCTTGATGGTTTCCGCCCTGTCGCCGGCGGAAATGCCAGTCGTCACGTTCTCGCGCGCTTCGATGGAAACGGTAAAGGCGGTTCCCAGTGGCGCCTTGTTGTCCTGCACCATCATGGAAAGACCGAGTTCCCTGACCCGGTCCGCAGTCATCGAAAGGCAGACCAACCCGCGACCATGGGTCGCCATGAAGTTGATGGCGTCGGCATCCGCCGCCTCCGCCGCTATGACGAGATCGCCCTCATTCTCCCGGTCCTCATCGTCGACCAGCACGACCATGCGCCCGGCGGCGATATCCGCGATGATTTCTTCCGGTTTCGACAGGGCAGACTGAAGGCTGCCCTTGGTCGCCGCGTTGTCCGTGCCATCCATTGTTCCGGGTCCCTGATATTCCTGAAAATTAATCCCGACCGACCAGACGACCGACATAGCGCGCCAGCGTGTCGATCTCCAGATTGATCCGGGCGCCCACTGCCTTCTCGCCGAAGGTCGTGTGCGCCTTGGTGTGATTGATGATGTTTACGCCGAAACGATTTCCGCCGACTTCATTGACGGTCAAAGAAACCCCGTCAAGCGCTATCGAGCCTTTTTCGGCAATATAGGGCATCAGCTCGTCAGGCGCCTCGAATACGAACCGTGTGCTGTCGCCTTCGTCCTTCGTCTCCGCGATGCTTGCGATGCCGTCGACATGACCGGACACGATATGACCGCCCAGCTCGTCACCGACCCGCAGCGCTCTTTCCAGATTGACCTTCGAACCGACTTGCCAGTCGCCAACTGTCGTCCGGGAAAGCGTTTCCGCCGACGCCTCGATAGCGAACCAGCCATCGCCTTTTTCGACCACTGTCAGACAGGGCCCTGAACAGGCGATCGACGCCCCGAGCTCGATATCGTGGGTATCGTAGCTGGTGTCGATCTCTATCCGCGTGTCGCCACGCTGCTCGATTGCGCGTATTGCGCCGATATCCGTGATGATTCCGGTAAACATTCTTTCCTACCCTGCCAGACTATAACGCTCTATCACGTCTTCGCCCATGGGTTCGACTGAAATTCGCCGGGCGAACGGCGCATCGTCGACCCGGTCCACGCCAAGCGCAGCAATGGCGGGCAGACCGTCGCCTCCCATAACCGTGGCCGCCCTGAACCAGACCATCTCATCCACAAGCCGGAGACGAAGAAACGATGCCGCGACAACGCCGCCCCCTTCGATCAGCAACCGCGTAATGCCTTCTTCGGCCAGGGTTGCAAGAACCGCTCGCGGATCGGGGTGGCCGTTTTCGTCGGATTCCACGTCAAAAACAGAAAGGCCGCAATCCCGATAGGCGGCCGCGCGCTGCCTGGCGGCTGCCGTTGAGGGCGAAAGTGCGAACAGCCAGGTCGGCACGGCATTCGCCTCCCTGACCAGGCGGTTTGTTAGCGGCAGTCTCATCCTGCCGTCGACAACGACCCGAACAGGAGACCTGTCCAGCAACCCCGGAAGCCTGCAGGTAAGGCTCGGATCGTCCTCCGCAGCGGTGTTTGAGCCAACCAGAATGGCGTCGTACTTCGCCCGCAGAAGATGTCCGGCGCGGCGGGCGGCTTCACCCGTTATCCACTGGCTGTGACCCGTCCTTGCGGCAATTCGCCCGTCTATCGTTGTCGCGGCTTTCAGACAGACATGAGGCCGCTGCAAACGCTGACGCTTCAGAAATCCCGCATTGAGCGCCTCGGCCTCCGCCTCGCACAGCCCGAAATGAACCTCGATACCGGCATCTTCCAGCTTCCGAAATCCGCCTCCATCGACCCTGGGATCGGGATCGCGCAAGGCCACGACGCATCTGTCGATACCGGCGTCGATCAACGCGTCGGCGCAGGGCGGGGTCTCGCCGAAATGGGCGCAGGGTTCGAGCGTCACATAGGCGGTTGCGCCGCGTGCTGCATCGCCCGCGCGCCGCAGCGCTTCCGTTTCGGCGTGCGGCCTTCCGCCGGGCTGAGTCCAGCCACGGCCGACAACATCGCCATCCCTGACGATGACGCACCCCACGGCAGGGTTGGGCCACACCCGGCCGAGCCCCCGCGCAGCCAGCGCGAGCGCCGACCGCATATGCCGCAGATCTTCGTCAGTCGCTGACGTCTTCTTCTTCGAGCGTTCCGACAAAATCGCCGAAATCGCTCGCCTCCCTGAAATTCCGGTAAACCGACGCGTAGCGGACATAAGCAACCTGATCGAGGCTGGCGAGCGCCGCCATAACCATCTCTCCGACAGCCTTGGAGGAGACCTCGCTTTCGCCGCTGCTTTCCAGACGCCGCACGATACTGTTGATCACCCTTTCGACCCGTTCCGGATCGACGTTGCGTTTCCGCAACGCGATGTTCATCGAACGAGCCAGCTTGTCCCGGTCGAGAGGTTCGCGCTTGCCTCCATGCTTGACGACAGTAAGTTCGCGCAACTGGACCCGTTCGAACGTCGTGAACCGCATACCGCAGGCTGTGCAGGCCCTTCGCCTGCGGATGGCCGCTCCTTCCTCGGTCGGACGAGAATCTTTAACCTGGGTGTCGTCAGCACCGCAAAACGGGCATTTCATTAGGCCTCTCCCTCCCCTGTCAGTATCCCGTCAAAGCCCGGGATAGACCGGAAATTTCGCACACAGTTCGCCGATACGGTCTCGGACCTTCGCTTCGACCGACGAATTATCGCCATTGCCGGCAGCGAGTCCGTCCAGCACCTCGACGATCATATCGCCGACCTGAGCGAACTCATCCGCCCCAAACCCCCTTGTGGTGCTTGCGGGCGTCCCCAGCCGAATGCCGGAGGTGATCGTCGGTTTTTCCGGATCGAACGGAATGCCGTTCTTGTTGCAGGTAATGCCTGCCGCTTCGAGACTGGCTTCCGCCTCCTTGCCCGTCAGTCCTTTGGGCCGCAGGTCGACCAGCATCAGATGCGTATCGGTTCCACCCGACACGATATCCAGCCCCTGACGGGCCAGGGTCTGCGCCAGTGTCCGCGCGTTTTCGACGACCCGTGCCGAATATTCGCGAAATTCCGGTCGCAGCGCCTCGCCGAATGCAACCGCTTTCGCGGCAATCACATGCATCAGCGGGCCGCCCTGGGTTCCCGGAAAGATCGAGGAATTGATCTTCTTCCCGATCTCTTCATCGTTAGACAGGATCATGCCGCCGCGAGGCCCTCGTAGAGTCTTGTGCGTCGTCGTCGTGACGACATGCGCATACGGCAGCGGGCTCGGATGGGCGCCGCCGGCCACCAGCCCTGCAAAATGCGCCATGTCGACCATCAGATAGGCGCCGACTTCGTCTGCAATCGCGCGGAATCTCTCGAAATCGATGATACGCGGATAGGCGGAGCCGCCAGCCACGATGACCTTCGGCTTATGCTCGCGCGCCAGGGTTTCAACCTCGTCATAGTCGATCCTGTGATCGTCCCGACGAACCCCGTACTGCACCGCATTCAGCCATTTTCCCGAGAAATTTGGACGCGCCCCATGTGTCAGGTGCCCACCCGCGGCAAGCGACATGCCGAGGATCGTATCGCCCGGCTGGCAAAGGGCCACATACACCCCGAGATTGGCCTGCGCGCCGGCATGAGGCTGGACGTTCACATAGGAACAGTCGAACAGCTTCTTTGCGCGTTCCCGTGCCAGGTCCTCCGCCACATCGACGAATTCGCAGCCGCCGTAATACCGGCGACCGGGATATCCCTCCGCATATTTGTTGGTCAGAACCGAACCGGTCGCTTCGAGCACCGCCCTGGAAACGACGTTTTCGGACGCGATGAGTTCCACCTGCCCCTGCAGGCGCCCCAGTTCCCCATTCAGGGATTCATAAAGTTCGGGATCTCGCTCCGAAAGAGATTCTGTAAAGAAACCTTCCGAGACGCCGGACGGGGATACGTTCCCGCTCATGGTCATCATTTCTCCTGAAGTTGGGTTATTTGAGTTTGTCGATGCGCCGCTGGTGTCGACCACCCTCGAACGCAGTCTCCAGAAAGAGTTCAAGGCATTTTATCGCCGTCTGCTCGTCAATTAGCCGACCGCCCAGAACAAGGATGTTCGCATTGTTGTGCTGCCGCGAAAGCCTGGCCGTCTCCTCGTCATGACACAGCGCCGCCCTGATGCCGGAATGCCTGTTTGCAGCGATGGACATGCCTATTCCGCTACCGCAAACGAGAATGCCACAACGGGCGCTGCCATCCGAGACCGCGCCCGCCACCCGATCCGCATATTCGGGATAATCGACCGATTCTTCGCTGTCTGTGCCGAAATCAAGCACCTCGTATCCACCGGCCTCAAGCCTGTCCTTGAGGGCAGCCTTCACGGGAAAGCCGCCATGATCGGCGCCGATAGCGACGGTTTCGGTAACCATAACAAGCCATTCCAGACAGAAGGTGAATCCTGCGCGGAACCTACCATATATGGGATTGAAAGCGCCAGCCTACGCTATCCGTCGGGACAGTTCGACAGACCGAAACGCGTTGTCGCGCGAAATGCGGCCATTTTCTTGCACCTGTCTACAGATCGCAAATATCGTGGGAAGCTAAACCAGTTGCTTCTGCACCCATGACAGCATTCACCCAGTAAAACACCCTGCCTTTGTTATTGACAACATTCTTTGCCCATGCGAATAGCGCCGTTCAATTTAAGTTTCTTTTTCCTTGGAAGTAGAAATGGCAGAAAATACACCGGCTACCGTTCCCCAGTCCGATCTCCTGCGAATGGCCGTCGATATCGTTGCGGCCTATGTAAGCAACAATTCGGTTCCATCGGCTCAGGTACCGGACGTCATCAATACCGTATACGGCTCGTTGACCGCCCTGAACGGCGAAATGCCCGCGGAGGACGGAGAACAGCCGAAACCTGCTGTCAGTATCCGACGATCGATTACGCCTGAATATCTCGTCTGCCTTGAGGACGGTAAACAGCTCAAGATGCTGAAACGTCATTTGCGCGCAGCGTACGGGATGACCCCGGACGAATACCGCGCCAAATGGGGACTTCCAACGGATTATCCGATGGTCGCGCCGAACTACGCCAAGAAGCGGTCGGCGTTCGCGAAGAAGATCGGGCTCGGTCGCAAGAAAGGGGAAGGCGCCCCGCGCGACGATGGCTGACCGGCCTCGGACAGCGGCTATTTGAAATAGTCGTACTTACCGTTCTTCCACTCATACAGAACGTAGCCGGGCGCCGTGACATCGCCCTTCTCATCAAAGCCGATCGGGCCAAGCACCGTCTCGAACTTGCCCTTCCTCAGTTCGGCGATAACCTTTCCTGTATCCACGCTGTTCGCCTTGCGAACCGAATCCGCCCAGGCCTGTACGGCGCCATATGAATAGAGCGTGTAGCCTTCCGGTTCGTATCCGGCGTCGCGGAATCTCTTGACCAGCGGCTGAGCGATCGGGTTCTTGCGCGGGTCGGGGCTGAACGTCATCAGAGTGCCTTCACCAGCGGCCCCCGTGATCTGCCAGTATTCCTGCGTGACGAGTGCATCGCCGGAAACCAGCACTGTATTCATCCCCTGCTGGCGCATCTGCCGGACCATCAGACCGGCCTCGGTGTGATAGCCGCCGACATAAAGCACATCGATTCCCGCGGCCTTCAGCTTTGTAATCAGCGCCGTATAATCCTTCTCGCCCGCCGTGTAGGCCTCATACATCGCCGGCTGGACACCGTTCTTTTCCAGGGTCTTCCGCGTTTCGTCGGCGAGCCCCTTGCCATAGGCGGTCTTGTCGTGGATCACCGCGATCTTCCTGTCGCGGAAACGTTGCGCCAGAAAATTGCCGGCAATCAGCCCCTGCTGATCGTCGCGGCCGCAGGTCCGAAACACGTTCGCCAGGCCTCGCTCCGTAAGACGCGGATTGGTCGATGCGGGCGAAATCTGGACCATGTCTTCTTCCGAATAGACGTTCGATGCGGGGATCGAGGAACCGGAGCAGAAATGTCCGGCGACGAACTTCACGCCCTTGGACGCCAGCTGGTTTGCAACCGCCACCGCCTGTTTGGGGTCGCAAGCATCGTCGCCGACTTCCAGCCGCAGTTTCTGGCCCAGCAGACCGCCTTCGCGATTGATATCGGCGACAGCCATCTCCACGCCTTTTCGCATCTGTTCGCCAAAGGACGCGTACTGGCCTGTCATCGGCCCTGCAACGGCGACAGCTATTTCGCTGGGAGCCTGCTCTTTTCCGAGAAAGTACCAGACCGCACCCCCGATAACGATCAGCGCGGCTATTGCAGTCAGGACCGATTTATTCATCGCAAGCTCCGATAGTCGTTGTACCGGCGGATTTCACCGCCACCGGTTTCCTGTTTCGATCATTCCATTAAACCGATCCATGGCGCGACTCGTCAAAACATCGCTTCCCCCTGACCGTCCGACCTGTTCCGCCAGGTCACAGGGCTGCTACGCACATAAAGCCAGGGATACTGCTCGATCATCCGGCGTGTTCTGGTGACCCGATAGGCTATGAGCGCACAAGCGACGATAACCGCCGTATCGGTCAGATAGGCGGCAAACGACAACAGTTCGCCCTCGAAAAGCGCGAAAACCAGAAACCGGTCGAACACACCAAGAAGAATTCCGTATCCAGCAACCTGCCAGACAGATCGCCAGGACGCCGCCAGCGCCTGCCCTGCCAGCACACCTGCTCCCCCCATAAGAAGAAACGTGAAAATGACGAATACCCAAGGATCCCCGATCATCGGGCATTCTCCACGACCGCGTGGCCGCCTTCGAGATAGGCTGCGCGCACCCTGTCGTCGGCAAGCAGCTCTTCACCGGCGCCGGTCATGTCGATTCTACCGTTGACCATGACATATCCGCGATGCGCCAGACGGAGCGCGTGATAGGCATTCTGTTCGACCAGAAAAACAGTTACGCCTTCTTCACGATTCAGCCGCTCGATCGCCTCGAAAATCTGCCGCACGATCATCGGCGCAAGACCGAGCGACGGCTCATCCAGTAAGAGGAGCCGAGGCCCACTCATCAAAGCGCGCGCGATGGCGAGCATCTGCTGTTCTCCGCCGGACAGGGTACCGCCGCGCTGGTTTCGCCTTTCCGCCAGAAGCGGAAACATGCCGAACATTCTTTCCAGAGTCTCCGGCAGATTGTCTCCCCCGCCCGCAACTGCCCCCATCTGAAGATTCTCAAGCACAGTCATTCTCGGAAAGATGCGGCGCCCTTCCGGCGCATGGGCTATCCCCATTCGCGCAATTTCATGCGGCGGACGGCCGGTAATGTCCGCACCGCAGAAGGTCACGTTCCCCGCCGAGGGGGCTGGAAGTCCGCAGACTGCCATCAGCAGGGTCGTTTTTCCCGCCCCGTTCGCGCCGATCAGCGCTACGGTTTCTCCCTCGTCGATATGGAGCGAGACTCCGTTCAGCGCCTGAATGCGCCCGTAATGAGCATCGACGCCCTGAATATCCAGAAGATGCGTCATGCCGCGCCTTCTTCCTCGCCAAGATAGGCCCGGATGACGGCGGGATCGCTGGAGACCGCGGCGGGTGTGCCTTCGGCGATCTTACAGCCGTGATCGAGCACCAGTATCCGGTCTGAAATCGACATGACGACGCTCATATCGTGTTCGATCAGAAGGATGCCGACGCCATCCTGGTCGCGAATCGTCAGCAACAGATCGCAAAGCTCTGACGATTCCCGCGGGTTGAGCCCTGCGGCAGGCTCGTCGAGACACAGGAGCACCGGCCCGGTGCACATGGCGCGCGCAATCTCGAGACGGCGCTGGTCGCCGTAAGACAGATTTCCCGCCTCCCAATCGGCGTGTTTTTCGAGTCCGACTCGCCTTAGCCAGCCGACGGCGCGGGCAATGGCCTCTTCCTCGGCGGCCCTGTAGGACGCAAGCCCAAGCAGACCGAAGACGGAAAATCCGGACGCTCTCATCAGCCGCCGATGCTGGGCAACGAGGAGATTTTCAAGAACGGTCATCTGGGGAAACAGCCGGATGTTCTGAAAGGTCCGGGCAATGCCCGCATCGCCGGCAATCCGAAATCCGTCCATTCGTTCCAGAAGATGACGGTGAGCGTCCCTCGTAACGCACAGCCTGCCGACGGACGGGCGATAAAATCCTGTCAGGCAGTTGAAGACGGTCGTCTTGCCCGCCCCGTTGGGACCGATGATCGCGGTGATCGCCCGGTTCTCCGCCTCAAACGACAGATCGTCAACCGCGACCAGCCCGCCGAACCGCATGGTCAGATGTTCGACTGTCAGAAGTGCGCTCACGAACCGTCCCCGTCGGGATGAAGCCGCACGGTCGGAGCGCGTTGCGCGAGAAGGCCGCGCGGACGCCAGGCCATAATCAGGACCATCAGCGCCCCGAAAGCGAGCATCCGGTATTCCTGCAACTCGCGAAACCATTCCGGCAGGCCGATCAGCAGGATCGCGGCTATGGCAACGCCAAGCTGGTTGCCCATCCCGCCCAGAACAACGACGGCAAGAATGATTGCGGACTCGATGAAGGTGAAACTTTCTGGACTGATAAAGCCCTGCCGAGCAGCGAATACGCAGCCGGCAAAGCCTCCGAAGATCGCTCCAAGCGCAAAGGCTGACAGCTTGATATTGGTTGGATTCAAGCCCAGGGACCGGCAGGCGATCTCATCTTCCCGGAGAGCCTCCCACGCGCGCCCGACCGGTAGCCGGCGAATACGCCGGATGAAGAGATTGGTGAGCAACGCCAGCGCCAGCACAATATAGAACAAGAAAATTACGCGATCGGCCGATGCGTAGGAGAGATTGAAAAATTCATGGAATGATCCCGTTCCTTCCGGCGGGCGCCGACTGAAGGAAAGCCCGAAAAAATCCGGCCTTGGAATACCTGAAATGCCGTCCGGCCCATTCGTTACCGGCACCCAGTTGATCAGGATCACCCGGATCATTTCCCCGAACCCGAGCGTCACGATGGCCAGATAATCGCCCCGCAGCCGGAGGACGGGGAACCCGAGCACGATCCCGAAAAAGGCAGCAAGCAACCCGGCGAGCGGCAATGCGGTCCAGAACGTGAAATCGAAATGCTGCGCCAGCAATGCGAAGGAATAGGCGCCGACGGCGTAAAACGCGACATAGCCCAGGTCGAGCAGTCCGGCGAGACCGACGACGATATTAAGCCCCCACCCGAGCATGACGTAGATCAGGACCAGAGTCGCGAGGTCGAGAAGCCGGCGGTCGACAAACGGCAACCACGGCAAAACGACAGCAAATACAATCAGTCCGCCACCGACCCAGACACCCCAGTTCGGCGTGTTTTGAGCCCTGATCATGACCGATTGCCACGCTGCCGTGCCCTGCGGCGACGCTTTCAGCGCGCCTGTCACGAGCAGCAGCCCACCGCCCATGGCCAGCGCAGTCAACAAATCGCCTGGAAAAAGGCCGAAAACCGCCGCCGCCGTCACAGCGCCCCCGACGCAGGCCGCCTCGAGCGGACGTCCTTCCCGCGCCCGGATCATCCCGAGCCGGCCCAGAAAAACGAGAACAACGGCCAGCCCGATTTCAGGGAGGCGGGTGTCGACAGCCAGAGCGCCGCCAAGCGGAGTCGTAAAAACGCCGATCATCGGCAACATGACGGCTGCCGCCAGAAGCGACGTCATTCCCGCCTCACGCAAGGCGCCGGCAAACGATCCGCGGTCGCTGGCTCGAAGCGGGACGCCCATACGCCCCCTTACACTTTCTCGATTTCAGGCCGCCCCAGCAGGCCTGTCGGCCGGAAGATCAGGACAAGAACCAGGATCGAATAGGCCGCGACATCCTTGTATTCGATGGTGAAGTAGCCGGACCAGAAGGATTCGATCAGCCCGATCAGAAGCCCACCGAGCATCGCGCCCGGAATCGAACCGATGCCGCCCAGGACCGCCGCCGTGAACGCCTTGATGCCGGCCAGAAACCCGACATAGAAATCAATAACGCCGTAATAGAGCGTAACCATCATACCGGCGACCGCAGCCAGTGACGCTCCCAGGACAAAGGTAATGGAGATCGTCCGGTCGACATCGATGCCAAGCAGCGATGCCATCGTGCGATCCTGCTCACAAGCGCGCTGGGCCCGGCCAAGCGACGTCCGCGCAATCACCAGCCAGAACACAGCCATGGTCGCAACGGTTGCCAGAACGATCATGATCTGCATGTAGCTGAGCGTTACCGTGAACCCCTCGCCTTCGTAGAGGCTGAACCGGCCGGTTACCACGGGCTGGATGCTCTTGACCCTCGCCCCCTGGCTGAGCTGTACGAAATTCTGCAGGAAAATCGACATCCCGATGGCGGAGATCAGGGCTGCCAGGCGCTGCGAACCGCGCAGAGGCCGATAGGCAATGCGCTCCAGAGTCCAGCCATAAACGGCAGTCAGCAAAATCGAAACCAGCAGAACCACCAGGATCGCCAGCACCACGGATGCGCCGCCGACAGGCGCAAGAATGATAAAGGCGATCAGAGAGATAAACGCGCCGATCATGAAAATTTCGCCATGGGCGAAATTGATCATGCCGATGATTCCGTAAACCATCGTGTAACCGATTGCGATGAGGCCGTAGATCGCGCCCAGCGTCACGCCGTTGATCAGTTGTTGTAGAAAATACTCCATGCGCGCTCTGGGATCCTGGTCGCCTGGCCCCGTGACCAGCCTCTGTCAGGCGTCCCTGCCCTCCCTGCGCTTGCGCATGACATACATAAGTTTGTTGACCGCATTCCTTTTCAGGGTCTCTTCGCCCATGGAGGGGGACCCTACGATCGAGGCTTCAATCCCGGTTTTGGGATCGACAGCCGACACCTTGACGGCATTTCCGACCCGGAACATTTCAATCAGGATGTCGTCATCCGGGCGTCTGGGTGGACTTGCCATTTTGTCGATCACCGATGCTGGCAGAACAACTTGTTTTATCAGATAAGCAGGGAATCGACCTAGCGGAGCTCTGAGCGCTCGAAATTGGCGCATAACCGGTCGAGTTCTTCGAACACCAGATTGTCGCCCGTGATACCGCAATTACCGCCGCAACCTTCTTCCGACGATTTCCGCAAATGACAGCAATCCCCGCATACGCCGAAATTTCGGGCACCTTGCCGTAAGCACAAATCGTTCAGCATCGAACGCAGAGCGGATACGACCATTTCGCGGTCCTGTCCTCCAATGGAATCTGCTGCGTTTACGAACTGATCCAGCGGGTCCTTTCCCAGCATTGCGACGCCGGCTTCGGTCAGCACGAGTGTCACCTTGCGGCGGTCGCAATTATCCCGCACGCGCGTGACATATCCCTTGCTTTCCAGGGATATCAGCGTCTGCGACACAGTCCCTTTTGTCGCTCCGACATATTCCGCAAGCGCGGAAGGAGACGCGGAATATCTGTTCGCACGGTCGATATAGCGCAAGGCTTCCCATTGCGCCGGGTTGAGCCCGTGTGAAAACTGGGCCGCGTGAGCAATCCGGCTCATCCGGTTCAAAAGAACAGCGATTTCGTGCGTCTCTGTCATCGTGCCGTAACCTAGGTTGCCGACAATTCCATGACCAGTGGTAACCGAGAAAATTCCCTTAAGGCCAGAGGGAAATGAAAGAGGGGTTGAAATTTGGTATCGATACGATAATATATCGACTCGATATGAATAGGGGGTACCCAATGAACAAGGCCTCAACCGCACTCCACGACCCCGCTGAAAGACGCTATATCGCCGCAGCAATGCGGGCTCCGATGCTGGAACGGGAATATGAAGTCGAACTCGGCAAAAGGTGGCGCGACAGGGAAGACGAATCCGCTCTCGATGAACTCGTCGAAAGCCATGTCCGCCTCGCCGTAAAGATCGCCTCCGGTTTCAAAGGATACGGGCTTCCGCTAAATGACCTCATTCAGGAAGGAACCGTCGGCCTTATACAGGCAGCGCGCAGGTTCGACCCTGACCGTGAAGTCCGCTTTTCGACCTACGCATCTTGGTGGATCCTGGCGGCCGTCCAGGAGTTTATCATCAGGAATTCTTCGATTGTCCGGATAGGCACCACCCCGGCCCAGAAAAGCCTGTTCTTCAACCTGCGTCGTCTGAGAGCCAAAATCGCCGCAGACCTCGTCGGCCCGATGAGCGACGACGAACGCAGAATAATAGCCGGGGAGTTGAACGTGCCTCTGCCCGCGGTGGAGCGTATGGAAGCCCATTTCTCGGCCCCGGACCGGTCGCTTAACGCCTTCATTGGCGAAGAAGAAAGAGGAGATGCGTTGCAGGACCTCCTGCCGGACGAACGCCCCACCCCCGAGGAAACCGTCACCGAAAACCACGACAGAGCGTTTCGAAACCGCTGGCTCCACAAGGCGATCGAGAACCTCACAGGTCGGGAGCAGGAAATTATCCGAAAACGGTTTCTGGGCGAAAAAAAGTCAACGCTCGCAGAAATCGGCGAACAGTTCGGCGTTACGAAGGAACGAATCCGTCAGATCGAGAGCCGTGCGCTCAAGAAGCTGAAAGCATCGCTGAAAGAAGGAACAACCGCCCCTGAGCTGTTCGGCAACGCCTGACGCGACTACACCGATAAGGAATCAGGCAGCCGATCCTGCAATATCGGTGCTCGGCCTCGGGCCGTAGGCAAGGTCGTGCGCCCAGAAACGTTCGAGACGCTGAAGATTTACATTAACCGTTTCGATCGACTCCTCGTCAATCGGACCGTTTGAAAGCTGTTCGACATGCCGGTCGTACAGGGCGGTTACCGTATCGCAGATGGTTTTGCCCTTTTCGGATACGCGTACCCGGACCGTACGGCGGTCATGGGTCGACCTCTCCTGCATCAGGTACCCGTTTTCGACCATCTTTTTGATGTTATAGCTCACGTTGGAGCCCTGGTAATACCCCCTGTAGGTGAGTTCTCCGACGGTCAGTTCCTCTTCGCCGATGTGAGAGAGAATCAGACTCTGCACGTTGTTGATGTCTTCAATGCCGAGCCGGTCCAGTTCGGCCTTGACCACTTCCATAAACTGACGATGGAGCCGTTCGATGAGAAGGATGGTATCGAGATAAGCCTGTTTCACGTCCCCTAGCCTCGGTTGGATTCGCATTCCAGTGTGAACCGTAGGGGGACAGACTGAATATTTAGTTAAAATCCAATCGATTTTACTTTTCGTTCCCGCGAACCAGCGCCACGATCTCGGCGGGCGTCACCGGCGAATGAGCGAGGCTCGCGCCAAATGGCGCCAGGGCATCCTCGATGGCGGCGATGATCGCCGACGTCGCCGGCACCAGGCCGCACTCCCCTACCCCCTTTACGCCTAGCGGGTTAAGCGGACTAGGCGATTCCATATGGGACAGGTCGAACGCCGGCATTTCCGGCGCCGTAATCATCAGATACTCGGCGAAATTCGTTGTGATCGGCTGGGCATTCTCATCGAACCCCATCCATTCATAAAGCGCATTGCCAATGCCGTGCGCCGCCCCGCCCACCACCTGGCCATCGACGATCATCGGATTGATCTGGACGCCCGCATCGTGCCGGATGACATAGTTCAGGAAGTCGACATGGCCGGTCTCGATATCGACCTCGACCTCGACGACCTGCGTACCGTTACAGAATGTCAGGTCGTCGATGATGAAGTTTCCGGTGGCTTCCATGCCCGGCTCGATTCCGCCAGGCAGCGAATAGCCGGGCGTCCCGCCTGTCGCACTGGCCAGTTCTCCCAGCCCGACCTTCAAGTCAGGCACGCCTTTGACCCGAACGGCACCGCCGACAATTTCAAGGTCTTCGGGAGACGCTTCCAGCATATTTGCCGCCAGCATCAAAAGTTTCTCCCGGACTTCTGTCGCCGCGATCAGCGCCGACGATCCTGCAGTTACCGTCTGGCGACTTGCCGAACCGCCAATGCCGATGGCAACGCCTTCGGTATCGCCCGTGACCACCTCGACCTGTCCGATATCGCCGCCGAGTTCGCTCGCGACGATTTGCGAAAGCATGGTCCTCGTACTCTGCCCCATCGCCGCCGCGCCGGTGTAAACGAGTATCTGGCCCGATGTGCCAATCCTGACCGTCACGGACTCGAATGGCCCTCGTCCTGTGCCTTTTACATAATTAGCAATACCGATCCCGATATAACGGCCTTCTTCCCGCGCACGCGCCTGCCTTTCCCGAAACCCGGCATAGCCGGCGCGCCGCAATGCTTCTTCCATGCAGCCCGGGTAATCGCCGGAATCCAGAACAACAGGCGCGTCGCCGCGCGATTTCAACGGGCGCTCGTACGGCATCTTTTCCGATGGGACGAGGTTTCTGCGGCGAATTTCCGCACGATCGATTCCGAGTTCTCGCGCCGCCCGGTCGAGCATCCGCTCCATCACGAAAATGCCTTGCGGGTGGCCCGCCCCGCGGACCGGCGTCGACGGCACCTTGTTGGTCAGCGCCAGTTTCACATCCAGCCGATAGGCCGGGATCTCATAGGGCAGCGTCACTACCAGCGCCGAGTTATAGGCGAGATTGATCCCCCGGGCGGTATAGGCGCCGTGATCGTGGATCATCGATCCGCGCAACCCCAGAACACGCCCGTCATCGTCGACCGCGATTTCGACGTTCCAGTACTGATCGCGCTCCTGCGTCGAGGCGATAAAATGCTCGCGCCGATCCTCGGCCCAACGCACGGGCCGTCCGGTTAATATGGACGCGAGCGCGGTGGAAATGTCTTCCTGATAGAAGACGACCTTTGGCCCGAAACCGCCGCCGACATCCGGCGTCATGACCCGGATCCTGGTTTCGTCCCAACCGAGCAGATCGACCAGAACCGCACGTGCGGAATGCGCCGCCTGGGTCGATGAATGAAGCGTCAGCTGCTCCCTGACATCGTCATATACGGCAACGCAGCCTCTTCCCTCGATTGAATGACTGCCCCCCCGATGCTGCCAGAAGGACTCCGAATAAACATGAGGGGCAGAGGCGAAGACGCTATCGACGTCGCCATACCCCATATCGAACGCAGCGAGTTCGTTATGCGGCGCATCGCGATGAACGAGGTCCGCCCCAGGCTTAAGAGACTCGCGGCAATCGGCAATCGCAGGCAGCAGGTCATAGTCGACGTCAACCAGCGCAGCCGCGTCCTCGGCGATGTAACGACTCTCGGCAACGACGATCGCGACCGGCTCGCCGACATGCACGACCTCGCCGTCCGCCAGCACCGGCCGGTCGCGTTCCTGCCGATAGGACGGGCTCGGGAGTCCGACGGCCATACGCTCCATCGCGAGACAGGGCCGAAAATCGTCCAGCGTGTAGATTGCGACCACGCCATCGATCGCGCGCGCCGCCGAACTCTCGATGGATCGTATTAACGCATGCGCATGGGGACTGCGGACAAAGGCCGCGTGGGCGGCGCCGGGCAGCCGGATATCGTCGGCAAAGCGACCGCGCCCGGTAATCAGGGCCGGATCTTCAAGACGCGTAACACGCTCTCCAAAGGATTTATGACCGTCACTGCCGGACGCCGCCGGCACAGGTTCAGCCGCCATTCGCCTCGCGCAGACGCTGAGCCGCATCGAGCGCCGCGGCGACGATTCCCTGATATCCCGTGCAACGGCACAGGTTGCCGCTGATCGCGATGCGGACCTCATCTTCGGTCGGGTCCGGATTGTCGCGCAGGAATTCGAGCAGCGTCGTCAGCATTCCCGGTGTACAGAATCCGCACTGGAGCCCATGATTGTCCCGGAAGGCTTCCTGCAGCGGATGCAGTTCGTCTTCCGACGGCGCGATGCCTTCGATGGTTGTGATCTCGTGGCCGTTGGCCTGAACCGCCAGCATCAGGCAGGACCGAGCGCTCTGCCCGTCGAACAGGATCGTGCAGGCGCCGCAGACCCCGTGTTCGCACCCGAGATGCGTACCGGTCAGGCCGAGCTGCTGGCGCATAAAATCAGCCAGCGTGAACCGGACCTCGACCTCTTCGGTATAGGCCTTGCCGTTGATGGTAACCGTTATTTCTCTTGTTTCCGCCATCGAACTCTCCTCACGCAGCGCCGGTTGCCCGGGCATATGCCTTAACCAGCGCTCGCCGGCTCATGACTGTCGCCAGATGCTGACGATACTCCGCCGACGCATAGACATCGCCTATGGCGTCAATCGACCGGCAAGCCTCGCACAGTTCGCGGAACCGGTCTTCGGACCCGTCACCGCCGACGAGTCCCTGTTCGATCTCCGTCATACGAACTGGCGCGGTGGCAACGCCGCCTACCGTTACGGAGGCACGGGTTATCTTGCCGTCCCCCCCTGTTTCGAGGAGCGCGCAGGCCGAGCTCATCGCGAAGTCGCCGTGCCGTCGGGCGAATTCCTCGAACCCGTAGCCGTGCCCTGCCGGCCACAGCGGTAATTTCACACCCGTGACGAGTTCGTCCATTTCAATCGATGGCGTCATATAGCCGGCGGGAAACTCCGAAAACGGGATATCGCGCTCGCCCTTCGGCCCCTGTACCGTAATAACCGCATCGTGCGCCGCACAGATCAGGGGCAGTTCCGCCGCCGGGTCGAGATGCGAAAGCGAACCACCGATAGTGCCCCGGTTGCGCGTCTGACGATGCCCGACCTGCAAGAGGGCTTCGTGCACCACCGGGCAACGATTCCGGACGACGTCCGAGAATTCCAGCTCTCGCTGGCGCGTCATGGCGCCAATTTCAAGCGTATCGCCAGCTTCGCGGATATAGCTCAACCCATCGATGCGGTTGAGGTCGATGACATGATCCGGCAGCACATACCGCATGTTGAGCATCGGCATGAGCGACTGTCCGCCCGCCAGGATCTTTGCGTTTTCAAGCGATCCGATTAACGCTACGGCAGCTTCGACGCTGTCAGGGTCGTGATATGAAAAGGGGGGCGGCTTCATCCAATGCCTCCGGGCTGGTCCCGCGCTATCTGGCGGGGGCTGTTTGACTTGTCGATGCAGACGTAATTACCGCAGCGCCCGAGATGGCGCAATGGCGACAGGGAGCATTCTTTCGGCTTATCGAACGGCCTTCTCCTCTCCAAAGAGCAGACGATCCTTTTTCCTCTCGAGCGCCGCAGAGAGATTGTCGAGTCCGCCTTCTTCGAGCAACCGGTTGAACTCGTTCCTTTTGACCTTCACCTCGCTGATCCCGCCCGCAATGATAACGTCGATAACCCACCAGCGCCCTTTGATCTTAGCTGTAGCGAAGGTCACCAGGGTCGGTTCGCCGTCGGAGTCGATGATGTTGGAGTCAACCAGAACGATTTTTCCCCCGGTTTCCCTGACCTTGACGGTCTTGTAGGTCTCGCCATTATAGCTATCGAACAAAGCGGCAAGCAGCGCAGAATGCATTTCCGCGAACGCCTTTATCGCCCTTTCCTTTTGCGTCTTTGAGCCTTCTCGCCAGTACGGCCCAGATACCGTCGCCGTCATCAACGGTATGTGCGCATCTCTTTCAAGCACCGGCAGGATCAGTTCGTAACGACCGTCAACACCAAGTTCCTTCGCATGTTTAAGAACTTCGAATATCCCGTTCTGCAGCCGTTCGACTATTCCCCTCGCGCTTCTGTCGTCCCCCGCCGCCTCTGCAGAGTTAACACAGGCGAAGACGACCAGCACACCGGCGATCAACATGCGCAACATCGATTCCTCCCGACTTTCTGCCGACTTCCTGCCGAAGAAGCCTTGCTACATTGTGGAATGGAGCATAACGAGGTCAATTTCATGCATCAACACGTTCTCCCGGGAATGCTTGGCATCAAGCCTCAGAAAGGTTTCCTGAAGGGGCCTGTGCCAGATTTAGTTGTGATCCGTTCAAGCTCCTTCTAGGCCACGTGTATGGTATCGGAACGCGTTACGCTAAAGGATGTCGCCGAGAGAGTCGGCGTACACCCCTCCACGGTATCGAGAGTGCTCAATCCCGCTACACGGGCGATGGTATCGCCGGAGGTGGTGGAAAAGGTCACGAAAACCGCGCGGGAACTGGGTTACCGTCCCAATCCTCTTGCCCGTAGCCTGAAAACCCGGAGTTCAGGCATTGTAGGCATCTTCGTGCCCGATCTGGCCAACCCGATGTTTCCGGAGATTGTTCGCGGCGCCGAATCCATCCTTGTCGAAGCCGGCTATACGCCTGTGCTCGCCAATACCAGAAACGACCGCGACCGAAAGCTGATGCTGGTCGATCACCTCAGACAGCGCCAGATTGACGGAATCATTATCATTACGGCGCTCAGGAACGACCCTGTTATGGAAACCTGCCGGGAGAACGGAATCCCTGTGGTCGTTTCCGACCGGGGAATTGGGGAATCCGACCTTCCCGGTCTCGTAATCGACGACGATCATGGCATGCGAGCCATGGTGTCCCATCTGCGAGCACTGGGACATCGGGAACTGGCCCTGATTTCAGGTCCACAGCACCTTTCGACATCGGCCAGCCGTCATCGCGCGGCAGTCGAGGCATTGTCGGAACAAGGAATCGAACTGCTTCCCGACCGTAACGCCTGCTGCGCCGATTTCAGCATCGAAGCGGGACGAAAGGCCTGCCGGTTTCTGATCGAAAATGCCGGAAACATAACAGGCACTCTGACCACGAACGATCAGTATGCGATCGGAGCCATCGCAGAGCTGTATGCAATGGGCCGGTCGTGCCCAAAGGATATGTCGATTACCGGCTATAACGGCATTCGCCACACGCAGTGGCTAAGGCCGCCGATTACAACGATCGAGTTGCCGAAGCGGGAAATGGGCATGAAAATGGCTAAAATCATGCTCGACAGGCTGACTGACCCGAAAAAGGAGATCGAACGCGCGATCATCCAGCCGACGCTTGTCGTGCGGCACTCCACAGCGCGCGTCTTCTGACGGGACAGGACGGCTATGAATTCACCTCGGGGACGTGTGACGCTGAAGGATATCGCAACGCTGGTCGGCGTTCATACGTCGACCGTGTCGCGGGTCCTGAATCCCAATCGACGCACAATGGTCTCCGACGAGATCGCGGAACGGATCGTCGCCGTTGCAGAGGAGCTGGGTTACCGCCCGAACCCCCTCGCCTATGGCCTGAAGACGAACAGAACCGGCAGTATCGGCGTCGTCGTACCCGACATCGTCAATCCGATCTTCCCGGAAACCGTCCAGGGCATCGAAGACATTCTGATCGATGCCGGTTACATGCCGTTTCTGTCCAATTCCGAGCACAAGGCGGAACGGGAACTCCGGATTGTCGAAAACATGCGGGATCAGCACGTCGATGGGCTCATCGTGGCATCGGGGTCGCCCCATGTCGCGATCCTCATGGCCTGTAAGGAAGACGGAATTCCTCTGGTCCTTATCCACCGAACGTGGGACGACCCGGAGATTTCCGCCGTTTCCTATGACGACTCCCTCGGCGCCCGGCTCATGATCGATCACCTGATATCGCTCGGGCACCGGGACATCGCCTATATCGCGGGGCCACTCGATTCCGCCGGCGGTCGAGACCGCTATTTCGGCACCAAGGACGCTGCACAGGCGCATGACATTGTCATTGACGAACGTCTGTTCGCCTTCGCCGATTCGAATACCGAGGAAGAAGGCGCGCGCTGCTGCCGCGAACTTATTCTCAACGGCAAATCGTTCAGCGCCCTGGTAACCGCTCACGATTCGCTGGCGGCGGGCTGTATAGGCGTCCTCGCGGAACATGGCCTGTCAGTACCCGAGGACGTTTCCCTGACAGGCTATAGCGACACGCTTTACGCGGCGATGATGACGCCGTCGCTCACATCGATAAGGGTTCCGTATTACGAAGGCGGCGCCGAAGCGGCGCGGCTGCTGATCGACCGGCTTCAGAACCCCGACGCACCCGTGAGGCGCATTCGTATCAGCCCGGAACTCATCGTCCGAGAATCAACCGCCCGGAGGTTCGCGGGCTAACCATCGCCCCCTGAAAGGGTTCAGCACACCAGAAAGAATTAATCCAGCAAGTAAATCAATAATTTGTTCCTGTTTTTTAATTTTTTCGTTAAATTACGGTTTCTTGACAGTTCGACCGTGCGATTCTATACCAACCCTATTGAACGGCGAGCGCAAGGACCGGTGCGAAAGCCCTTTTCCCGCTGTTCTCCCGTAACGATTCCGGATACCCCGGAGCAGTTTAAAGGAACGAAGAATGGCCGAAGGTAGCAGGGAAACAACGACCGCCGATGCCGGTCTTGGACATAATCAGCCAGAAGTCGTCTGGGATCGCTGGGTCAAGAAGCGGACTTTCGTCCGGGCGCTGGAAGGCACCTACGGTGAGATGCAGCAGGGCCTGTACGAAAAAGAGCGCGTCTACAGCGTGCATGATTTCAAATGGAACGGCGGTCCCCAGTTCTACGACAAACCGATGGTCAACCCGCAGCGGATGGAGATCGCCCAGTCGATCGAGACTCATCTCGGTTCTTTCGCCCCAGGCGGGTACGGCCAGAAACACGGCCATATGAACAGCGCCGTTTTCTACATTCTCCGCGGCGAAGGATATGACGTGCATGACGGGGAGCGCATCGATTCAGAAGCCGGCGACGTCATGATCGTCGAAAACGGCTGCGTTCATCAGCATTTCAACACCAGCAAGGACGAGGAATACATCGTGCTCGTTATGAAGGCGAAGCCGCTGTTCCTGTTCATGCACATGGTCTTCCAGAAGAACGTGAAGATGCCGCCGTCGGACATCGCGCCGGGGCAGGAAGACTATATGCCGCCGAGCGACTACTAAACGCTTCGGGAAATCCGTATTTCAAGTTAACCCGTCACGCTACGCGCGTCGGCAAGTCAGGGAGAAAATTCGTTGGACGAACGCGATATCATCGCCCAGGGCGACAATGTCTGCAGCTTCTACCAGGAAAATCTGGCAGAGACTGCGGCCTATGTTGAAGAGTACTACAGCAAGCGGCTGAAGGTCGTGAAGGCCAAGGACATGCCGTTCGAGAATTCGCCGCACGGCCTTCTCAAACACTTGATCCATGAGAAAATGAACACGGTTGAGAACTGCGTAGACATCTACATGCAGTTCCTGCCCCCCGGCATGGCGTCAGGCAAGCACCGTCACCTTGCCGAGGAAGTCTTTTTTGTGGCCGAGGGCGAAGGGTACGATCTGCACTGGGACGTCAATTTCGCCGTCGACGTGAAATTTTCCTGGTCGTGGGAAGAAGAACCCAAAAAGTTCGAATGGAAGAAAGGCGATTTCGTCTATATCCCGCCCTACGTCGAGCACAAGCACTTCAATAAAAGCGACGACAATCCCGCCCGCATTATCGTCATCCACAACCGCATCCTGAAAGCCATGGGTGCCGCCTGGTACGAGCAGCTCGAACCGTATGACGGCTACGATGCGAACGAGGATCCGATCGCCCTGCTCGAAAAGCACGGATTCCGCTGATCCCGACCGGTTCGCAGAGATTTTGAAAGAGGCGCCGGTTTCCGACAGGATTCCGGCGTTTTCTTTTTGCAAAAACAGGAAGCAGAAATGACACTCATTCTTTCCAACGACGACGTCGCCAGCGTCCTGACCATTACCGACTGCATGGATGTCCTTGAGGACGCCTATCGTGATCTTCATGCGGGCACTGCTGTCACGAGGCGCCGCTCGGATTCATTGACCCTGACCGAACGCGAAGACGCGATTTACGGTTTCAAGACAATGGACGGCGTCATTCCGAACCAGGGCGTTGCCGCCGTACGGCTGAATTCGGATATCGTCACCTGGCCGCGGGTCGATGGAAACCTGCGACGGGTAAAGGTTCCGGCGGCGCCCAACGACCGATGGGTCGGTCTGGTGCTGCTGTTCAGCACTGTAAACGGCGAACCGCTCGCCATCATGCCGGACGGCGTGGTGCAGCGAACGCGGGTCGGCGCCACCAACGGTCTGGGCGTCAAGTACATGGCGCGGGAGAATGCGAAATCGATCGGCATTCTCGGCTCCGGCTGGCAGGCGGTTACGCAGTTGCAGGCCGCCTGCGCCGTCCGCGACATCGAGGAAATCAAGGTCTTCAGCCCGAACCAGGGCAACCGCGTCGCCTTTGCCCAGGAGATGAACGACCTGCTCGACTGCGAGGTCGCGCCTGTCGGGTCCGTCGAACATTGCGTCACCGACGTCGATATCGTCATGTGCGCCTCCAACAGCATCGAGGCGATCTTCTTCGAACGATGGATCCGGACCGGGCTGCATGTCAGTTCGATCAAGATGCCGGAAATCGAGGAACCGGCGCTCAGGAAGGCCGACCGCGTCGGTCTCAACTATGGCCAGCGTCAGCCGGATACCGTGCGCGGCGCCGGCGTCAACCCGCCCGACCGCCGGACCGGAACCGGCTGGGCCGTCCATGAAAAGTTCGATTTCGAGTCCTGCCCCAAGCTGCCGGAAATGATCGCGGGCGAGGCAATCGGCCGCACAAACGACGACGAGATCACATGCTTTGTCAATGACATGGGACTCGGCCTACAGTTCGCTGCCGCGGCAGGCGTGGCCTACCGCAAGGCGAAGGAAAAGGGACTGGGCAACGAACTGCCAACCGACTGGTTTACCGAGGACGTCCATCCCTGACCGACATGCCGACGATATTTGTTGGTCTTTGAGGACACGCTGCAAGCAATTACAATCCGGGTCTGTCGGACCTCGACAGACTGAAATGGCGAAAGGAATAGAAATGCGCCCATATACAAGACTTGCCGGCATGGCTGTTGCCGGCATTGTTGCTACCTCGACCGCTCCGGCCAGCGCCGACGCGGTCTCCGAATTCTACAGCGGTCGGTCTTTCGAGATCCATGTCGGCTTCGCCGCCGGCGGCGGATACGATACCTATGCACGTCTGTTGTCGCGCTATATCGGCGACCACATTCCGGGTAAGCCTACCGTCATCGTAAAAAACCGGACCGGCAGCGCTACGATCAAGCTGTCCAATATCCTTTACAATAAGGGGCCGATGGACGGCAGCGTCATGGGCATGGTTGCGCGCGGCATTCCCACGCACGAAATGCTTGGCGGCAAGGGAGCGAAATTCGACCCCACCAAGTTCCATTGGGTGGGCAGCATGAATAACGAAGTCAGCGCCTGCATGATCCACAAGAGGTCGGGCGTCGCGAACTTCGCCAACACGCTGGAGAAGCAGGTCGTCGTCGGCGGTCAGGGGGCAAGTTCCGATGCCGACCAGTTCGCCAACTTCATCACCAACCTGATGGGTGCGAAATTCAAGCTGATCACTGGCTATCCAGGCACTGCTGTCACGGTTCTGGCTCTGGACAGGGGCGAAGTCGACGGTATCTGCGGCTGGTCATGGACCAGCGTCAAGCAGATGAGGAGCAAGGACCTGAAGGAAGGCACTATTTATCCGATCCTTCAGATGGCCCTCAAGAAGCATCCGGAACTGCCTGCGGTTCCCCTTATCACCGACATTGCCCGCAACGATGAGCAGCGTAAGCAGATGGAACTGATCTTCTCGCGCCAGACGATCGGACGGCCCTTCCTCCTGCCGCCCAAGGTCTCGAAGGACAAGGTCGCCGCGATCCGGACCGCATTCGCCGCAACCATGAAAGACCCGCGCTTTCTGGCGGCTGCCGAAAAGACGAATCTGGAAATCAACTGGGTATCCGGCGAAGAGGTCCAGGAACTTGTTCAAAGCGTCCTGACCACGCCCAAGCCCATCGTGGCGGCCACGCGCCAGAATCTGTTCCCCAAGGGGCCGGTTCAGACCGCCAAGCTCACCTATATCGATGCGAGCGGAAAGATCGAGAAGATCCAGCGCGGCGGCCGGCGCATCATCCTGTCGGTTGACGGCAAGAAAGTACGGGTCGGCATCTCCGGAAGCGACACCAAGGTCATGATCGACGGCAAGAAAGCGAAGCGAAGCGCTTTCAAGGAGGGCATGACCTGCACCGTCAGCTATCTCGGCCCCGGGACTACCGCACAATCGGCAGACTGCAAGTCCTGACTGTTAGCGTTCGCCGGGCCCGCTTTCCTGCAATGGACGGCGGGTCCGGAAATGCCTTCCCTTTTTCTGCAAATCGCCTGGCACCATCGGGAACAGGCATTCTCTAAATTGCCATGAGCACCCTCCCCTCCTCTACCGCCGGTCGCGACATGCGGGTGCTGACGCTGGTCAGCACCGGCCATTTCATGAGCCATTATTCGCAGCTCATCCTGCCGGCGCTGTTTCCGCTCATGACGGACATGTACAGCGTCGGCTATGCGGCGCTTGGACTGATCGTCACGCTGATCAACGCCTCCGGCGCGGTCGCCCAGATCCCCGTCGGTTTTCTCGTGGACCGGATCGGAGCCAAGAACCTTCTGGTCGCGGGTCTCCTCGTCAAGACACTGGCCATCGGCGCCATGGCGATGACCGATTCCTACTCGATGCTGCTGGTTCTCGCTGTCGTCGCCGGTTTCGGGCACAGCGTCTTCCATCCGGCGGATTATGCGATCCTGATGTCGAGCATCGATGAAAGCCGCATCGGCAGAGCCTTCAGCGTTCATACGGCATCGGGCAACGCAGGATCGGCGATCGCACCTCTCCTGATCCTGATGATCGCCGCACAGTGGGGCGTTAAGGGCGCGCTTCTGTCCATCGCCCTGTTTGGCGTCCTGACTGCGCTGGCGCTGGTTCTCCAGTCAGGGATCATTCAGGACCATGTCGGTGCGAAAAAGAAAAAGGGAACGCCTTCTCACAAGAGCTCCAGCGTCATCGAAGATCTGAAAATGCTGGCCCGGCCAAACATTCTGATCCTGTACCTGTTTTTCTTCATCACCGCGATGATCACGGTCGGCGTCAATAGCTTTACCGTTACGGGACTCAACGTTGCTCACGATCTGGCGCTTCCGGTCGCTGGCACGGCGCTGACCACATTTCTCGTCGGCGGGCTGCTAGGCGTCCTGGTTGGCGGTTATCTTGCTGACAAGACCGACCGCCACGACATGGTCGCGGCGGTCTCTTTCTTGCTCTGTGCCGGGCTCCTGTTTCTTATCGGGTTTTACAACCTTCCCCTGTTCGCGCTCATGAGCGCCTATGCCTTGCTTGGTGTTCTGCTGGGGTTGATCAAGCCTGCCCGGGACATGATGGTAAGGGCGGTCACGGACAAGCGGGATGCCGGGAAAATGTTCGGCTTTATGTCGAACGGGCACTTTCTGGGCGCGGCGGCCGTCCCGGTACTGCTCGGCTGGGTCGTCGACCAGGGGCAGGTCCGCTGGGTCTTCTGGCTGGGCGCTATTTTCTGCCTGCTCGCCCTGTTTTCGCTTGCGACAACAACCGCAGGCGCGAAGAACGCGAAGACAGACCCGGAATAAAGGTAAATATAGGTCAGGCGACCTGCCGCCGCCGGCGCGTGGGCGCGGGCGACATTTCGTCGTCCTCGAACAGTTCGGTCAGCTTGTCCATCATCGTGCCGCCAAGCTGTTCGGCGTCCATGATGGTGACCGCGCGGCGATAGTAGCGCGTGACGTCGTGACCGATGCCGATGGCGATGAGTTCGACCGGAGACCGGTTCTCGACCCAGTCGATGGCCGCGCGCAGGTGGTTCTCGAGATAGTTGCCGGGATTGACGGACAGGGTTGAATCGTCGACCGGCGCACCATCCGAGATAACCATCAGGATACGGCGCTGTTCCGGGCGACCGATCAGGCGGTTATGCGCCCAGAGGAGCGCTTCCCCGTCGATATTTTCCTTCAGCAGCCCCTCGCGCAGCATCAGCCCGAGGCTTTTGCGCGCACGGCGATAAGGCGCATCGGCGCTTTTGTATATGATATGACGCAGATCGTTGAGACGCCCAGGTCCCGGCGGCTTGCCGTCCGCCAGCCATTTTTCGCGCGACTGCCCGCCCTTCCAGGCGCGTGTGGTGAATCCGAGGATTTCGACCTTCACCCCGCAGCGCTCCAGCGTCCGCGCCAGGATATCGGCGCTCATCGCCGCAACCGCGATGGGACGGCCGCGCATCGAGCCGGAATTATCGATCAGCAAGGACACGACCGTGTCGCGGAACTCTGTCTCGTACTCCATCTTGTAGGACAGCGGATGGGTCGGGTTGGTAACAACCCGCGACAGACGGGCCGCGTCCAGCATGCCCTCTTCGAGATCGAACTCCCAGGACCGCGACTGTTTGGCCATCAGTCGGCGCTGCAGCCGGTTAGCGAGCTTGCCGATGATGCCCTGAAGGTGGGAAAGCTGCTGGTCGAGATGATGGCGAAGCCGCGTCAGCTCCTCGACCTCGCATAGCTCCAGCGCGTCGATGGTCTCGTCGAAATCCGTGGTATAGGCGTCATAGCGCGCCTTTGCCCCTTCGCCATCGCCCTGCGTGCGGCGGCGACGTTCCGAATCGGGCATGTCCTCGTCGTCGGCGCCGGTCATGGCGTCTTCGTCGGACTGCTCCTGGCCCTCTTCCTCTTCGGTTTCTTCCGTGTCCTCTTCGCCGCTCGGCGCCTCGGTGCTGTCGGAAGCGTCGGATTCGTCCTCGTTTTCTTCTTCGGACTCCTCCGGGTTCTCCTCACTTATTTCTTCGTCGCCTTCCTCGCCTTCATCCTCAAGGTCGAGGAGATCGAGATGAAACAGGACCTTGTCGAGCGATTTGGCGAAGGCCTCCTGATCGCCGACATTCCGCTGCAGTTCCTTAAAATCGGCCCCCACCCGGGTTTCAAGGAAGGTCCGCCAATGCCCGAGCGCGTTCTGCGCCGATGGGGGCAGATCCTGGTCGAGAAACCGTTCGCGGCACATCAGGCCGATCATGTCGGCCATCGATACTTCTTCCCGCCCGCTCACGCGGTCATAACCCGCCTGTTTGCAACGCTCCTCGAAAGCGGCCTGGAGGTTGCCTTTGACCCCCTTGTAGACATCCGAGCCGATGGTCTCTACCCGCACCTGCTCCAGCGCCTCAAACACGGCGCGGGCCTCCGGCGCGGCCGGGGCCCATTTACGGTGAACCGACTCGTCGTGGAACCGCATGCGAAGCGCCATGGCGTCGGCCGCACCGCGAAGATGACCGACGTCCTCTTCCTTCATTTCGCGCGGCGGCGCGGGCAGGCGCGCATTGTCGCCAACCAGCCTTGCCTCCGAACCGAAGGTCAGTTGCAGCTCTTCATTGCCGGAGATGGCGCGCATTGCCGCCGCCGTCACCTGACGGAAATTTTCGACGGGGCTTTCGTCAGAGGCCATGGTCGTTTGTTACCCGAAGCCGGATCAGGCTGTCGCCGCGGCGACGGCCTTGTACTCAGGCAACTCCACGCCGAAACAGCGCTGGTAGTACTCCGCCACGGTGGAGCGCTCGAGTTCGTCGCACTTGTTGAGGAACGTCATCCGGTAGGCAGTCCCCAGATCGCCGAAAATCTGCGTGTTCTCGGCCCAGGTGATGCAGGTCCGGGGCGACATCACGGTTGAGATATCACCCGCCATGAAGCCGGCGCGGGTGAGGTCCGCAACCCGGACCATGGCCGACACCGTATCGCGCCCTTCCGGATTGTCGTAAGCCGGCACCTTGGCGATGACGATCTCGACTTCCTTTTCGTGCGGAAGGTAGTTGAGCGTGGTCACCAGGTTCCAGCGATCCATCTGCGCCTGGTTGATCTGCTGCGTGCCGTGATAGAGGCCGGTTGTATCGCCCAGCCCCACCGTGTTCGCCGTCGCGAACAAGCGGAAAGACGCGTGAGTGTGAATGACCTTGTTCTGGTCAAGCATGGTCATTTTGCCGCCGGATTCCAGTACGCGCTGGATTACGAACATCACGTCGGGACGGCCGGCGTCGTATTCGTCGAACACCAGCGCAACGGGATGCTGCACCGCCCATGGCATGATGCCTTCGCGGAATTCCGTCACCTGCTTGCCGTCCTTGAGAACGATGGCGTCCTTGCCGATCAGGTCGATACGGCTGATGTGACTGTCGAGATTGACGCGGATGCACGGCCAGTTAAGGCGCGCCGCAACCTGTTCGATATGGGTCGATTTACCGGTGCCGTGATATCCCTGCACCATCAAACGACGGTTATGGGAAAACGCCGCCAGAATAGCCATCGTCGTGTCGTGATCGAAGCAGTAGGCCTCGTCTATCTCCGGGACCTGTTCAACGCATTCGCTGAACCCCTTGACGACCATGTCGGTATCAAGCCCGAAAACCTCACGGACGGACATGTCGACGTCCGGAAGGTTGATCGTATCTATATTTTCACCGTTGGTGGCGGATGCATCGGCCAACGAACCATCTCCTGTCAAAATTCCATTTACGCTCCCGATTCCGGCCGCGTTAGCGTCGTGCCGCTTCGGAAGCAAACCAAGTTCGAGGGGCCTTACGGATTTCCTTTAGAGGAAGGGGCCGAGGAGCTACGGGTTTCCCTCGCGGGCGCGAGTATACTGGCCAGACATTGACGACTCAAGGACCGCCGCCGTCATCCTGCACCACCGGGTAAAGCGCTGAATTCAATATATTTATTCGAACAGCCGCATGATCAGCCGGATCTCGATAATGCCGAGCAGCGTCATGACAATGATTTCAAAGGAGCGCTGGCTGAAGAATTTGGACAGCCAGACCGCAATCGGCAGGAATATGGCGATCGGAATACAGGCGAGCGCGCTTTCCCACGCACGTTCCTGATCGATCAGCCCCAGCATGATGAAGGAGATGAGCTGGGTAATAGCGAAAATCTGGAACAGTACCGACATCGCATAGACGAACTGCGGCTGGGTCAGCTTCAACGAATGGACATAGGGCGTAATGACGGGTCCCGACGTGCCGACCGCCCCCTGCACCAGACCGCCGATCCCGACGATGGCCAGGGCGTTATGACGGCTTAAACCATCGGGTATCCGAAGCTTCCTTTTTGTTAAGACACTAAAGAGATAGGCCCCGAGCCACAGAACCATGAAGAGGACGAGATACCAGTTGGGCACCGCCGACAGGAGAATCGCTCCGGTTATCACGCCTGCAATTCCGGCGATGTAGAGCGTGACAATATTGTCGAGCTTCACCGCATGGCGCCGATAGACGATCAGCAGGTACAGATTGATCAGGATCGACGGGATGACCATGACCGCCACCGCCTTTTCGACCGGCATGAAGGCTGCCATGACCGGAATAGCGGTCAGCGGAAGCCCGAGGCCGGAGATGCCTTTGACAAACGAACCGGCGACAAGAGCGAGAAAAATGATCGCGAGCGAGTCGGTGGAGAGATCCATGGAACACGATAATCGGCGAATACGACGCTACTTTGTCAGAAAGCCCCGCCCGCGTCACCGGCGGCTCGAAAAAATCAGCGGCGACAGACGGTTTTCCGTTCCGTCCCTATCACCGTCACATCTAACATCACATTTATCAGAGGGTTCAGGGACATCAGCGACGGCACACTAACCCGGAACCTGAAACTTATTCCCCAAAATAATCCGTGGCTTTCCGGCCAGTAGAGCACGAAATTTGATCCGAAATTAAATTAATGTCCCAGAATTGTGAGCCCTTATTGCCAGTGCGCTCTCCATGGTATCCTCAAAGAAAATCGCACATGTGAATGTTCCGTGTTTTCTGAAAAGAATATATCCGCCCTGATCTTCTTTCCCTTTACGGCAATGGTAGTGCTGTCTCCCATACCGTTCGGGTCAATCTTTCCGTGGTCAACCACCCTGATCTCGACGCTGACCGCAATTCTGTTGCTGGGCTGGGTCGCGCAGGCCTCGTTCCACCACGCTCAGCCTGCAATCAGCCTCAGAAAAACGTGGCCCCTACTCCTTGCCCCCTCCCTTGTCGTTGCCTGGATAAGTTTCCAGATCGCTCCCTGGACGCCCGAGAGCCTTCACCATCCGCTCTGGAAATCGGCGGAAACGATCCTCGGAGAAAAGCTCGACAGTCGTATTACGCTCGACGCACACGAGAGCGCGACCGCACTCATGCGCATCCTGACCTATTGCGGCATTTTCTGGCTTGCCCTGCAATACGGTCGTCAGCACGAAAACGCGCGAAGGTTGGTTTTGGGTATTGCGGTGGCGGGGACCGTTTGTCCGTCGTCAAAATTTTTGGGCCAGTTGATCGTCTGATTTAACGGAGGATCTGGCTCTCCTCGGTGGATATTAAGCGGCGTGCCGCTGATGATTCAAGCGGCGGTTTTTGATGGTGAGTTCCTTGATCCGTTTTCTCCTTTCGATAATGGCGGTGGCGCGGCCGAAGTAGGCGTCAGCCGGCGTG
>Ga0181593_10000256_pt1 | contig 45279 bp, 41 predicted proteins | sample 071ome_19_FD_133756 | JGI IMG/M metagenome (GOLD analysis project Ga0181593, IMG submission 133756) | Coastal salt marsh microbial communities from the Groves Creek Marsh, Skidaway Island, Georgia - 071413AT metaG (megahit assembly) | ecosystem: Environmental > Aquatic > Marine > Intertidal... | reverse complement strand
CATCCGCGTCGCGCGCTCCAAGTTCGGAATGATCACCGCCCCGGCCCTTGGCAATGTCATGAAACAGCGCGGCCAGGTACAGAAGCTCGGGGTGATCCACGCTGAGAAAGGTGTCGTGCGCTCTTGGAAAGCGCTGGGCGTATTTTCCGTACGCAAACCGCCGCAAGTTTCGCAGCACGAACAGAATGTGCTGATCGACGGTGTAAACGTGGAACAGATCGAACTGCATCCGGCCGGTAACCTGCCCGAAAGCCGGGATCAGCGCCGCCAGCAGGCCGTAGCGATTCATCCTCTGCAACTGTGTGTAAACGCCCTGGGGTTGTCTTAACAGTTCGAGGAAGCAGGCAAGCACTTCCGGGTCTTGCCGGAAACGCTCATCGATCACGCACAGATTGTCCGTCACCAGCTTGACGGTGCCCGCGCGCACGCCCTTGATGTCCTCGCGTTGCGCGAGCAACAAGAAGAGCTCGATCATTGCGATGGGGCGATTCCTGAACAGCTGGTCATCGGTCACTTCCAGGAAACCATTGGCTACGCTGAACGAATCACCGATGGGCTCGGCCCTGGCAACGCCATCGGAAGACAACATTTCCTGGAACAACTGCAACAGGCGCTCGTTCAACCGTTCCAGCATCATGACTGAACGGTAGTAGTCCTGCATAAAGCGCTCAATGGCCTCGTTGCCAGCCTGCCCAGAGTGGTATCCAAAGCGCTCGGCTATCTGGCGCTGGAAGTCGAACAGCAACCGGTCTTCAGACCGGCCAGCCAGCAGATGCAACGCGAAGCGCACCCGCCAGAGAAAGGACCGCCCCGAACGCAAATCATCGAACTCCGGGTCGGAGAGGTATCCCGACTCCACCAGCCCATGAAGCGTCTGAATACCGAGATGGCGCCTCGCCACCCAGGCAATCATCTGGATGTCGCGCAGGCCACCGGGACCCTCCTTGATGTTGGGTTCGAGGTTGTAGGCAGTATCCTCCACTTTCTGGTGTCGGATGTGTTGCTCCTCGCACTTGGCCATGAAAAATTCGGGCCCCGACCACATCCGCTGGGGGCTTGTTTTTTCACGCATGGCCTCGAACAAATCCGGATTCCCGGCCAGCCATCTTGATTCCATCAGGTTGGTGGCCGTCGCCACGTCTTTATGCGACTCCTCCACGCATTCGGACAGGCTGCGAACGCTGTGGCCCAGGTAGAAGCCGGCGTCCCATAGCAGAACGACAAATTGTTCGATGGCTTCTTTCAGCGCACCCGATTTGGGCTTGCGCTGGGTCAGCACCATCAGGTCTACATCTGAGTGCGGGTGTAATTCTCCGCGCCCGAAGCCGCCAACAGCCACCAGCGCCAGGCTCTCGTCCGCCGGAAACAACCGCTCCCAGGCAGTGAGGATGATCTGCTCCACCGCCCATGCCCGGGTCCGGACCAGCACTTCAATCGGGGCGCCTTCCCAAAAAGCGTCAGCCAGGGCTGAATCTGACGCTTGCAGGCAGAATTTCAGAGCCATCAGCAGGTCCCTGGGACGATCACCCACCTGTCGCAAGCGCTCGATATCCAGGCAGCCTGGAGCGCCCTCCGGCATGGAAAGGCGCCCAAGATGGCTGTCGTGGTCACCAAACATGCGAAAACTGCAGGCTTGGAATCAGAGCGGATCGCCCGCCAGACGCGTCAGCACGTCGTAGCCGTCCTCGGTGACGGCCAGGGTGTGCTCCCACTGGGCGGAAAGACTTCGGTCCCGGGTCACCACGGTCCATCCGTCGGGCATGAGGCGGGTCTCGCGGCGGCCAAGGTTGATCATGGGCTCGATGGTGAACACCATGCCCGGCACCAGGACTTCTCCGGTACCCGCTTTGCCGTAGTGCAGCACCTGCGGGTCCTCATGAAACCCCCGACCGATACCATGCCCGCAATATTCCCGCACCACCGAGCAACCTTTGGATTCGGCAAAGCGCTGGATGACCTGACCGATATCTCCCAGCCGGGCGCCCGGCTTGACCTGTTCGATACCCCGGGTCATGGACTCATAGGAAATCTCACAAATGCGCCTGGCGCGCACCGAGGGCTCGCCCACGTAAAACATCTTGCTGGTATCCCCGTGCCAGCCATCCTTGATCACCGTGATATCGATGTTGACGATGTCACCCTTCTTCAGCACCTTTTGCCCGGGGATGCCATGGCAGACGACGTTGTTCACCGAGGTACAGATGGATTTGGGAAATCCCTTGTAGTTGAGCGGCGCGGGAATGGCCTGCTGTTTCTCGGTGATGTAGCGGTGGCAAATCTCATCGAGTTCATTGGTCGTCACGCCGGGCTGAACGTGATCGCGAATCATGGACAGCACCTCGCCGGCCATCTGGCCCGCCACCCGCATCTGTTCGATTTCTTCGGGTGTCTTCAGGATGATTCCCATGTGTCTCCTTTGCAGCATGACCGCTCACGCCTCTCTCGCTTTGGGGTGGGAAAACCCTATTGTAGCCGCAAGCCCGAGCGCGTGCGGACGAGGTTTGGAAATGGCGTGATACCCCGGTATCAGGCTGCCTGGGCCGCCGGCAGATCAAAGGCAAAGGTGGTACCCGCGTCGATCTCGCTCGAGACCGTGATCTGGCTGCCATGCAGGTCCAGGATTTTCGGCACGATGGCCAACCCGAGGCCGGCCGAGTCGGTGGGCACGGTCAGGTGGTCACGGTGACAAATGGCCGAATCGATCGGAGCTCACTCAAGGCGGCCCTTTACCCCTGGGCATGACCCGATCCGGATCAGGGGGTCATGTTTGGCCACCTGCTTTCGTTACAGGGAGCAGAAAATGACGCAGAACCTGTACAAAACATCGCTCAGGCGAGGATAATTAGTGTTCAGCCTGAACAGCACGGCCCGGCGCTCTTACATCAAGGCATCGGGGCGACATGGCCGGCGCTCAGCCTGTGTTGGCCAACACTATTAGACGCCATGGTCACGGAACAGCCATCGTTGAATTTCACGGCCATTTCACAGGTGACTGGGATAATAAAGATTGAATCTGACCAAGCTTGACTGTTTTTGGGTCGAATGGAGTGGAAGCGATATGGCTACGGATGGGCGTGAGCCGGCGAATGTCGGGGTTTTCAAAAAGATCGTACGAACAGTTCTGCCCATTGCCGTCATCGTCGGTGCACTGGCCGTCGTTGTCATACTGGTCAGCCTCGCTCGCGGCAAGCGGCCAGAGCGGGTCGAAACAGGCGACACCGCAGTGCTCGTTGACACGATCACAGCAGAACAGCGATCGCTCAATTTCACGGTCATCTCCCAAGGTACGGTGCTGCCGCGAACGGAGACTTCGCTCGTATCGGAAGTTTCGGGCAAGGTGGCGTCGGTATCCGCCGACTTTGTTGCTGGCGGCTTTTTCCGCAAAGGTGAAGTCCTGCTGCTGATCGACCCCAGCGATTATGAAACCGCACTCAAGCGAGCGGAAGCCTCGCTGGCTTCACGTCAAGCAAGACTGGCCGATGAGCAGGCCCGGTCTGACCAGGCGCTGAAAGATTGGCGAAACCTGGGCCGCAGCGGCGAGCCTTCCGACCTCGTTCTGCGCAAGCCGCAGCTGCAGGATGCCCTGGCCAACGTCAGCGCGGCCGAAGCGGACGTGCAAAAGGCCCGCCGTGATCTGCAGCGCACCCGGATCTCAGTGCCCTATGACGGCCTGGTCCGCGAGAAACTGGTGGATGTGGGTCAATACGTCACGCCCGGCACGCGCCTGGGTACCAGTTTCGCCGTGGACACGGCGGAAATTCGTTTGCCGTTGTCGGCATCCGACATCGCTTACCTGGATCTGCCCTCAGCCACGGACGCGGAGACCAAGCGCTTCCCGCGCGTGACGCTGTATGCGGAAGAAGGCGGAATTCGACGTCAGTGGGACGCCCAGATCATACGCACCGAGGGCGTGGTCGATGTTGCGAGTCGCGTGGTGTACGCCGTGGCCCAGGTGACGGACCCCTACGGCGTGCTGGGTCAGAGTGAGCAGAAGGAGCTCAAAGTGGGCACTTTCGTGCGCGCGGTTATTGAAGGACGCAGCGCGGAGAACGTCGTCGTTCTGCCACGGTATGTGTTGCAGAGCGACAACACCGTGCTGGTCGCCAACCGCGATAACGAGCTGGAAATCCGCCCGGTGACCGTAGCGAGAGCGGAACCTGAATGGGTGTACATTATCGATGGCATCAGCGGCGGTGAAAGCGTCGTTACAACCACCCTGGACGCGCCGCTACCGGGCATGAAGCTTTCAACCGGTGATGAACCCGATGACAGCCCACCCCTGTCGACGGCACCTGGCGTTGGAGATGAATCATGACCGGACGCAATCCCTATGAGGCGCTGATCGAATGGTTCGCCCGCAATTCCGTAGCGGCCAACTTGTTGATGTTTATCGTCCTGGCAGGTGGTTGTTACTCGGCATTCACCATCAAGAAAGAATCCCAGCCCAAGATCGAAACCAACTTTATCAGCGTCAACATGCCCTTCCTGGGTGCGGCGCCGGAGGACGTGGAAGAGGGCATCCTGATTAAGGTGGAGGAGGCCATCCAGGATATCGAGGGCATCAAGGAAATGGTCTCCACCGCGCGGCGCGGCAGTGGCTCGGTCCGGGTCGAGGTGATGACGGAATATGACGTCCAGGATGTCATGAACCAGATCAAGAGCCGCGTTGACGCCATCTCCACCTTCCCGGACAACACCGAAAAACCCATCGTTTCACGCACCACCTTCGAGCAGCAGGTGCTGATCGCCACCGTTTACGGCGACGTTCCCGAGCGCACCCTCAAGGAGTATGCCAAGCAGGTGCGCAACCAGATTGTCACGCTGCCCGGCGTGACGCGCGCGCAGATTCTCGGCTCGCGGCCGTACGAGATCAGCATCGAAGTCAGCGAATACACGCTGCAGGCGTATGACCTGACGCTGGCGGAGGTGGCGCAGGCCATTCGCCGCGGCTCTCTGGACCTGCCGGCCGGCACCATCCGATCTGAGGCCGGCGACATACAGGTTCGCACCAAGGGGCAGGCTTATGTCGGCCGCGATTTCGAGGACATCGTTGTTCGGACCAACCCTGACGGCTCACGGGTGATGTTGAAAGACATTGCCGATATCCGTGATGAGTTCGCCGATGTCGGTCGCTTCTCAGAATATAACGGCAAGCCTGCCATCAGCATTCAGGTGCTCTCAGTCGGCACCCAAAACGAACTGGACATCTCCGCCGCGGTGCGTGAATGGATCGAGAAGAAGCAGGCGACACTGCCTGATGAGATCGGTATCGCCGCCTGGGCGGATGTCACCTACTACCTGAAAGGTCGTCTCGACATGATGACCAAGAATCTGTTTTTCGGCGCGATCCTGGTGTTCCTGTCGCTGGCGCTGTTTTTGCGTCTCAAGCTGGCATTTTGGGTCATGGTGGGGCTTCCGGTGGCCTTCCTCGGCACCTTTTTCCTCATGCCCACGCTGGACGTCACGGTCAACCTCGTCAGCCTGTTTGGGTTCATCCTGGTGCTCGGCATCGTGGTGGACGACGCCATCATCGTGGGCGAGAGCGCCTACACCAACATGCGCGCCAAAGGCCACTCCGTCGACAACATTGTCGAGGGCGTGATGAAAGTTGCCGTACCGGCCACTTTTGGCGTGTTGACCACCATTGCCGCGTTCATGCCCATCCTGCTGGTCAGCGGGATCTCCGGCGAGTTTTTCGCAGCCATTGGCTGGGTCGTAATCCTGTGCCTGGTGTTTTCCATCGTCGAATCCAAATTGATTCTGCCGGCCCACCTCGCGCACATGAAAGTGCGGCATTACGAGAAGGACACGAGGAACCGGATGGTGCGGTTTCAGCGGTTTTTCAGCGAGGGGCTGCACTCGTTCATCGACCGGTTTTACGTGCCGTTTCTCGCCAAGGCGCTGAAACGCCGCTACCTGACACTCTCGATCTTCATTTCCATGCTGATCCTGTCCATTGGACTGGTGGCCGGCGGCATCCTTCGGTTCGTCTTTTTCCCCGATATCGCCTCTGACTTCATGCAGGTGGATATCGAGATGAACGAGGGCACACCCTCGGCGCAGACCCACGAAGCCATTCGTCTCGTTGAGGCGGGCTTGTGGCAGGTGGACGCAGAAGTCAGCGCAGAGCAGGGTACTGAATCAGGGGCTGTGGTCAGCCATATCCTGTCTTTCGCGCGCGGTGAGACTTCGGGTCAAATCATCGCGGAGTTGGTGAAGGAAGACCAGGCGGTGATCAACGGCCCGGAGACACTGCGACGCTGGCGTGCCGCCGTGGGAGAAATTCCCGGCGTCAAGCAACTGGGCTTTCGCGGAGCATCCGGCCCCGGTGGCGGGCCCGCCATTTCGATTCAACTGATCGGCGCCAATATCGACCAGGTCGGCCGCGCTGCTTTTGAAATCGAACAACGCATTCGGCAGTACCAGGGCGTATATGACGTTCGCAACAGTTACGAACGGGGGCGCCCCGAAATCAAGCTCAACATCCGACCGGAAGCAGAGTCCCTCGGCCTGACCTTACAGGACCTGGCGCAGCAGGTTCGAGCAGGCTTTTACGGCACAGAAGTACAGCGCGTGCAGCGCGGCCAGGACGAGGTCAAGGTCATGGTTCGGTTCCCCAAGGATGAGCGCGATTCCGTGGGATACCTGGACAACATGCGTATTCGCACACCCGGCGGCGGCCGTGTTCCCTTCCACGCGGTGGCCGAAATCGAATTGACGGAGAGCCCGCTGCTGATTCAACGTTTCGATCGCGAGCGGGCAGCGCGTATCACTGCTGAGGTCGACAAGGAACGGTACGAGCCAGAGAAAATCCTGGGTGATATCCTGTCCAAAGAGCTGCCCGATGTGCTGTCGAAATTCCCTGGCGTGCGCTCCCGGCTCAGCGGCGCGAGCCAGCAAGCCCGCGAGGCCCAGGGCGAACTGGCCAAAGGGGCCATGCTCTCCTTGTTCATGATCTTCGCACTGATCGCCATTCCTCTGCGCTCATACACGCAGCCCCTGATTATCATGTCGGTCATCCCTTTCGGTTTCATCGGTGCCATGGTGGGTCACTGGATTCTTGGAATCCCTGTCAGCATGCCGAGCTTCTTCGGCGTGATCGCGCTCTCGGGCGTGGTGGTCAACGACAGCCTGATCCTGGTGGATTTCGTGAACAAGGAGCGACAAGCTGGCGTGCCGCTGGCGCAAGCGGTCATTGATGGCTCGAAGGTGCGATTTAGACCCATCCTGCTGACTTCGCTGACCACGTTCCTCGGCCTTGCGCCGATCACGCTGCTGGAAACCAGTCTGCAGGCGCAATTGCTCATCCCAATGGCCGCCTCGCTGGCATTTGGCATTGTTTTTGCCACGATCATCACGCTGATACTCATCCCGTCGCTGTATCTGCTGTTGGATGACGCCAAAAGTGCCATAACTAGACTGCGAGGGTTTTTGATGCCGGGCCTGGCTCAACAACACCGCCATCCGCATCCCAGCGCTGTTCGCATGCGCCGTGAGCGCGATTGAAACAGATGACGGTTCGCCAACACCTCAAATCCGCCAGGGACAAATTGGCGGAACTGTCCTCCGGGCGGTTGGAAGCGGAAGTGCTCCTGGCACATTGCCTCGGCTCACCCCGATCGCTGCTATACGCCGATCCGGATCTGGAGGTGCCCAACCAGCGCAGCGAGCTCTTTCAGCAGTTGGTCGAAAGACGCCTCAGCGGGGAGCCGATTGCGTACCTCACCGGCTCCAGGGAATTCTGGTCCCTGCCGCTGAAGGTGACACCCGATGTCCTCATTCCCCGACCGGAAACGGAACTACTGGTGGAATTGGCCCTTAAACGCATTCCGCGCGATGGGCGCTGGCGGATCGCAGACCTCGGAACGGGCAGCGGGGCGGTTGCCCTGGCGCTAGCCAGCGAGCGAAGAGGCTGCAGCGTGTTTGGCACGGACACGAGCCAGGCCGCTATCGACCTGGCCGGTGAAAATGCTCAGCGCCTGGCCATAGAGAACGTTAGCTTCACGCTGGGATCATGGTGTAAACCCTTGACCGGTCGCTTCAATCTGATCATCAGCAATCCGCCTTACGTGGCCAGGAACGACCCACACCTCTCGAAGGGTGATTGCCGATTCGAACCGCTACGGGCACTCTCTCCAGGGGAAGATTCCCTGGCCGCCCTGCGATCCATAGCGGGTGAGAGCATGGGCCACCTGGCGCCGGGCGGCTGGCTGATGCTGGAGCATGGCCCGGATCAGGGCGAGGCTGTGCGCGAGATATTGCGGGAACGCGAATATACGGACATTTTTACCGAGCGCGATCTGCTCGGATACGAACGCGTCACCGGCGGAAGAATGAATTCGTAAACGCAGAGGCTACCGTTTCATCCTCACCAACGGGTCTTCCAGATCGTCTGGCCGCCGATTCTTTTTGTCGAGTAATCGCGAAATCCGTCCGAGAAATCCATTAAAATAGGAACCCTCTCCAGCCCGAACGCGAAAGGTGCTGATGCATCATTGTCAGCATAGGGCGCCACTTTTGGACCTGCATGAGCAACGATACCAAACCCAACGCCTTTAGCCGGGAAGACCTTGTGCGATGCGGCCGGGGCGAATTATTCGGCGCCGGGAACGCGCAACTCCCATCGGATAACATGCTCATGGTCGACCGGATTACCTCCATTGACGACCACGGCGGCGCATTTGGCAAAGGCCAGGTCAGCGCGGAGCTCGACATCCGGCCCGACCTGTGGTTTTTTGGCTGCCACTTCGAGTCCGACCCGGTGATGCCAGGTTGCCTGGGCGTGGATGCCCTCTGGCAACTCGGTGGTTTCTTTCTCGCCTGGCTGGGAGAGCCTGGCAAGGGCCGCGCGCTGGGCGCCGGCAAGATCAAGTTTACAGGGCAGGTATTGCCGACGGCCAAGCTGGTAAGCTATACGCTGGATATCAAGCGCGTGATCAGCCGCAAGCTGTCCATGGTGATGTTCAACGGGAAAGTTATGGTTGACGGACGGACCATATACACAGCCGAAGACCTCAAGGTCGGGCTGTTCCAATCCACAGACAATTTTTAAGGAAGTAGCATGAGACGTGTCGCCGTGACCGGCATGGGAATCATCTCCTGCCTGGGCAATTCCATACCTGAAGTACTGAGTGCTCTACGCGCTGGGCGCTCCGGCCTGCATTTTGCCGAGGACTCTGCCGAAGCGGGCTTGCGCAGCCATGTCAGCGGCTGTGTCGAACTGGACATCAGCGAACACATCGACCGCAGACAACGACGTTTCATGGGCGAGTCCGCGGGCTACACCTATCTAGCCATGCAGCAGGCCATTGAAGACGCGGGCCTGCAGGAAGACCATATCGTCAACCCCCGCACCGGCATCATTGCCGGCTCCGGTGGAGCGTCCTGCAAGAACATCGTCTGGGGCGCCGACACCTTGCGTGAGCGCGGCGTCAAGCGCCTGGGCCCATTCCTGGTGCCCAAGACCATGGGCAGCACGGTTTCCGCTTGCCTGGCCACGGCTTTTCATATCAAGGGCGTCAATTACTCGATTACCTCCGCCTGCGCCACCAGCACGCACTGTATTGGCGCGGCCATGGAACAAATCCAGCTGGGCAAACAGGACATTGTCTTTGCCGGTGGCGGCGAGGAAGGCGACTGGTCGCTGACCATGATGTTCGACGCCATGGGCGCACTGTCGACCAAGTACAACGACACACCGGAAAAAGCCTCACGGGCTTACGACGCCAACCGCGATGGATTCGTCATCGCCTCCGGCGGCGGCATGCTGGTGCTCGAGGAATGGGAGCACGCGAAGAGGCGCGGGGCGAAGATCTATGCCGAACTGGTGGGTTACGCCGCCAATTCTGATGGCGCCGATATGGTCGCGCCCTCCGGTGAAGGCGCGGTTCGCTGCATGCGCCAGGCCATCGAATCAGTGGATACAACCATTGATTACATCAACACCCATGGCACCTCGACGCCGGTGGGTGACGTGGCCGAACTCGAAGCGATCAGGGAGGTGTTTGGGGAGAACGCGCCGCCGCTGAGCAGCAGCAAGTCGCTGTGCGGCCATTCGCTTGGCGCCACGGGCGTTCAGGAGGCGATCCATTGCCTGCTGATGATGAAACATGGTTTCGTCCTGGGCTCAGCCAACATTGAAGAACTGGACCCCAAAGCGGAAGGATTCCCGATCGTGCGGGAAAACCGAGATGCCGAGTTGACGACTGTGCTCAGCAACAACTTTGGCTTTGGCGGCACCAACGCCTGCCTGGTGTTCCGGAAAGCCTGAACACCCCCGCCCACCGTGCCCGGCCAGCGCCGTCCACCCCGGCGGGACGAACGCCGGGCTCACCGCCGCGGCGGTGAACCCGGCAACCATGATGGCCAGCCCTTGCGGGACTGGCCGGCTACCCCACAATCGACCAGCGCAACCTCCTGCAAACTCTCGACGTGTTCAGCCAGTTCATGGATCCGCTTGCGCGCGAATCCGTACCTTTCACGATCGTTCCAACCGGTACGAATGTATTTGAACTGCTCCTCCCATTTCGGCATGCCAATCACCCCGTGCCGGACCCTGCTATCCTTTCCGGCAATGATTTTTTCGATGCGTCCATGGTCGATCAGTCCTTCCTGGTCACGCGGCATGTGCGTCAGGTCAGGAACCGCCTGGGTCAGCGCAGGAGTGGCCGGGCCATCTCCCTTTCCTTCAAGCCCATGGCAGGAAGCGCAGAGCTTGCCATACAGCTGTTCGCCATTGTGCCCTTTGACGTCATCCCAGGTCAGTGGTCTCTGCTTGATGACCACTTCAGCGGCCGCCAGGCCAGAAGCCGCCAGCCACGCGCCGGCGATCAATAGTGTTATCCATTTTTTCATCATCATTCTCCTTATCTACCTTGATTGCCAGAAGCCGCTTCAAGGCTGATATGGTGGGCAAAACCAGGTACTGGTCAGCCTGACAGCTCAGCCTGACAGCTCCGGCATACTAGTCCGTCGATGCCAGGGACATGCCTTCCACGTACTCTGCCAGCGCATGGATCTTGGCTCTGGCGTACGCCGTTCGTGGCATGCCATTCCTGGTGCGAACATATTGAAACTCTGTCTCCCACAGCGGCATTCCGACGAAATCCGCGTGTACCGTGCGGTCGCGTCCGGCAATCACACTTTCAAGCTCCGCATGTGAATAGGCTGGCTTGCCGTCTTTTGAAAGCCGCGTCAGGTCTGGCACCGCGCCGACGAATGCAGGCGCGGCAGGTCCGTCGCCCTGTCCATCGACACCATGACAAACGGCGCAGAGCTGGTCATACATCTGGTGACCGTTCAAGCCAGCGATATCACTCGCCGACATCGGCACCTTCTTGATCACCACCTCGGCAGCCACAGTCCCTGTGACCAACAGCAGGCCGCTCAACATCAGAATCGTTCTTAGCGTCTTCATTAGGCCTCCTCGCCGGTTGATCCGGCCATCTGTCAGCCCCCATGAATAGGTTGTGCATCGCGCAACCAGCAGCGTCCTTGCCGGTTGTTATTAGGCAGGTATCTAAAGTATAGGTCTGAAAATCAGGCATTACCGGGGCAGGAATAGACCGCGCCCGTGCCCTCGAGTGCGGTCACGCAGGACCTTCTGGAATAAACTGGCCCCGGTGCTGATTCACACATTGACGCAGGCTTTGAGGTTGCCCAAATGGGAATGGAAATCGCGTTTCAAAGGGCAGATCTGCCCCCCGCGGAGCGGTCGGTGGTATCCCGTGGGTTCAGCGCTGACTCCGACGAGCTGGCCGCACCCGGCTATCAAAAAGAGCGAGTGAAGTGGATCGCGTCAGAAGACAGTCACCCGATCATCGCGGCGCTGACCGCGGATATCCTGTGGGACTGGATTTACATCGATGAACTTTGGGTTGCCAGGGAGCTGCGCGGGCAAGGGCTCGGCCAAAAATTAATGGGCCTGGCCGAAACCTTCGCCCGATCCCGGGATCTCCGGGGCATCTGGCTGTGGACACAAAGCTGGCAGGCGGAAGCGTTTTATCGAAAGCTTGGCTACCGTCAGACAACTTTCCAAAAGGCCACGCGAGAATGGGTTTCAGGAAGTACCTGGTTTAGACTCGTGGTGTTGTTCTTCCGGGCCACCCGAATTCTCGATGGCCTGATCTTCCTCGCCGTCTCCGGAGCGCTCAACCAGTGTTTTGTCGAGTTGCTTCGCGTGCTTCGCGCCGAGCTGGCGAAGCTGTTCCGTCTGTCGAACCAGGTTGCCGGCGCCGGTGGATAACTGGCCGTAAGCGTCATCATAAGCCTTGCGGGCCTGGTCCAGCCGCGCGCCCACCTGGCGCAGGTTCTCGGTAAAGCCCACGAACTTGTCGTACAAAAGCCCGGCGCGGCTGGCAATTTCCTTTGCGTTGGTGTTCTGCTTGTGGACCAGCCAGACCGAGGCCACGGTGCGCACGGTGGCCAGGAAATTGGCCGGTGACAGCAGCGCTACGCGGTGTTTGAGCGCGAACTCGGGCAGGGTCGGGTCCACTTGCAGCGCCGCAATCAGGGCCGCCTCGATCGGCACGAACATCAGCACGAAATCCAGCGCGTTGAGTTCTTCCACGTCCGGGTAATTCTTTTTCCCCAGCCGCTCGATGTGGCTACGGATCGAGTGTACGTGCTCCTTCAACAGCGCCTCGGCCTCATCTGCTTCGGTGCTGGCGTGATAGCGTGTCCAGGCGGTCAACGACACCTTCGAATCCATCACGATGGTCCTGCCTTCGGGCAAGGACAACACGAGATCGGGCTGCAGGCGCTCACCGCCCCGCCCCGTAACGGAAACCTGGGTGTGATAGTTTTCGCCTTTTCTGAGGCCGGCCAGTTCCAGCAGGCGCTCGAGCTGCTGCTCACCCCAGTTGCCCTGGGCCTTCACATCCCGGGTCAACGCGCGGGTGAGGTTCTGCGCCTCGTCATTCAACTGGCGATTCAGATCCTCCAGCTGCTTCAGCCTTTCCCGCAGCGCGGCATGCTGGGCCAGCTCTTCCTTGTGCGTGTCGTCTACCGTGCGCCGGAACTCGCCCAGGTCTTTCACAAGCGGCTTGAGCAACACATTGAGCTGCTGCTCACTGAGCTGCGTAAACTGTCGCGAGCGCTCTTCAAACATCTTGCCCGAAAGCCGTTCGAAGGCCTCCGTCAGCCGTTTCTCTGCCTGCTCCAGGTTTGATTTTTCCTGGGCATAGTGCGCGGCCTGCTCCTCCAGCCGGGTCTCCGCCACGGCCAGCTGCTGTTTTGCCGCAGTCAGTTCAGATTCTCTCGCCTGGAGGCCGGACTCCAGCTGCTGCAGCCTGGGCCGGGAACGCTCCTCCTCCCGGCGCGACGCGCGGTGTACCGCAAACCAGGCAACCAAGCCGCCCAGCAACAAGCCGGCCATGGCGCCCATCGCCAGGCTGTTGGGATCCAGTTGCGTCAGCCATTCAGTCATCTTCATAACCCCGGGCAGCCTGCTCGGCAGGCAGACGCTTGATCTCCTGCCACAATGTTTCCATCTGCTCCAGGTTCAGGGCGGCCAGCGAATCCGGCCCGCCGGCGCGATGCTCCATGGCCCGAAAGCGGCGCTCGAACTTGGCATTGGCATGGCGCAACGCAGATGCCGGGTCGATATCCATTTGTCGCGCGAGGTTGGCGGCCACGAACAGGAGGTCACCCATCTCATCCTTGATGTGCGCGCGATCGCCCGAGTGCATGGCTTCGCGCATCTCCTCTATTTCCTCTTCGAACTTGTCCAGCACGGGCTCGGCCGAGGTCCACTCAAAGCCAACATCGCCCGCGCGCTTTTGCAGTTTCACCGACCGCTGCAGCTCAGCCATGCCGCTGGGCACGCCGTCCAGGATGCTGGTTTCGCCCTTCTGCTTGCGCTCCTCCGCCTTGATACGGTCCCAGTTGGCCAGCTGTTCTTCCGCAGTCGCGATCTCCGCGTCGGTAAAGACACCGGGGTGCCGGCGAACCAGTTTTTCGCTGATCGCCTCCACCACGTCCGCGAAGTCGAAGATGCCTTTCTCATCGGCCATTTGCGCGTGAAAAACCACTTGCAGCAACAGGTCTCCGAGTTCCTCGCGCAGGTGCTCCAGGTCGTTACGTTCGATGGCGTCAGCCACCTCGTAGGCTTCCTCGATGGTGTAGGGGGCAATGGTGGAGAAATCCTGCTTGACGTCCCAGGGACAGCCCGTTTCCGGGTCTCGCAACCGTCGCATGATGTCCAGCAGTGCTGTGATGTCTCTGTAATTTTCGCTCGTCACGATTACCTTTCCGAAAAGCGGGCAGTGATGGCTGCGCCGCCCAGGTCACTCTCATCAATCACCAGTTCGCCACCATAGGCGGTGACGAGTTCGTTGACAATGGTCAGCCCAAGACCGTGGCCCTCAATGCGCTCACGCTCATCTCCGCGCGCCCCACGCTCGACCAGTTGCCGGGCCCGATCGGCCGGGATCGAGCCGCCGTCGTTTTCGACCCTCAGGCTCAATGCCCCACTGTCCCGCCAGGCGCTGAGACGAACAGCGCCATCACCATATTTACAGGCGTTGTCCAGCAGATTACCCAACATTTCCATCAGGTCGCGGGGCTCGCCGCGGAATGTCAGCTCAGGCTCTATACTGACATCCAGCGTTCTCAAATGCTGCGAATACACCTTGCGCAGGCTGGTGACCAGCCGTTCGGCAATCGGCCGTATCGCCACCGGCGCCGCATGCGTGCGGCGGGCCGAGGCGGCGGCGCGCTGCAGGCGGCCGGCAATCAGATGCTGCATGTCGTCGACCGCGTCCTGCATGGCGGGCACCTCGCCCCCCTGGCTTTTCGCCAGTCCCGCCTGAATCACTGCCAGCGGCGTTTTCAAGCTGTGCGCCAGTGAATCCAGCGCACTGCGATAACGCGCCTGGTTGGCTTTCTCAATCTCCATCAGGCGATCAAGATTGCGGGTCAACGGCTCCAGTTCCCGGGGATAACGCCCATCCAGGCGCTCACGCACACCGGATTCAATTTCGGCCACGTCACCCGCGATCTCGCGCAACGGCCGCAGCGCCAACCAGAGGAAACAAAACTGCGCCAGGGCAAGGATCAGTCCGACCGCACCCAATGACCGCCAAAGGCCGCCACGAAATGCCGATATCTGTGGCCCGAGTAAAGCCTCGTCGGCCAGAACGGACACGGTGAAAGGCAGCAGGCTGCCATTCGGCAATTCCCAGCCGACACCGTAGCGATAAACCAGGTAGGCGGGCTCACCACTCAGCTTCTCAAACGACTGTTCACCCGCATCCGCAGAAGCGGGCTCGGGTAAGTCACGACCCAGGCTGGAGGGCGAATTCCACTCGTCATCAGCACCATGAACGTGCACATAAACGCCTGACCCCGGTTGAGACAAGCGAGGATCGCCAAGATCATCACTGACCGTGATGGCGCCTGCATCGCTGATCTCAGTCGCAGCCAGCACCAGGTAGACCCAGGTCTCCATCTGTTTGCGCAATTCGGTCTCGGCGCTGCGCGCGAACGCCGCGTCCAACGCGAGACCAACCAGGCCCAGTGAGATCGCCAGCACGGCCAGCCCCAGCGCCAGCAGGCGAACACGAAGCGACGTCGACCTCCCCCCTGGCCATGTAGCCGGCTGGGTGCTAACACTCGGCCCGGACGCCCGCATTTCAGCCCAGGTCTGAGGGCTGCAGGGTCAGTCGGTAGCCTCGCCCGCGAAGCGTCTCGATGGGCTGAAGGCTGCCACTGGGATCAATCTTGCGCCGCAAACGCCCGATGAACACTTCGATCACGTTGCTGTCGCGATCAGCCTCCTCCTCATAGATATGCTCGGAGAGGTGGGTCTTGGTCACCACTTCTCCGGGGTGCAGCAGCAGGTATTCCAGCACCTTGTATTCATAGGTCGTGAGGTCAATTTCGTGCTCCCCGTTGGTCACGCGCTGCGCGGAAAGATCGATGCTCAACGGGCCCAGTCGAACCTCGGGCCGGGAATGACCGGCGCTGCGCCGGATGAGTGCGTGGATACGCGCTTTCAGTTCCTCAGGATGAAACGGCTTGGTGAGGTAGTCATCGGCGCCGGCCTCAAGGCCTTCCACCTTGTCCTGCCACTCGGAGCGGGCCGTGAGTATCAGAATGGGGAAGTGCCGCTCGGATGCGCGCAGCTTTCGAATCAACTCCAGACCGGACATACCCGGCAGACCGAGATCGATAATGGCCAGGTCGATGGGAAATTCCTCGCCATACCAGAGACCCTCAATGCCATCGCCGCTGACATCCACGGCGAACCCCGCTTCCCTCAGCGTATCGGCCAGGGAATCCTGCAGGCGCACATCGTCTTCGACCAGGAGCAGGCGCATCAGTTGGGCTTCTTCTTTCGGCGATCGGGAACGCGAACCGTCTTGACCACGCCCTTCTTGGTCAACAGCTTGATCACGTGCACGTCCTGCTTGCCCTGCTTGACGGTGCGCGCAGAGAGTACTTTCGCGTTGTATTGCCTGGCGGCCTGCGCCGCGGCCTGCTCAAGGCTCTGGGCATGGGCGGGCGCGGGCGCCAGGAGCGCCCATAACCACACGAACACCATTGCCTTCAAACTGTTGCTCACGCCCGGCCATCCGTTGAGTTCGGGTACTGGCCTTATTTTAAAACAGTTTTCTGAATCGACCCTGAATGCCGCCCCATTGAGGTTGGACCCCAAGCCTTCGCGCCGTGTCAGAGCTCTGGCCAGGGTGAGGAGGGTCAGAATATCTCGGCAAGCATGCAGCGCAGGCTGCCACCCGCTTTTTCGATTTCATCCATTTCCGCGGTATGCAGCGTAAAACCCCAGTCACTCAGGGCCGCGCGGCTGGACGGGCGCAGCGCGTCGGCCCCGGTCTGGCTCATGAACAGATCCGTCTCGGTCAGCGCAATGCAGTTGCCGGCGAAGGCGTTTTTCTCGTCGTCATCCATGAAAAGCGTCCGCCCGGGGTAGGCATCGGCAATGGCGTCGGAGACCCTGGGATCGACGGCTGACGGCGGAGGCAGAATGCAGGCACGGCCTGCCAGCACCGACAACACGACGTTGGTGTGATACTCATCCGGCGAGAGGTCGAACCGGTAAGTCAGCGTCAGGTCAAACGCGTCATGCATGGCGCGTATGCCGGCATCGTCCACGCGCGTGCTCATGCCGCAAAAACCCATCTTTCGACCCCGGTCGATAACCATGGCGCCGGTCAGTTCGGCAACCAGGTCCCGTCCCGACAGATCGATCAGCACCCGGTCGGCAAAGTGCGCTCGGATATCACGCCGGCTCGCCTCCGTCTGGCGACCGTGATGAAACATGCGACCGACGATAAACCGCCCCGGCGCCGTGCCGAAGACGTTGTTGGGAAAGATGCCGTCCGGTTGATCAGCACGTCCGGGAAAACAGGTGACCGGAACGCCAATCGACTCGATCAGGCGCACCAACGCCCGCGCCTCGGCCAGGGCGCGGTCTGGGTCCGGCTTGCATTCCAGGTGCATGTAGTGGTTGTCGACGGCCGACTCTTCATCCAGGTGGAAAGCCTCCGGCATGACCATGAATACGGCGCGCGGCGCGACCGGCACCGGGGCCGGAAGGCGGGCGAGCGCGCGCCGAAACGCGTCCGGGCTGTGAACAATGTTGTTATTTTTCGTTCGAGTGAGCAATGGATTCAGCATCGGCAGAGGATCGCGTAGCATAGCGCAAGAATCAGCGCCTGTTGGCAGGTTAGCGGACCCTTCGGGCAGTTGGAGACCCGATAAAATGACTTCGGGCATGCTATTGCACCCGCTTTACCGCTAAAATCGCAGGGCTGCCCAACGGGGCGCGGACCGCTTGTGAACACCATGACCCATTCATTGTTCAACCAGAGCTTCATCTCCATCATGGACCTGTCCCGTGGCGAGCTTGAACAACTGGTCTCGCTGGCCGACAAGGTCAAGCAGGGCCCGCAAAGACACTGGCTGAAAGAGCGGGTCATCGGCAGCTGCTTCTTCGAAGCCTCCACCCGTACCCGGCTGTCCTTCGAAACGGCCATACTGCGTCAGGGTGGCAAGGTGATCGGTTTCGCCGACAGCGCCAACACCTCGCTGGGCAAGAAAGGCGAAACACTCTCGGACACCATCCGCGTGATCGGCTCTTACGTGGACGCGATTGTCATGCGCCATCCTCAGGAAGGCTCGGCGCGCCTGGCCTCGGAAGTCGCCGGAGTACCCGTGGTCAACGGCGGCGACGGTTCCAACCAGCACCCTACCCAGACCCTGCTGGACCTGTTCACCATCTACGAGTGCCAGGGCCGGCTGGACGACCTGACCGTCACCTTCGCCGGCGACCTGAAGTACGGGCGCACGGTGCATTCGCTGGTCCAGGCATTGTCGATGTTTGGCTGCCGCTTCAAATTTGTGGCGCCCGGATCCCTGGCCATGCCCGGCTACCTTTTGCGGGAACTGGATGTCAGCGGACTGGAATATGAGGTGACCGATTCACTGGAGCGCACCCTCCCCGACTCGGACATCCTGTACATGACCCGTGTCCAGAAAGAGCGCTTCGACCCCACTGAATACGGAGACATCGCGGCCCATTCCGTGCTGCGGGCCGAGATGCTGGAGCAGGCGCCCAGCCACCTGCGCGTGATGCACCCACTGCCGAGGGTCGACGAGATCGAGGTGGCCGTTGACCGCACACCGCATGCGTACTATTTCCAGCAGGCTGAGAACGGTGTCTACGCTCGCCAGGCCTTGCTGGCGACGATTCTGAACAAGGAGCTTTGACATGTCTGAAAAAATGAAAGTCAAGGCCATCAATCGAGGCACCGTGATCGATCACATTACGCCGGGACAGGGCCTGAAAATACTGAACCGGCTGCACCTGATCAACGACAAAATCCAGGTCACGGTCGGTCTGAACCTGCCCAGCAAACACATGGGGCACAAGGACATCATCAAGGTCGAAGACTGGCTGTTTTCGATGGACGAGGCCAACGAGCTGGCTTTGCTGGCGCCGGATGCGACTGTGAATATCATCGAAGACCACAAGGTGGCCAGCAAGATGAAGGTGGAGTTGCCGGGCCGGCTCACAGGCATTTTTCCCTGCCCTAACCCCAACTGTGTTTCGCACAGCGAACCCGTTGACTCCAGCTTCTCCATCCACCCGGAAAAGGACGGCGTCTTCATGCGCTGCCGTTATTGCGAATCTCTGTTCCGGAAGGAGCGCTTCGTCAGCGCCCCGTAAGAGGCTCAATCAGCGAAGCGGATGCCTTTCAGGTCGCCCGCGATCAGCGTACCGCAACGACCTTCCATGATCCCCACCAGGTCGGACAACTGGCCAATGGCGCACCAGCCGCCGGTTTCGCGCACGAACCGGCAGGCGCCCTCCACTTTAGGCCCCATTGATCCCGCCGCGAACGACAGTTTCTCGATAGCATCGGGGTGGGCCGAGCGGATCGCTCGCTGCCGCTTCGTTCCAAAATCCGCGTAAACACGGGGCACATCCGTGAGCATCACGAGGGCGTCAGCGGCCACGCCCCGCGCCAGCAGCCCGCTGGCCAGATCCTTGTCGATGACGGCCTCAACGCCATAGAGCTTGCCGCCATCGTCATAGGCACAGGGTATGCCCCCGCCGCCTGCGCAGATAACAATCACGCCCTGCTCGACCAGCATGCGTATGGCCTCAATTTCTATGATTTGCCGGGGCAGTGGTGAGGGCACCACGCGCCTGAAATGCACACCCTCCGGCGCCATGGCCCAGCCTTTTTCACGTTCGAGCTGGCCCGCGGCCTCGCGGCCATAGACCGGCCCCACTGGCTTGGTTGGCTGATCAAACGCAGGATCACCGGGGTCGACGACAATCTGGGTCAGGATGGTGACGATGTGATCCTCGAACGGGATGATGTTGCCCAGCTCCTGTTCAATCATGTAGCCGATCATGCCTACCGTCTCGGCGCCCAGCACATCCAGCGGATAAGGCTCGACCGAGGTATAAGCCGCATCCATCAGGGCCAGTAGGCCGACCTGCGGACCATTGCCATGTGCGATGACCAATTGATGATCCTGGTGAACCTGGGCCAGCTGGTGCACAGCCACGCGAATATTGTGGCGCTGATTTTCCGCGTTCAGCTCCTGGCCGCGCCGTAACAACGCGTTACCGCCCAGTGCAACGACTACCCGCATGGCTTTAGCCCACCCAACCGACCGGATTCACTGGCTGCCCAGCGTGGCCACCAGCAGGGCCTTGATCGAATGAACCCGGTTCTCAGCCTGCTCGAACTGGATTGCGGCGGTGGACTCAAATACCTCTTCGGTCACCTCCATGGCGTCGATACCGAACTTCTCGTGAATCTCACGCCCGACCTCAGTTTCCAGGTTGTGGAAGGCGGGCAGGCAATGCATGAACCGCACCCGTGGATTCCCGCTGGCGGCCATCAGTTCGGCGTTCACCTGGTAGGGCAACAGAAGCTTGATGCGCTCCGCCCATACTTCTTCCGGCTCGCCCATGGATACCCACACGTCGGTGTGGATGAATTGCACGTCACGGACTGCCTCGACCGGGTCCTCAGTTAGGGTCAGCCTGCCCTTGTTCTGTACTTCCAGGCTGCGTGCGAATTCGATCAACTCGTCATTGGGCCACAGTTCCCTGGGCGCGCCGATGCGCACGTCCATGCCCATCAGGCAGCCTGCGATCATCAGCGAATTACCCATGTTGTGCCGCGCATCTCCAACATAGGCATATTTGAAGTCATGCCACGGCTGGGGCATGAATTCACGCATGGTCATGATGTCGGCGCACATCTGGGTGGGGTGATACTGGTCCGTGAGGCCATTGAAGACCGGCACCCCGGCATACTCGGCCAGGGTTTCGACCACTTGCTGGCTCATGCCACGGTACTCGATGGCGTCGTACATGCGCCCGAGCACACGCGCGGTGTCCTTGACGGATTCCTTCTTGCCGATGTGCGAACCGACCGGGTCAAGATAAGTCACGTTGGCGCCCTGGTCATAGGCCGCCACCTCAAAGGCACAGCGGGTGCGGGTAGAGGCTTTCTCGAAAATCAGCGCAATATTCTTGCCCTTCAACCGCTGGACCTCGTGGCCCGCGTACTTGGCCCGCTTCAGGTCCCGGGCCAGGTCCAGGATATAGCTGAGATCCCGCTTGGTGAAGTCCAGCAGTTTCAGAAAGCTGCGGTTCTTGAGATTGAACGACATGGAGCACCCTCCTTACTGGCCGGCACTCCATCGTATCGTCTGGGGAAATTTCTTCGATGATGTGCATCATGCGTGATGAATGCACGAATTTAGCGCCAAGTTACCTGACTGTCAGGCTGACACCTCATGAACGGCTTCCAGCGCCTGGACAAGAATGTTTACGTTCCTGTCGTCCCGGTGGGCATGCTCGCTGATATAGCGGCGCCATCGCCGGGCGCCGGGTTGGCCCTGGAACAGGCCCAGTACGTGCCGCGTCATGTGCTTGACCGGCACGCCCCGTTCAACCTGGCTTTCCAGGTATTCAGAAAACGCGCCGATGACCGCCGTACGATCCGCGGGGCCACCCAATTCAAACAGCGCTTGCTGGCATTGAGCCAACAGCCAGGGGTCATGGTAGGCGGCCCGACCGAGCATCACGCCGTCCACCTGTTCAAGGTGCGAGCGTATCGATTCAAGGCGGGTGATGCCGCCGTTGATCACGATTTCCAGCCGTGGCATTTCCAGTTTGAGGCGGTAAACCCAGTCGTATTCGAGTTCAGGAATGTCCCGGTTTTCCTTGGGGCTCAGCCCGGTCAGCCAGGCCTTGCGTGCATGCGCGATAACCGTGGAGACACCCGATTCGGTCACCGTGCCAATGAAATCCCGGAAATATTCATAGCTGTAGTGATCATCCACACCCAGGCGGCACTTCATGGTCACGGGGATATCCACCGCGGCCCGCATCGCGCCCAGGCATTCCCGCACCAGATCCGGCTCCAGCATCAGGCAGGCGCCAAAGCGCCCTTTCTGTACCCGGTCCGAAGGACAACCCACGTTGAGGTTGATCTCGTCGTAACCGAACGCCTGGCCCACCTCGGCGCTGCGCGCCAGTGCATCCGGCTCGCTGCCACCCAACTGAAGCGCCACCGGGCTTTCCTCCGCATTGAAGCCCAGCAGGCGCTCACGATCGCCGTGCAACACGGCCCCTGTCGTCACCATCTCGGTGTAAAGCCACGAATTGGGCGACAACAAGCGATGGAAGTAACGGCAATGACGGTCTGTCCAGTCCATCATGGGGGCAACACACAATACCCTGTTGGCCGGATTCCGCTGCATGGCGCCATTTTCGCTGATTCCCGCAATGGAACCAATAACGGCCTTTCGCGTCGACAAGCTTCTGCATTTGTTGCACCATTGAACGCCAAGCCGCAGAGACGCGCAGACGGTTTCAAATCAAGCCGGGAGGAAAAGCAGATGCCGGGTCTGTACTTCGAGGAATTTACCGTTGGCCAGACGTTTCAGCATGCCATGAGGCGTACCGTGACCGAGGCTGACAATACCTGGTTTTCCGTGGCCACCTGCAATCCCGCCGCGCTGCACCTGGACAAACATTATTGCGAGCAGCACACCGAATTCGGGCGACGCCTGGTCAACAGCTATTTCACCCTTGGCCTCATGGTCGGGCTTACGGTGGCCGACACCACCTTCGGTACCACGGTGGCCAACCTGGGCATGGAACATGTGCGGTTTCCCGCCCCCGTTTTCCACGGCGATACCCTGCGCGCGGAGACCGAAGTGATCGAGGTTCGTGCCAGCAGCTCTCGTCCTGCGCAAGGCATCGTTACTTTTCATCACCGGGCCTATAACCAGGAAGATGTCCTGGTGGCGGAATGCAAGAGGGCGGCGTTGATGCACAGGAAGCCCGAGCAGTGAAACCTCCGCTTCGATCACTGCTGTTTGTCCCTGGCGACAGCGAACGCAAGCTGGAAAAATCGCTCGACACATCAGCCGATGCGCTGATATTCGACCTGGAAGATGCCGTTGCGCCTGAGCGCAAGTCGCTGGCGCGGGAAATGGTTGCCCAACACCTGGCGGACAGGAAAGCCAATGAGGGCCCTCAACTCTGGGTCCGCATCAATCCGGTCAACTCAGAATCCGCAACAAAGGAACTGGAAGCGGTCTGTGGCCAGAATCTCACCGGCATCGTTCTGCCCAAGGCTGAGGGGCCGGAAGACATCCGGATCGTCAGCAGCAAGCTCGATGAGCTGGAGCGGGGCGCTGAGCGGCCGATCGCCATCCTGCCGGTGGTGACCGAAACCGCGCGCGCCGCTCTGACACTGCACCGTTACCTGGATTCAGACCTTCCGCGCCTGTATGGCATGACCTGGGGCGCGGAAGACCTCAGCGCCGATATCGGGGCCACGGCCAACCGCGACCCCGATGGCCGATTCGCCTTCACCTACCGCATGGTGCGCAGCCAGGCGCTGCTGGCCGCCACCGCAGTGGGCATCGAGGCCATCGACACCGTTTACACAGATTTTCGCGATATCGAGGGTCTTCGTGAGGATTCCCGCAGGTCATACCGCGAGGGCTTCAGCGGGCGCCTGGCGATACACCCGGCCCAGGTCGATATCATCAATGAAAGCTACAGCCCGGCCGAGGAAGACATCGCCCATGCAGAGCGCGTGGTAGCCGCATTCGAGGCGAATTCGGGGATGGGGACGGTGGGCCTGGACGGAAAAATGCTGGATCGCCCTCACCTGCTGCAGGCCCAGAAGGTGCTCTCCCTGGCCAGTAGCATCACTCAGGCCGATCGCAAATAGCCGAAACCGTCCCGTTTGACGTACAACGTGCAGCCGTTTTCGGAACCGAGCACGAGCGACGTACCATGGGGCAGACGCAGCCAACTGCCCTCGGAGTATTGCCGCTCCGCGGTGTTGATCGACCCCTCGAGCACGAACAATTCCAAACCCAGTCGGGTCACATCCAGCACGCAGGACGCGCCGGGCGACCAACGTTCCAGCCAGGTCGAATCGGCAAAGCCGTCCTGCTGATAAAGCAACTTTGATTCCACACCCGTTATTTTTCCGTTGAGCCATGGAGACGCGTGTGTTTCTATAGCGACTTTCTGACGATCCGTCCCTGGAAACTGCCTCAATTTGACGAAGATCAGGCAACCCGATTCCGAGAAAGGCGCGTGACGAAAGCCCTCGGGATTAAGCAGGTAGCTTCCCGCTGGCCAGTCGCCGTGCTCATCGGAAAAAACGCCCTCCAGCACTAGAATCTCCTCGCCACCCGGATGGTCATGCGCGGGAAAGCGAGCTCCGGGTTCATAGCGCACCACGGAAGTGACTTGTCCAGACTCCGGCCCGCCCACCCGGTGCAGCCGTTTGCGAAACACCGACTGGCCCGGGCTGGACTGCCACGCCATATCGTGAATGTTTTCAAAGGCGGGCAGGGTCAGGTCGCCATTGATGGCTCCGGTCATGTGCATGGTCTCCCATTGAACGGTATCGAACTGCTAAGACCCCGATCAGGGCCACCCGTTCCCCGCGGCCTGCCGGAAAACCTCGGCGCCTGGTCACGGGCTGGGCAGGGGCAGGGAAAACACGTGTCCGGATTGTATTTAATTAACTGTTTAATTAATATTAGATCATGAAGCACAAAAATCAAAAGCCCGAGCCCACCACGCGCCTGCGTGGCCGCCCACCGGACACAGACAGCGGAGAAATGCAAAGCCGCCTGCTGGACACGGCGGAAGCCTTGTTCGCAGAACACGGATTCGCGGCGACACCCGTCCGCCAGGTGGCCGAACAGGCGGGCGTTAACTCCGCTCTGGTCCATTACTACTTTGGTAACAAAGCGGGCTTACTCAAAGCCGTGCTCGACCGCGCCCTCGCTCCGATGGCGCAGGCCATCGCGGAAATGGGGCAAGAGGAAGCGCTCGATCTGGCAACCATCGCCGAAGCCATGTTTGGCATGGCGGCCAGCCACCCCGCCCTGCCCCGGCTGATTGTCCGCGAAGTGCTGCTGTCGGCGGGTGACACCAATGAATTGTTCATCAAACACTACGCGCCGCGCCTGGGCGGCGCTTTACCGGGGCTGGTGGAAAACGCACAGCGGCAGGGCCGCGTCGATGCATCTCTTGATCCCGGTATCGTGTCGCTGATGCTGCTCAGCCTGTGCATGTTTCCGTTCGTGGCTCAGCGTGTCGCGCAAGCCCAACTGAACATCCGCTTCGACGGAACAGGAACTGCCGATTTTCTCGCGCATATTTCCCAACTGATTCAACGGGGTACCCAGCCATGATCAAGCGGCTTCCATATGCGCCAGCCGTCATCACGCTCGCCTTGTTGCTGAGCGCCTGTGAGGGTGAAAACGGGAACCTCATGGTCGGCACGCTTGAACGTGAACGAATCGAACTCAGGGTGGAATCCAGTGAACCGATCATCTCCATCGCGGCCGAGGACGGGCAGCGGATGCTCGCTGGCGAGACAGTCCTGGCACAAGACCCCGCCCGCCACCAGGCCCGACTGCACCAGGCGGAAGCGGAGCGCGATCGTGCCGCGGCGCGCCTTGCCGAGCTGCGGCGCGGGCCGCGGGAAGAGTCCATCCGCGAGGCCCAGTCGCGCTTGCAGGCCAACGAGGTCATCACCCGCAACGCGCGCGCGGATCTGGACCGCGCCCGAGAAGTCTTTGACCGGGGGCTATCCGACGAGGCCACCCTCGACACCGCTCGGACCCGCTGGCAAGCGGCGATGGCCAGGGAACAGGGCGACCGCGAAGCCCTCACCGCCTTGCTCAACGGCGCAACGGCGGAGGAACTGCAACAGGCGCAGGCGCAGGTGAACGCGCTGGAAGCGGCGGTGACCCAGGCCAGGCTGGACCTGGAACGGCTGGTAATCGTGGCCCCCGTTGACGGCACCATCGACAAGATTCTCTACCAGGTGGGCGAACGCCCTGCTATCGGCAGCAGTGTTGCCGTCATGCTGGACAATCGCCGCACGTTCGCGCGCATCTACGTACCAGAACAGCTCCGGGCGCAAATGGTGCCCGGAACGGCCCTGCCGGTGACCATCGACGGTGTGCCCGGCTCAATGAGCGGTGTGGTTCGTTGGGTATCGAGCGATGCCATCTTCACGCCTTACTTCGCCCTGACCGAGCACGATCGGTCTCGCTTGAGTTACCTGGCGGAAGTCGATCTGCCAGACGCGTCAGCGCTGCCCACAGGCCTGCCGCTGCAGGCGGAGTTAACCCGGTGAAAACCGGTCACCCGGAGGCCGCCATCCAGGCCCGGAACTTGAGCAAACACTTTGGGACCGTGATGGCCGTTCGCGAACTCGACCTGGAAGTACCCCGCCAGAGAATTTTCGGCTTTCTCGGCCCCAACGGCTCGGGCAAGTCGACCACCATTCGCATGCTGTGCGGGCTGCTCACCCCGAGTCAGGGGTCGATCGAGGTACTGGGACGCCAGGTGCCACGAGAGGCGGAAGCGCTGCGCATGCAGGTCGGCTATATGACCCAGAAATTCTCGCTCTATGAAGACCTTTCGGGCATCGAAAACCTCAACTTCATCGGCAGCGTTTACACATTGGGGCGGAAACGCAAGCGCCGCCGCATGGCCGAGGTCAGTGAACAGTTTGGGCTTGACGGTTTTCTCAAACGTCGTGCGGGCACGCTGAGCGGAGGCCAGAAACAGCGTCTGGCCCTGGCCGCAGCCACCCTGCACGAGCCGGAGCTTTTGTTTCTGGATGAACCGACCAGCGCGGTGGACCCGGAGAACCGTCGGGCGTTCTGGGAAAGCCTGTTCGACCTGGTCGAAGCGGGCACCACCATCCTGGTATCTACGCATTACATGGATGAAGCGGAGCGCTGCCACAACCTGGTCATTCTCGACGAGGGTCGGCTGGTGGCCAGCGGCAGCCCCACAGAGCTCAGCCGCAATATTCACGCCCAGGTGATCGTGGTGCAGTCCGAGCAGCCACGCCGGGCCGGAAAAGCCCTGCATGGCCAGGCCTGGGTGCGCAGCGTTGCCCAGATAGGAACCGAGCTTCGGGTGCTGGTGGATCCCTCAACGGCAGACGCCAGCGAAGCCGTTCGGCAGGTCGTTTTGGGGGCCGGACTCAATGTGTCCGAGTGCCGGGCGGACCGCGCCAGCCTGGAAGATGTTTTCGTGGCCGCCACAATGGATCACGAGGCATCGGCATGAAAAGTCTGCAACGCATCAGTGCCGTGGTTTGGAAAGAGCTGAGGCAACTCCGCCGCGATCGTCTGACCTTTGGCATGATCGTGGGGATACCGGTGTTGCAGCTGCTACTGTTTGGATACGCCATCAATTTCGACGTTCGGCATCTGGGTGCCGCGGTGGCCGACATGGCCAACACCAGTGCCTCACGGCAAATGGTTCTCAACCTTGCGCACACTCAGGTCATCGACATCAAACACCAGGCCCGCAGCGCGGGAGAACTGGAGTCAATGATGAGACGGGGTCAAATTACCGTTGGAATCTATATACCCCATGATTTCGACCGCAGGCTGGCGGATGGGGACCGGGCGGCGGTCCAGGTGCTCGCGGACGGGTCGGATCCGATCGTGCAAAGCGCCATCGCGCAGCTGGGCCAACCCAGCAGGGTATCTCCCTACCTGGATCAGCCACCCCGCTTAGAGATCAGGAATTTTTACAACCCGGAGCGGCGCTCACCCGTGAACACGGTGCCAGGCCTGATCGGCATCATCCTGACATTAACGATGATCCTTTTCACTGCCGTGGCCATTGTTCGAGAGCGCGAGAGGGGCAACCTGGAGCTGCTCATTACTACCCCCATACGCACGCCTGAGCTGATGCTGGCCAAGATTCTGCCTTACGTGATGATCGGGCTGGTCCAGGTCAGCCTGGTGCTTTGCCTGGGGGTGTGGCTATTCGATGTGCCTGTTCGGGGTTCGCTGGTGGATGTCTATCTCGTGGCCTTGGCGTTCGTGGTCGCCAACCTGTCCCTCGGGCTGATGATCTCAACAATGGCCGACAACCAGTTCCAGGCCATGCAGATGACTTTTTTCATCCTGTTGCCCTCGATCCTCCTGTCCGGATTCATGTTCCCTTTTGATGGCATGCCGGAACCCGCGCAATGGATCGCGGAATTGCTGCCGATGACGCATTTTATGCGCTTGATCAGGGGGGTCGTTCTGCGCGGCGCGGAGTTGCAGGAAATGGCCGGGGAATTGGCCGTCCTGGCTGTATTCATCGGAGTCGCGATGAGCTTCGCGATTCTGCGTTTCCGTAAACGGCTCGACTAGCGGCCCGGGCTTAAATCGCGGCGAGGATATCGTTGGCCAGTCGCAGACGGTCGGCCAGCACTGACATGACATGAAGTGAAAACTCGGGTTTCTGCTTGAGCAGCGACACGAATTCTTCCCGATCGATCGAGGCGAGCGTGCAGTCAGTGATCGCTGTTGCCGTCGCACTGCGCGTGCCAGAATCTATCAACGCCATTTCCCCAATGATGCCACCGGGCACCTCGGTGCTCATCGACTCGCCCTTGACCGTGAGCCGCACCTGACCCTCGATGACCAGGTACATTTTGTCGGCATCCTCGCCCTCAGTGAAGATGACATCGCCGGCCTCGAAAGGCTCGCGCCCCTTAACCTGACGTTTCATCGCCTTCAAGTCCAACTCGGTTCTCATCGCTGCTGATCCCCCCGCTGACGTGTAATTACCATCTTGCCATGGTGACCGCGACCTGCAAACGGTTGGCCACAACCCCCACCAGGTGGATGGCGACATCGGGGTTCTTGCGCACGGTTTCACGGAATTGTTCCCTGGAAATCCTGGCCAGTCGCGTTTTTCGCAAGGTCACGGCATCCGCCGCGCGGGAAGCCTTGAGCAATGACATTTCCCCGAAAATTCCACCCGCCAACTCGGCAGCTAAGGGCTCCTCGCCCACTTTTAGCTCTACCTCGCCCTCGAGCACCACGTAAAGAAAATCCGCTGGATCCCCACGCTTGAACACCATGGTTCCTTTAGGAAACTCCACTTGATCTTCCCAATCGCCAAAAAATTCGACAAGTTCCATATCCCAGCTACCCATGCCGTGCCTGCATCGCAATGGAGCAGAATACAACAAGACAGGGGATTGGTGAAATGGCTATGAGCAGGCAGGTGCGCGACTTGCAACGGGCACGGGAGGACATTCATACTCTGGTCAACCAAAAATGGGTCGCAGCTGTGCGCCAGCCAAGACTGAGCTGGAAACGACACAACAGGAACGACCACAGAAAATCAATGCTGGCGGTGAACCAAAAATAAGCCAGCAGGGGAGACGAAAACATGATGCGGCACCCGCGAACCGCGTTTTTGAATCATCCATCCATGTTTACCGTCATGGCCGGCTTGCTCATTTTCGCAACAGTCGCACGGGCACAGGATGTTTCCGCATTGGGACGCATCGAGCCGGAACATGGCGTTATCCGGGTTTCCGCCGCTTCCACCACCCATGCCGTCTCGGGCTCGGTCATTCGTGAGCTTCTTGTTGAGGAGGGCGATTGGATCGAAGCGGGCGCATTGATCGCCCATACCGATAGCACAGAGATGCTGCAGCATCGCCAGCGCATCGCCGAACGGGAACTGGACCTGGCGGAGATCGCCGCCCAGGCTGCATTGAGCCAGGCTGAAGAAGCCTGCACCATAGCCCGCGTAGCCGAAAATGAGGCGGCCCGCCGGGCCAGCCTGCTGGAACGGGGACTGGCCTCCACCGAGGAAACGGAGCAGGCCCAGGGTGACTCGGAAGCCCAGGCGGCGTCCTGCACGGCCGCGCGCGCCAACGTCCGGGTCGCACAGGCCTCGATCGAGGTGGCTGAGGGGCGGGTAGCACTGCGAAAAGCCGAGGTGGAACGGAGCCTCATCAAGGCGCCTTCTGCCGGACGCGTGCTCGAAATACACGCGCGGCCCGGCGAACTGGCGGGCGAGCAAGGCGTGCTGGACCTTGGGCGAACCGACCGAATGACCGCGGTGGCTGAAATTTATGAAACCGATATTGCGCGGGTGCGCCCGGGGCAAATCGCCAGCGTCAGCAGCGACGCGATCGACCGGCCACTCAGCGGCCGCGTTCAACGCATTCGGGGCCAGGTGCAAAAGCAGGATGTCATCGGCACCGATCCGGCGGCGTCCAAGGACGCGCGAATCATTGAAGTGGAGATACTGCTGGATGACCCCGGCCCGGTGGAAAACCTGACCAACCTGCAGGTCGAAGTCATTATCCAAAGCGGTTCCTGAGGCAGCGTTTGCATGCGCATCCCGATCGGCTGGTTGCAACTGAAGCATCGTCCGGGCCGGCTGGCGGTTGCGGTGGCCGGCATCGGTTTTGCGGTTCTGCTGATCATGATGCAGCTGGGATTTCGCTCAGCTCTGTTTGAAAGCGCCGTGCGAATGCAGGAGCGATTCCACTATGACATCGCGCTGTTCAGCCCCGACAGCGTTTTTATCGTGCGGCCCCAGCCGTTTTCCATTCGCCGCCTGTACCAGGCACTGGGGGATGAGGATGTCATCGAGGTTTCACCGGTCTATATCTTTCCGGCCACGTGGAAAAACCCCTGGAACAATGAGCGCCGCAGCCTGAGCGCTATCGGCTTCAGCCCCGGTTACGACCTGATCGAGACACCCGGTGTCGATGAACAACGTCATTTGCTGAGCAAACAGGACACGGTGCTTTTCGATGGCCTGTCACGGCCGGAATTCGGCCCCGTCGCCGAGCACATTGCCAACGACCAGACATTGCGCACTGAAGTCAACGACCGCTTGATCGAGGTGGCGGGCACTTATCAACTGGGCACCTCGTTCGGTATCGACGGCTCCATCATGACCTCGGTCGACAACTGGTTGCGCCTGTTTCCGGACAGGCCCAGGGAGGACATCCAACTCGGTTTGATCAACCTGCGCGAGGGCGCAGACGCCAACGCGGCTCGCGACCGGTTGAAAGCCCGTTTGCCGCAGGACGTGCTGGTCATGACCAAGGCCGATTTTGTGCAGCGGGAAACGGATTACTGGAATGCCGCGACACCCATCGGTTACGTATTCGCCTTCGGCGCCATCATGGGTTTCGTGGTGGGCGCCATCATCGTTTACCAGATCCTTTTCGCCGATGTCTCCGAACACCTGTCCGAGTATGCGACGCTGCGGGCATTGGGCTATCCGAACCGATTCCTGTCCGGCATCGTCATCCAGCAGGCAGCCATTCTCGGGGTTCTGGGGTACCTCCCCGGCCTGGGCGCAGTGGTGTGGCTGTATTCCAGGGCAGCGGCCGCCACCAATCTGCCGATATACCTGACGCGTGAACGTGCGGTCACCGTGTTGGTCATGACGCTGTTGATGTGCGCCATTTCGGCCTTGTTCGCGCTGCGCAAGGTGCGCCGGCTGGACCCGGCGGAGGTGTTCTGATGACCGCTCCGGTGCAGGTTTCAGGGCTGAGCCACTGGTACGGTCGCGGCGCGCTGCGCAAGCAGGTGCTGTTCGATGTCGAGGTGACCATCCCCAGCGGAGAAATCGTCATCGTGACCGGGCCGTCAGGCTCGGGCAAGACCACCCTTCTGACGCTGATCGGCGCGTTGAGATCAGGGCAGGAAGGCAGTATCCGGGTACTCGGAGAAGAACTGCGGGACGCGCGACCCCGGGCTTTGGAAAAAGTCCGCCGGCAAATCGGCTTTATCTTCCAGCAGCACAACCTGCTCAATGCGCTGACCGCGGTGCAGAATGTCGAGCTGGGTCTCCGCGTGGCCGGAAGTGCAAGCAGCAGCACCCTGCGAAACCGGGCCAGGCACATGCTGGAAGCGGTCGGGCTCGAGGACCGGATACATCACAAGCCGGAACAGCTTTCCGGCGGTCAGCGCCAACGGGTGGCCATTGCCCGCGCACTGGTGGGCGAGCCCGCCATGCTCCTGGCGGATGAGCCCACCGCATCGCTGGACAAGAACTCCGGTCGTGAAGTGGTAGAGCGCATGAAATCCCTGGCCCGGGAACAGGGCACGACCATTCTTATGGTCACCCACGACAACCGGATCCTCGACATCGCGGATCGAATCATCCACCTGGAGGACGGACATCTGTCGACCTTCACTGACGCCGTCATCGCAAATAATCGTCAGATGATGAAGATGCTGGCGGAAAACCGGAAGAAACAAAAACTGGAGAAGGTCGTCGACGACCTCGATGAACGCGGCTTTAAAGAACTGCTGGAAGATATCACCGCTGATTCCCAGCGCCTGCTGGATGCCACCGCCATGGCCAGTGACGTGGCCTTCCGCAGCATGTTGAGGCAAGGCCTGTTTGCGTTCACCCGCAAGCTGGGACAGCTGCTCGATGCCGAAAAGGCCTCCCTGTTCCTGGTCGAGGGTGACTCGCTGGTGCTGCGCATCGCTGAGAATATCGACCAAATGGAAGAAGTCCGCATTCCCCTGGGCAGCGGCATCGCCGGCGCGGCAGCGCAATCCGGAGAAGTCATCCGAATCGACGATGCCTACGAGGATCCCCGCTTCAACCAGGAAATCGACCGGCAGACGGGCTATCGCACGCGCTCCATCATCAGTCTGCCGATCAAAGACCGCCAGGGTGAGGTTTTCGGTGTCGCGCAATTGCTGAACCGTAAGGACGGACAACCCTTCGATACCAACGACGAGGAGCGATTCGACCTGTTCATGAGCTCCCTGGGCGTCATGCTGGAAACCCTCGAGGGCCTGGACCCAGGCAGTTTGAATGACGACAGGGATACATCATGAGTACTGAGCACAGGATGAAGGCCGTCCTGGAGGACTATTTCGGCACCGAGTTGACGGCCGAGGACATCAAGGCATTTCAGACCCGAATATTGCACGGCGGTGAATGGCTGTTCCAACAGGATGAGGACGGTGACTCCCTGTACCTGCTGGCCCGCGGCAGATTGCAGGCGTGGCGGAAAAGCACTGCCGGCAGCGAACCCGTACTGCTTGGAGAAATCTCGCCGGGTGACAGCGTCGGCGAGATGAGCCTGCTGGGCAACCAGCCCCGCAGCGCGGCCATCCGTGCGGTCCGCGATAGCCTGCTTGTGCAGATCGACCGGCCGCACTTTGACGCCCTCGCCGCCAGCCACCCGTCACTGGTTACACGGCTGGCAGCCAACGTGGTCAACATGACCCGGCAAACAGAAACCAAAGGCGCGCGATTCCGGCCACCGCGCACGGTGGCCGTGGTTTCTCTGGACGGATCTCCCGAGTCGCTCGAATTCGGCCGGTCTCTGGCCACGGAAGCCGCAAAGCGGGTCCATACCGCGCAGCTTGACCGGGAGACGGCGAACGCCCAGGTCTCCGGATCAGGATCTGAAGATTTAAGGGACTGGATACACGAACAGGAGGACGCGCACGATCTGGTCCTGTTCCAGTACGCGCCCGGAGACCCGCCGTGGAATCAACTGGTTCGCAGGCAGGCCGACCTGATTTTGTTCGTAGCCCATCACAGCAGCGAGCCGGATGAACGTATCCGGGAGTTGGTCGAGGCAGACTATGGCGCGCAGCATGCGCTGGTTCTTTTGCACTCGGACGCCCATCGGCCCATCACCGGCACAGCGGCCTGGCTGGATGCCTGCCCGGTAGATTTTCACCTGCATGTTCACGCGGGCCATGACCAAGACCTCGCACGCGTGGCCCGCGTCATTACCGGAAACGCGGTCGGGCTGGTGTTGTCCGCAGGCGCAGCCCGGGGCTTCGCCCATATCGGCGTCTACCGCGCCATGCAGGAACTGGGCATCCCCGTGGACTGGATCGGCGGCTCCAGCATCGGCAGCATCATGGGGGCGGCCATGGCGTCGGGCTGGGATATGGACCACATTATCGAGACCTCCCGCCAATGCTTCGTCAAGGGTAAGCCGTTCAGCGACTACACGGTGCCGGTGACGTCACTGATTCGCGGACAGCGCATGACGAAGCTGTTGAATGAGCATCTGGATTTCCAGATCGAAGACCTGCCCATCCCGTTCTTTTGTGTATCCAGCGTACTCGATGACGGTGGTATGAACGTGCATCGCCGTGGCAGCCTGGCCCGCGCCTTGTGCGCCAGCGCCGCGCTGCCCGGCGTCATCCCCCCCGCTGTGATTGAACGACGCCTGGCCATTGACGGATCGGTGCTGAACAGCCTGCCGGTAGACCTGATGCAGAAGATGCCGGTCGGAAAAATCGTGGCGGTGGATCTCTCCTCGCAGAAAACTTACCAGGTGGACTACGACCAGATGCCCTCAGGCTGGCGCGTCCTCGCAGGACGCTACCTGCCTTTTTTCAAGCGGCATCGTGTGCCACCGCTGGCGACCATCATGCTCAAGGCCACGGAAATCGGCACCCTGGGCCGGATGCGGGAATTGGGCAAGCGCGCCGATATCCTGCTGCAGCCGGATGTTCGCGGCTTTGGCATCACCCAGGTGAAAACTTTCGATCAAATCGTTGAGGCAGGTTATCAATGCGCCATTCAGAGGCTGAATCGCTGGGGCAATTCCCCGGATGCGGAATGAGAAAAGGGAGCCCGAAGGCTCCCTTTTCACTCGGGTGGCGATGGTGCGGAATCAATGTCCGCCTTCATCCCCATGGTCACAGCCGCCGGCGCGGCACTTGATGATGGCAATCTCGCCTTTGTGATTCTGCAAGGTATAAACCACGCCCGGCGGACCCTGCACACCGGCCGTGCTGAGCAGCTTATAGCTCTCGTCATCCAGCATCACTTTGAGAAAGTGAGCGCAAGACTCACCCTTCACAGCCAGAACAGCAGCATCGCTGAAGTCCCCAGCCTGCAGGTTGAAAGACTTGAGTCCACCACCGTGACCCTCCTCCGCCATCACCGGCGCTGTGGCCAGCATGGCACCGAGAAGTCCACTACCTATCGTTAACTTTCGCATGACTACCTCCTCATCACACACTCGCTAGGGTGTCGGGCACCAAGCGCTGGTGTGTTCAAACACATTGTCGACACGGCCGCGCAACTGGTCGTCGCCGATGCCATGGACGAATGCCAACACCCTCCTGGCATCGTTCGCCGCCAGGGCAAAGCCACCGATATTCCCGACCACCTCGGATTCACCTGGCTCATCGCCGACGCTCCAGGTCGGGTCAACCGCCAGGTTGTAATCTTCGTCGTAGAAGATATCGATGATTCTCATGGGGTGGTTCATGACCCAGGATTGGGTGCCTTCATCAAAATAGTCGTACATGACGCAGCCGGTCCAGACCAGGTCACGCTGATAGTCGAAGTCGGTGTAATTGATGAAGTAATGCCACTTGCCTTCAATCTGCTTGGACCAGGTGTCGGGGAAACCACCATGCTCATCTGCCAGATACTCGGTGCCCGGCAGGTAAAGAATGGCGTTCACGCGCGAAACCACATCCACGTCGACGCCGGAACCGGCCTTGTCGGAACCTCCACCCAGACCAAAGGCCATGCCGAGGTAGACGCCATAGTTCGGATCGAAGTTGGCATTGAATAGGCCTGAATTGGAGCCCGGTACAAAGTAGGCAACAGGGGGTTCGGCCGTATCCTGCAGCTGCCAGAACTTATGGAACTCACGATAGAGACCGAGATTAACCAGCGGTGAGTCAAAGGTCGTACCATCCACCGTCAGTCGGCCACTGGGTTCCAGTGTCACGGAGTTGGGGCCACTGCTCTTGTCCAGCACCTTGAGGACCTCATCGCGGGCCTTATCCATCACCCGGGCGGGCGCCCTGAGTACGCTCAGACGGCCGAGGTCGACTTCCTGAGAGTTATCGGCGCACAGCGTGATGATGTCGCAGGTACCCAATTCACCATCGGTGTCCTCAAGCGATGAGGGCGTGCCTTTTGCACCGCCATAGACACTGGAGCGATGGATGCTGAGCAGGTCGCGAATCCGATCGCGGTCGCGATCCTGGTCACCAACACCCAGGGTTCCCTTGACCGGGTTCTTGGAATGCATACGCACACGGTAGGCATTGCCCCAGCCCTGCAGTTCTCCTTCACCAATTTCGCAGAAATCAGGAACCATCTCCTCATCATCCTGCAGCGTCGGGTCGTAACCCACTTCATGATAGAGCGGCAGATCCACCCAGGTTTCACCATCCCAGGCAATCGGGTTGTGGCAACCCTCGGCATCGACAATCGGAACGCCATTAACGTCCCGCTCGATGTAAATCATGTCTCCATACAAATCGCCTTTATCCGACTTGCCACCACCTTTACTGCCACCCTTTCCGGAGCCGGCGTTACCGCCGCCATCACCCGGACCTGAGCCGCCGGGGCCGCCAGGGCCTTTGCCGGCGAAGGCCGAGGACCCGGACAGCCAACCGGCGTCATGGTCCGCAGCCACGGGCAAAAGCAGGACACCCAGGGCCAATGCAAACGTGCTGAGCCAGCGCATGGTCAATGACACGCTGGCGGCATATCTGGCGGAATTGCCAGGCATTCTGAGTTTCATTTCAACCTCCCAGCGTAGAGCACGCTAATTGCTATCAAGGAACGCAGCGGTGAATTGCGTGACCGCTTGCGCTGAGTCAAATCTACGGGAGGGGGACTTAATGTAGACTGAAACTGGCTTTAAGCCTGCATTAAGGTTGCTCTGTGAGAATACTCCTGGTAGAGGACAACCCGGAGGTCGGCAGGCAGGTCTGCGAAAGCCTGGAAAGCGCCCTCTATGTTGTCGATATCGCCGAAGACGGTCGCGAGGCCCAGTTCCTGGGTGAATCCGAGCCGTACGACTTGATCGTTCTTGACCTCGGTTTGCCCGGCATCGATGGCCTCAGCGTGCTGCGGGCATGGCGGGAGGCCGGCAACCAGGTTCCCGTCCTGATTCTGACCTCGCGCAATACCTGGAGAGAGAAAGTGATTGGACTGCGGGCAGGTGCCGACGATTATCTGGCCAAGCCATTCGAAATGGAGGAGTTGCTGGCACGCGTGGAGGCCCTCTTGCGTCGTTCAACCGGTCACGCAGAGACCATTCTGACCTGCTGCAGTATAGAGCTCGATACCACGACCAATCGGGTCACGCTGCAAGGTCAACCGGTATCCCTGACAGCGTACGAGTATCGAACGCTGGATTACCTGATGCGCAACCAGGGAAAGACCGTCTCCAAGACCGAATTAACCGAACACATCTACCACCAGGATTTCGACCTGGATTCCAACGTCATCGAAGTACTGGTCAACCGGCTGCGACAAAAGCTGGGGTCCGAGATCATCGAAACACGTCGAGGCCTGGGTTACTGCATGGGCAACCCCGATCATGCTCCGTAACTCACTCACCGTCCGGCTTATTTCGTTGTCCGTTGGCTGGATTGCCCTGGCCCTCATTACCACGGGCCTGATGCTGACTTACTTCTATCGGGATCACATCGAAGAGCACTACGACGCGCACGTGTTTTCCCACCTCAAGGAGCTGGTCGAGGCCAGTCAAATTGAATCCGATGGGTCACTGGCCCTGGACTCATATCCCACCGACCCCCGCTTTCATGAACCGCTGTCAGGCTGGTACTGGGAGATCCGGCACAATGGCAAGCCGGTCGCGCGCTCGACCTCCCTGGGTGATGAAACCCTGAATCTGACGCACGACCATGGTCCGGACGTGATGCACGTTCATGAACTCATGGGTCCCAACCAGCAGATGCTGAGGGTCCAGGTGCTGGAGTTCGCGGTGCCTGGAAGTGAATCACCCCTGACCTACCTGGCCTCCGCCCCAATCATGACGATTACCAGCGACGTCGAAAATTACCAGGGTCATGTAGAAATGAGCCTGCTGGTGCTCGGGATCGGCCTGATGCTCGCGGTCGTCCTGCAAGTCCGGGTCGCGCTTCGCCCATTGAACTCCATTGGAGAAGCCATCGGCGAAGTCCGCTCAGGCCGCAGCAAGAAGCTGCCTCGCGGTTTTCCGATCGACGTCCAGCCACTGGTGGACGAGTTGAACCGTCTGCTGGCGCACAACACGTTCCTGCTCAAACGTGCTCGCAATCAGTTGGGCGACCTGGCACATTCGGTCAAGAACCCGCTGACGGTCATCACCAACGAGGCCAGGCAAATGCCCAAAGAGCAACGTCAATTGTTGACAGAGCAGACCCGGGATATTTCCCGCAGTATTGAGCATCACCTTTCGCGGGCGCGAACTTACGGCCAGGCCAATGTCATGGGGTTCCGCACGGCCGTGAGACCCGTGGCGGAAGACCTGGCATTTGTCATGCGGCGCACCTATAAACAGCGCGAACTGGAGATTCACCTGTCCGGGCTGGACGATTGCTGGTTCGGTGGCGAGGCCCAGGATCTCGAGGAAATGCTGGGCAACCTGCTGGACAACGCCTGCAAATGGGCAGATCACGAAGTCTGGCTGCGCGGAGAGTTGAGTGACGATCGGATGCGGCTCATTGTAGAGGATGACGGCCCGGGCATTCCCGAGCCGCAATACGAAAAGGTGGTTCAAAGAGGTTTTAAAATCGACGAAGCATCCAGCGGACATGGGCTGGGACTGTCCATCGTGCAGGAGATCGTCAACTTGTATGGCGGCAAACTGAGACTTGCTCGCAGCGCCCGCGGCGGACTCCGCGCCGAGCTCGATCTCGGCGCGGTGTGGTAGACCCATCCATTCGGATCAGAACGTTCCGCGTATCCCCATCACAAAATTACGCCCGATCTGCGGCGCCTCGTCTTTCAGAAAGGACGTGTGATTGCGCACATCTTCATCCAGCAGGTTGCGGCCCTTGCCGAAGAGCTCCCAGGTTGAACGTCCGCCGAATGGCAGGCGGTAAATCAGGTCCAGGTCCAGCAGGTCATAGCCCGGCGTAGGGGTCTCGTAGTCAGCCACCCGGTCCTGGCGGGAAGCATGCACCCAGCTCAGGTTGGATGACCAGCTGCCCAGGTGCCACTCGACACCCGCGCCCAGTCGTGACGGCGGAATACGGGGCACGTCGCTGTTGTCGTCGAATTCCGCGCGCACCATGTCACCGAAACCGTATACCTGCCAATGGCCGTGGTCGTATTCTCCCAGGTCGAGGCGCACTTCCACCTCGCCACCCCAGAAACTCGCGTCCTGTTGCGACCACTTACGCACGGGTAACCCGTCCTCCTCTTCGCCGGTGTCTCGCTCGTAGATGTAATCGCTGAAGGCATCGTAAAAGACCGACACGGATGCGGTGAAAGCACCGCCATGCAGGCGATAGCCGGTCTCCAGGTGGGTGTTTCGCTCTTTGCGGAGATTGGGGTCACCGATCTCGAAGGTCTGCGTCGCGGCATGGGGGCCATTGGAAAACAATTCCTGATCACTGGGCGCCCGGGTCACCGAGGCAATGCTCAGGCTGATGTGGCTGCGCTCATCCAGATGCCAGATGGCGCCGGCGGACGCGCTGAAGGGTGTGAAACTACGGCGTTGCATGCCGCCTTCCGCTTCGTGTTCGTCCTCCTCATGCGCTTCCTCCTCGTGCTCATCGTGATGACCCTGGCCCTCGTGGGCTTCCGCCTCCACCTCGATATCCTCATAGCGCAGGCCAAATTCCAGCTGTAGAGCCTCAAACTCGATCTGCTCCAACCAGAAAACCGCCAGGGTGGTCGTTTCGGAGGGCGGCACAAAGGCCTCTTCACCGATGGCGGTGAATTCGCGTTCCGTCCATTGCAAGCCGAAGGCGCCGCGCCAGTCACCCCAGGGTTCGTGGGTGAGTTCTACGCGGCTGTCCAGGGTGTCACTCTCGAACAAAGTGCCCACCTCATCGCCCTCGAACTCAGTGTGCTCATACGAGGTTTGTGAGACCAGCACTTTCAGCTCATCGAATCCTGAAAGCGGCTGCTGACCAACGAGTTCGAAGTCGTAACGATCCTGCTCGAGGTCGATGGTTACGTTCTTCTCCTCTTCCTCCTCATGCTCTTCGTGATCCTCGTCATGATCCTCCTCATGCTCGCCTTCGTGCTCTTCACCATGGCCATGTGCATGACCACCGGGGATACCGTAGTCGGAGTCATAGCGGGTCCAGGACGCGCCAAAACGCCACTTATCACCGATGAAGGAAGCACCCAGCGCCCCACCCCTGTTATCCAGGTAGCTGTTTTCGAGGATACCCATGACCTCCTCTTCTCCCTCGTGATCATCATGGTCATCGTGGTTGTCATCATGCGCTTCTTCGGGATAAAGCTCGGCAGCACCCGGGATTTCATAGTCATCACTGGTGCGATCGAAAGCGTTGACGTGGAAAGCGAAGGATCCGCTGCCGCCGTCCAGGCGCGCGGCCAGAAAACGCTGGTCGGCCGCGGTATCGCCTTGCGCCATGACCCGGCCTTCCACGCCTTCTTCAGGCACCTCCTTGGGAATGGTATTGGTCACGATATTCACCACGCCGCCGATGGCGCCGGAACCGTACAGCAGGGTCGCTGGCCCCCTCAGCACCTCGATCTGGTCCGCCATGAAGGGTTCAACCGAAACCGCGTGGTCCTGGCTGACCGCCGAGGCGTCGCTGGCCGACATGTTGTTGCTGAGCACACCGACGCGGGATCCCTCAAAACCACGGATCACGGGACGACCCACGTTCTCCCCGAAACTGGCGTTGGACATGCCAGGCATCAGCGCCAAGCTCTCGCCCAGGTTGTTGGACAGCTGCCGATTGAGCTCGGCCCCTCTCAGCACGGCAGCCGATTGGGACATGTCTTCCAGGTCCTGGTCCAACGGCGTGGCCGTGACCCTGACTTCCTCCAGAACATCGTGACTGAGCGCGTGCTCGTGCTCTTCGTGTTCGCCCGTCTCCTGCTCGGCCGCCATGCTGATCGCGGGAATCACGCAAAGACCAAACAGGATGTGCCGCCGCACTGCTGCGCAAAGCGCAGTCTTCCTCATACTCATTGATGGAAGCTCCTTGTTAACTGATCACCGGTTGGTCTACCGGCCTCATCTGTGCAAGTTGGGGTTACAGATTCAGAACAAGGGGGGCGGCGCCCGAGGATTGAAAAGTGTGAGCGTTGCGGTATCAACGTCCGGCACCGGCAAATGGTCGGGCGTCGTGGCCGGTATAAGGAAACCGACCGGCAAATCCAGGTCTGAGCATACGCCGGTAAGATTCTGGCCCACCGGACAGACCGTGCAGGAAGCGCCTGAATCAGCATTCGAATCGTGATCAAGCGCGTGCGCCGGCGTGAACAGCTGCGCACACAGCCACAGCATGAGCAGAGCAATGCGCGCGGCGGTCCGCGAACGGCTTTTCGAGGTCATGTTGTGTGTGAACGAGATCACTGGAAAGCCTGATAATGCCAATGCTGCTGCGATCAACCGATGATGGTAGCCGCCTTGGCCGCATCCGTCCAACAATTTGCCTCTGCCGAATGTCGCAGAACACGCCAAAGCGATATACTTCTCGGTTCGTTGGAGCGAGAGAATCCGCCATGAACTACACGGCGCCCGAGCGCGAAATCATGGAGTATGACGTTGTTGTGGTAGGCGCTGGCCCTGCCGGCCTCGCCTGTGCCTTACGGCTGAAGCAGAAGCGAGACGACCTCATGGTCGCGGTGATTGAAAAAGGGGCCGAGATTGGTGCGCATATTCTCTCCGGCGCGGTGATCGAACCCGGCCCCTTGAATGACCTGCTGCCCGATTGGCGGGACAACCCACCGCCCGTCTGCGTGGATGTCACCGGGGATGAACTCTGGTACCTGAAAAAGGCCGGGCGCACCCGCCTGCCGACCCCGCCCCAACAGAACAATCACGGCAATGTCATCGTGTCGCTGGGCGCCCTCTGCCAGTGGCTGGCCACACACGCCGAAAATGCCGGCGTGGACATCTTCCCCGGCTTCGCCGCGGCCGATGTCCGTTACCGGGAAGACGGCGGCGTGGGCGGCGTGATCATTGGCGACATGGGCGTGGACATCGACGGCGAACCCAAGGATACCTACGTTCAGGGCATCGAGATTCACGCGCAGGTTACCGTGCTGGCAGAAGGCTGCCGGGGCCATCTCAGCAAGCGCCTGATCCGAAAATTCAAACTCGACGCCGATTCGGATCCGCAAACCTACGGCATCGGCATGAAAGAGCTTTGGCGATTGCCGGAAGGGCGCGTTCAGCCGGGCAAAGTCCAGCACACCATGGGCTGGCCGCTGGACAAGGACATCTACGGCGGCAGCTTCATCTACCACCTGGATAACGACCGGCTGGCCATCGGCTTTGTTTGCGGCCTGGACTATGCCGACCCGGATTTTGTGCCCTTTGAGGCCTTCCAGCAGCTCAAACACCACCCCATGATCAGGGAACTGCTGGAAGGCGGAGAGATTGTCTCCAGCGGCGCGCGCGCCATCACCGAGGGCGGCTTCCAGTCACTACCCCGGGTGGAGATGCCGGGAGCCGTGCTGATCGGCGACGCTGCCGGCACGCTCAACGTGCCCAAGATCAAGGGCACCCACCAGGCCATGAAGTGCGGCATGCTCGCGGCGGACCACATTGCCGGGGCTGATGCGGCCGAGGGCTTCGACCAATGCCTGCGCGATTCCGAGGTGGTTGCCGAATTACACAAGGTCCGGAATATCCGCCCCGGGTTCCAGAAAGGCATGTGGAAAGGCCTGGTGACAGCCGCTATCGAGACGCTGACAGGCGGGCGGCTGAAGCGAACATTGACCAATCATGCCGACCATTCGGCACTCAGGCGCGCCAGCGAGTTCGAAGCACCGGACCGCGGCTGGGTGGAGCGGGACCTGCCACCTCGCGACCGCCTCGCCTCGGTTTATTTCGCGGCGACTGAGCATGACGAGGACCAGCCCATCCATCTGCAGATCACCGAGCCTGAGGTGTGCACCACGCGCTGTGGCATCGAGTACGGTCATCCCTGCACCCGGTTCTGTCCGGCAAACGTCTATGAAATGGTCGAGGAAACACACGGCCTGAGGCTCCAGATCAATGCGTCCAACTGCGTTCACTGCAAAACCTGTGATATCAAAGACCCCTACCAGGTCATAAACTGGGTGACGCCCGAAGGCGCCAGCGGCCCAAACTACCAAAACATGTAATCAGCAAGGACTTTCCATGAAGATACTGGTCGGAATCAAGCGCGTCGTGGACTATAACGTCCGCATTCGCGTGAAAGGCGACGGCAGCGGCATTGAAACCGATGGCGTCAAGATGAGCATCAACCCCTTTGACGAAATCGCGCTGGAAGAGGCCCTGCGCACGAAAGAAGCCGGCAAGGCCGATGAGGTGATCGTGTTTTCGGCCGGCGACGACGCCTGCCAGCAGCAACTGCGCACGGGCCTCGCCATGGGCGCCGACCGGGCCGTGCAGATTCAGTGCGATCAGCCCTTGCAGCCGCTGACCGCCGCACGCGCCATGCTGGCATTGGCCCAACGCGAGGAGGCTGGACTGGTCATTCTTGGAAAACAGGCCATTGACGATGACAATAACCAGACCCCGCAGATGCTGGCCGCATTGTGGGGGCGGCCGCAAGCCACCTTCGCCTCCTCCGTCGACCTGCAGGACGGCAAGGCCCGGGTTATACGTGAAGTGGACGCGGGACTCGAAACCATCGAGGTCAACCTTCCGGCCGTGATCTCCGTAGACCTGCGCCTGAACGAGCCGCGGTTCGTCAAACTGCCCGAGATCATGAAGGCCAAGCGCAAGCCGCTTGAGGTCATCGGCCTGGAGGAACTGGGCGTGAGCGTGGAAAACAACCTGGCCGTCAGCGATTACACGCCACCGCCCACCAGGAGCAAGGGCATCGTTGTGGACGACACCGGCCAATTGGTCAGCGAACTGAAAAACCGTGGGCTGATTTGAGGAAGAAAACATGAACAAGATACTGATCATTGCTGAACATGACGGCAAAACACTCAGCCCCAGCACCGCCAAGTGCGTCAGCTGTGCCATGGCGTTTGGTGGAGATATCGATATTGCCGTGCTCGGACAGGGTACTGGCGATGTGGCCGCACAGGCCGCTTCGATCGCAGGCGTGCATGCTGTGATCCAGATCGATGCCGCACATCTCGAAGCGCCGCTTTCGGTCAACCACGCCAATGAAATCGTGGCGCTGGCCAGCGGATACAGCCACCTGCTGGGGCCCTCCTCGACCTACGGCAAAGATCTGATGCCGCGCGTGGCGGCTTTATTGGGCTCCAACCAGGTCAGCGACATCATGGAGGTCATGGGTCCTTACCAGATGAAACGCCCGGTCTATGCGGGCAACGCCATCGTCAACGTCACTGCACCAGAGGGCGTCACACTGGTCGGAACGGTGCGGGTTGCCTCCTGGCCGGCCGCCAGCGAAGGCGGCGGGGCTGAGGTCCGACAGGCTGAACCGGCCGCCGGGCCCTGTGCCGACAGCGCGTGGATCGGGCTGGAATCGGGCGGCGGCGAACGGCCGGACCTGCAAACCGCGGGGATCGTTGTCTCCGGCGGCCGCGCGTTGGGCAGCAAGGAAAATTTCGAGCTCATATATACATTGGCCGATCAGCTCGGCGCCGGTGTTGGCGCCTCCCGAGCAGCGGTCGATGCCGGTTATGTGCCCAACGATATGCAGGTGGGGCAGACTGGAAAAATCATCGCCCCGGACGTTTACTTCGCCATCGGCATTTCCGGCGCCATCCAGCACATCACCGGAATCAAGGACGCCGGCACCATCGTGGCCATCAACAAGGATCCCGATGCGCCCATTTTCGAGATTGCGGATATCGGCCTGGTCGGCGATCTGTTCAATATCGTTCCGGAGCTGAAGTCACAGTTGGGCTGAGGACCGTCCATCGTGAGCGACACACTCTGGGCGCCGGAAGCTCGCCGGGTTGATGAAGCGAACATCAGCGCCTTTGCCCGGCAACTGCAGGCCACTGAAGGGCGCGTTTTCGACAGCTACGATGCGCTGTACGACTGGTCGATCGGTGCGCCGAGGTCTTTTTGGCGGGCTATCTGGGAATTCTGCGAGGTTCGGGGCCAACCCGGTGAAGAGGTACTGACAGACGCCGAGCGCATGCCCGGCGCACGCTGGTTTCCCGGGGCCCGCCTGAATTTTGCGGAGAACCTGCTGCGTCAGAGGGATGAGCGACCGGCTATTATCTTCGAGTCGGAAACTGGCCTGACCCGAACGATCACGCACGAGCAGCTCTACCGACAGGTTGCCGGGGTGGCTGCCGCGCTTCGGGCCGCTGGCGTGGCGCCGGGTGATCGCGTGGCCGGGTTCCTGCCCAATCTGCCAGAAACCGTGATCGCCATGCTGGCCGCTACCAGCGTGGGCGCCGTCTGGTCCTCATGCTCACCCGATTTTGGCACCGAGGGTGTCGTTGACCGGCTGGGCCAGGTCGAGCCCCGCGTATTGTTCGCCACTGACCGCTATGTCTACAACGGCAAGACCCATGACTGCCTGCAGCGCGTGTGCGAAATCTCCCGGGCCATTCCGGCT
>Ga0181593_10000253_pt1 | contig 45356 bp, 45 predicted proteins | sample 071ome_19_FD_133756 | JGI IMG/M metagenome (GOLD analysis project Ga0181593, IMG submission 133756) | Coastal salt marsh microbial communities from the Groves Creek Marsh, Skidaway Island, Georgia - 071413AT metaG (megahit assembly) | ecosystem: Environmental > Aquatic > Marine > Intertidal... | reverse complement strand
TCCACGCGTAAAACCAGCCCGTCGAATGGCCCCGTCGTTCGATTGCGCACGGGCGTGCATCAAAAATATACGCGGCTGGTTTTTGATTGGCCGCGCAAGGTGCCTTATCGGTTATCACGCAATGGCGATGTCGCTTCGCTCACGTTCGATCAGCCGGCGCGCATTGACCTGGGCCGGTCCGCCAAACGGCCGCCGCGGCACGTCAAACAGCTTCGTGCAAGCCGTTCAAACGGAAAGGTAATGGTTTCCATTTCCGTAGCTGCGACATCTAAGATCAAACATTTTTATGTCGGGCGCAAAGTCGTCGTCGACGTTATGGCACCTGGAACCCAAAAAGCCGTGCCGAAAACGGCTGCTTCGCCAGCCGGCAAAACAACAAAAACTGCTGCTAAGGCAAGGGGCAAAGAGAAAAACAAACCTATCCCCTTGGAACCGGGGAAGCCGACAGCATTAACACCGCTTAAAAAAGATCGATCGCCAAAAGTCAGAAAAGACAAGCCGGTAAAATCAAAAAGCCAGCAAGCGGCTCAGTCAACGACTGCGGCGCCAAAAAGCGGCAAGCTCGCGCCCGTGACGGTGCAGGGGGCTTCGGCGGCAGGAAACACTCAAGGGGTGCAACTCCGGTTTAACTGGGACGAGCCTGTCGCCGCCGCTGTGTTTAGGCGTGCCGGATATTTATGGACGATTTTTGATAAACCAAGTCCACTCGATATCAATGCCCTCAAGGCCGCCGGTGGCAATGTCATACGCTCGTTAGAACAGCTGCCCTCAAGACAGGCGACGATCATCCGTATGAGTACCATTGCTGGTATTAATCCAATTCTCAAGCGCGACGGCCTGTCTTGGATATTAGACTTCCGCAAAAAGCAATTAAGACCCAAAGCGGCCATTGAAACAAAGTCGCAACCGAATTCGCCGGTAGGTGCGCGGCTATTTATTCCCGTGCCTGAACCGGGTGAAGCGATTGCTCTGAACGATCCGCTGGTTGGCGACAACCTGGTCGTCGTACCGATCATTCCGCTCGGCCAGGGAATTATTCAACGGCATCGGTATGCTCAAGTCGAGTTGTTGCCCAGCGCGCAAGGCGTCGTTATCCGTCCGTTAGTCGATACGCTGCGTGTTCGCCCGTTACGCCAAGGGATCGAGTTAACAAGTCAAGGCCGATTCGATTTAACGCCGGTAACCGCCGTGGCAGCCGCGGCGGCGCAGGAAAAGGGCGGGGTCATCCGGGAGCTAACCCGCGCCATGGACCTTAAGAAATGGCGAAAAAGCACGATTTTAAATATGCGCCGGGAACGTCAGAAGCATCTGCAGGCCATCGCCAAATCCAAAGGCTCTTCTTTAAAAGAGCAGGCCCGGTTGAATTTAGCGCGCCTGTTTGTCGCGCATGGTTTTTCGGCTGAAGCCCTCGGTGTGTTACGCGTAATTCAAAGCGAGCGCCCTGGCGCGAGAGACGAGGCTGAATTCAACATGCTTCGCGGCGTTTCCAATTTCTTGCTCCACCGGTATGACGACGCCAAAAAAGATTTCGAGCACAAAAGCCTCGAAGGTAATGACGAAGGCAAATTCTGGCAGGCCGTTTTGCTTGAGCAACAAGATCAGACGGTTCAAGCGGCGCCGGAACTTCGGAAACTTGGTGCAATCATCCGGCCCTATCCGCAACGGCTTAAAATGCCCTTAAGCCTTATAGTTGCCCGAAGTGCCGTAAAGGTCGGCGATCCAAAAACAGCCCGGCGTTATTTAAAGATCGTCCAAGCCGAAAAAAATATTGAAGGTAGTGTTAAAGCCGATCTCGATTTTTCTTACGGCAAGTTCTATGAGTTGGCAGGCGGTTTCTCCCCTGCCGTTAAAAAGTGGGAGTCGGCCATTAAAGGGCCGGACCGGCTTATTCGCGCTAAAGCTGCCGTCGCCCGAACCGAGTTGTTGCTAAAGACGAAGAAAATGAACCGTAAGGAGGCTGCCGCCGAATATGAAAAATTACGTTTCGATTGGCGCGGCGATGAATTTGAGTTCAAGCTATTACGCCGTCTCGGCAGCCTTTACATGGGAATCGGGGATTACCGCAATGGCCTGAAGACTTTAAAACAAGCCGCTACACATTTTCCCGAACACCCGCAGGCACCGGAAGTAACTCAAGAAATGGCCGATGCCTTCACGGAATTGTTTCTCAATAACGGCGCGGATAGACTCAAACCGGTTACCGCGATTGCTATTTACGAAGAATTTAAAGAGCTCACACCTGTCGGCGTTAAAGGTGATGAAATGATCCGTAATTTGGCCGACCGGTTGGTTGCGGTTGATCTTTTGGCGCGCGGTGCGAAACTATTGGATAATCAGATTAAGTTCCGGCTTAAAGGTGTAGACCGTGCCCGTATCGGCGCCCGATTAACACTCGTTCATATTATGGATCAGAAATATGAAAAAGCCTTGAACGTGTTGTCACGAACAAATGTTCCGGGCATGCCAATTGCGCTTCAAAACCAACGCCGGTATTTGAAGGCGCGGGCCTATATCGGCCTCAATCAAAAAGACAATGCCTTGAAGTTGCTTGAGGACGATGAGACCATCAGCGCTAATTTGTTACGGCTCGATTTGTTCTGGAAAGAACGTGATTGGCCGAGCACGACCCAAGTGCTGCAGCAGGTAATAAAACAATACGGTGCCGAACCAGGACAGCCCCTCGAAGATAAGCAGGCGAAAGCCATCCTTGATATGGCTGTCGCCTTAACCCTGGCGCGCAATGAACGGGGGATCGGTCGTCTCCGGCGTAAATTCGGCAAAGCGATGCAAAAGACCCCCTTTAGGGACGCGTTCCGTCTGATCGCAAGTCAAGGTGCGCAAGGACTGTTGGATTACCGCACAATTACGGGCAAGGTGAAGGAGGTGGAAAACTTCCAAGCGTTTATGACGGCCTACCGGGAGCGCCTGAAAAAAGAAAAGCTCAGCTCCATCAACTAAAAAATCGCAAATGAGTGTTTAATTTTCTTGCATTGGAAGGCCGAAAGGTCTTACTAACGCGCCCGGAAATTGATTGTCTGGACCCAGGGATTAAAAGGGGGTGACACGCGCCGACTGATGGTGATGCGGACTTTTTCTGCTCAACAGCCGGTAACGAGTGCAGCAGTTTAATAGGGTAGGGAGGATCTTATGACAGACCAAGCCCAACACTTGTCGCTTGTCGATGAGGAAAAAGATTATTTCGTCGAAAAAGACGGGTTGCGTTATGCCGGCGCTCATATTCTGGTCGATTTATGGGGCGCGGAAAATTTAACCGATAAACAATATATTGATCAAATGTTGCAACGTGCTGCCGAAGTTGCAGGCGCGACGGTTCTTGATTCAAATTTACATCAATTCTCATCAAGCGGGGGTGTTTCCGGTGTGTTGCTGTTGGCGGAATCACATATCAGTATTCACACGTGGCCCGAAAGAGAATTTGCTGCTATCGATATTTTTATGTGCGGTCGATGCGACCCTTATCGATCTGTTGTCGTTTTAAAAGAAGCGTTTAAGCCGGACGCCATTCAGGTGAATGAGCAGAAACGCGGTTTGCTTCCGTGAAATTCTTCGAAGAAACACTATACCAAGGTCAAGAAGGCGAGCTTGGGCACGGCTACTCTCAGCGTTATGAGGTGAGCCGGGTTTTGTTCGAGGAAAAAACCGAACACCAGCATCTCGTCATATTCGAAAATGCCCGCTTTGGTCGTATCCTAGCCCTCGATGGCGTTATCCAAACAACGGAGGCCGATGAGTCCGCCTATCATGAGATGCTTGTGCACGTGCCGATGTTCGCTTTGGATAACGCGAAAGACGTCTTGATTATCGGTGGCGGCGACGGCGGCACGTTACGCGAAGTTTTGAAGCACGCCGCTGGAAATATCACGATGGTCGAGATCGATTCGCGCGTGATCGATCTTTGTGCCGAATTTATGCCTTCGCTCAGCAACGGCGCCTTTGATGATCCGCGGGCGAATGTCGTGATTGATGATGGCATTAAATTTGTGAATGAAACTAATCAGAAATTCGACGCGATCATTGTCGACTCGACCGACCCGATCGGGCCTGGTGAAGTGTTATTCACAAAAGAGTTTTATGGTTCATGTAAAAAATGCCTGCGGCCCGGCGGTGTGCTTATCACGCAGAGTGGCGTGCCATTTTTTCAACGCGATGAATTACAACGGTCAAATGAAAGGCGCCGGCCGCACTTTGCCGATGCGGATTGTTACTTAACGGTCGTCCCTTCCTATATTGGCGGATTTATGGCGCTCGGATGGGCCACGGACGATCTGACCTTGCGGGATGTGCCGGTTGAGGTTCTGCAAGCCCGTTTCGGCCAAGCCGGTATCCAAACAAAGTATTACACGCCGGCCGTGCATGCTGCAGCGTTTGCGCTCCCTGCTTTTATCGCCGAATTATCACATTAAGGTTTGGCGGGTTTCCAATTTTCCACGTTTTTGTGGACTTGGTTGATTTCATCCGGCTTCAGCCGTTTTGCCAGTAAGCGGACATTGTGCCCGGCTCCCGGAAAGTTTTGTTTCGCGGCCAACAGGAACCATTGATAGGCTTCGGGAAATTTCTTTGTATCCAGGCTGCGTAAGATCAAAATACCGAGTTCGAATTGAGCGCCGGCCAAGCCCGATTGGGCGGCCTGGCGGCAAAGACCAAGCGCTTTTTTGTAGTTACGGTTGACGCCAAGCCCCTGGTGGTAAAGCCGGCATAACAGCAATTGCGCATTCGAATCATTTTGTTCAGCCGATTTCCCCAGCCAATGGGCGGCAACTTTGGGATCGTCGGGTACGCGCTGAGCACCGTCACCCGCACCGTAAAGTTTTAAAAATCCGAAATTGAACTGTGCCGGCGCGAACCCTTGTTTCGCCGCGCGTTCATACCATTTTGCGGCCTGCACTGGATTGGCTTTAACGCCGTGTCCGCTGGCATAAAGTGTGCCCAGATAATTTTGCGCCGGGGCATTATTTTTGTCGGCAAGGCTTTTCAGTTGTTTTGCAGCCAATTTGTGTTTGCCGTCCAAATAATTTTGCCAAGCTAATTTGACGCCGTCTTCAGCCTTGGTTTCGGTTGCTGACGCCGAATGGTGTCCGCCCGAAAGGGTTAATATGATTGCTGCTACGGCAATCATTTGTGAGATCAATCGGGATTGATTGTGCATCTGCATTCGGCACGCCTCCTGACCGTATTATGATCAAAAACGGCCAAACTGTCGAACGCGGCAAAATGGCAAATAGGCGCAATACGGGCGTGGCCGCGCTTAGCCGCCGAAACTTCTTACTAAGCTACCCGCGATCATGTACCAGCCGTCAACAAGGACGAAAAAGATGATCTTAAAAGGCAGGGCTATGATAATCGGTGGCAGCATCATCATGCCCATGGCCATGAGGACGGACGCCACCACCATATCGATGATAAGAAACGGTACGAAAACGAGGAATCCAATCTCGAAGGCGCGCCTCAATTCACTGATCATGAAAGCCGGCACCAAGACGCGAAGCGGCATCTGTTTCCTCGCCTCTTCATCAGGAACGCGGGCAATGCTGGTAAACAGCAGCAAGTCCTTTTCCCGCACATGACGCATCATGAACTCCCGGAACGGCGCAACGGATTTCTCGATCGCCTCGGTTTCTTCGATCTGCCCTTCGATTAACGGTCTCAATCCCGTGTCATAGGCTTTTTGAAATGTAGGCATCATGATGAACACGGTTAGAAACAGGGCGAGGCTGATCAATACTTGGTTCGGCGGCGTTTGCTGCGTGCCCATAGATTGACGCAAAAAGGATAAAACCACGACAATCCGGGTGAATGAGGTCACCATGATCAGCAGTGACGGGGCGATAGAAATGACCGTGACGATCAAAATGAGCTGAATGATGCGCGCGGTCGATGAGCCTGACCGGTCGCCAAGATCAATTGTCATCGCTTGGCCGGCGGCAGGATCGGGCAGGAACATCAATAAGGCGGCAAAAGCGGTGATCAAAATGCCCCAATACTTTTGCCGGGTTTTTCTTTGCCGCTCAGTCATGTTGTTTTTCCTGATGTGTTTTTTCTAAGGCATCGCTGAAACGGGCTTTGTTGATCCGTCCTTCGACGACGATGTCATTGGCAGCGCCCAGTAAGAGAAGGTGCTCGGTATCGTCACACTTCACGAGAACAAGCCTGTGTTTCGGGCTTAAGGTCAGGACTTCAGAAATGCTAAGACGCCGCTGGCCGCCGGATTTCGATCCGCCCGAATAGCCAAGGCCGAAACGCCGCGCTAAAGCCGCAATCAGGGCAATGAGTGCGAGGACGAAGAGGAGGGCGAAAAATATATATAGGTAGCCGCTGAAATCTAAATTCATTGAGTTTCTTCTATGGCTTTTATCTATGTCTTGTTTTCGGAATCTTTGTTGGCCGGATCGCTATAGGCTTCCAAGGCAAGTTTGCGTGTCCGTTCGGCAAGGTTTTGCTCCAGTTGCCGGTGCTGGTCGTTCAATTCGTGTTCAAGTGCATCTAGATCGTCGACGATGGCCGCAAGTCCGCGGCGGATATCGCGTGAATTTTTCGGCGGATCGGCGTGGATTGCCTGGCATAAGGTATCGATTTCGTTTTCGATCGACGTCAAGTCAATCTGTTCGCCCGCGGCCAGTAATTTGCGCGCGGCGACAATCATGTCTGAGACTGCCTCGATGCCTTGCTGCAATTCGTTGGCATTCATTTTCTGGTCAGTTGTCATGGCGATGGCTCTAATGACGGCGGTGTTTCGTTTTCGAACGGAAATGGTGTGCCATTTGCCCGGTAGACATAAACCAGAATTTCGGCGACGGCAGCGAACGCTTCGGTCGGGATTTCGCTGTCGATTTCGATGGCTGTTAAGAGTTCGGCGAGATCGGCGTCCTCGCGGACCTTCACACCTTGTGCGAAGGCGATCTGCAGAATTTGCTCGGCGATGCTGCCCCGCCCACCAGCGACGACGCGTGGCGCGTTGTCCTGATCCGGCTCATACTGAAGCGCGACCGCGACCGGCGTTTTCACCGGTGCCGTCTCATCATCTTCGCCGACAGTCACGGCGTTATCACGCGCCTTAAGACCCGGCTTCTTTGCATTTTCATCATGTTCTGACACAGGGGAGTCCCACGACACCCGTCTTCAACCACAGGGGCCACTGTGATCGAACAAGCTTAACAAATTCATAATTTGGCTTAGGCGAGACTGTGCATAACGCAGGCAAAAGCCCGGTTTTCCGCCAAATCAATGCTTTTGTGGAACTGCTTTGGCTGCGTTAACTGTTCAGGACTTCCGATAAGGCTTTTGCCTGTTGCGCTAAGTCGCTGGCGACCGCCAGGACTTCATTCGAAACCTCGCTCACCTGCGTGACGTTGGTGTTAACCTCGGTAATACTCGACGTCACTTTGGTAACCCCGTTGGATGCCTCCTGGACACTGCGGGCAATTTCTTGCGTTGCAGCGCTTTGCTCTTCGATGGCAGCTGCGATGGCCCCAGAGGACTCGTTAAACGAAGCAATTTTTTTGCCAATGTCTCCAATCGATTGAACGGCACCGTCAGTGGCATTTTGAATTTGCTCAACCTGTGACTTAATATCATTTGTTGCCGACTCTGTTTGATTGGCGAGACTTTTTACCTCAGAAGCCACGACAGCAAATCCTTTGCCGGCTTCACCGGCCCTGGCGGCTTCGATGGTTGCATTTAAAGCGAGCAGATTTGTTTGGCTGGAGATGTCATTAATAAGATTAACGACGGTCTCAATCTCTTTTGATACTTCGGATAGTCCATTGACCAATTCATTGGCCTTTTCCGATCCATCAACAGCTTCTCGAGCGAGTCCGGCAGAATGCGTGACTTGTTGATTAATTTCCTTGATCGAAGCATTCAGCTGTTCAACGGAAGCGGCAACAGTTTGGGTGTTAACGCCTGCTTCTTCAGCAGCGGCGGAAACCGACGTGGACCTTTCGCTGGCATGGCTTGCAGATTCACCCAAGGCATGCGCACTTGTATCAAGCTTCTGTGAGGCTTCTGTAATGGTGCCGACCATTTCACCGAATTTGGTCATTTTTATTTCAACACCATCAGCGGCGGCATTAATGGCGCGCGAGGCTTCTCCGTACGCGCCAAGCATGCCGTGTTCCGCAATGCGCCGGAAATACTGATTTTGCGCGATAAAGCCAAGACAGGCGGTTGACTCGCGTACATAAGCGTCCGACCTGTCGATCATTTCATTGATCTTAAGGCACAAGTCACGCTCGACGCCTTCTTCTTGAGGGATTTCTTTGATCCGGGATTCGAAATTCCCCTGGCAGATGTCATCCGCGACACGAAGGATCTCGTCAATCTTCTCGGGTCGGACCGCCGTACCACCTGTCACCTTATTATTGCGACCAAACATATCAGTCATTCCTCATCAAACTAGACATAAATTCATCGTAACTGACGCCTTTTTCCGCCAGAATTCCCTGCAACGCGCCGACCGACTCTTCGAGTCCGTCCTTTTTGCTCGAATTTTCCTTCTCAATCGTATTGAGCTTGTCATAAAGCGGAATGATGACGTTCTTGAACGTTTCCGGGTTTGGAACCCGGCGCGTCGAGTGGTATCCAACAATTTCGCCATTTACCCGGCTTGGTGTCACGTGAGCAACCACCTAATAATGCCCGCCGTTTTTCGTCGAATTTACAACGTAGGCAAATATTTCTTTTTCTTGTTGGATAGTCGACCACAGCAACTTAAAGACAGCCCTCGGCATATTTGGATTGCGGATAATATTATGTTGTTGGCCGATGCACTCGTTTTCTTCATACCCTGCGACCTCTAAAAACGTATGATCGGCATAGGTGAGGACGCCCTTGGAATCTGTTTTGCTGACAATCAGATCGTCTCGGTTAAAAAAGACTTCTTCGCCTGAAAACTTCATTTTGACACCTTGAAATTGCCTTCAAATCACTTTTGATTTACCTAGTTTGGCGAGTGATGAAAATTAGGGTTTTTACGTAATGGGCTTGCCGATTAGGCACAATTGAGCTTATTCCGGATTTCTCCCGATAGTTTGATTTTGATCAATTGAGGCAGGCTTTTGTCACGATAATTCGTTCGATGCCCAGAAATTGGGCTCGAGGGGGTTATCCATTGTGCGGTTTTGCGGCTAAGAGATTTCGACTAACTCAATCTCAAATTTAAGGTCCTGGCCGGCCAGGGGGTGGTTCTCGTCTACCGTGACGGTCTCTTCGGCAACGGAGACGATGGTGATCATCAACGGCTGACCTTCAGGTGTCGCGGCTTCAAGCGCCATGCCCGGCTGCAGATCGAGGTCGGGCGGAAATTTATCGCGGCCGACTTCATAGATCATTTCTTGCTGGTGCTGGCCGTAAGCATTGTCCGCCGTGATATCAACGGTTGCTTTATCGCCGGCGGCCATACCGACGAGAGCGGCATCGATATCTGGCAAAATGCCGCCGGTGCCGAGTGTGATCGACATCGGGTCTTGCCCTTCCGAACTGGCAAAGACGGTGCCGTCGGTTAATGAGCCGGTAAAATGAAATAGAACGGTATCGCCGGATTTGGCTTGAGTCATGGAAACGCTCCTCGATTATTCACTTCGGTTGTTTAAAACACCGTGAGAATAATAAAGGGCAATCCTCGGCGATGCGGTTATGCTTTAAATGGCTGTGCTAAAACTTACACTTTTAGGTATTCATGTTTAAGGGAGGTGAGCTTCTTAAGGAAGGTGAACTTCAGATGACCATAAGGTCCCGCTACGCCATTCGCTTTTTGATTTGCATTTGCGGCAGACCCGTTCACCGGACCATTCGCTCATGAATGGGTCCTGACACATTAAGCAATTTCGTTCTTTTTTATCGCTTTTGCGAATAGAGGCCGGTTTTTTATGTTTGCCGGCTTTATGCTTACCCGCTTTTGTCATCAGTCGTCCTCCCCAGAAATTGTCGTTTTTATTTTGGGAACAAAAGTTCCTTTTTGCACGATGGTGGAATTCGTGCAGTTCACTGTAGGCTATTCGTTGGAAGTGCAGGATCGTGTCCTGAACCGTTTTTATTTATTCAACAATAACCAAATTTTCGGCACAAGACCGTCCATCACGCCCTGGTGAGAGCTCGTATTGGACCTTTTGGCCTTCTGCAAGCTTTTGTAATCCTGCGCGTTCAACAGCAGAAATATGGACAAAGGCATCATTGCCGCCGTCTTCTGGTTCGATAAAACCGAAACCTTTCGTCGTGTTGAACCACTTCACGGTGCCTGTCGGCATAGTCACTCCTTCCTTAAACGTCGTCTTTCACGTCCCACATCGCCAGGACGTGTTTAAGTCTTGGTTTCGCATAGTATGGGTAACGCCGTATGACAGTATGGAACCGCCCAGGTACACCGCAGAGATGCGGACCAAGTCTGATAACTATAAGATAAACAGGCCTGGCGCGCATTAATTATTTGGTTTTAATCAGGGGGTTAGGTAGATGTTATTGCGATTCAAGCATTTTTTTGTATCCCTGGTATAAGCTGTGCTCGCAAGGTGCTCAGGATTGTGTATTAACGAACTGAGTTAACAATTATGAACGAGGAGTGTGACATGCCCCATAGGCCAACGACGCAAATGCGATCATTACTCAAAAAACCTGGCGTCGTGCTCGGGCCCGGCGTGATCGATCCGTTTACGGCCCGGCTTGCCGCGGAGGCTGGGTTCGACATGGTATATATGGGCGGTAACGCGACCACGGCCGTGCGCCTCGGCACGCCTGATGTGGGATTGTTGACCATCGGTGAGATGGCGGACCATGCCGGGCGTATCGCCGATGCGGTCGAACTGCCATTGGTGGTCGATGGTGACAACGGTTACGGCAATGCGTTGAACGTGCGCCGGGCGATCCAAATGTATGAGCGCGCGAATGTCGCCGGTATTCATTTTGAAGATCAGGCATCGCCGAAAAAATGCGGTCATTTTGCTGGTAAGGTTCTTGTCTCGAAGGAAGAGATGGCAAGCAAGATCAAGGCGGCCGTCGATGCCCGGACCGATGAGGATTTTCTCGTGATAGCGCGGACTGATGCAGTCCCCGTGGACGGTTTCGAAGCGGCCTATGAGCGTTTGCAGTCTTTCAAGGAAGCGGGGGCCGATATGGTGATGCTGCCGCCGCCGATCACGCTGGAGCAAGTCGCCAAGGTCAAGGAAATCGGCTTGCCCCAGGTTGCCGTGCTTGATAGCAGCGGTAAAACGCCGGTGGTGCCGCCAGCTGATTTGGAAGAGGCGGGCGTAAAACTCGCAATCTTTCCGACTGCGGTCGTGATGGCGATTATTCCGGCAGTGCGGAACCTCTATAAAGCGATCAAGGAAGACGGCCATCTCGGCGGCACGATGGATGCTTTAGCGCCTTACGGTGATTACAATGATATTCTTGGTTTGCCCGCCGTGCAGGAACTTGAGCAGAAATACGCACTCGAACGATAATCGTTAGTCTTCGCCGCCGAAGCCTAAACTGCCGGTTAAAATTTCGCGCAAAAACCAAATCTCGGTCGACTTCGGCAGATCCTTTCGGTTCAACATGATCGACGTGCGTTTCAAATACTTGATCGGGTAGGCCCCTTTGAGGGTTCGAGTAAACATGTTGCCTTCGTCGAGACCGAAAAAATGCATCGGGATCACGATTTTCGGGCGAACCTTAGCGATGACCGTGCCGGCTTCTTCATAGCTCATCGTATAAGCACCGTCGATCGGCAAAAACAAAATGTCAATCCGTCCGACTTTGATTGTTTGGTTGTCCGTCAGTACATGATGCAGATGGCCGACATGGGCGAGACACAGCTGTGCCGTTTCGATAATAAAAATCGAGTTTTGGTTTATTTTTTTGCCGTCCCATATCGTGAAGTTCGTCGGCACGTTATAAACCCGCATGTCTTTCACTTTGATATCGTGCCGTGCAATTCCGAAGTTCGGGTCCCAGCCCCGTAAGACGAATTTAATCCGAGGGTCAATTGATTCCGTGAAATGGGTTTCGTGAGAATTATTCATCGTCACGATGTCCGGCCACTTAGCCGGCTTAACAAAACCGTTGTAATCAGTTGCAACCGACACACCTTGCGGACTTTCGATCAGCATGGTCGAGTGACCGACGAAAGTGATGCGCACATGGCGTTTGGGCACGGGTAAAATGCCCGCCGCGGCGAGTTGTATGTGGGGTGCCTTATTCACGAGCCCTAGCGCGCAAACCCGGCTTTGCGGTCGTTTTTGCGCCAAACCGTCCGAAAGTACCGGGGCCGGCAGGAGAGGGGGTAGGCCAAGGCTCACTATGCTCGCGAGAAGTACGGTTATTAAGAGCCGGTTTATTGTCATGCGCGTCACTCCCGTTTGAAGCCTGCCTGACTGCAATCAGCATAATCCTAGTGCCGATCCCCTGACGGTGCCATGACGGATTTAACGAATTGCAAAAAAACCCATTAACTTCAATGGCTTATTTATTTATGTCGGGAGCCGGCCCGATTCATGGATTGTTAAGAATGGCCACCCATACTCAGCCTCGTGGGAATATTACGCCTTTTGTGGAAGGCAGGTGTGGACGTTATGGACTTATCGAAAATCACCCTCTTTGCGGTTTCGAAGAAGAAGATGGATTGGCTCAACCAACGCCAAGAGCTTCTCGCGCAAAATATTTCGAATGCGGATACGCCCGGTTACCGGGCAAAGGACCTTAAGAAGTTTAAGTTTAAGGAACTGATCCGCCGCGAAACCATGCAGCTCAACATGGATGTCAAAAATCCCGATCACCTCGGTGGCCGGCGTAAGCGCATTCGTGATTTTGCTGCCGAGAAAGATCGCAAGCCCTATGAGACCATGCCTGGCGGCAATGCCGTTGTTCTTGAAGAACAGATGCACAAAGTCGGCGAAACCAGTACCAAGCATAAAATCACGACTGAGCTGTACAAGAAGCATCTCGGGATGTTTCGCACGGCACTCGGCCGCCGATAGGTCTTAACGAAGGGGGAACCCAATGGCTGATTTGTTGAAAACCATGGCTATCTCGGCCGCGGGCATGAAAGTTCAAGGCGCGCGCTTGCGGGTCATTGCCGAAAACATTGCGAACGCCGATTCATTGGCGCAAACGCCGAACGGCACACCGTACCGCCGCAAAGTCATCATCTTTAAGAACGAACTGGACCGCCGCCTCGGTTTGGATACGGTTCGTGTCGATAAAATCCGTCCAGATATGTCGACGTTCGGCAAAAAATTCGACCCCAATCATCCGGCTGCCGACGGCGAGGGTTATGTGCTCACGCCAAATGTGAAATCGATTGTCGAAATGATGGATATGAAAGAGGCGCAACGGTCTTACGAGGCCAACGTGACGGCGATCCGGTCATCGAAAGGGATGCTCGAGGCCGCCATTGAAATTTTGAAATAACCTAGCCAACTGTGGGGAGTAGGCCATGGCCGATCCGACAATCGCGGCGACAAAAGCCGCACAAGCTTATCAAAGTGCCGTTAAAACCGGTGTTGTCTCAAACAATTTAGGCGGTGCCGCGAACGAAACGCAGCGGGCCGTTGGTGCGAGTGGTGAATTTTCCGATCTGGTGAAAAGCGCGCTGTTACAGGCCAAGAAAATTGGTCAGACGGGTGAGCAACAAGCGTTAAAAGGTGTTACCGACCGTACGGACTTGAACAAAGTGGTGACCGCCGTCGCCGAAGCCGAATTAACGCTGCAAACCGTGGTGTCGATCCGCGACAAGGTGATCGATGCCTACAAAGAAATTCTGCGGATGCCGATGTAAGCCGAAATTTGCGGCATAAACGACAAAGGTTGATATGAACGAGCTTGCCGTCATCGAAGTGGGCCGAGAAGCATTGTGGGTAATTATCTTAACTGCCGGCCCGATCATGATCGCGGGTCTGGTCGTCGGTCTCATCATTGCGCTATTTCAAGCCCTAACGACGATCCAGGAAATTACCCTGACATTCGTTCCAAAAATTTTCATCATTTTCGTCGCGGTCATCTTGTTTTTGCCGTTCATGATGGCCACCGTCATCGAGTTCGCCCGGAAACTTTTTGACCGTATGGCGGTGCTCGGCTAACGCCCATGCTGCGCGAATTTCTTGCCATCAACGCCTTCGGATTTTTTCTTACTTTCGCCCGTGTGGGCTCGGCAATTATTTTGCTGCCCGGTCTCAGCGCGTCGTGGATCAGCGTGCGCGCGCGTGTCGCAATTGCCTTGGCAATTACATTGGTGTCGATCCCAATGGTGCAGCACACCTGGCCCGCGATACCGCCTACGCCGACGGAGTTGTTCTTGTTATTGGCCGGTGAAATATTTGTCGGCGCGTTTATCGGCACCATCGGCATGGTGCTGATTACGGCCCTGCAGGCGGCGGGGTCGTTTATTGCGTTGTTTTCATCGCTTGCCAATGCCCTTGTGCGTGACCCCATTGCCGAATCGCAAAGCGCTTTAACGGCGGGTTTTCTCACCACTGCCGGTGTTGTGATGATTTTTGTCACCAACACTCACCACACATTGCTGCAAGGCGTGCTCGCGAGTTACAGCACGTTCATTCCAGGCCAAGTCGTATTCGACGGCGATATCGCCGATACGGTGGCGAAAATGGTCAGTGAAAGTTTTAACCTCGGTTTGCAATTGACCGCCCCGTTTCTCATCGTAGCACTTACATATTATGTCGGCCTTGGTTTGCTGAACCGTTTGATGCCGACCCTGCCGATCTTTTTCGTCGGCTTGCCGGTGCAAATCCTGCTGCAAATGGCCGTGTTTATGGTGACGTTTGCTGGCATCATGATGACGTTCATGACCTTCTTTAACGATAAATACCAAGGGCTGTTTCTCCCGTAGCGCAACAACTTAAAGGCATAAGGAAAGCGGTTAACCCGTGGCAGAAGATCAAGCTTCAAAAACAGAAGAACCGACAGGAAAACGAATCCAGCAGGCCCGTGATAAGGGCCAAGTGGCGATTTCCCAGGAAATCAAAAGCTGGTTCATTCTTTTGTCAGCGGCATTGCTGATCGTCAGCATCGCGCCGCAATTGATGCGCGATTTAAGCTTCTCACTCTCGAAATTTATTCTTGCCCCTCACGCCATCAGCATGGACTCGCGCCACGTCCGTTTCTTCTTTGCAGATCAGTTGATGGATCTCGCCATCATCTTAGCGCCCGTGTTCGGTGTCTTTATGATCACCGCCATTATCGCGACCGCCTTGCAGGTTGGCCTGTTATGGGCGCCGCAAAAAATTAAACCGGAGCTCAGGAAAATCTCAATCCTCCAGGGCTTCAAACGCGTGTTCGGCATGCGCGCCCTGATTGAATTCATTAAAGGTATTTTTAAATTGTCATTGGTCGGGCTTGTCGCGTTTGCCTTAGCGTTGCCGATGATGCTGGACATCGAACTGCTGCCGACCCTTGAATTGGTCAAGACCCTTGACCGGATGCACATGACGGTCCTGTTGCTGATGGCCGGCACCATTGCGGTCATGACCGTGATCGCGGCCCTCGACTTCGCCTATCAGAAATACAGCAACCATCAGCAGATGAAGATGACCAAGCAGGAGGTCAAGGACGAGTACAAGCAGCAGGAAGGCGATCCTCAGGTTAAGGCGCGAATCAGGCAGCTCAGAATTGAGCGGGCCCGCCAGCGGATGATGGCCGCGGTACCCAATGCAGATGTCGTGATCACCAACCCAACCCACTATGCGGTTGCGCTGGAATACAAAATGGATTCCATGCCGGCCCCTAAATTATTGGCGAAAGGCGTGGATGAGGTGGCCTATCGCATCCGCGATGTTGCCGAGAAAAACGACATTCCGGTTGTCGAGAATCCGCCGCTCGCACGGGCCCTATATGCGGCTGTTGACCTGGATGAAGAAATCCCCGAAGAACATTATATGGCGGTGGCCGAAGTAATCGGTTACGTCATGCGCCTTAAAGGCCAAATTTCGGATTAAGCGGCCCTGGACGGGACATTGAGGGGAAGCGTGCCGACACCGTTATCGAAATCGTTGAAAGAAAAATTATTCGGCGGCTTGGACGCGAGCGCCTGGCTGACCAAAAGCCCGGCACCCTGGAGCGTCGGCGCGGGCGTGTTGAGCGCGGCAGCCGCATTGGTGTACTGGCAATTGCCCGAGCAAACCGCCGCGGTGGTCGCGTTGGCCTCCCTGGCTGTCATGTCGCTTGCCGGCTTAGTGTGGACGGTGTTTCGCATCAGGCCCAATAATCCGACCGCCGATATCTTCCTTGCCGCCGCCGAAACTAATCCGGATGCGCGTCTGATCACCAAGCAAGACGGCGGTTTCGTTTATGCCAACGCGGCGTTTCACCGTTTGTTTTCGATGGCGAACTCTTTGGACGCCATCGCTGCGACGTTAAGCGACGGCGAAGAGGCGTTCGAGTCGTTCAAGCGCTTGCGCGCCGCTGCCGTTGCCGGTGTGCCCGGTGAAGCCACATTCCCCATTCACGTGCCGTCCGTCGGGCGCGAGTGGCGCGAGGTTACGGTTTCACCCGTACCGGGACACGAAGGGTTGGCGTTATGGCGCGCGCGCGATGTGACCGCGGCGCGAGAACTCGCAACCGCCCAACGGGCCGAGGACGAACGCTTCGCCGATTATCTCGACGAGTTGCCCGCTGGTTTTTTCTCCGCCGATGCCAACGGGCGCATCCAATATGCCAACCGCACGACCGCGCGCTGGTTGACCGGGGATCCCGACAGCCGCGCGTTGATTGGCCATAAGTTCGCCAATTTCGTTGTCGAAACCGAAATTCCCGACACCACGACGTTGGAGCCGGGCGAAGAGCCTGAACATGGCGACGTCACCTTAAAGCGTCTCGACGGTTCGACGTTCAAAGCGAGTCTCATTCAATCGGAACGCGACGGTGCAGACGGCGACATGATTTACAGCCGTTCGATCCTGTTGCGTGACGTCACCTGGCGCAATGAAACGCAATACGTGCAATCGATCCAGCGCCTGCATTGGCTGTTCGACGAAGCCCCCGTCGGCATCGTCGTGCTCGATCTCAACGGCAACGTTATCGAATGCAACAAGGCGTTTCTGGGGCTGCTCGGCCTGCATCGCGAGGCCGTCATCGACCGGCCGTTTGCCGACCGGCTCAGTAAGGAGGACCGCAACGAGGTCGCGGGACAGCTCTCAAAGATCGTCATGGGCGTATCGCGCGCCGCCCATCACGAAGTGCGCATGCCCGGCGCCAATCAGCGCGAGTTGATCACGTCGCTGTATGCGAGCCGCATCGAGGACGCCAGTGGCGACGTCACCGGGTTGATCCTGCACTTTATCGACACCACCGATCAGAAAAACTTGGAAGTTCAATTCGCGCAATCACAGAAGATGCAGGCAGTCGGCCAGCTCGCCGGCGGGGTCGCGCACGATTTTAACAACTTGCTCACCGCGATGATCGGTTTTACCGACCTCTTGCTTGAACGCCACGGACCTGAGGATCCGTCGTTCGCGGATATCATGCAGATCCGCCAAAACGCCAACCGCGCGACCAATCTGGTGCGCCAGTTGCTCGCATTTTCGCGCAAACAAACCTTGGAACCCGAAATCCTGACGCTGACGGAAGTCATTTCCGAGCTCACCAATCTGCTGGGCCGCTTGCTCGGCGAACAGGTCGAGCTCGAACTCAGTCATGGCAACGATCTCGGTCTCGTACGTGTCGATCGTGGCCAGTTCGAGCAGGTCATCGTTAATCTCGCGGTGAATGCGCGCGACGCCATGCCGGGCGGGGGCACGCTCACGGTACGTACGGAAAACATCCTGATCCGCGAACCGGTGCAGCGTGGCATCGAGGTTATGCCGCCGGGCGATTACATCCTCGTTGAGGTGAGCGACACGGGTGCCGGCATCGCGAAAGAAAACATCGGCCATATTTTCGAGCCGTTTTTCTCCACCAAGGATGTCGGCGCGGGTACCGGTTTAGGTTTGTCCACCGTCTACGGCATCGTCAAGCAGACCGGCGGTTTCATCACCGTGGATAGCGCGCCGGGCGAGGGCACCACGTTCACGATTTATCTGCCGCGCTACGACGACGGCTCGGCGCGATCGGATGACACGCCCCCGGCGGGTGATTTGTTCGCACCTGAAACCATGGCAGGCACGCGCAGTTCGCCTCATAACGCCAAGCAAAATACGGCGGCCCCCGCGCTGCGCCCACGTAAAAAATCTGAAACGGCGGAGAAAGATTTGACCGGCGCGGGCACGATCTTATTGGTTGAAGATGAAGATGCCGTGCGTCAGTTCGGCAAGCGCGCGCTCACCAACAAGGGTTACACGGTGCTTGAGGCCAACAACGGCGAAGCCGCCCTTGATGTCATTAACGGCACGGATGAAACCATCGATCTTATCATCTCGGATGTCGTCATGCCCGGCATGGACGGCAACACGCTGGTGCAGCTCATCCGCCACGAGATACCGGAGCTGAAAGTTATACTCATGTCTGGTTACGCCGAAGACGTGCTCACCGACGACAACTCTCTCGCCGACGATATCCACTTCCTGCCGAAACCGTTTACGCTGAGCGACCTCGCCGCGTTGGTGAAAAAAGTGATGACGGAGTAGGGGGATTTAGTCGTTCGGCAGTTTGCAGTGTGCGGAACCTAAATCACCGTCGAACTCGGCGATCACGTCCGCGCCCGCATCGACCGGGATCGGCCCGGTGGCGGCCCCGGTGCTGATCCATTGCCCGGCTTTGAGGTCTATGTTTCTTGCTGCGAGTTTGTCGGCGAGCCAAATGATCGAATTAAACGGATGGCCGAGCACATTCGCACCATTCGAGGTTACGATCACCTCGCCGTTGATGATGTGTTTCACGCCGTGTGAGGGGAGGTCAAACTTTTGCCAATCCGAAACACCCGCGCCGAAGATGAAAGCGAAGTTGCCGGCAAAGTCCATGGAGTGGGCCGGGCGCGGCAGGCTGTCGCGTGACTTGAACCGCTGCCCGGTGATCTCGACGGCCGGGTGTAGGGTGGCAACCGCATCGGCGACCTGTTCAATGGTGTAAGGCGTGCCGGCGGCCGGCAGGTCTTTACCGAGGATCACGGCAAACTCGCATTCGATGGCGCGGATCGAGGGCGCGCCTTTCTCGAACGTGTGGCCGTTTTCGTAAATAAACTCCGAATAGACCGGCCCGTAGGCGGGCTCGGTGAGACCGGCGGCCTTTTGCAGCTCGGCGTTGGTGCGTGCCACCTTCCAGCCCGCGTGCGTAATGTCCGGATGCGCGAGCAGGGTGTTTTCCACCGCGAGCGCTTCTTCCGCCGTGGAGGCTTTGCAATCGTCGGGAATGTCGTCGAGCAACGTTTTCTCGAGATGGGCCTTGAGCAGAACGTCGGCGGTTTTAGCAGCATCGAACATGGAGGTCTCCTCGGTGGGTGTTTATCTTTACGGGGACAGAAAGAGCAGCGGCGTAAATGTTATAAAGAGTGCGGCACGGATGCAAATAGCATAAATATTTTCACCGGCACTGTGAGTGCTGTCTGCGAAATTTACCCGTTTTTCTATCGCTGGCCGATCAGATGCTTGCCCACTTTGCGGCCGAACAGGCGTTCGGCGTTTTTGTAAGCGATTTTTTCCGCGATCTCCCGGGATAGAAGGCTGAGCCACATCCGGTTCAATTCGACCAGGTCCGCGTACGCCGCCCATTGATCGTTCACCCAGGTATCGGTGCCGACCATGAAGCGGTCCGGGAACCGCTCGAGCACCCGGCGCCAAGCGGGGTCGAGTTTATTGCGCGATACGATGATGTCGTTTTCCCGGTAGGAGGTGTCGGCGTAAAGCGTGTCGTATTTCGCCATCATGCGCTCGACGATGTCAGGAGGCGAGGACATGCCCGCATGCGCCCAAATGATTTTAAGGTTAGGTTCGAATGAGTAAAACAATTCCACCGGTTTGTGGTCCGAGTGCACGTGAATGACGATGTCTTTTTCTTTCGCAACCTTGGCGATTTTCTTAAGCAACGGTTTATCGTCGGCGTTCAATTGATGCAGATGAAACTCGCCGATGCCTCGGTGCGGATATTTCTTCAACCGCTTCATAATGTAATCAAACATGCCGTCCGCGGTCGTCCAGTTCGACGAGCCGATGCCGCTGTGATAGGGGCGCAACTCGGGCACGATGCGTTTCGGCGCATATTCCCACAATTTAATCGTGCCTTCATCGGGAGTGGACGAGACCAGCGCCATGGCGACGCCTGACTTATCCATCAGCTCGATCACCGTCGCCGGCGGGAAGGGACCCCAGGCTTCGGTTTTGTAATGAACATGCGCATCGAACAGCGGCAGCGTTTTGGCGCCCTCGCCGATGTGCTTATCATCAGCAACGGATTCTGTTGCGAATGTGCTTAGAACGGTGAAAATAATTATGGATACAGTATGTTTAATGACGGTTGTGATCTGCACGGTGTAAAATTCCTTGCTACGACCTACGTTTTGTTTATGCCGAGGATAATACTGTCCCCATAATTAATGAATTTCATTGTCATGGCGTGTTGGTTTTGAGAAACCCGATGACCGTATCGCGTTGGGCATCGGCGTGATCGGGTTGTTCCCAATCTTTCAAGAACACCGTGCCGTCGGGCAAGAGCTCTTCTAATTCCGCACTGGTGACGGCCGGGTGCGGCTTGTCTTTGCCGTGCAACAGCATTGCAGGCGTTTTAAGCGTGCGAATGAAATCCTTGCTGACGGAAAACACCAGATCGGGGCTCGCGCAATTTTCGCCGAACATGTTCGCTTTAAATGATGCGACCGCTTCGGGTTTGATGTCGTCGCGGGTTTCCATCAATTCCGCCGACCAATCATCGACGTTATCCGGAAAATAGGTCGGGAATTCCGGATGCCGGCCGATGGGATTTTGCAGCACTACCGAACACACGCGCTCCGGTGCGAGGCGCGCGATGTTCAAACAATAAGATGCCCCGATACATGCACCGATGGTGTGAAATTTCTCAAGCCCAAGATGATCCATGATCGCGAGCTGATCGTGTGCGTAGGTATCCCAACCGTGATCAGCCTCAATCGCGCCTGATGAGTTCCGCGCGTTGCGCTGATCCATCGCGATCACATGAAACTGATCGGCGAGCACTTCGGTCCAATTTAAGACTGCGCGTTCTTCGCCGTCCGGGCGAGGCCCCCATTTTTCGATGCTGGCCCACACGCTGCCCGGTGAAAACAACAGCACCGGAAAGCCCGAGCCGTATTCTTCGTAATAGAGTTCCGCGTCATCACGCTTGCAATAGGGCATTGGGTATTTCCTTAGGGATTTTTGCGTTAATTAGCATTCAGGGCTCTCGGCAATATACTGCCCATAACAGGGACCGAACAAGGTCGGTCACTACAACCTATGATGCTTGCTAATTACGTTGTCCATCCTGCCTAAATGGCTGAGTATCCCGCGATCAATTCCTCACTTGGCTCGGCATAAAAGCTTTTGAGGTCATCTAAGGTGGGTGCAAATTTTTCATCTCGCGTCGGACCGGAAATTCTGTACCCACGGCCTCTGGATCCTCTATCGATATGCATAATGATTTCGCCGGTGCCGTGAACCATAAGCGTGAAGTAAGGTTCGCCGCTATCTGCTCTTGCAGCTAAATATGTGCATCGTCTACCGTAGAGAATTCTAAAATTAAAAAGGTCACGAAACACCTGCCGCTCACGTTCCGACCAATCGCGTTTTGGATTGTGCAATTTTACAACAGTCATTTTGAGATTCCTTTTCTGAAAGGCCGTTATTTTTTAATCCGTTTTCCAACGTTTCTTGTGTTGGAGCTCCCATAAGTGAATCAAATGCTATGGGTGCATAATACATGCTCATATTTTTCTTAAAGATAATGGTGTCCACCTCAAGGGTGTCGGCATAGTCATCCCAATGCTATTGCGGCAACGCGGGACCGCCCGTCTCAATTGCTGAGATCATTGTGTTAGAATAACCATCCAGGCGTTGCGACAGTTGTTCCTGCGTTAAATTGAGTTCTAATCTTCGTGCCCTTAACCACCGGCCACCGTGTATTCGCCTGGCCCGATAGCCTAATTTCCCAGTGCGCATTTCCTTTTCGCTGCGACTGCGTTCCACGCCTTGTTCGTCAATGACAAAATCAACCATTGGCTTCTCTCTTTGTTAAAATTCCATGTTTTTATGGAATAACAAAAACCAACCAATGACTATTATCCAGTGGTATAGGGGTATGCAGGTTAAAGGGGGAGGGAGCTTATGCAGGCAACGCTGTGAAGTTTTTTATGCCTGTAAATACTTGTTTTGTTCCAGCCATATTGCTTGGCGATGGCTTCGATGTCGGCGGTTTTTTTTAGTTGAGCCTTGTAATCTTTCTTGGTGTCCCGAAAATCGTAAATACGCCTGATCATTTGCCGGATCGATAGTCTTGGTTCGGATACCGTGTGGTAAAAATTTGTTTTGCCGCCAATATTAAATAGGTGGTGTATTTGCGCGGTCGATATCCAGGTCATGAGGCCGGTCGATACTACCAAATCGGCATCAATCGTTGTTAATGTAATAAGGTCGGCACATTCGAACGAGGTATTTTGAGATGCGTTTCTCTCCTTTGCCTTCTCGATGGCGGCCATGGATATATCAATTCCTCTATATGTTTTTGCCCCTAAATTTATAAGTTCGCCGCAAAGTCGTCCCGTACCGCAGCCAAACTCCAAGACGCGCTTTCCTTGAACATACGGAGCAAGGTGTTTTAAAACTGTTTGAAACCGAAATTGGACGGCCTCAGGCGGATTGCGTGACCAGCTTAAAAACCGTGAGCGTGTGTCGTCGCGCTCGCCGTAGATGTCGGCGTCCCAAGCAAGGATTCGATTTTCCCAATACTCTTTCGCGCTGGTCATAATGATAGAAATTTAAATCACGTTGTCTTTGCGAAGGCTTCGATATCGAGGCCCAGTAATTGAGCTGCGTTGCCGCCCATGATCTTCGCTTTATCGTCGTCGCCTAATCCTTGAACGCTATTAACATGGCCGACCGGATCGGGTTCCGCCATATCGTACGGGTAATCGGTGCCCATCACCACCTGATCGGCGCCCCAGGTTTCAATCATATAGCGGAGCTGATGCTCGCTAAAGACGACGGTATCGAAATAGAGCTTCTTGATGTACTCACTCGGCGGCTTATCGATGTTGATCCGGCAATCGTCGCGCAGATGATAGGGATGATCGAACCGCCCGGAGTAGGCCGGGATATAGCCGCCGCCGTGGGCGATGCATATCTTGAGCCCTGAATACTTTTCCAAGTACCCATCAAACACGAGATGCCCGACGGCGAGGGCGGACTCCAACGGATGGCCGATGGTGTTGCGGAAGTAATGATCGCCCAAGCGCTCCTTGTACGACGTGCCGATGGGATGGATGAAAATCAACACACCCATTTCCTCGATGCGCTGAAATAATTTTTCGAGGCCGGCGCGCGTTAAATCTTCGCCGTTCACGTTTGTTGAAATCTCAACACCGCGAAATCCAAGATCATTCACGCAGCGTTCCAGCTCGGCAATCGCCATATCGACATCTTGCAGCGGCAACGTGCCTAAGCCGACGAACCGGTCCGGGTGGCTGGCAACCGTTTCGGCAATCGTATCGTTGACCACGACAGATGTGTCGCGCGCAAACTCGGCCGGTTTGTCATAGTTGTAATGAAAGGGTGCCGGCGAGATGGCCTGAACATCGATGCCTTGTGCGTCCATATCTTTGAGGCGTTCATCGGCATCGCTCAATTTCGTGCGCAGCGATGTCTGCAGCGCATCGTTAATCGCAACCGTGAGTGGGTTGTTATCCACCGTGCCGCCGTACAAATTCGGCAAGGATGTTAACATCTCATCGGCTTGATAGACGTGAACATGACAGTGAATATCGACGGTAAAAAATTTGTTGCCGTTCCGAACTGCCTCAACATGACTGTGAGCGTGATTGTGTCCGGTTCCGTGTCCATGAACATCTGCCGGGGCGTGATGTGCGCATTTAAAAAACATTGTTGTCCTTATTGTCTTTTTTGTTGTGTTGAGTGAACGAGGTCGTCCTTTTGTTATCCGTGTGCGACAAAACCACCGTCCACAAAAAGCGTTTGTCCCGTGACAAAATCGGACGCCGGGCTCGCCAGATACACCGCCGCCGCCAATAAATCGTCGGTTTCCGCGATGCGGCCGAGCGGAATGCGCGCGGTCACCGCGTCTTCGAATTTGGCAAGATATTGGGCTCGGCTTGGTGTGCGCACGGCCGTCGGCGCCAGTGAATTAATGCGAATGCCTTCCGGCCCCCATTCAACGGCGAGCGATTCCGTTAAATGACTGATCGCCGCCTTAATGGCCGAATAGACCGAGCGGGTCGGGATGGTGGCGCGGGCATAGGTTGAGCTTAAGTTGATGATCTTGCCGTACCCCGCCTCGCGCATGAGTGTGCCGAGGATCGTGCAGGCGAAGTAGGTGCCTTTGAGGCTGGTATCGATGGATTTGTTCCATTCCGGTTCGGTCGTGTCCCAGGCGAGCGCCTCAATCGTATAGGCCGCCCCATTGATGAGAATATGCAGTGCGCCGAATTGATCGCGAACGAAATCGCGCAGGCCCTCGATCTGATCGACTTGCGAAATATCGATCGAGTAGGGCTCGGCGCGCCGGCCCATGTCCTTAATCTCGGCAACCAGCCCGTCGAGTTTACTTTTGTCACGGCTGCAGACGACGACGTCCGCGCCGGCATGGGCGAGACCGAGCGATAGGGCGCGGCCGATCCCCTCGCTTGCCCCGGTGATAACCGCCACCCGGCCATCAAGACGAAAGCTATCAAGAATATCGGGGGTGGAACCAGAGCTGGGTTTTGGCATGAGTAGATCTTTCCTTTGAATTTAGTATTTAGGGGGACAGTATGACTAATAATGTATGTCTCCAAATGTCATAGAGTAAGCATATTACTGCTTCGAAATAATCCATGCCGACAGTAATACTGTCCCCCTAAATAGTATAACCTGAAACAAAAGGGATTCGCCGGTTTTTGCCCTGAACACAATGAGAACTTGGCCTTAAAAAACGTTTTATAACAACAACTTAAAAATTGCCTTGCCAATGAGAACAAAACGTGTACATTTTGCTTATGAACGTTGTCAGCGGGGCGCCGGCCCATAACCGGACAGTCCTTGACAGCCACCCTGATTCAAGAGATTGAGGAGGATCCCATGGCCAAGACGAGTAAAGCCGCCAACACCGATAACACCGTGGTTCGCATGCCCGACAGAGACGACGCAGAAAAAAATAAGGCCCTCGACGCCGCCCTCGGGCAAATCGAGCGCTCTTTCGGCAAGGGATCGATCATGAAGCTCGGCCAGCAGGACGTGATCGAGGCCGACGCGATTTCGACCGGCTCGCTCGGTTTGGACATCGGGCTCGGTATCGGCGGCTTGCCGCGCGGCCGGGTGGTCGAGATTTACGGCCCGGAGAGTTCCGGTAAAACCACGTTGGCATTGCATGCGGTCGCCGAAGCGCAAAAGAAGGGCGGCACGTGCGCCTTTATCGATGCCGAACACGCGCTCGATCCGGTGTACGCGAAAAAACTCGGCGTCGATGTCGAGGAACTTCTGATTTCACAGCCCGATGCGGGCGAACAGGCGCTCGAGATCGCCGATACGCTGGTGCGCTCCGGCGCGGTCGATGTTTTGGTCGTCGATAGTGTCGCCGCTTTGGTGCCGCGCGCCGAACTCGAAGGCGAGATGGGCGATTCCCACATGGGGCTGCAGGCCCGTTTGATGAGCCAGGCGCTGCGCAAGCTGACCTCGTCGGTCGCGCGCTCAAACACGCTGATCATCTTCATCAACCAAATCCGCATGAAGATCGGCGTCATGTTCGGCAACCCGGAAACCACAACCGGGGGTAACGCGCTCAAGTTTTATGCCTCCATGCGATTGGAAATCCGGCGCATTGGCGCGATCAAGGACCGCGACGAAGTGGTCGGCAACCAAACCCGCGTGAAGGTGGTGAAAAACAAACTCGCACCGCCGTTCAAGATGATCGAATTCGACATCATGTACGGCGAAGGCATCTCGAAGATGGGCGAACTGCTCGACTTGGGCGTGACCGCCGGTATCGTCGAGAAGTCCGGCTCCTGGTTCTCGTACAATTCTGAACGGGTCGGCCAGGGCCGCGAGAACGCCAAGACCTTCCTGCGCGAAAACCCCGACATCGCCGAGGAGATCGAAATGAAAATCCGCGAAAACGCCGGATTGGTCTCCGAGAAGATGCTCGAAGGCGTGGACGAAGAGGGTGACGACGATAACGTCGAATCGATCATGCCCGCAGAAGACGCAGCCGAAGACGAGGCCAAAGAAGCGTAAGGAGAACCCCATACCCTGAGCGCCCACTCAGGTCCCGCGGTTTTGCCCAGGAACCGCGAACTCGAAAAGTGCGGCCTGCTGTTGCCAAAGGACATCGTCCGCCAAGGCCTAGAAGGCAGATACCCACCGCCCACATAACATCAAAAGGGTTCCGCACTGATCCAAGACAGCCCCGGCGTCCCCCCGCCGGGGCTGATTTTTGTCCGGTTTCCTGTGATATGCCGCCGCCTCTCCTTCGACTGGGCTTTCAGCCCGCACAGGATGAGGCTGGCTGCATCATAAAAAGGGCCTCACCCTGAGCCTGTCGAAGGGTGACGGTTAACGGCTCAACTACGCGCTTTTCTGGACTTTGCCGGTGGGCCCCTGTAAAAGCACTCCTCGCAGTCATTCGCGCGGAAATCGTTTCTTTTCCGGGCCTTAAGCCCTACATTGAGTCTCATGCAATCGGTTAACGACATACGCAAAGCCTATCTGGATTATTTTGCCGACGAGGGTCACGCCGTCATCGACAGCAGCCCCTTGGTACCGCGCAACGACCCGACCTTGATGTTCACTAACGCGGGTATGGTCCAATTCAAAAACGTCTTCACCGGGGTTGAGTCCCGCGATTACACCCGCGCGACCACCTCGCAAAAATGCGTGCGCGCCGGCGGCAAGCATAACGATCTCGAAAACGTCGGCTACACCGCGCGCCACCACACGTTTTTCGAGATGCTCGGCAATTTTTCCTTCGGCGATTACTTCAAGGAAGGCGCGATCCAGTTGGCTTGGAAGCTGGTGCACAAGGAACTGGGGTTGGCGAAGGAAAAGCTCCTGGTGACCGTTCACTCGTCGGACGAAGAGGCGGCGGAATATTGGAAAAAGATCGCCGGGTTTAGCGATTCCGATGTCATCCGCATCCCGACGTCCGATAACTTCTGGGCTATGGGCGAGACCGGGCCATGCGGGCCATGCACTGAAATTTTTTACGATCATGGCGATCATATCGAAGGCGGCCCTCCTGGCAGTGAAAACGAAGACGGCGACCGGTTCGTTGAGATTTGGAACCTTGTTTTTATGCAGTTCGAACAAGTCACCAAGGACGAGCGCGTTGATCTACCCAAACCCTGCGTCGATACCGGCATGGGCCTCGAGCGCATCGCCGCCGTCCTGCAGGGCACCCACGACAATTACGAGATCGATCTGTTTAAATCCCTGATTGCGGCGTCCGTGGATGCTTCCGGGGTGAAAGCCGAGGGCGAGGCGGGTGTGTCGCACCGGGTCATCGCCGATCATTTGCGCGCGAGCAGCTTCCTCATTGCCGACGGGGTGTTGCCGTCGAACGAGGGCCGTGGCTATGTGCTGCGCCGGATTATGCGCCGGGGGATGCGTCATGCGCACTTACTCGGTTGTAAAGACCCACTCATGTGGCGCTTGGTGCCGTCATTGCTCGCGCAAATGAGCCAGGCGTTTCCCGAATTGCTGCGCGCCGAAGCCCTGATCACGGAAACCCTCAAGCTTGAAGAGACCCGTTTCAAGCAAACCCTCGACCGGGGCTTGAAAATTCTCGATGAAGAAACCGGGAAACTTAAAAAGGGTGATCAACTCGACGGCGAACTCGCGTTTAAGCTTTACGATACTTATGGCTTTCCGCTCGATCTCACCGAAGATGCGCTACGCCCGCGCGGTATCGGTGTCGATAACGATGGATTTAACGTGGCCATGGAGCGCCAGCGGGACGAAGCGCGTAAGGCCTGGGCTGGTTCCGGCGAAGCCGCGACCGAGGAGATTTGGTTTGCCGTGCGCGAGGAATTGGATGCGACCGATTTTCTCGGCTATGAAACCGAAACCGCCGAAGGGCAAATCGTTGCTCTTGTGGTCGACGGCAAACGCGTGGACGAGGCATCAAAGGGTTCGGATGTCGCTATCGTCACCAACCAAACGCCGTTTTACGGCGAGTCCGGCGGTCAAATGGGTGATACGGGTAGCATGCAGACCAACGACGGCGGCAAAGTTACCGTTACGGATACGCAGAAGAAGCTCGGCGATCTGCATGTGCACATCGGCAAAGTCGATGCGGGCACAATCAAGATCAGTGACGATGTCGCATTGAATGTGGATGGCACGCGGCGTTCGCAAATCCGCGCCAACCACTCCGTCACCCACCTCATGCACGCGGCCTTGCGCGAAACCTTAGGCGAACATGTGACGCAAAAAGGCTCGTTCGTCGCCCCCGAGAGGCTGCGGTTCGATATTTCCCATCAAAAGGCGATTACCTCCGATGAACTGCAGACCATCGAAGCCGCCGTCAACGCGCAGATCCGCGCCAACGCGCCGGTGGTGACGCGCCTGATGGACCCGGACTCGGCGGTCGAGGCGGGCGCTATGGCCTTATTCGGCGAGAAGTACGGCGAAGAAGTGCGCGTGGTGAGTATGGGAACGGAGCAGGAAGATCGTACGTTTTCTGTAGAGCTCTGCGGGGGCACGCACGTTAAAGGAACCGGCGATATCGGCCTGTTCAAAATTATCGCAGAAAGTGCCGTCGCCGCCGGCGTGCGCCGCATCGAAGCATTGACGGGCGAAGCCGCGCGCAAATATTACGAAGACGAAGAGGCCGCCTTGCTGGAAGTTGCGGGCTTGCTAAAAGCTTCCCCCCATGATGTGCCCGCGCGGGTCGCGAGCTTGGTGGAAGAACGCAAAAAGCTCGAGCGGGAACTGGAAACGGCACGCCGGCAATTGGCAACAGGTGGGGGTAACGGTGCTGCGGCTGAATCGGATGTAAAAGACATCGGCGGCATTAAATTTTCACCGAAACTTCTTCAAGACATGCCGGCGAAAGACTTGAAGGGCCTCGCCGATGATCTCAAAAAACAAGTCGGCTCCGGCGTGGTTGCGTTGGTATCCGTTGCCGACGGTAAGGCGTCCGTCGTCGTCGGCGTGACCGAGGATTTAACGGCAAAAATCAGCGCCGTTGATTTGGTGCGTGCCGGTTCACTAGCCCTGGGGGGTAAGGGCGGCGGCGGCCGTCCCGACATGGCGCAGGCGGGCGGGCCGGATGCCTCGCAAGCCGATGCGGCCTTGACGGCCATCGAAACAGCGCTCGCCGAAGCGGCCGCCTAGAATTTCAGGAGTTAATATGAGCACACGTTTTGAAGGCACGGAGACATTCGTTGCGACTGACGATTTGATGGTGGCGGTGAATGCCGCCGTTGCCTTAGAGCGGCCACTCTTGATCAAAGGAGAGCCCGGTACCGGCAAAACCGTTTTAGCCGCTGAGGTCGCTAAATCCCTTGGCATGCCGCTGATCGAGTGGCACGTGAAATCGACGACCAAGGCCCAACAGGGGCTGTATGAGTACGACGCGGTCGGGCGCTTAAGGGATTCGCAGCTCGGTGACGAGCGGGTCAACGATATTTCCAATTACATCGTGCAAGGTAAGCTTTGGGAAGCCTTTGACAGTGATGAACGTCCGGTATTGCTCATTGATGAAATCGATAAAGCCGATATCGAGTTTCCGAACGATCTTTTGTTGGAGCTCGATCGCATGGAGTTTCATGTCTATGAAACAAAACAGGCGGTGGCGGCAAAAAACCGTCCGGTCGTGATTATTACGTCCAATAATGAAAAGGAGTTGCCGGATGCATTCTTGCGACGGTGCTTTTTTCATTACATCCAGTTTCCCGATCACGAAACCATGCAGCGTATCGTCGATGTCCATTACCCGGATATTCATCAGCGGCTCGTCAAAGAAGCGCTCTCGGTCTTTTACAATGTGCGCGACGTGCCGGGTTTAAAGAAAAAACCATCGACATCGGAATTGCTCGACTGGCTCAAGCTTTTGATGGTCGAGGATCTGCCGCCCGAAGCTCTGCGCGAAGCCGATCAGAAAAGCACCTTGCCGCCGCTTTACGGTGCACTACTCAAGAACGAACAAGATGTGCATATGTTCGAGCGTTTGGTCTTTTTGCACCGGCGGGAGCAGAACAGTTAAGGAGAAACGTAATGAATATTCTTGATCTGTTCGATACGGATAAATTTCAGGTTTATGTAACGGACGCCATAAAGTGGCTGAATGAGAACGTATTCGTGCTCAGTACCGTCAATCAGGTGCTGATCATCTTAGCAGCATGCGTCGTTGCTAAGTTTCTTGATGGCCGCATTCGCCGCTGGGCCAGCGATGCGATTGAAGGAACACGTTATCAAACTCAGTTGCAAAACATCGGCATACACACCGGGCCTCTGACATTTACATTCATTTGGCTGGTGCTGCAGTGGTTTTCGGTATTCATGACCGAAACCGCGAAGCTGCCGAACGGTCTGATCGAGGCGGTCGTCAGCCTGTTGACGGCTTGGATGGTGATCTGTTTGGCGACGGGGTTTATCCGAAATGCCTTTTGGGCGCGCACCGTGGCCGTTATGGCTTGGACTATCGCCGCCTTGAATATCGTCGATCTTTTACAACCGACCATCGAGTTTTTGGATGCGCTCGCCTTTAGTTTCGGCAAAATTCGCCTTTCTGTTCTTGGGGTCATTAAGGGCATTATCGCCGTCTGCGTTTTGCTGTGGACCGCTTTGGCGCTTTCCAAGTTTCTTGAAAATCGAGTTAAGACGTTGCCCGGCGTCACCCCGTCGGCACAGGTGCTGATCGGCAAAACGCTCCGGATTACGCTCATTGTTGTCGCTGTGATGTTGGCGATCAGCAGTCTCGGCATCGACCTTACCGCCTTGGCAGTCTTTACCGGCGGTATCGGTGTCGGTATCGGTTTCGGTCTTCAGAAAATTTTCGCCAATTTAATCAGCGGTTTTATTTTGCTGATGGACAAATCTATGAAGCCCGGAGATTTGATTACCTTGACGACGGAGACGGGCAGCAACAAAGTCTTTGGCGAGATTAATAAACTCAGTGCGCGGTATGTTTCAGTGATTACCCGCGACGGCATCGAAACACTGATTCCGAACGAGGAATTGATCAGCACCCGTGTTGAGAACTGGTCGTTTTCCCATAACAACGTACGGATTCGAATTCCATTCGGCGTGTCTTACGATTCGGATATTCACAAGGCGCGTGAGCTTGCCCTGCAGGCAGCTGTGGATATCGATCGTGTTTTCAAGGAGCCGGCACCTGTTTGTAACTTGCTTCAATTTGGCAATAGCTCGGTCGATTTTGAGTTGCGCGTTTGGATCGGCGATCCGATCAACGGTGTGGGGAACATTAAGCACCAAATCAACATGCGGCTTTGGGATCTTTTCAAGGAAAACAATATCGAAATTCCGTTCCCGCAGCGGGACCTGCACCTTCGCAGCGCGGTTCCGTTACGGGTTGAATCCAATAAAGACGGATAATCTTCATGTTCTTGGATTTTTTCTTTGAACTGCGTGCCGCCAAAGTGCCGGTGTCTTTGCGTGAGTATCTAACGCTGCTTGAGGCGATGGATCGCGGGGTTGCCGATTACAAAATAGAGGATTTTTATTATCTCAGCCGCTCATGTTTGGTGAAGGACGAAACCAATATTGATAAATTCGACCGGGTCTTCGGACATGTCTTTAAGGGGCTTGAGAATGCCGATGAAGGCATCGATGTTCACGAGCTGCCGGAAGCCTGGCTAAAAAAACTTGTCGAACAATATTTCTCCGAAGAAGAGAAAAAAGAAATTGAAGCCCTCGGTGGCTGGGACAAGCTCATGGAAACGCTGCAGGAGCGCCTGAAGGAACAAAAACAACGCCATCAGGGCGGTTCGAAATGGATCGGCACGGCCGGGAAGTCACCGTTCGGCGCTTACGGCTATAACCCGGAAGGGGTGCGGATCGGCCAGGACGAGAGCCGTCACCGCCGGGCCGTTAAAGTCTGGGATAAACGTGAATTTCGAAACCTCGATGCGTCCGTCGAAATTGGCACGCGCAATATTAAGGTCGCCCTTCGGCGCCTTCGTCAGTTTGCCCGTCAAGGCGCGCTGACGGAGTTAGATATCTCTGGCACCATCAATGCAACGGCAAAAAAAGGGTATCTCGATCTGCATATGGTGCCTGAGCGGCATAACACGGTGAAAGTATTATTGTTCCTCGATGTGGGGGGGTCCATGGATGACCATGTTCGTGTCGTTGAGGAACTGTTTTCCGCAGCGCACAGCGAATTTAAGCATCTCGAATATTTTTATTTTCACAACTGCCTTTACGAGCGGGTCTGGCGGGATAACGCGCGCCGTTTTCAAGAAGCCGAATCGACGTGGGACCTCATGCATACCTATGGTTTGGATTATAAAGTGATTTTCGTCGGGGATGCCTCGATGAGCCCCTATGAGATTACCTATCCGGGTGCTGCCGTCGAGCACTGGAACGACGAAGCGGGGGCTGTTTGGCTGCAGCGCATGTTGGATATTTATGCCCGTGCCGTTTGGATTAATCCGATCGAGGAAAAATGGTGGGGACACACGCCGTCAATCAGGATGATCCGTGAATTATTCAGCGAACGTATGTATCCATTAAACCTCGAAGGTCTCGATGGCGCGATGCGTGAGCTGGCAAAATAAACGTAATTCGAACTCGCGTTATTGTTTAACGTCGGCGGCGACCCGCATTTTGATAATTTTATCCGGGTTGTCGACGGCGCCATTATCGCTGCGGCTGCCGCGTTTGATCATGCCGACGTATTGCATGCCTTTGCTGACTTGCCCCCAGACAGTGTATTTGCCGTCCAGGAATGACGAGCGGGCAAAACAAATGAAAAATTGAGAATCGCCACTGTTGGGATCTGACGATCGCGCCATGCCGACCGTGCCGCGCCGGAACGGTTCATTGGAAAATTCAGCGGGGATGTTCACGCCGGATCCTCCTGTGCCATTGCCTCTTGGGTCGCCGCCTTGTGCCATAAAGCCGCCGATGACACGGTGAAACGTGAGGCCGTCATAAAACCCCTTACGTACAAGCTCTTTAATGCGTGCGACATGCCGCGGTGCAAGATCGGGGCGCATATCAATCACGACACGGCCGTCTTTGAGATCAAGGTAAAGCTGGTTTTCGAGATCCGCAGCTTTGGCGGTATCGATCGGACTGCTGGCAAGGCCGAGCGCGGCTAAAATGATCGTAAGAAAACGTAACATGGAAGAAACGACTCCGTAAAAATTAAATTAGGAATGAAATTAGTCGAAGAGTTTATCGATCTCATCTTGTGAGATGGTTTCTTGACCATCAAGCTGCGGACCGCGCAACAACAATTCTTGTTCGCGTTTAACTTCTTCGTCGGTTTCGACCTCGACATCATCTAAGGCGTCTCGGCCCCAGATATCAAGAAGCGCATTCACCCGCTCTTCAACAAAAGTAATGGATTTAACAATTTTTGTTACGCGTTGACCGGTGATGTCTTGGAATGAGCAAGCCTCGAAAACGACATTGCCGTTATCGATGATTTTATCGAGAAGGGCTATTTTCTCCGGATCGTCTAGGCCTTCTTTTATCTTTGCGACACTTTCTTCGTTTTGTTCCATCGCATTCATGATGGTATCGGTCGCTTTCTCTGTCGCCTCAACGATCGCATCAAGCTGCTTGCCCATTGTTTCAAAATTATGGTCTTCATCCCGGCCTCGGTTCATTGCAGCGATTTCCGTTCGTACACGCTGCATGTAGCGTAAAAGCCCAGAGATTTCGGCCTTTAATACATCTTCTTTATTGGTTTCTGGCACGGGGCGTCTCTCCTGGATTGATCAAGGCGATCCCAGATGAGGGGCCGAGCCTTGTATTAATCACAGTAGCGGATTTATCGGCGGGTTTGAAGACGTCTGGTGGCGAAATTTACAGATTAATTTTTATTATCGTCAGATTTCTGCTTGATATAGATCGCCATCGCCATCGCCGTTAATTTTGTTCGTACGGCGGGCGGTAAATTATCCAATATTTTTGACTTTTCCCGGTGAATCGCGAGGGCGTTTTCGATCAGTTTTTCCCGTTCTGTTTTGGGACCGATATTATTTTCGGTATTTTTGTCAGAAACTGCCGCAGCCGGTTCATTGGCTGGGGGTGCGCTGGCTTGCTTTGTCGTCGCTTCCGCGGGGTGGGCTTTTGCGTCTTTTTTATTCTTTTTTTTGGCGCTAAAGGCTTTTTTGAGAAAATTGATCATTGTTGTGATCCATACATGAATTCACACATACTAGTTTAGATTTAAGGATTATCCTGATTGAGGAGCATTTTAGCCTGACGAGGCTTGTCAGAATCTTAACAGTCTGTGGTTAATTGCTAAGGGGCTCTCAAAACAGCTCAAATTACGGATGATGCATCATTCATTTTTGCAAAATCTCTTTCTGGAAGCCGTGGCGGCCGCGGATCCGGTGCGTGTTATCGCGCCATATTTGCCTCCTCTGCCCAAGGGGCGGACTGTGGTGGTTGGCTTCGGTAAAGCCGCCGCCCAGATGGCTTTTGCCTTGGAAAGCCATTGGCCGGGTCCCTTAACGGGTCTGGTCATTACCCGCTACGGTCACGGCGTTCCTTGCCGGCAAATTGAAGTCATCGAAGCCGCTCATCCGGTGCCGGACAAGAAAGGCGAGGATGCGGCCCGAAGCATCATGCAAATCGTTAAAAGCCTTGAAGCTGATGATCTTCTTCTGTGCCTTGTATCGGGTGGTGGTTCGGCTTTATGCGTTGTGCCGGCCGCAGATATTACATTGGCCGACAAACAAAAGGTGAATGAGCAGCTGCTTAAATCCGGCGCGACAATCGAGGAGATAAATTGTGTCCGAAAGCACCTTTCCTTGATTAAAGGCGGCCAATTGGCGGCGGCGGCTTATCCGGCTTCCGTTGTCACACTTGCTATTTCAGACGTCCCGGGAGATGACCCATCCGTCATTGCCTCCGGACCGACGGTTGCTGACCCCACGACGTTTGCCGAAGCCCGAGAGATCACGCATCGGTATCAGCTTAATTTGCCTATTTCCGTTCAGGAATATTTAAAAGCTGAAAAAACCGAAACACCAAAGCCCGGTGATGAAAAGTTAAGCCGTACAAAATTTAGACTTATCGCAACCCCGTCACTGTCGTTGCAGGCAGCGGCTGAAATATCAAAACAAAATGATATCGAGCCAGTTATTCTTGGTGATGCGATAGAAGGTGATGCTGAGCACGTGGGGCAGCAGCATGCCGCTACAGCCTTGTCTTATCTTGAAAGGGCGCCATGCATTTTATTGTCTAGTGGCGAAACAACCGTTACGGTCCGGGGCTCGGGGCGGGGCGGGCGAAACGGACACTATCTTTTATCCTTGGCCATTGCCTTGGAGGGGCAAGCCGGCATTTCAGCGATTGCCTGTGATACTGACGGTATTGACGGGTCTGAAGATAACGCCGGGGCCGTGATTTTTCCCGATACACTTAAACGGGCTCAGAAACGAGATCTGGAGCCTCAATCCTATTTGGCAAATAATGATTCCTACGGATTTTTTAAAGCGCTGGGTGACCTCGTCTTGACCGGGCCAACGCATACCAACGTGAATGATTTTCGGGCTATTTTAATCGAATAAGCCGTTCGCGTGGCTGGCGGGTGCGGGGCTCAAAATGAGCCGGCCCGCCGGATTGCTGCAACTTCAACAAATTGTAATTGTCTTTCAAAGCGTTACATGCCTATTTTGGGGCATGAGACGCTTACGCCGGACGAAGATTTTAGCCACCCTGGGGCCCTCAACATCCGATCCTGCCGTCATTGAACAGGCATTCAAAGCGGGTACGGACGTGTTCCGTTTTAATTTTAGCCATGGTTCTCATGAGGATCATAAGAAGCGTTTGGATATCGTCCGCAGCTTGGAAAAAAAATATCATCGGCCCATTGGGATTGTCCAAGATTTACAGGGGCCGAAACTGAGAATTGGTGATTTTGAAAACGGATCGGTAAGCCTGAAAGAAGGGCAAGTCTTTAAACTTGATATGTCGCAAGAGCCGGGAAACGAGCAGCGAGTTTGCCTGCCGCATCCGGAAATTTTTGCAGCGCTCAGTAAAGATATGGACCTTTTGGTCGATGACGGGAAAATAAGACTGCGTGTCACAGATGTTGATAATGACAGCGCGGAAACGACCGTCATAACGGCCGGTAAAATATCCAATCATAAAGGAGTCAATGTTCCGAACACGATTCTCGATTTAAGTCCTTTAACGGACAAAGACCGGGATGACTTGCGGTTCGGCCTCGATCAAGGTGTCGATTGGGTAGCCCTGTCATTTGTTCAGCGGCCCGATGACATTGCCCAAGCGCGAAAATTAATAGCCGGTCGCGCGGCGGTCATGGTTAAGCTGGAAAAGCCGGCGGCCATCGATCATTTGGAAGAGATTATTGATCTTGTCGATGCCGTGATGATCGCCCGTGGCGACCTAGGCGTTGAAGTTCCGCCCGAGGACGTTCCTGTTCTGCAAAAGCGTATTATTTCGGCCTGCCGTGATGCGGGAAAACCGGTGGTGGTTGCCACGCAAATGCTCGAATCGATGATTAACCTGCCGACACCGACACGCGCGGAGGCCTCTGATGTTGCGACGGCCGTTTATGACGGTGCCGATGCCGTGATGCTGTCGGCGGAAACGGCTGCCGGTGAATATCCAATTGAATCCGTAACAATGATGGACCGTATCATCAAGCGGGTCGAAGGGGATCCGCTGTACCGGAAAATATTGGCCGCCGAGCGTGATGCGCATGAACTCGAAGCGACAGCTGCTGATGCGATTACCGCCGCGGCTAGACAGGTCGCTTCGACCATTGGAGCCGCAGCCATCGCAACGTTTACGACCTCAGGTTCTACGACCCAGCGGGCCGCCCGCGAACGCCCATCCGTACCGATTATTGGGTTGACGCCAAAAGCAGATACCGCGCGCCGTCTTGCTCTAACGTGGGGCGTACATCCAATTGAGACTCAGGATGCGCACAATTTTGCCGAGATGGTAAAGATTTCAACCGATGTGGTCATCCACGAAGAATTTGCCGTCGGCGGTGACAGAATTGTGATAACCGCCGGCGTTCCATTCGGAACACCGGGTGCTACGAATATTCTGAGAATTGCCTGGGTCAAATAAAATGGCGTCCCGCACCGCCAGCGTCGGCAAGCGTTAATAAAAATTGTGGTTTAATTTCTGATGTCCGTTATAAGAACAACCCATAAAGAAGGATAAGTTCTGTAAATATGACGGTTCTCGTTACGGGTGCGATTGGCTTTATCGGCTTTCATGTTTCTACGGCTTTATTGAAACGTGGTGAGCATGTCATTGGTATCGATAATATTAACGATTATTATGATCCGCAGTTGAAAGAAGCCCGCCGTTCGCAGCTATTAAATGATAATAATTTTACGTTCATTCAAGCCGATGTAGCGGACCGCTCGGCCATTGAACAAGTGTTTGCTGAACACCCCAGCATTAACCGCGTCATTCATTTGGCGGCACAAGCGGGCGTTCGCTATTCCCTCGAAAATCCATATACCTACATTCAATCGAATATTCTCGGCCATCTGGTATTGCTCGAGGCTTGCCGGCAGCTGACGGAATTTCAGCATTTTGTTTATGCATCCTCGTCATCTGTTTATGGCGCGAATACAAAAATACCATTTTCAACAGCCGATCAGACCGATCAACCGGTCTCGCTCTATGGCGCGACGAAAAAATCGGCGGAACTGATCAGCCGCACTTATGCGCATCTCTATAAGATACCGCAAACCGGGCTGCGTTATTTTACCGTGTACGGCCCATGGGGGCGGCCGGATATGGCATATTTTTCATTTGCGAAAAAAATCATCGCGGGTGATGTGATCCCGGTGTTCAACAATGGCGATATGCGCAGAGACTTTACATATATTGACGATATCGTCGAAGGCACCATTGCCTGTTTGGATGTACCCCCAACAGGTGACGCCGGTGTGTCTCTCACGCCGATCTATAACTTAGGCAATAATCGTGCCGAAGATTTGATGCATTTTATCAGTGTACTGGAAGCGTCGTTGGGTAAAAAAGCTGAGATTGATTTCAAGCCGATGCAACCGGGTGATGTCAAAGAAACGTATGCCGATATATTGCCTGCGCAAAAAGCATTCGGCTTTAAACCCAAAACAACAATTGAGGTGGGTTTGCCGAAATTTGTATCCTGGTATCGGGATTATTACGGCGCATAATAGAAAGCTTAAAAACGATTTATTGATTGGCGCGTAATGAAGAAACTGCCCGTGCTGAACGCTGCAACCATGCATGCCTCAATATTAATTGCCCTTGGCATGATTTGGAGTTCTTCATTTTTATTCATTAAAATTAGTGTTGAAACGATACCGCCTATGTCGGTTGCCGCAGGCCGTATCGTCATCGCGGCGATATTACTGTGGCTGTATCTGAAAGTTCGCGGTGATCGTTTGCCGCCATGGGGCAGAGTATGGTGGATTGTTTTTCTTGTTGGTCTGCTCGGTAACGGATTACCCTTTACGCTGGTCGGTTGGGGCGAGATCAAAATCGACAGCAGTTTGGCGGCTATTCTCATGGCGATCATGCCGCTGTCGACATTGTTGTTGTCACATTTCATGACGAGTGATGAGCGTTTAAACGGGCCCCGGATCACAGGCGTGATTTTCGGACTTGCCGGTGTGGTCGTTTTGGTCGGCCCTGAAACAATGATGAGGCTTGGGGATGATGCGTGGCGGCAATTGGCTGTTGCGGGTGGTGCCTTTTGTTATGCCGCCGCCGCGGTTTCGGCCCGCAAACTGCCCCCGCTATCACCGGCATCACGGGGGGCCGCCGTAATGATGTGTGCCGCAATACAAATGGTGCCATTTGCATTGTGGTTTGACCGGCCATGGGAATTGATGCCGTCGACCAATTCAATTATTGCCACGATTTACCTTGGGCTGTTTCCGACGGCGCTCGCGACCATCATGCTGTTTTATTTGTTAACATTGCGTGGCGCGACATACGTTGCGCTCAACAATTATCTGATACCGGTGTTTGGTGTCTTTCTCGGCGCAATATTTTTAGACGAGCAAGTGACGGCGCAAGCTGTCGGTGCCCTTGCATTGATATTAATCGGCATTACAATTGCAAGTTATCGCATGAAGCCGTTAACGCCGCCTGCCGTCTAGAAAGTTCTGTGTTTAATATAAGTCTTCAAGTCGGTCGCGGTAAATTTCCGTGATTTTATGACGGCGAATTTTCATGGTTGGTGTCATTAACGAATTCTCAATAGTAAAGGGGCCGTCGGCGATGATAAAACGCCGGACCTTTTCAATATTGGAAAGCCGGTCATTCACGCGTGATACGGTCTCGCTTAAAGCTTTATGCAAATCTTGATCGTCCGCTAGGGACTCTTTCCATGTGTCATCAGGTACAATCACGCCGACTAAATGCGGGCGCTTGTCGCCATAGACCATGGCTTGTGCGACTTCAGGCTCAAGCGTCAGCAGTCCCTCGACCCGTTGCGGGGATAAATTGTCGCCGCCCGAATTAACGATAATATCTTTTTTCCGATCTGTGATTTGGATATATCCATCTTCATCAATCACGCCGATATCGCCGGTATGAAGCCAGCCGTTCTGGATCGTTTCTTGGGTCGCTATATCGTTATTCCAGTATCCTTTCATGACAAGTTCGCCGCGGACGAGTATTTCACCATCGTCGGCAATCTTGACTTCGACATCCGTCAATGGGGGGCCGACAGTATGAATTTTGTTTTTCGATGCACGGTTTGCACTGATGACGGGGGCGGATTCGGTTTGGCCATATCCTTGCAGAATCGTTAAACCGAGAGCAGTGAAAAAAAGACCGATATCCAAATTTAATGGTGCGCCGCCTGAAACCAGTGCTTTTAACCGGCCGCCGAAACGCGCCTTTACTTTAGAACGCACCAACTTATCTAGGAAACAATCTTGAAGTGAATCTTTTAAACCGAGCTGGCCGCCGTTTTCATAACGCTTGCGCCCCAACGCAACCGCTTGATGAAACAGCGTTGCCTTGAGGCCGCCTTGTTTTTCCACCGCGCCCGATATGCGGGCGTGCAGCATTTCATACAAGCGGGGTACTGCTGTCATGATCGTTGGTTTGGCTTCGATCATGTTCGTGGCCAATGTTTCGACTCCTTCGGCATAATAGATTTGTGCACCGATTGAGATCGGGAAGAATTGTCCGGCGGTGTGTTCGTAGGAGTGCGATAAGGGAAGGAAAGAGAGGAAAACTTCTTCACCGAGTCCAAGCTCCATCAGGGCATCGGTGGCGCCTGAGCAATTATGCAAGATCGCGCCGTGGGAAAGGATGACGCCCTTGGGCGCGCCGCCCGTGCCCGACGTGTAAATGATGCAGGCGGTATCGGTTCGTTTCAGTTTACCGGCCAATGCCGAAATATCTTCGCCTTCGCTGTGTTGGTCCAGCGTTTCGGCCCAATTGAGGATATCGGTATTGATGCCCTGTTTGACCTCAGGTTTTTCGATCGTAATCACAAATTTCAAGGCATCGGACTCATGGGCTGCCGGCAGCAGTCGTTTTGCGAGTTGATGGCTGGAAACGATGGCACCCGTTGCTTCACTGTCGTTGACGATATGCTTGTGGTCTTCAATGGTATTGGTTGTGTAGGCGGGCACAGAAATTGCCCCGATTGCCATGATCGCAATATCTGCAATTAGCCATTCCGGGCGATTTTCTGAGATGATCATGACCCTGTCGCCGGTTGTAACACCCTGTGATTTGAGCACGCGCGCAAGTTTGGAAACGTCATCGGCAACGAAATGCCAGGATCTCGCCTGGTAAGAGCCGCCGGATTTGCGCCAAAGAAACGGCTTGTCGCCAAGCCGGTAGGCCTGATCAAAGAAGAGTGTCGCTAGATTGGGGCATTGTTTGAGGTTCATATCAGTAAACCGGTTGATCGTAGTATTGTGATTCCTAATTTCGCCATTATATCGCAAAGAGTTCATTCGAATGCCAGCGGGATTATCAGGTATGATGGCGAGGCGGCAATCGCAGAAAAGTAAGAGAGTATCATCATGGCAAAACCAGCGACGGCGACTAAAAAGAAAACGGCTCGAAACAAGGCACCAAATAGGAAATCCAAGTCCGTGAAGCCGCCAGAGTGGGATTTAAAAGACCTGTATGACTCGCCTCGTTCGCCGCGCATTACATCGGATTTAAAAAAAGCCGAACAGGAATCAAAAGCATTTCTAAAGCGTTACAAGGGGAATCTCGCCAAACTGAGTGGTAAAGCGATGGGAGAGGCGATTGCCCTATATGAGAAAATTTCAGAACGCCTTTATAAGGTGATGAGCTACGCCCAGTTGCTTCACGCTGCGCATGTCAGTGATCCGGGCATCACTCGGTTTTACCAATCCATGCACGAACGCGTTACAGACATATCAGCCATCACGCTGTTTTTCACGCTTGAGATTAATAAGCTCAATGAGTCGGTTCTCAAGAAACAATTGAAACATGCTAATGCAGCAAAGTACGAGCCGTGGATTCGGGACGTGCGCGTATTTCGGCCCTATCAGCTTTCCGATGAGTTGGAAAAATTTATTCACGATAAATCCGTTACCGGTCGGTCTTCTTGGAAACGGCTTTACGATGAAACGTTGGCGTCTTTGCGGTTCCCCTTAAAAGGCAAGCATCTCACATTGTCCGAGGTGCTAAATTTAATGTCGCATCGCCAGGCCACGCAGCGCAAAGCCGCTGCAGAGGTTTTGGGAAAAGTGCTCGGGGATCATCTTCAGGTTTTCACGCTCATCACCAACACGCTGGCTAAAGACAAAGAAATCGAGGACTCCTGGCGCAGCTATCCGCATCCGATTGCGTCCCGGAACCTGAGCAATCAAGTTGAAGATGAAGTTGTTAATGCACTCGTTAAAGCCGTTAAGACAGCTTATCCGAAACTGGCGCACCGGTATTACGGTTTAAAGGCTCAATGGTTCGGTACGCGCAAGCTCGACTATTGGGATCGAAATGCGCCATTGCCCGGTCAAGCGGAACGGAGTTACACATGGTCCGAAGCCAAAGAATTAGTGCTCGAAGCGTATGGGCAGTTCGCCGGGCCCATGGCCGATATTGCCGGTACATTTTTCGACGGCCGCTGGATTGATGCGCCGCCCCGGCCGGGCAAAGACTCCGGTGCTTTTTCCCATTCGACCGTGCCGTCCGTTCACCCATACATTTTAATGAATTTTTACGGCAAATCCCGCGACGTCATGACACTGGCGCACGAGCTTGGCCATGGCGTACATCAGGTCTTATCGGCTGATCAGGGGACGTTAATGGCCGACACACCGTTAACGACGGCGGAAACCGCCTCCGTATTTGGCGAAATGCTGACGTTCCGGGCCATGCTGGATAGAGAAACCAATGCCAAACGGCGCCGATTTTTGCTCGCCGCAAAAGTCGAAGACATGCTCAATACCGTGGTGCGTCAAATCGCGTTTCATGAGTTCGAGCGCCATGTTCACGGCGAGCGGGGCAAAGGCGAATTAAGCGCTGAACGCCTTGGCGATATCTGGATGCAGGTTCAGACCGACAGTTTAGGCCCGGCGTTGCGCTTCGATAAAGGATACCGGAATTATTGGGCTTATATTCCGCATTTTATTCATTCGCCGTTTTATGTTTATGCCTATGCGTTCGGCGATTGTTTAGTCAATTCTTTGTATGACGTATTTCAAGGCGGGCATCCCAAATTTCAAAATAAGTATTTTGACTTGCTGCACGCGGGCGGTACCAAACGGCATAAGGAATTATTGGCGCCTTTCGGTTTGGATGCGGGTGATCCGAAATTCTGGAATCGCGGTCTCAATGTAATCTCTGGCTTTATCGACGAGCTTGAGGAAGTGAGCTAGCACGTGGCAAAAGCCAAGAATAAAACCAACAACGAAGACGACCGCTTATCGGGCCGCGTCAAACGTTATGCCCAGGTAGGGGCCGCGGCCGGTGAATTAGCCGCTCGGTTCGTTGGCGGGCGTATTCTGGGGCTTGAGCTTAATAAAAGTGAGCATGCCGCTGAATTAAGGGCGGCTTTGGGCGGCCTTAAGGGCCCTTTGATGAAAACGGCGCAAATTCTGGCGACAGTTCCAGATGTGCTGCCGCCGGAATACATGACGGAGCTGGCGCAGCTGCAAGCAAATGCGCCGCCGATGGGTTGGGCGTTTGTACGCCGCCGAATGGCCGGCGAACTCGGTAACAATTGGCGAGAAAAATTACAGGATTTTGAGCACGAGTCAGCGTCGGCAGCCTCGTTGGGGCAAGTGCATAAAGCCACCGCACTGGATGGCCGAAAACTTGCTTGTAAACTTCAGTATCCCGATATGGCGTCAGCCGTGGAAGCAGATCTCAAACAATTGAAATTCGTGTTTTCAATCTTCCGTCGGTATGACAAAGCTATTAATCCCTCCAATATTCATGACGAATTATCGGAACGCTTGCGCGAAGAGCTTGATTACGTTCGTGAGTCGCAAAATATGCGTTTGTATCAAGAAATGCTGGCCGATGAACCCGGCGTTCATGTTCCCGAACCGATATCGGAACTAAGTACCAATCGTTTGTTGACGATGACGTGGCTCGAAGGGGCGAGATTGCTAGACGTTGTCGACCGGCCTTTGAAAAAACGAAATGCTATTGCGCTGAATATGTTTCGGGCCTGGTATGTTCCATTTTATGAATTCGGCGTCATTCATGGCGACCCCCATCTTGGGAATTACACGGTATGTCCAGACGGAAAAATTAATTTGCTCGACTTTGGCTGCATCCGCATTTTTCGCCCGAGCTTTGTGCGCGCCGTTATCGATCTTTATTGGGCCTTAGAACGTGATGATACGGCATTGGCTGTTCATGCTTATGAAACTTGGGGGTTTCAAAATCTTTCTCGTGAAATGATCGGCGTTCTTAATCAATGGGCGCGATTTTTATATGGACCCTTGTTGGAAGACCGGGTTCGGCCGATTCAGGAAGAGCCGTCCGGCATTTACGGTGCCGAGGTGGCGTCAAAAGTGCATCAAGAGATCAGGCACCTGGGCGGTGTGACGCCGCCGCGTGAGTTCGTTTTGATGGATCGTGCCGCGATCGGATTGGGCAGCGTGTTCATGCATTTGAAGGCCGAAATTAATTGGCATCAGATGTTTCACGATCTGGTAGCCGATTTCGATGAAAAAACATTAGATAAGCGCCAAAAACGAATATTAAAGTCCGCCGGGATTGCCCAGGCGGCTTGAAATGCCCGGAATTAAAGCATTTTTTGGCTTCTTACTCTTGTGTTGAAGCCGCGAACCGGGCATAAATCGTCTACGATAAGAATTAGAAGAGCCTAATATATAAATATCCGCCGCTCCGATAATTTTTCATGCGCCGTGATAGACTGAAGACACTAGCGATAAGGAGCCCCCAGTCATGAAAATCGCCGTTCCCAAAGAACGCCGGCCCGGCGAGAAGCGCGTTGCCGTTTCGCCCGAAGTGGTCAAAAAATTGGCCGGCTTGGGATTTGATGTCACGGTTGAAGCGGGAGCCGGCGAAGGGGCTTCTTTTACGGATGACGCATTTAAAGAAGCGGGCGCGACAATTGCCAATGATGCGCCGGGCGCGCTGAAAGATGCGGATATCGTTATCAAAATTCAGCCGCCGATTGTCGATGGCGAAAATCAAAATGAATTAGCAAACATGAAAAAGGGCGCCATCCTGATTGCGCATTTATCGGCCTTAACCAACAAAGCCGATGTTGAAAATTATGCCAAAGCAGGAATAACGGCATTTGCCTTGGAGTTGATGCCGCGCATTTCACGCGCGCAATCCATGGATATTCTTTCGAGCCAAAGCAACTTAGCCGGTTATAAGGCTGTTCTTGATGCGTCGGATGTTTTTGGGCGGGCTTTTCCGATGATGATGACGGCCGCCGGTACCGTACCGCCGGCAAAAGTATTCATCATGGGGGTTGGCGTCGCTGGTTTGCAGGCGATTGCAACGGCAAAACGTCTTGGTGCGGTTGTCACGGCGACTGATGTCCGGCCAGCGGTAAAAGAACAAGTAGAGAGTCTCGGTGGAAAGTTTTTATCCGTTGATCCGAAAGCGGAAAAAGAAGCCGAGACCGAAGGCGGTTACGCCAAGGAAATG
>Ga0181593_10000251_pt1 | contig 45668 bp, 41 predicted proteins | sample 071ome_19_FD_133756 | JGI IMG/M metagenome (GOLD analysis project Ga0181593, IMG submission 133756) | Coastal salt marsh microbial communities from the Groves Creek Marsh, Skidaway Island, Georgia - 071413AT metaG (megahit assembly) | ecosystem: Environmental > Aquatic > Marine > Intertidal... | reverse complement strand
CTTCATCAATACCATGACTCATAAGCCGGTCGTGAACCAGCTGCTGCCATTGCTGCCGTCCGAGGAAGGGGATTACCAGCACCACTGGGATTACCTGTATGAACCGGATGCCAAAGAGCTGCTGGATGGTCTGCTGTTGAGGTTTATCGAGTCACAGGTTTACCAGGCGGTCGTGGAAAACAACGCCTGTGAACAGGCGGCGCGGATGCTGGCGATGAAAAATGCGTCTGACAATGCGGGCGAACTGATAGAAGAGCTGGGTTTGGTTTACAACAAGGCCAGACAGGCGGCGATTACCCAGGAGCTGTCCGAAATCTCGGGCGGTGCGGCGGCGGTTTAGGGGCAGGGCTGATGGCGCTGAATGTGCCTGAAACCCCGGAAAAAATTGGGGGCGGTGCCAGTGATGGAGTCGCCGCAACAACAAACAAAATTTTGTGCAAGATAGATAAAGACTATAGAGGAACCGGAAATGAGTAGCGGTCGAATCGTACAAATTATCGGAGCGGTCATCGACGTGGAATTCGAGCGGGAAAGTGTGCCTCAGGTATACGATGCGCTCACGGTGGATGGCACCGATATAACCTTGGAAGTTCAGCAGCAGCTGGGCGACGGTGTGGTTCGCACCATTGCTCTCGGTAGCACCGAGGGACTCAAGCGAGGGCTGGCAGTTGATGATACCGGCGCTCCCGTTTCCGTACCGGTTGGCACAGAAACGCTGGGCCGGATTATGGATGTGCTGGGTCGACCGATTGATGAGCGCGGTCCGATCGGAGAGCAGGAACGCATGCCGATTCATCGCAAAGCCCCGACCTATGAGGAGCTGGCCACCACCAACGAGCTGTTGGAAACAGGCATTAAAGTTATTGACCTGGTTTGCCCATTCGCGAAGGGCGGTAAGGTTGGCTTGTTCGGCGGCGCAGGAGTTGGCAAGACCGTGAACATGATGGAGCTTATCAATAACATTGCTACCGAGCACAGCGGTCTGTCGGTATTTGCTGGTGTGGGTGAGCGAACTCGTGAAGGAAATGACTTCTACCATGAGATGCAGGAATCCAAGGTTATTGACCTGGAAGGCGAGTCAAAGGTATCGATGGTATACGGCCAGATGAATGAGCCACCCGGTAACCGCTTGCGAGTGGCACTGACTGGTCTGACTATGGCAGAGAAGTTTCGCGACGAAGGTCGGGACGTTCTGCTTTTTATCGACAATATCTATCGGTACACATTGGCCGGAACCGAGGTGTCAGCGCTGCTAGGCCGAATGCCGTCAGCGGTGGGTTACCAGCCGACGTTGGCTGAGGAAATGGGTGCGTTGCAGGAGAGGATTACCTCTACCAAGACCGGCTCCATTACTTCGATTCAGGCGGTATACGTCCCCGCGGACGACCTCACCGATCCGTCGCCGGCTACCACTTTCGCGCACCTTGATGCGAAGGTGGTACTGTCGCGGGATATCGCTGCTTTGGGTATTTACCCGGCGGTTGATCCGCTGGATTCTTCCTCCAGGCAGCTGGATCCACTGGTTATTGGTCAGGAACACTACGATGTGGCAAGTGGGGTTCAGGGCGTATTGCAGCGCTACAAGGAACTGAAAGACATCATCGCGATTCTTGGCATGGACGAATTGTCTGACGAAGACAAGCAAACCGTTGCTCGGGCACGTCGTATCTCCCAATTCCTGTCGCAGCCGTTCACAGTGGCGGAAGTTTTTACCAACGCACCAGGAAAGTATGTATCCCTTAAAGACACTATTTCGGGCTTTAAGGCGATTCTGGCCGGAGAATATGACCATTTGCCGGAACAGGCCTTCAGCATGGTGGGCACGATAGAGGAAGCGGTCGCCAAGGCAGAAAAGCTGGCCAAGTAAATGAAGACTTGCTTCGGGCCGTGTCCGGAAGCAGCGAAATAACAGCTGGAGAAGCGTATGTCTTTTCAAATGCATTGTGACATCGTAAGCGCCGAGGAGAGTATCTTTTCGGGGTTGGTGGAAATGGTTGTCGCAGCAGGCTCGCTGGGAGATCTGGGCATAGCGCCAGGCCATGCGCCGCTGCTGACTGCGCTCATCCCGGGACCGGTAAGACTGGTCAAGCAAGGAGGAGAAGAAGAGGTTTTTTACGTTTCTGGCGGATTTCTGGAGGTACAGAGGGGCGTAGTGACCTTGCTGGCAGACACCGCAATCAGGGCTGGTGACGTGGACGAGGCTGCGGCAGCGCGCGCTATGGAGGAGGCAGAAAAAGCCATGAGCGACCAGGGAGCGGAATTCGAGTACTCGGCGGCCGCTGCACAACTGGCGGAGGCGGCAGCGCAGTTGCGAGCACTCAGACAAATTAAGAAATAGTCAGGTTTCGAAGGAAATAACGAACTGACCAGAAAAAGGTAGCATTCGCTACCTTTTTTTTTGCTATTCTTTGCCTCCTTGCGATAACCAATTCAAGAATCTGAATAAAGAACCCCCGATCAATTACTGGACTGCCGGCGCAGGGCATTCCCGGGTGCTGGTCAGGGATTCACGAAAGAGCTAATAGATGAGCATTGATGTCGTCATTCTAGCAGCGGGAAAGGGCACTCGGATGAATTCCGAAAGGCCCAAGGTCCTGCACGAGATTGGCGGCGCGCCGATGCTTGAACACGTTGTCAATACGGCTCGCGCGCTAGGAGACGCTCGGATAAAGGTGGTGATCGGCCACGGCGGTGACCTGGTGCGGGCCCATTTTGCGGATGACGAAAAACTTGGCTGGGTGGTGCAGGAACAACAGCTGGGCACGGGTCATGCGGTTGCGCAGGCCATGCCTCTCATTGAGGCAGACCGGGAATCTGCGGTGCTCGTGCTCTGTGGCGACGTACCGCTCATCAAGACGGAAACTCTGCTCGACCTTGTCGATAGCGTGGGAACAAATACACTGGCGCTGTTGACCCTGAATACCCCCAGGCCGACCGGTCTTGGCAGAATTATCCGCGACGGTGACAACAGGGTTACCGCGATCGTGGAAGAGAAAGATGCTTCGGAGTCCGAACGGAAAATTACCGAAATTAACAGCGGTATAATGGCAATCCCCTCTAGCCGGCTTCGTAACTGGTTGGGGCAGCTCGACAAGAATAACAGTCAGGGAGAGTATTATCTCACTGATGTTATAGCCATGGCCGTGCAGGATGGATGTGAAATCTACACCCGCATTATTGATGACGAATTTGAGGTGCAGGGCGTCAATGACAAAATGCAGCTGGCCAGACTGGAGCGACACTACCAGATGAAACAAGTTGAACAGTTATTGAAAATGGGCGTGACCATAGCAGACCCGGCCCGCGTGGATATCCGCGGTGAAGTAGTGTGCGGTAAAGACGTATTTATCGATGCCAATGTTGTTTTTGAGGGTCGCGTGGTACTGGGCAACAACGTAAGCATAGCGCCAAATGTCATTATTAAAGACAGTGTAATAGGAAACGCAACCGCCGTGTTGACCAACACGCTTATCGAGGAAGCGGAAATAGCCGATAACTGCAGTGTGGGACCGTTTGCGAGACTTCGTGCCGGCACCCGGCTCGAACAGGGAGTCAAGGTTGGTAATTTCGTTGAGATCAAGAACTCGACCCTTGGCACTGGATCCAAGGCCAATCATTTTGCATACATCGGCGATGCTGACCTCGGCAGTGCTGTGAACGTAGGTGCCGGAACAATATTCTGCAATTATGATGGTGCGAAAAAACACCGCTGTACAATTGGTGACAATGTCTTTATCGGTTCCAACAGTACGCTTGTGGCGCCGGTAAAAATCGCCAATGATGCATTTATAGCGGCAGGGTCAACAATAAACTCTGACGTCTCCGAAAAGGAGCTGGCCATCGGCCGCGGCAAACAACGTAACATCAGCGGCTGGAAGCGACCAGGCAAAAAATAAACAGCCGCCAGGGCTATCGGGTTTAAGGTATGTGTGGAATAGTTGCTGCGATCGCGGAACGGGAAGTTTCGAAGATTCTGATCGAGGGCCTGAAGAGGCTAGAATACCGCGGCTACGATTCAGCGGGACTTGCTCTCATTGATACCACCCGTCCACGCCTCGATTGCACCAAGTCGGTGGGCAAAGTACAAAAACTGATTGATCAGGTAGAGCGGACCAATACCTCCGGTAATCTGGGGATAGCCCATACCCGCTGGGCCACTCATGGCAAACCAACGGTCAAGAACGCCCATCCGCACACATCCGGGAATCAGATTGCGCTGGTTCATAACGGCATAATCGAAAACCATGACAAACTGCGCGCCGGGCTCGAGAAGTCAGGATACGGTTTTAAAACGGAAACCGATTCGGAAGTGATTGCGCACCTCGTGCACCAGGCTCGTAAGGGTGGTGAGGTTAACCTTCTCGATGCAGTAAAAAACGCGGTAAATCAGCTTGAAGGCGCCTACGGGATTTGCGTCATAGACTCGGAGCAGCCGGATCAGATAGTTGTGACACGCAGCGGCAGTCCCCTGGTTATTGGCAGAGGGATCGGCGAAAACTTTATCGCTTCAGATGCGCTGGCGCTCGGTCAGGTTACCGACCGCTTTATTTTTCTCGAAGAGGGAGATATCGCCAGGATCAAGCTCGATAGTGTCGAGATCTGGAACAATAATCGCAAGGTGACACGAAAGACTACCCGTATCAGCAGCAATCAAGGTGAAGTCGAAAAGGGGGTCTTCAATCACTTTATGCTGAAGGAAATCTTCGAGCAGCCAAAGGCGATCAGGGATACGCTGGACGGCCGCATCAGCAATTCCAGGGTATTGGAAGAAGCTTTCGGCATCACGGCCCGAGAGATTTTTGACCGGGTAAGCAATGTGCAGATAGTCGCCTGTGGAACCAGCTTTCTGGCGGGACAGGTAGCCAAACACTGGATGGAAAGCATCGCCAAATTACCTTGCCACGTGGACATTGCCAGCGACTATCGCTATCGCGACGTTATCGTTCAGCCGGGCACCCTGTTCGTCAGCATCTCCCAGTCGGGTGAAACCGCCGATACGCTGGCCGCATTACGCTTTGCCAAACGCGCGAAATACGAATCCACACTGGCAATCTGCAATGTTGCCATTAGCAGCCTGGTTCGAGAGTCGGATTTCTGTCTGCTGACCCAGGCTGGTCAGGAAATTGGGGTTGCTTCTACCAAGGCGTTTACCACGCAGCTGTGTTTACTGCTGCTGTTGGCAATTGTGCTGGGTCGCCGCCATGGTCTTTCCGAAAAAGACGAAGCAAAGATCGTGCGCAAATTGCGAGATTTGCCGCAGCGGGTAACCGACACCCTGGGGCTTGATGGGCAGATCAAAAAACTATCCAAACGTTTTGCCAATAAGCAGCACACACTTTTCCTGGGAAGAGGCATTCAATATCCGGTGGCAAAAGAGGGCGCTCTCAAGCTGAAGGAAATCTCCTATATTCATGCTGAAGCGTATCCGGCCGGCGAATTAAAACATGGACCGCTGGCACTCGTGGACAGCAGAATGCCTGTTATCGCCGTAGCTCCGAACAACGAACTGCTCGGTAAACTGAAGGCTAACCTGGCAGAAGTTAGCGCTCGGGGAGGCAAACTCTTTGTCTTTGCTGATGAGAGTATTGGCTACCAGGGCGACAAGAACTGCAAAGTCATTCATGTTCCAGCGTCCCAGGATATGCTTGACCCTATCTTGTTTGTAATACCGCTGCAGCTGCTCGCGTACCACGTTGCCATCCTAAAGGGAACCGACGTTGATCAGCCTCGCAACCTGGCCAAGTCTGTTACGGTGGAGTGATCCTGTTGGGACCTGCTCCGCAGAATGCCCCCAGAGAACCAGCAAAGAACCTAAGCGTTACCAGCGACCCTGTCACACTCGACATTCGTCTGCTGAGTGATTACCAGCAGCAACCGATCGACGCTATCCTCGCTCTGAGAGCAATTGGATGGAGCGGCAGACAGATCGCTAACCACTACAATGAGACCGGATACTTGACACCTCGGGGGCGCAGTTGGATTGCCCAGGGTATTTTTCCCGTCAGGAAGAAGTACCGGACGAGGATTGAGATGAAAAGTAAATTAGCGCCAAGTTCGTCTTCAAGGCACTGGTCGAGTTGAAGGACCTTGTTCAGGACTTTACGTGTTTGCCGAAGGTATGACATGAAAACTGCAGAAATGACAATCAAAGGTCAACTAATTAATCCATGTTCACTACGGTACACTTCAAGTGACAGAACATCTCCCCAGTCCTTGCTGTTAAAGACAATGTTTCAATAAAAATTCTGCGTAGCTTTAAATAACATGAAATTAAGCACCAATACATATTGGGGAACAAACCCATATTGCAAGAACCAATGCATTGTTGTGTCACTGATAGATGTATCAGAATCGGAGCGGAAAAGAATTAGTGACAATGCGAATGCTTCTCTTGAATATCTTGCATCCAACTTTCGATATAAAAAACAACTCATCGGAACAACATTCCCTGATGAAATAGGGTTACACATCGCTCACGCATCATTGTTTATTTTGAATTATGTTCGCGGAGATCTTGATGAGTATGGTTTTACCAATAAACTCCAGAATCCCTCAATTTATATTGAGTTTCATAATCCAAATCTGACAGTTGAAGCTGTCAAGATAATACTTCACATGTTTTTGAACTTTAAAAATAAAAATACCAAAAACTACAATGAAGTTTTGTCTAAATTTTGGAATCTGTGCCGAAAAGAGCATCCAGATTTCCAAGCACATGCCCTCATAAGTTCTGCAAAATCAAGAGGATTGCATTTCGCACCCCTTGGAAATAGATATTGGCTTTACGGAATGGGGGTTAACTCAAAGATCTTCTTTGAAACAAGTACGATCGAGGATTTGCGCAGTCCATTCAAGACGGATAAAACCTCGGGCAAATATTTTTTCAATTCATTGGGAGTCCCGACAGCAAATTACCAAATTGCAGAGAGCTACGATGAAACATTGTCTGCTGCCATAAAAATTGGCTTTCCTTGTGTAATAAAGCCAGTTCGTGGAGGTGGAGGAAAAGGAGTAACAGCAAATATTATTTCTATGGATCAGATACCGTTTGCTTACAAGGAGGCGGGGAAATATTTAAGAAAATCAAAGAAAATAATGGTGGAAAGATTTGTAGAAGGGGATGACTACAGATTGATTACCGTAGGAGGAAAATTTATTGCGTGCGTGAATAGACGCGCGCCCTTTGTTATCGGCGATGGAATTAATACCATTGAAGAACTAATTCATTTACAAATAAATCAGTATAGGACGCTAAATTTATACGAAAGTCGCTATAAACGACCAATGCCGGTTGATGCCGAGGTTGAAGAGATGCTGAAACTGCAGGATTTAAGTCTGGATTCAGTAATACCTCAGGGCAAGAGTGTAAAGTTACGTCGCAATGACAATCTCAGTACGGGAGGCTCGGCGAAAATCATTGATAACATCAATCCAGAAGTTGTCTTAATGGCTGAAAAGATCTCTAGGCAATCCGGTATGTACAGTTTAGGAATTGACTACATTACAACTGATATCTCTCTGTCACCATTCGAATCCGGTGGGAACTTTATTGAAATTAACCGCACCCAAGGCATAGATACACTTCTAGCGGCAGACTACGATGTAATTAAAGCGGGAACTATTTTCTTGGGAGAGTCTACCAATAACATTGAAATCGATTTGCATATTTTTCACCAGAGCAAACTAAATAAATTAGTTCAAAACTATTCTGGAGAAAACGCCGTGTTTTTACCAAATGTTATTGTTCAAAATGGCGTGAGGATTGATGCAAAAAATCTTCATTTCACTAATGTAGTAAATAAATTTCTCTCCGACAAGAGTCTTTTATCGGGAGATATTTTTGCTTCTGTAGAGTTTATAAGTACGAATGGTATTCCTATTAAAAATCTACGCAGAATTTTTATTGAAAAATCGTCTTTAACAGCAAGTATTGGCGAAATGTTCCGTCACTCGAAGTGTACTGTGGTACATATGGATTAATTAATTGATATTAGATTGAATCGATTGTAATCGACAGTGACAAAAGTAAAATTTTGATTCCATAACACAGATGTGAAATTTATGCTCATACATGGGATTGCTTGAAAGTAGGTTGTGGCCAAAATACTAAAATTATTTCCGATAGAGCTTTTAAAATGTGCGAGTCATTTGATAGGAAAATAGAGTTATTGCTGAAGACAAAAAAATAGAAATTAGTTAGCTATGACTCGAACATCAAGCTGAACCAACGCTGTGTTTAAAATACTCTCTAAATAATTTGATAACCTTTTCTATGTCAGTCTCGCCGATATCGAGATGCGTCACAAGGCGAATTTTTTTCCCGCCCAGAACCTTCACTCCGCGTCCGGCAAGAAATTGTTCGAGCAGAGCACCTATATTTGCATCAGCAAGTTCAATAAAAATCATATTGGTCTGGTTGCTGATTAGCGTAATGCCCTCAATCTCAGCCAAAGCTGATGCCAGCCGATGGGCATGTATATGATCAATCGCCAAGCGATCGATATTGTTATCGATGGCATAGTCTATCGCAGCTGCCAAGACGCCCGCTTGACGCATGCCGCCGCCCGCCATTTTGCGCCAGCGGCGGGCCTTTGCAATAAACTCGCTCGAACCGCAAAGCAGAGAGCCAACGGGGGCCCCCAATCCCTTTGAAAAGCAGATCGACACGCTGTCAGCATGACGGACAATTTCTTCCAATTGCACACCCATTGCTATCGCAGCATTGAACACTCGCGCGCCATCTAAATGCAGCGAAAGGCCATTGCGCGTCGCGAGGTCATACGCCTCAGCCATGTAGCAAAGCCCCAGCACCTTACCGTTATGTGTATTTTCCAATACCAGCAACCTGGTCATGGCGAAGTGCGGATCATCCGGCTTTATTTTAGACTGCGCCACTTCAAGGCACAGTGTGCCGTCGGCTGCGACTGGAATTGGCTGCGGCTGAATGCTACCGAACACCGCGGCGCCACCGGCTTCATAAAGATAGGTATGGTAGTCTTGACCCACTATATATTCCTCACCACGCTGGCAGTGTGACAGCAGTGCCACCAGATTGCTTTGTGTTCCAGATGGCAATAGCAGCGCAGATTCCTTGCCAGCCATCCTTGCGACTTTCTCTTCCAGGGCATTAACGGTAGGATCATCACCAAAGACATCGTCGCCCACGGGTGCACCGGCCATCTTTTTGCGCATAGCCTCGGATGGCTGTGTTGTCGTGTCGCTTCTTAGGTCTATCATTGGAATGGTCTGTCCTGGCAGGGCAAGGCGAATAGAATATCCGGCATTCGGTCCATATGTTTCAATGGTCACTGGTGATGAGATCAAAAATTCTGAAATAAAATTTAAGGATCCGCATTACCGTTATACTGACTATAATAATATGTAATTTAGTGAAAAGTGCAGAAGAATCTACAATGCGAACTCTGATTCATATCGGACAACACAAGACTGGCACAACCTCGATACAACACTACCTTCAGCAAAATAGATCAAAGCTCTCTGACCATGGATTATATATTCCTGACTCTATTGTAGGTTTTACGAACCCGTCGCATTTCATTCTGAATGTTTACGCATTGAATGAAAACCGATTCTCATCGATGAAAGAGCGCCTATACAAAGTAAAATCACAATCGTACTTCGACGGATTGGAGGACGAATTAAAACTGGATATTTCGAGACACTATAAGATCGCCAGACAGAAGGGATGTAAGGATGTTCTTTGGTCAAACGAGGGCTTGTATCATTTGAATTCGGAAATGGAATATGTCCGTCTCAAAAATCTATTTAATGAACACTCTACAAGTATAGTGAGCGTTTGTTGCTTTAGAGACCCACAATCCTATAAGCAATCATACGCAAAACAATTGCTGAAACAGGGGATTATGCCCAGCAAAAATAAGGATTCATACCGCTATCTGGAAGACGATTCATGGCTATTTGATTACCCGGCAAAACTAAAAATGCTGAATAACGTTTTCGAAGAGACAATTAGTTTTTCTTATAATAGGGAACATAACGTTACTGAATTCTTAGATAGAATTGGTTATCCTAGTTCGTGCCCAATCGACCTTCGATTAAACGTTACTGAGAAATCTGAGAAATCTGAGAAGCATTCTAATTGACCACTTGGCATGACTTTCTTTCCGAAAATATTGCCAAGCGAAGGCATCAGGCGCGAAAATAATCTCTGGTAAAAAAAGATATAGCTTGTTGCATCGGTTCTGCATATTTACAAAGCATTGTTTGTTGTTTAATACTCATTATGCCAGCATGATACGAAAGTCACTGTGCCAATCTTCCGATTTAAAGAAAAGCTAGTCTATTTTTCACATATCCCCAAGTGCGGCGGAACTTCTATTGAAGAATTTGTAAGTAAGATCCCAGAATGCCAAATATCGTTTTTGGATCGCAACTTTTATAGTTCGCAACACCGAAATAGATGGAATACAAGTTCACCGCAACACATACCGGGAAATGCCATTGCTAGGCTGTTTCCTGCTTCATACTTTGATGCATATTTTGCCGTTGTTCGTCATCCAGCCGAAAGATTTATTAGCGCTTTTAAGTTTCAAAAATACGTATTCAAAAGGATAGAGTTTAATACGAACATTAATCAATTTGCGGAATCAATCCTTAGCCGGTCAATTGATATCAACAGATCATATGACAATCACTTCCTTCCTCAAACCTTATTTTTATTCCCCGATGTTACTTATAAGATATTTAAGCTTGAGAGTGGACTGACAAGTGTTAAGAAATATTTGGAAACTTTTTTGGGTGCAGAGATTAGCCACCTTTCGATTCCCCACTCGATGAGATTCGTGGACTCATGGCATTCAGATGCTGATGTGCTTTCAGATATAGGCAAAGATCTATTACAGAAAATTTATCAAGACGATTATAAAAAATTTAATTACTAATAAATAACAAGACTGACACTCACAATATGGCCCAAAAAATAATAATAGTCGCAGGTGTCAGCAGCGCTGGAAAATCTACTTTTATAAAACACGTCCTTCTTCCGCAATTATCCAAACAAGGTATTAATGTAAAATGCGATGTCGAAATAAAGTTTGCAGTGAATTTACTAAACGATTTTGATCTAGGGTCAAAGAAAATTTGCATTATACACTATAACCTTCTCCTATATTTTGATTCGTCCCCAAGCTTAACTGAAATTGATTTGATGTCCGAAGAGGTATTCTGTAACTTATTAAAGCTACCAGCTGGAATTGAAATCTATTTATGCTATGCGCCACAAAAAGATTTGATAAATAGGATTTGTAAAAGGACTCACATTGAGCCTGACCTAACTCGATCTCTCGCTAAATATTCTCCCGGCACTGTATTGGAGAACTTGAAGAAAGTAGACCAACGGGAATTGTTGCTAGAGTTTGGGGCTAGGCTTACGCACTTGGCAAAAAATATTCAAGTAGTTCATTCTCAAGGCGGCAGAATTAACATAGTAAAGATGGACCAGTTAAAAAAGTAATACCGGGCTGCCCAAGCATAGAAAAATCGCTGAAAGCTTCCAGGATTAATGCGCCCCTAACACAATATTTGACTACACTTTGTATCGAAGACAATCCCCATGAACCCACAAATCTTCATCATTTCATGGACCGGGCAACATGAGAACGCGGCTCACATTGCCCGAGAACTTCTCGTTCTCACATCGAATATAAGTATTGTCTACTCTGATACTGACCCAGAACTTAAAATTGATGTTCCATGTCGATTGATCAAGCGACCCAATGAATTGTATTGGGGGGACAAATTTAAGGCATGTCTTGATGCATGCGGAGATGATCCGATGCTGGTAATCCATGCTGATTGTACGTTTGACGATTGGAAAGCTCTTTTTCGAAGAAACATCGAAGTTGTAACTAAATTTCCTTTTGTGGGTGTTTGGGCGCCAAAAATAGACTGGGTTGGCTGGAAGATAGAAACGCATACCATAATGCCAATCAATAAAGATCTGGTTGCAGTTGGTCGAACAGACGGTATCGTATTTTACCTCTCTCCGCGCATCATCAAGAGGATGAGACACGCGAACTATAGTAAAAATGTGTTTGGGCGTGGAATAGAGGTTATGTTCGTTCTGGCGGCATACATGAGGGGAATGATTGCCGTAATTGACAAGTCAATTGAAGTAAAACACCCTCAAGCGTCGGGCTACGCAGAAAAAGAGGCGCATGTTCAATTTACGGAATTTCTCAAACAACTCGATATTCGAGAAGAAATCCAAAGGCGATTGATAATAGCCGCTAGAAAGGAAAAAGGATGGCGTCCTCACATTCCAACTTGAACCAGGGACATATTTATCAAAAGCGACGGCTATACTGTTAGTTTTTTCTGTTAACGAATAACATTTAAGTCGCTTGTTTCCGAATCAATCCGTGGTTAGGTCGCACAGGTTACGTATTGCAAAGATTAGAAGCTTGATGGCTGCTTTCAGCACCAGAATTCAATCCTGAATCCCGACTCAAGTTGATTCAATAGATGGCGCATAGAGCGTGTCAAACAAAATTGAGGATCTATGATCAACCTCATTGACTCTATCCACGCCCACGCCAGGGCCATGCCGGAGAAAGTGGCCCTGATACTACCGAAAAACCGTTTTTCATACCGGCAGTTGGATCAGACAGTCTGGCGCTGCGCAATCGCTCTGGGTGAACAGGGTTTCAAACCGGGAGAACTGGTCGGGCTGACATTCGCGAATCCACTGTTGCATTTGCTCGTGGCGCTTTCCCTGGCGAGAATTGGCGCGCGACAGGTCATACTTTCTCCACGTGATCCGAAGCGCGACCGAGAGGAAGCGATTAAATTCCTGGGAGTGGAAAGAATTATAACGGACACGGATTGGTCCGGGCCCGAGTTGCCTCGCGTGGTCCAATGGAAAAAAATCCCTACGACAGAAAACAAGGTGGTTAACTTCAGTGACTACGCAAATTTTGGCGGTGATAGCGTCTGGTTGTTGGTGAAGTCGTCCGGAACTACCGGCAAGCCCAAATATGCCGAGGTTTCCCACCAGGTTTCCATGGAGCGATTCGAGCGCTGGTCAGACGCATTTGACTACCGGGAGGACGACGTACTCTGGGTCGGTATCGATATGAACACGGTTGCGGGGCTGCAGCTTAATGTCAGTGCCTTGCAGGCAGGCGCGACAGTTTGTCTGCCCGTGGGGATAGCCATCTACGAGGACCGGGCAAGATTTGCGAAAACGAGTGAGGTAACGATGGCTTTTGACATCCCTTCACATCTTCGAAAATTGATTGCACTCGCTGATCAGCCTCCTTACTTTACCGGAATACGCCGTTTTTACACGGGAGCCACAGAGGTGAGCGACGAATTAAGACGAGAGGTTGGCGATAAGGTCACGCCAAATCTTCATATAGCCTATGGAACCAATGAAGTTTCCTTTGCGGTAACGGCGACACCAGAGCTGTACCGGCGGATAAAGGATACGGTGGGCAGACCTCATCGCCGGCTGGAATTGCAGGTGGTTGATGAAGCCGGACACAGTTTACCTCAAGGCTCCATCGGAGAAATACGTTTGCGAGGAGCGGGAATGGTCTCCGGCTATTATCGCGATCCATCCATGACAGCCCGATCTTTCAGGGACGGCTGGTTTTATCCGGGAGATCTGGGATACCTGACTCCTGAGGGAGCCCTGATACTTCAAGGAAGAACGGACGACATGATGATATACGATGGCGTTAACATTTACCCTGCGGAGATAGAGCGTGTGCTATCTGCCCACCCTGCCGTGCTGGAGGTAGTTGCTTTTTCGGTCGAACACCACAAGTTCCAGCAGGTACCGTGCGCTGCATTAATTGCGCGGGAGGCAGTGCGGGAGCAAGACCTTCAGCGATGGGGACGAGAAAGGCTGGGAATGCGGTGTCCCGGGCGAATACTGATTTTGGATAAGCTGCCCAGGAATGCAGCGGGAAAGGTCATGCGTCGGGATCTGAGAGACCGTTTACGCAAACAATTAAATGACAGGGGTTGAATCGTGCAGGGTGACTTCGCAGGGGGCATAATCACTGGAATTGTGTATGTCTGATGCACCAACAACATTCGAACCGAAAGACTTCGTTCGAAAGGAATTACTGAATAGTCTGGCTTTCGTTTTTCCCCCGAAAGCGGAAATTCAACAGCTGAAAAAATGGCTAGCGGACGCACTTGAACTGTCGCCCGAGGAGTCACAGGAAGTCGAATTCGTCGGAGGAGAACCTGCAGCGGAAGCGGAAGAATATTTGGCTGCGTGCATGCGGGTTACCTGTCTGGTATTGCAGCAGGGAAGAATGCCGTTATTCGATACGCCAGAGATTCGTAATTTTGCGCCAATAGAGGGGGGGCAAAACAAGTACGCGGTTGACGCGGTATTCAAGGAGCTTCGTGCGATACCGGGCGAGCACTTTACGTTGGCAGTGAGATCCTCTTTTGAGATCTGTCAGTTTATGAGCACCAGGCCCGATTCGGCCGAGAACCGGATCAGGGTTTATCGGCATATTCAGAAGGCAGCGGCCCGTGTAGCAATGCCCGGCGGGCAATCCACAGTACCGGTTCTCAGGGTTGCCCATGCGATGGGCATTCCAATCGAGCATCTCGGAGGAGGAGTTTATCAGCTTGGGTGGGGAAGCAAGGCCAGGAGGCTTGACCGAAGTTCCTCCGGGAAAGATTCCGCTATCGGGGCGCGGCTTTCTAACAACAAGGTAGCAACTGCTGTAATGCTTAGATCATCCGGGATGCCGGTGCCGGTCCATGTGGCAGTAAAATCGGTGGACCGGGCATTGAGTTTTGCCGACCGGATTGGCTTCCCGCTAGTGGTGAAGCCAGCCGATAGGGATAGGGGCGAGGGCGTTACCGTCGATGTTACCGCCGAGGAGCAGCTGCGGACCGCTTTCAATTCGGCCCAAAAACTATCAGAAAGCAAACGGGTAATACTGGAGAAGCAGGTGGAAGGAGTCTGCCACCGTCTGTTTATTGCCAATGACAGGCTTCTTTATGCCGTTAAACGATGGCCTATGGGAGTTCATGGTGACGGTCAACATACGATCGCGCAGCTGGTGGACAGAGAGGTACAACTCCAGGCCAGCCGGCCTCCCTGGGTCCGATCTAAAATCAAGCCCTTGGATGAGATGGCAGAACAGGCGCTGGCGCAGGCGGGCTTCTCTTCAGAATCTGTGCCAGAAGAAGGAGTATTGGCCCCTCTAAGGCGAATAGAGTCCACCCAGTGGGGCGGCATTGATGAGGAGGTAACGGATCAGGTGCACCCGGATAACGAGGAAGTCGCAATAAGAGCCGCCCGGCTATTCGGGCTGCAGGTTGCCGGAGTCGATATCATATGCTCTGACATCAGCACCCCGTGGCACGAATGCGATGCGATCATCAACGAGGTTAATTATGCACCCCTATTCGGCGGCGGAGAAATCTCCAGACGCGCGATTCCAGCCTTCTTCGAAACATTTATCGATGGCAATGGGATGATTCCTGTTGAGCTTTTTAATTCGGATCAGGTGACGGAGGCGAAAAATCGCCAGCGCGAGCTGAGCAGGCAGGGAGTTCGCTGTTACTTCACCTCGGGTACTGAAACGCTGGACCCGGGTGGAGAAAAACTCTGGATTAACGGGTCGTCAGCACAGGATAGGACCTGGGCACTGCTCCTAATGCAGGATACTGACGCTGTGGTTGTATTGATGGATAGGCCTCGATGATTCTGGGCCAGGCATTCGTGGTTAGTTCTTGTCTTTGTCGGCTGATGTTCGCAAGGCGCGAAGGCTTTTGTTCAAGCGCTTCAGGTGGTCTTTCAAGTGCGGTTTTCGATGTTGAGCTACCCCCATAGCCAGCACGTCGATCACCAGCAAGTGGGCAATGCGTGAGGAAATCGGGTGCAGCGCCTGATCGTCCTCTTCCATGTTGACATGAATTGCGATGCTGCAAAGCCGGCTAAGAGGTGTTTGTTGCGGTGCCAGTCCGATTACCGTCGCGCCGGCTTCACGGGCAAGTCTTACGCTTTGCAGTAAGGCTTTGCTTTTGCCCGATTGAGAGATGGCTACAACGACGTCTTTTCGCCCCAGCGAGATCGCCGACATGTGCTGGATGTGGGGATCTGTGTAGGCGGCCGTCGACAGGCGCAGTCGGAAAAACTTGTGCTGCGCATCTGCAGCGACCGATCCGGAGGCGCCGAAGCCGTAAAATTCCACTCTCCTTGCCTCGGCAATAGCGCTGATAGCCTTTTCGAGTATCCGCGCATCCAGGTCGTCCCGCACAGTCAGCAATGAGCCGATGGTGGAATCGAAAACCTTGTCACTCAGGTCCGCTACAGTATCGGTTTCAGCAACAGCAAACTGGGCGAATGCGCTACCCGAACCCAGTGCTTTGGCGAGTTGCAGCTTGAAAGACTTGAACCCGTCAAATCCGACCGCGCGGCAAAATCGTATCACCGTCGGTTCACTTACCTCCGCAGCCGACGCCAGATCGGAAATTCGCATGCCGATGATTTCGCTGGTGTGCTGAAGGACGTAATCTGCAACCCGGTTTTCTGATTTGCTCAGGTTGGGCCTGTTGCTTGCGATTCTTCGAAGCAGGTTTTCCATCGGCTTTCAATATCCCTGAAGCATGGCAAGTGGTTCTTCCACAGTTATAATCTGTGCCTGCTCATGGTAGCAGAAGGGCACCAGGTATTCCCCAATCTGTCAGCAATCGCAGGGTCACAGGCACAAGTTTTGTCAAAGGTTAACAATAAACAGGAGTTGCGGATTCGGTTTCTTGACTCGATAGAAGAAATTGACCAACCAAGCTGGAATATATTGGCCGGGGATGCCAGTCCTTTCCTGCGACACGAGTTTTTACGCGCCCTCGAAAACACCGGCTGCACCAGCAGAGAAACGGGTTGGCAACCCTATCATGTTGCTGTTTGGGACTCCCGGGATTCCCTGCTTGCCGTCATGCCCCTGTACCAGAAATTCAACTCATACGGCGAGTACGTTTTTGACTGGTCCTGGGCAGATGCCTATCGCGCGAATGGGCTGAGTTATTACCCCAAGTTTCTGACCGCCATTCCGTTCACGCCAAGCGTTGGGCCACGAATCCTGGTAAGTGAGCAAACTGAGATAAATGACGTGACTGATGCGGTAGCCGAGGCAGTGCTTGGACGTGCTGAGGAGCTGGGTATTTCCTCCTGGCACGTGTTGTTTCCAACAGAAGCGGAAAGCGAACTGCTTGCTATAGCCGGCCTGAAAAGCAGGGAGGGATCCCAGTTTCACTGGTTCAACCGTGGTTACCGGAGTTTCGATGATTTTCTCGCCGCCCTGAATTCACGCAAGCGGAAAAATATTCGCAAGGAGAGACAGGCTGTCGCCCGGCAGGGGATTCAGTTTTCTATTGTGGAGGGCAGGGATATCGATGAGAGGTTGTGGAAACACTTTTACGCGTTTTACCAGAGCACCTATATGATGCGGGGTATGCAAGGTTATCTCAGCGAAGAATTCTTTTTTAGAATTGCACAGCTGATGCCCGACAACCTGTTTCTCGTGCTGGCCAAACTGGATCAGCAGATTATTGCCGGGGCCCTGTTTTTTCGCGACGAACGCAAGCTTTACGGGCGCTACTGGGGATCGCTTGAAGATTTCCAGTTTCTGCACTTCGAAACCTGCTTCTACCAGGGAATCGACTATTGCATCAGCCACGGCCTGCAGCAGTTTGATGCCGGCGCTCAAGGTGAGCACAAGATTCAGCGGGGCTTTGAGCCAATCCGGACGCTCTCCAGTCACTGGATTCGCCATCCGACTTTCTCGCGGGCGGTCGATGATTTTCTCGAGCGGGAGCGCTTGCACGTGTCCCGCTATCGAACGGAAGCGTCTAAACTGCTGCCGTTTAAAAAATCCGATCAATAGTGCAGGGCGTCCGGGAGCAGCGCCGCGCTTTGAATCAGGACGCCTTTTTGCGCAGGAAAACCGGCCGGGTGTCAGAAGAGTCCTGTTCGCTGTAGCGATAGCCTGCTGTGTCAAAGTCCTTGAGTTTTGCTGCCGAGCTGATGCGATTCTTAATGATATATGCCGCCATCATTCCCCTCGCTTGCTTGGCGTAGAAGCTTAAAAACCGGTACTTGCCGTTGGAAAAGTCTTTAAAAGCCGGTGTAATTACCTCGCCATCAAGTTTTTGATCCTGGATGGCATTGAAATATTCGTTAGATGCAAGGTTAACGATCATCTTGTTTCTGTTGTCGGCCAGATCCCGGTTCAGAGATTTGGTCAGCTTGTCGCTCCAGTACGCATAAAGGTCGTTGCCTCTGTCGGTGGCGATGCGCGTGCCCATCTCCAGACGGTAGGGTTGCATCAGATCGAGAGGCTTTAGCACCCCGTAAAGCCCCGAAAGAATTCGCAGGTGTTGCTGCGCGAAATTCAGATCCGCGGAACTGAAGGTATTCGCTTCAAGGCCCTGATAGACATCGCCCATGAACGTGAAGATCGCCGGTCGTGCGTTATCCCGGGTGAAAGGGGGGTGCCAGTTCGCATAGCGTTCATAGTTGAGCGCACCCAGTTTCGAGCTCATGTGCATCAGGTCCGATAGCTCTTCCGGATTGAGGTCCTTCAACGTCTTCACCAGCCGTTTGGCATCAGCAAGAAACTCCGGCTGGGAGAAATTGCGGGTTTTGACAGGCGTATCCAGGTCCAGAGACTTGGCCGGTGACAAGACGATTAGCATGGGTACAGGCTTCCTAAGTCAGGTATTTGAATAGCGAGCTGCGGTCTTCCGCGGCAGCCTGACAATCATAACAAACCTGTCCCGAGTTGGGTTGTTAATACGCAGAGAAGTGGCAGCCGGCTGCCTGGAAAGGTAAGCTGACGCAGCAGATCCGGAAAATTGAACAGAAGCTGGCGAGAGATAAGAGAAGGGACCGCACTCAATGCTGGAAAGACTTCATGCGCTTGCTGTCAGGCTGGTATGGGCCCGACCCCCTGCGGTTATCGGCGGAATACTTGCCCTGCTTTTTTCCACATATTTGGCCACTGGTCAGGATGCGCTCACTGACAAGTACCTGATACCGGCCATTCTGCTGTTCTGCTGGTGCCTGCTCGTTTATACGCTGGTTGGTGTGTTTATGATTCAGCCTCCGCACAGCGAGTCGGGTGCGGGATTTTTCAGGCGTCTGCGGGTTGGGTTCCACCGATTTCTGCGAATCCTGATGGCAATGGCGTTTCTTGCCTTGACAATGGCCCTCGCGCTCTTGAGCTACCGATTAATCAGTACCGGAATCGGTTAGGCGTAACTGCGTTTATCTACCGGGATTATTCGACCCCGTCTGCTATTACCAGGTTGGTGGTTGCGGCGGCATGCCGGATCGCCGCGACCGGCTGGTAGCCCGGATCGTTCAGAAACGCTATTGCGTGGTCCCGGGAGGGAAACTCTATCACCACCATCCTTGCAGGTTCCCAGCCGCCCTCCTGGCACAGGGGTTCGCCTCCTCTAACCCGATAGTGGCCGCCATGTTTTTCGACGAAGGCAGGGACCTGTGCAATGTAGTCCATGAATCTGTCCGGGTCATGAACGGCGATGTCGGCAATAAGAAAAGCAGTCACGTCGAGTTGCCTCCTGGTAGTTATTTCATGGCGTTGGGCAGAGAAATTTCCGCCAGTCTGGGAAGTCGGCATCGGTGAGCACTCAAATCGAAAATTGGATCGGCGCCACCATTGAGATTGACGAAACTTTCCTCGCCGTTATTTTCCAGACAGATCAGATCCCGGTTTTCGACACCCGGCTTTAGAATGCCACCCCAGGCGACGTCCGGAATCTGTTCGCCGGTAAGTTCATGTAATGCCACCAGGGCGGGGTGCCTCGGGCTGGTGCCGCCACCGGAAAAACGGTTGTCATGGATATAGATTTTTTCCGGGTAGGGGTCATAGTTGGGGTCATTAAAGGTACGGCCGCCCAACACGTAGCTGTAGATCATGATATTGACATTATTGTTGTCAGTGAACTCGTTCTCGAACACCTCGATGTTGTCGTTGGCGAGGATCAACAGTCCAGTGCCGGGAGGCACATTAGCGACAATATTGCCGGCTGGCGCGAAGTTCTCGGTATTGTTTTCGAAAATCCGGTTGTTGTGCACGCGAGTCGCCTGCCCGCCCTGAACTTCCAGCCCGGGCAGGTCAAACACCAGGATGCCACCGGTGTTGTTGGTTGCGATGTTGTCGTAAACATCGGCAAAGGTGGAGTTTTCAATTTCGATACCGGCGACATTGTATTCCGCACGCGAGTTACGCACGATTATCTGGCTCGACTGCCCCACATAAATGCCGGCATCCGAAGCTCCGATGGCAACCGAACCATCGATTAGCACATTGCTGGATTGCACGGGGTAGATGCCGTAGGCCCCGTTGCTTGTCTGGGGGCCGGAGGTCCACTCTGTGCGCACGCGCCGGATAGTGACGTTATTGCTGTCGTTGATTTTCAGCGCATCGCCGACAGTGTCTTCAATGGCGAGGTCCTCGATGACAAAATCATCAGCGCTGACCAACAGGCCCTCGGCCCCCTGTTGCTGATCCTTGAACGAAAGGATCGACCTGTCCATGCCTTCTCCGCGAATAGTCACGCCATCGACATTCAGGGAGAGGCTGCGGGTGAGCTGGTGAATTCCCGCCGGAATTTCGACCACATCTCCCGGTACCGCATTGATCAGGCGGGTCTGCAGATCCTCTTCAAAGGGAAGCGACGCAACTTCCGGTTGCGACTCGCCGCAAGCGGTGATCAGGATTGGTATCAGCAAGCTAGCTGATCGACGCAGCGGTAAATTACGTGTTGACATGGTTCTTCTCTCCTTATTCATCATTCCCGATTGGGACCGGTCTGCAATCCGTATCGCTCAGACCAGCGGCAAAAGTGCCTGTTAACCCAGTAGCTCCGGGTTCAGTTGCCAGCAGTTCCAGGCCAGGGCGGCGGCAAATGTGACCCAAAACAGGTAGGGGACCAGCAACAGAGCAGCGGTTTTGCTTATCCTCGAGAAAGTCATCAGGGTAGCCACTATCAGCAACCACAGGAAGATTATTTCAATGAATGCCAGCAGACCATTCTGCCAGGCGAAGAATAGCCAGGACCACAGGGTGTTCAGGGCCAGTTGCACCAGGTACAGCAGCAGAGCGAGCCGGGCCGCGTCGAAACCGGCCACCCGCCAAACCAGCCACGATGCCAGGCCCATCATCAGATAAAGAAGGGTCCATACCGGGCCAAAAAGCCATGCCGGAGGAGCCCATTCAGGCAACACCAGCTGGCTATAGAAATCAGGCGCATTGACAGACCCGAGACCACCGAGGGCTGCCGCGACAAAAGCGAGTGCAAGCCAGCCGATCAGGCCGCGAAGTCGGACACTGGAAGACATGATTGACATGCGATCAAAGATAGCACAACCGGCAATTGAACCCACGTGTGTAGTGCTAATCCACACCAATAGATTTTCTGTCAGCGGGGGCTGCCTGAGGTTGGACCGGCAAAGATCGCCACTCCTTCTTCAGCATGGACAATCGCTGGCGGTAATTTTATGCTCGAGTGCCATGATAACAACACAAACTTAATCAATAGACGGCAAGGCGGACTCCAATGAAGCACAGATTTCCTGCGATCAGGGTTTATTCGATACTGTTACTTTCTCTTTTGAGCACACCGGCTTTTCCCCAGGGCAGTCAAATACTGCAGGTGGAAGGTCTGGATCAACCGGTAGAGATTCTGAAAGACAAATGGGGTATATCGCATATCTACGCTGAAACGGAGCACGATCTCTTTTTTGCTCAGGGATACAGTGCCGCGCGGGACCGGCTGTTCCAGTTCGAAATCTGGCGCGCTCAGGCAACTGGCACAACCGCTGAAATACTTGGCGCTCGGGCTGTAGATCGTGACCATGGAACCCGGCTATTCAAGTTCCGGGGCAACATGGGTCAAGAACTGAGCCACTACCACCCCCGCGGCGTCGATATTGTGGGTGCATTCGTGCACGGAGTGAATGCGTATATCGATGAAATCATGCAGCATCCCGAGGATCTGCCGCTGCCTTTCAGGATTCTCGATATTGAACCGAAGCACTGGAGCGAAGAAGTTGTTATCTCAAGGCATCAGGGGTTGCTGGGTAATATTGGGCTTGAACTGAATACCGCTCGTGCCGTCTGTCTGCTCGGAGTCGATGAGGTCAAGGAACTGTCGTATTTTCATCCCCATGATCCGGAACTGGATCTGGACCCCGAGGTCGATTGTGCTTCGCTGCTTGAGAATGACATCCTCTATCTCTACAACGCCTATCGCGGTTCACTCCGATTCGAGCCGCAGGATGTCGTGGCGGCCTATCGAGGCGATCAATCCAGCTTCGAGCAGCTGGCAGCAGTGCTGGATCAGGAGCAGCGCGACCTGAACAAGCGCTCCATCGATGATATAGGCAGCAATAACTGGGTGGTCAGCGGCGACCTGACCCAGGATGGCTGGCCCATGATGATCAACGATCCCCATCGCGCCCAGGCAGTGCCTTCGCTGAGGTATTGGGCCCACCTGGTAGGTCCAGGGTGGAATGTCATTGGCGGCGGTGAGCCGGAAATACCCGGGATTTCCATCGGCCACAATGAACACGGCGCATGGGGCCTTACCATTTTCAATACCGATGGCGAGGACCTTTACGTCTACGAGACCAACCCGGACGACCCGGATCAGTACCGATACATGGGGCGTTGGGAAGACATGCAGATCATTGAGGAGACGATCAATGTCAAGGACAGCTCTCCCGTTACGGTGACATTGCGCTATACACGGCATGGCCCGGTTACTTTTCACGATGCGGAGAAAAACCTTGCTTACGCAGTCAGGCCGGCCTGGATGGAGCCTGGCGGGGCACCTTACCTTGCGTCCTTGCGTATGAATCAGGCGACCAACTGGGAGGAGTTTCGTGAGGCTTCGAATTACAGCAACATTCCCGGGGAAAACATGATCTGGGCGGATAGAGACGGCAACATCGGCTGGCAGGCGGTCGGCATCGCGCCGATTCGGCGCAACTTTTCCGGCATGGTGCCTGTGCCAGGGGATGGTCGCTATGAGTGGGACGGATACCTGCCGATTAAAGCCAAGCCCAATGAATATAATCCGGAGCGCGGTTTCATTGAAACATCCAACAGCAATTACACGCCGCCCGACTACCCTTACCTCGACGCCATTGGTTTTACCTGGACTGACCCGTATCGATGGGCGAGGGGTAGCGAGGTACTGGGATCAGGCCGCAAATTCAACATGATGGACATGATTCAGTTGCAACATGATTACCTGTCGATCCCGGCAAGAACCCTGGTGCCCATGCTGAAGGATCTGGAAGCTCAAGACTCCAGGGTAGAGCAGGCTCGCCAGCGCTTGCTGAGCTGGGACTTCGTGCTAGACAAAAATTCCGTGGAAGCTGGCATTTATGTGGCGTTCGAGCGTCGGTTGCTGGACAACATCGAGTTGCTCAAAATTCCCGAGCGGGCCCAAGACCACCTTACTATTGGCATGAAACGCATGATCGATCTGCTGCTCGCTCCAGATGGCGATTTTGGCGATGACCCCATCGCCGGCCGCGACGGGTTTCTGCTGCAGGCGCTGGCGGAGGGCATCGGCGACCTGCGGGAAAAACTGGGTAGCAACGAAGACAACTGGGTGTACGGACAGGCCGACTACAAGCATGTCCTGATCAGGCATCCACTGGCTACGGCGGTGGATGCCGAGACCCGCGATCGGCTCAATGTCGGTCCGTTGCCCCGCGGTGGAAATGGCTTCACCCTTGGCAATACCGGCGGTGGTGATAATCAGACGTCCGGAGCATCGTTCCGAATCTTTGTAGACACCAGAGACTGGGATAATACCCTGGGCATGAATACGCCGGGGCAGGTGGGTGACCCGGATCATCCGCTGTATGACAACTTGTTTGAGCTGTGGGCAAACGACAAGGTGTTTCCGGCATTTTACAGTCGGGATAAGATCGAAACCGTGTTATTTGAAACCCTTGAACTGCGGCCCTAGACAGATGCTGAATTTGCTGACGACCTCAGTTACCTGATCTGTTGTGGCGGTTTGCGTTAGGGCTACGAAGTGTTCAGTCTGAAGCGGCGGCTGTCGGAGAGATAAGCAAAATTACCTTGCGATCTCAGCCAGAGCGTCGAGCGCGTCCAGCGCTCGTTCTGCAGGCACCAGAATGTGGTCGTGATGATAGGCGGCAATTACATTGGCGCTGATGCCTCTCTTGGCCAGCGCAGCGGCGACCGTGGCGGTGAGTCCGACGGCTTCCAGGCTTGAATGCACCCTCAGGCTTATAAGCCTGAAAGTACCATCGAATGCTATGGCGGCTCGTTCGGCAGTCTCTCGGGAAATTACCAGTGAAACCCCTTCTTTTTCACAAAACGTAGCCAGTGGCTGTAGCTGTTCCAAGTTTGGGTGCGGTGGCACGCTGCAGAAAACATATTCAGTGCCTGAGAGATCCGGTGAGAGAGATTTGAGCAGGGTATCCAGTTCCACAATGCCGCTCATAGAATGCTCCCATGCCGACTCAGTCTGAAAACGGAATAATTGCAGTGATGATCATCAGCGCCTTTGCTTCAGGCGGTTGCCGGGCTGGATTTTTTTGCGCCGCCTCCGGTCGGAAATTTCGGACATGACCAGGGCGACGACAACCACAGCAATGACCAGAAATGCTACCGTTCCAATATTGGTATCGCCAAAACTCTGAAATAACGCGACTATGCTTTGCCAGAGAGTGCCGAAAAGCGAGGTTTGATCTTCGATATCAAGCTCCTTGACCGGATTGATAAGATTCCAGGCGCGTTCATCAAACGCTGGTACCTAACTATAGCATTACCTGGTGGCGTATCTCTAACCCACCCTGAAGGAAGGCCGCTCTGGTTCGGCTTTCAGGCCGTTACCGGTCATGAATTGGCTCATGCTCTATCGGAATTTATCGGCCTATTGGTGTTGTGGTAATGTGTGTCTCCACCTTGAACAGGATCCCGGGTGCAATGTTCGCAAGCATAATTGAAAGGGTAACCAGGCAGCTGGACAGTGCCACCGAGCGAGTCGGAAGAGGCATTGCCTGGTTGGCAGCAGCGCTGGTGATGGTAACTGGAGTGATCGTGCTGCTGCGTTATGCTTTTAATACCGGATCCATCGCATTGCAGGAATCTCTCATCTACATAAACGCACTTCTCTTTACTCTGGGGTCAGCCTATACACTCAGGCGGGACGGGCATGTGCGTGTAGATATCTTTTATAACCGCATGAAAAAGCGCAATCGCGCCCTCGTTGATCTTGGCGGTACCCTGTTTCTTTTGTTGCCGCTTTGCGGGTTCATCCTGTGGACTAGTTGGGACTATGTCGCCCTGTCCTGGCAGATACGCGAGCGGTCAGCGGAAACCAGCGGGCTGCCCTTTGTATATCTGTTGAAGACCACGATTTTGCTCCTGGCCGCTGCTTTACTGGTGCAGGGAGTGGCAGAAATCGGTCGGGCATTGGTTAATTTCACTGGCGCCAGACGGCCGTGAACGAAGTCCTCTCCCTGCTGTTCTTTGTGGTTATCTGTCTGGCGCTGATGTTGGGCTATCCGGTTGCCTTCACCCTTGGCGGAGTTTCACTGCTGTTTGCTGCGCTTGGGAGCTTGGCTGGCGTTTTTGATACCGCCTTCATAGAGATCATCCCCAACCGGATTTACGGCATCATTATTAACCAGAACCTGCTGGCGGTGCCCTTGTTCGTGTTCATGGGGGTGATGCTGGAGAAATCTCGACTGGCCGAAGAGTTGCTGAGCAACATGGCCCGGGTGTTCGGACGATTACCCGGGGGCCTCGGGGTTTCGGTGGTAATTGTCGGAATGCTGCTGGCTGCCAGCACCGGCATAGTTGGTGCAACCGTAGTCACCATGGGGATACTTTCCCTGCCGACCATGCTAAAAAGCGGCTACAAGCCTTCGTATGCCTGTGGAACTTTGTGCGCTACCGGAACCCTTGGGCAAATAATTCCGCCGTCAATCTGCCTGGTATTGCTCGGCGAGGTGCTCTCAAGTGCCTATCAACAATCACAATTGAGCAGCGGGATCTTTGCACCAGATGTGGTAACCATAGGCGATCTCTTCGCCGGCGCGATTTTTCCCGGTCTACTATTGGTTTTTCTTTATGGTATTTACGTCGTAGCCGCCGCTGTACTCAGGCCGGAAATTGCGCCAGTCCCGCGTCCAGCGGACGATCTCGGGCCGGCAAACACATCAGAGCTCCTGGTTCCTTTACTAAAAGGCATGCTACCTCCGGTATTGCTTATCGTGGCCGTTCTCGGCTCAATTCTTGGCGGTATTGCCACGCCAACAGAAGCGGCCAGTGTCGGCGCCATCGGTGCCACGCTGCTGGCCTCGATCAAGAGACAGTTAGGGGTCGAGGTGGTGCATGACGTCTCAGTGGAAACCATGCGCATAACGTCGATGGTCTATCTGATCCTCATAGGCGCAACGATTTTTTCCTCGGTGTTTCGGGGATTTGGGGGCGACATCCTGATAGAGGACTTTCTCGGCAATTTGCCTGGGGGTGTCGTGGCTGCCATGCTGCTGGTTATGGGTGTGGTTTTTCTACTGGGGTTTATTCTGGATTTTATCGAAATCACATTCATGGTCGTGCCGCTGGTCGCGCCGGTGCTACTGTCCTTGGGGCTGGATCCGGTGTGGCTCGGGATTATGCTGGCGATCAATTTGCAGACATCATTTCTGACGCCGCCTTTTGGATTTTCTCTATTTTATCTGCGCAGCGTTGCGCCTCCGGAAGTCGAGACCGCTGATATTTATCGAGGAGTAATCCCGTTCATAGTTATCCAGCTTGTTGCCTTGTTGCTATTAGCCATCTGGCCCGGACTGGCAACCTGGCTACCTGAAATGCTCGGCTAGTTGCTACACAACAACAGTCAAGTCGCAATCGACTTGGTTGCGCATAAGCAAAATCATTGAGGTAAACGACATGGCATATATCGACGGATTTCTTACCCCCGTGCCGACAGCTAACAAAGAGCGGTACATAGAGCTTGCAACGGTGAGTGCAGACGTATTCAAAGAGCATGGTGCTTTACAGCTGGTCGAATGTTGGGGAGACGAGGTAAGTGAGGGAAAACTCACGTCAATGCCACAGGCAGTAAATCTTGAGGATACGGAGACCGTCGTTTTTTCGTGGATCGTGTGGCCTTCGCGTGAAACTCGTGATGCGGCGATGCCCAGGATAATGGCAGACCCCAGGCTACAGGCTTTCGAATCAGCTATTCCCTTCGATGGCAAGCGAATGATTTTTGGCAGCTTCATACCTGTGGTAGGTGACGCCTGGTCGGAGCATCCTGAGGCGTTGAAGCCAGCAGATCTCGCCAATTAGAAAAGTTATATGTTTACATATAGGGCCTTAAAGCTATTCAATCGATGGGCAGGTTGCGCGCTTCGATAAAAGCGTCCTCGGCTATTCGATGGTAGGCGGAAACGCCGTCCAGGAAAGACTTCCACGACGCATAGACCCTTTGGCTGGTTGCATCTACATTGGCCATTTCCTCGATTACCTGCTCTGAAATCCGGCGGAATTCCTGGAGTACGTCGTCCGGCAATCGTCGAATCTCCACGTCATGTTCGTTGATCAGGGTTTGCAAGGCTTCGTTGTTGCGCGCCGTCAGCTCGTCATGAATACGCTGGTTCATAACCTCCGAGGCTGTCATCAGGATCTCCTGCAGGTCTTCAGGCAAGGCCTCAAAGGCCTGTTTGTTGAATATTGTTTCCAGCGTGGAACCGGGCTCGTGCCAGCCAGGGTAGTAGTAGTAGCGCGCTACAGTGTGATACCCCGCGGCAAGATCGTTGTAAGGACTTACCCACTCGGTAGCGTCCAACGCGCCTGTCTCCAGTGCGGTAAATACCTCGCTGACCTGCATGGTGACTGGAACGCCGCCAGCTCTGGCGAACACTTCGCCCCCAAGGCCGGGAATTCTCATTTTCAGTCCCTGCAAATCCGCCAGGGAATTAATTTCCCGGTTGAACCAGCCAAACATCTGGGTGCCCGAGTTGCCGCCGCGAACAGGAATCAAGTTGAACGGTGCGTAAACCTCGCGCCACAACTCGTTTCCCCCGCCAAACTCCAGCCAGGCATCCATTTCTGTCCCGGTCAATCCAAAGGGGATCGTGGAAAAAAATGGCGTGGCGTTGATCTTGCCCTGCCAGTAATACGGTCCGCTATGGCCAATTTCTGCGGTGCCGGCAGAGACCGCGTCGAAAACTTCAAGGCCGCCCACCAGTTCATTAGCCCCGTAAACCCTGATTTGCATCCGGCCGTTGCTCATTTTCTCCACGCGCTCCGCGAACTGCTCGGGCGCCGTGCCGAGAGCCGGCAGATTCTTGGGCCAGGAAGTGATCATTTTCCATTGATAGCGCTGCTGCACAGCAGCGTCGCCCGCCGCAGCACTGCCGGCGGGGCTATCCTGGTCGCCACAGGCGGCGATACTCAATGCCAACAACGAAACACAAATCGATTTAAGTCGCATAGGTAGCTCTAATCCCAATATAGTAAAGTAAATAATTTACTATCCTTTGTATTTTTTAGACGACTTCCAGCTTGGCATAGGAGAGTACCAGCCATTTGCTACCAAAGCCGTCGAAATTTACCTGTACCCTGGCGTTAGTGCCCTGGCCCTCGTAGTTCAATATGATCCCTTCGCCGAATTTACCGTGAACCACCCGCTGTCCCAAGGATAGCTCAGTTTCTGGTACTTCCGCGGCACTATCGGCAAAAGATTTGGCGCTACCAAACATAGGCTTGGTTATGGCCGATTTCAGCCGGACTTCCTCGACAAGGTCCCGGGGGATTTCACGGATAAAACGAGACGGCCTGGTCAGAGATACGTCGCCGTGCAGCCTTCTTGACTCCGCATAGCAGAGGAAAAGCTTGGTCATTGCTCGCGTGATCCCGACGTAGCACAGCCGCCGCTCTTCCTCCAGTCCGGAAATGTTCTCCATGGTCATGCGGTGCGGGAACAGCCCTTCCTCCATGCCTGCCATGAAAACCAGAGGAAACTCCAGACCCTTCGCAGAGTGCAAGGTCATCAATTGTACGGCATCTTCATTCTCTGCGGCTTGAGCATCTCCGGCATCGAGAGCCGCCTGATCCAGAAACGCCGCCAATATGGCATAGGAGCTCAGGTCATCGTTTACTCCCAGCTCCGATTCATCAAAGCTGTTGGCCGCGGAGATCAGTTCGTCCAGGTTTTCGAGTCTGGCGCGCGCTTTTTCCCCTCCTTCCTTCTCATGATGCTGAATAAGTCCGCTGTTCCGGATGACATATTCAACCTTGCGATGAAGTTCGAGCTCCGCGCAGGCTTCCTGCAGATTGTCAATCAACTCGAGAAACCCAAGCACCGCACTGGCAGACCTGGCACTCAATAGTTTTTCGTTGACGCATTTAACACAAGCCAGCCACAGTGAAGTATTCTCTGATCTGGCCAGCGCGCGCACCTGTTCAATCGTGCGACCTCCTATGCCGCGGGTTGGAACGTTTATCACCCGCTCCATGGCAGTATCGTCCTGCCGATTTACCAGCAACCTCAAATATGCAAGCGCGTTCTTAATTTCCAGTCGCTCGTAAAATCTATGACCACCGTAAATTCGGTAGGGCATTCCAACCCGCAATAACGCGTCTTCGAGCTCCCGCGACTGGGCATTTGATCGATACAATACCGCCGCGTCCTGTCGTCGGTTTCCCTTATTCACCCAGTCCTGCACTCGATCCACTATAAACCTAGCTTCATCCTGTTCGTTGAACGCCTCATACAGGGAAATCTGCTCTCCATCGGAACCCTCCGTCCACAATTCCTTTCCCAGACGGCCCTGATTATTACCAATCAATTGATTAGCAGCTTTCAAGATGGTTGAAGTCGAGCGATAGTTTTGTTCAAGCCGAATGGTTTCAGTGCCTGGAAAGTCAGAACTGAATTTCTGTATATTTTCTATTCTCGCACCGCGCCACCCGTATATGGACTGATCATCGTCACCTACCACCATCAAACCGCCGGATTTACCAGCCAGAACTCGCAACCACGCATACTGAATCGTATTGGTATCCTGGAATTCGTCTACGAGAACGTGTTGAAAGCGTCGCTGGTAGTGATCCAGTATCTGCGGGTTTTTCAACCACAACTCGTGGGCCCGCAGTAGTATTTCCGCAAAATCGACCATGCCCCCGCGTTCGCAAGCTTCCTCATAGGCACCGTAAATCGCAACCATATTTCGCCCATAATCATCACCAAAGGTTTCCACACTCGCGGCTCGCATGCCCTCGTCTTTTTGCGAGTTGATATACCACTGAATTTGTCGGGCGGGATACTTGTCTTCATCCACTCCGAGACTGCGGCAAAGGCGTTTGATCAGCCTCAGTTGATCATCAGAATCCAGGATGTGGAAATCTTCAGTGAGACCAGCTTCCTGCCAGTGAGCTCGCAACAATCTGTGCGCCAGACCATGGAATGTCCCGACCCACATGCCACCCATGGGCTGTCCCAGCAGCCCTTCTATACGAGCGCGCATTTCCCGCGCCGCTTTGTTGGTGAAAGTTACTGCGAGAATACTGTAAGGCGAGGCGCCATGCGCGTGCATTAGCCATGCAATGCGATGCACCAGTACGCGCGTCTTCCCGCTGCCAGCGCCAGCCAACACCAGGAGGTTTCGCGCGTCCGTTGTCACCGCAGCTCGTTGCGGAGCGTTAAGTGCATCGAGGATATGAGAAACGTCGTCCATCATGATACCGGGTATTCTACCAACCCCGGCCAATCTGCGCGAAAAATACAGTGCGACTCAATCAAGAGCCTCCTGACCCTGGCAGAACCGAAAAATAACAAGCAACGTACTTGTGCTGTCAGGTCGAAAATGTAGAAAAAATCGCGTGCTTAGCGTGCGGCAGCAATTTTGCTAGAATCTGCGCCCTGACACGAACAGGGTGGAAAACCGACCCCTTGTATCACGCTTCCCGCAACCCTTTAAGAGATGGGAGCGCCCGCTTGAAACAAACTGCAGGAGACTAACATGTCTGCATCTTCAGACAACGCCCAGTTCAACTGGGAAGATCCCTTACTTCTCGACGACCAGCTCAGCGAGGAAGAATCCATGGTGCGAGATACTGCCCGGCAGTATGCGCAGGGAAAACTCTTGCCCAGAGTCACCAAAGCTTATCGCAATGAGGAAACAGATCCGGACATTTTCCGTGAAATGGGAGAACTGGGACTGCTTGGACCCTTCATCGAGGGCTACGGCTGTGCCGGGATGAGCTACGTGTGCTATGGCTTGGCTGCCCGAGAGATTGAAGCCGTTGATTCGGGATACCGTTCAATGTTCAGCGTGCAATCTAGCCTGGTAATGCTGCCGATCAACGAATTCGGAACTGAAGAACAGAAGCAAAAATATCTGCCCAAGTTGGCAACTGGTGAGTTCATCGGCTGTTTCGGCTTGACAGAACCGGACCATGGTTCGGACCCGGGCGGAATGATTACACGAGCTCGGACCGTGGAGGGCGGTTACCTGCTGAGCGGGGCCAAGAACTGGATCAGCAATTCGCCGATTGCAGACGTGTTCGTAGTCTGGGCCAAGGACGATGACGGAGTGATTCGCGGGTTCGTGCTGGAAAAAGGTATGAAGGGTTTGAGCGCGCCAAAGATCGAAGGCAAGCTGGCACTGCGCGCTTCCGTCACCGGTGAGATTGTCATGGACGAAGTCTTTGTTCCGGAGGAGAACAAGTTTCCGGAAGTTGGTGGCCTCAAAGGTCCATTCACCTGTCTGAATTCGGCCCGCCTGGGAATTGCCTGGGGAGCGATTGGTGCCGGTGAAACCTGCTGGAAAGCTGCATTGCAATACACGATGGATCGCAAACAGTTTGGAAGACCACTCGCAGCCAACCAACTGATACAGAAAAAACTGGCGATCATGCAGACAGATCTGTCTCTGGCGCTACAGGGTTGTTTACGTGCCACCCGCATGAAAGATGAAGGCAAGCTGACGCCGCCGGTGATATCGATGCTCAAACGAAATTCCTGTCTCAAGGCTCTGGACGCAGCTCGGGAGGCTAGAGACATGCTCGGAGGCAATGGTATTTCCGACGAATATCCGGTGATGCGCCATGCCCAGAACCTGGAAGTGGTAAACACCTACGAGGGCACCCAGGACATTCACGCCTTGATATTGGGCCGTGAACAGACCGGTATTCAGGCCTTTACTCGATAGGAAGCCTTTCGCTGAGTGATTCAGGATTACAGGTAGTGGAGCACCACCCCAGAGAAAATAGCGATTCCGACCCAGTTATTATTCAGGAATGCCTTGAAACATTCTGCTGGTACTCGGTCACGAATCAACCAGTGCTGATAAAGCATCAAGAAAACCGCCACTACAAGTCCCAGATAAAACAAGCCGCCAAGCTGTAACCGACCTGCGGCGAGGACCAGTGAGACGACGAACAGCGCTTGCAAGATGAAAATCATCATTCGGTCAGCATCGCCGAACAGGATCGCGGTGGACTTGATGCCCAGCTTAATATCATCTTCCCTATCGACCATTGCGTATTCGGTATCGTAAGCAACGGTCCACAACACATTGGCAATAAAAATGAGAAAGGCAACGGGAGGTATCGATTCTGTCTGAGCTGTGAACGCCATCAGAATCCCCCAGGAAAAAGCAATTCCCAACACCACCTGAGGCAGATTGGTGTAGCGCTTCATGAAGGGGTAGACAGCGACGACAGCAATAGCACCAAAAGAGAGCAAGATAGTTCTCAGGTTCGTCAGCAGGACAAGGCCGAAGCCGCAAGCCGACAATGAAAGAAACGCATAAAGTGCGTCCTGGCGCTTAAGGATTCCTGTTGCTAGAGGGCGCTGCCTTGTACGATCGACTTCGCCATCGAAATTGAAATCCGCGTAATCGTTGATGGCGCATCCCGCCGAGCGCATCAGAAACGTGCCTACGGTAAAGATAACTAGCAGGCTGAAATCCGGCAGACCTTCGGATGCAATCCACAACGCGATGATGGTGGGCCAGAGCAACAACAAGACCCCTATTGGTTTGTCGAAACGAATTAGCTGCAAATAGCCTGGGATTTTCTCCGCAAATTCTGGGAATCTGCTTCGGAGTTTTTCCTGCAGACTGAGAACGATTTTGCTGTCTGAGATCATCTAGATGAGCGAATATATTGGCTAATGTGCTCATTAGTGATGAGCGAATTTTTCAGAGGCCGCAAGTATAGCGCACCGCGTAGGCCCATTTCAGGAATTTAGCTTGCACTCGTTCCGAGTCTACTAACATAGCTCAGCATAATGCGCTGGTCGGACAGTATCAGCACCAATTGCTAGACCTTGCCGTAGTCTTCCCTTTTTCCCAGCCATCGCTCTACCAGCGGATCCACCAAGTGCGGATAGCCGGCAAGTATGACTTCCGAATGCTTGCGCACGGCATCTAGCAGATGAGCGTCGCGGGAAATATCCGCTACCCGGAAGCTCATCAAACCGGTCTGCTGCGTCCCGAGTACCTGACCCGGACCCCGAATTTCGAGGTCTTTCTCGGCGATATAAAATCCGTCGTTACTTTCTCGCATCACAGCGAGTCGATGCTTGCTGGTTTCTGAGAGGGGGCTTTGATACATCAATATGCAGTAACTGTGCTTGCTACCGCGGCCAACCCGACCCCGGAGTTGGTGCAGCTGAGCAAGGCCAAGCCGCTCAGAGTTTTCAATTACCATCAAAGTGGCATTCGGTACATCTACACCGACCTCGATTACGGTAGTGGCAACCAGCAGCTGCAGCTCTCCACTCTTGAATCGATCCATGATGGCCGTCTTTTCCTTTGCCTTCATACGGCCATGAACCAGCCCAATCGACAGGTCGGCGAGCTGTTCGCGCATGGCCTCGGCGGTTGCCTCTGCGGCCTGACATTGCAACGACTCGGATTCTTCAATTAAGGTACACACCCAGTAAACCTGATTGCCCCGATCGCAGGCGCTGCGAATTTTCCGGATCACCTCCTGCCTTCTTTCATCGCCGATTACCAGCGTCTGTACCGGTGTTCTTCCTGGTGGCAATTCGTCGATCACTGAACAGTCCAGGTCGGCGTAAGCGCTCATTGCCAGAGTACGAGGAATGGGTGTGGCTGTCATGACCAATTGATGTGGTTCCCGGGAATCGCTGGCGGATTTTTCTTTCAGTGCCATGCGCTGATGCACGCCGAAGCGGTGCTGTTCGTCGATGACAATCAGGCCAAGGTTGGCGTAGCTGACAGAATCCTGAAAAAGCGCGTGCGTTCCCACAATAACCCGGGCGGCTCCCGATGCAATTTCCTGCTGGTGTTTCTTGCGCTGACCAACTGTCAGCTTACCACTCAACCAGCCAACCTTGATTCCCAGAGGTTCAAGCCATTGGGTGAAATTGACAAAGTGTTGTTCCGCCAGAATTTCGGTTGGCGCCATGATCGCGACCTGGAAGTTATGCTCTACGGCACGCAGCGTGGCCAGTGCCGCTACGACTGTTTTACCGGAGCCGACGTCACCCTGAACAAGGCGTAGCATAGGCTGGGAACGGGCCATGTCATCGGCAACTTCATTAAAAGCCCGCTGCTGAGCATCGGTCAGGCTAAAGGGTAGGTTGGCAATAAACTGGTTAACCAGGTTCTGCCCGGCCAGCATCGCCGGCGCGGCGCGCTTATTGGCTGCCAGTCTGAGTCTGCGCATGCAAAGCCGATGGCTCAAAAGCTCCTCGAAAGCCAGCCGTTGTTGGGCCGGGTGCTGTCCGCTTTCCAGCAGCTGCAGAGTCACATTTTGCGGCGGGTGGTGGAGAAATGCGATGGCTTCGGAAAGCCGCATGCTGCCGAGTTCTTCGCGAATTTCAGGAGGCAGGTATTCGGTCACCTCGGCAGACCTTCCCAGTCGAGCCAGCGCCTGATCTATGATATTGCGCAGCCGATTCTGCTGTAGTCCCTCGGTTGCAGGGTAAATAGGCGTTAGGGTCTGATCCAGAGAGAGGTCGGAGAGCTTGTCCAGCAAGCTATACTCCGGGTGATAGATTTCGTATCCCGCGCTGCCTCTGCGCACTTCTCCATAACAGCGCAATTTTACCCCTGGCTTCAGGGCACTTTGCTGGGAGTTGGAGAAGTAGAAGAAGCGCAGATTGATGAAACCGGTCGCGTCTTTCAAAGTGCATTGCAGGCTGCGGCGCTTTCCGAATACTACCCGACTGGCCACCAGTTCCCCCTCCAGCTGCACCTGGTCGCCGAATTTGACCTTATTAATGTCGTTAAGATGAGTGCGGTCCTGGTAGCGGAATGGCAGGTGAAACAATAAATCCTGTACGCTATGAATTCCCAGGTTCTTTAGTTTGCTCTCGATACCAGGCCCGACACCACGCAGCGAAGTAAGCGGTAACTTTTCCAAAGCTCCGCGGGGCGCTGTATTTTTTTGCCTGTTGGTTTCGGCAGTTATGGCAGGCATTGGATGCTGGTTGAGGTTTGATCCAGATTGGCGACGGGTTCAGTATAGGGATTTTTTAACGGCGCCACTATCCATGGCAGGACTGGCGAGCGGTAAATACGGTCTAGCAGAGACGTCTAAATCGAGCCTGAAATCGGCTCTGGATTTCAATCCGCCTGTCTATAGAGCCACTACGGCGTCGATTTCTACCAGCGCGCCCTTGGGCAGTCCACTGACCTCGATAGTGGCACGGGCCGGGTAAGGTTCGCTGAAATATCCGGCCATGATCTCGTTAACCGTCGGGAATTTAGCAAGATCAGTCAGGTAAATAGTGAGCTTTATCACGTCTGTCGTGCTCGCACCGCAGGCATTGATGACGGCAATGAGGTTCTTGAACACCCGGTGTGTTTGTGACTCTATTCCCCCCGGAACTATCTCCATAGTCTCTGGATCCAGTGGAATCTGACCGGAAAGGAAGGCAAGGTTCCCGGCTATTACCGCCTGGGAGTATGGCCCAATAGCCTGCGGCGCCTGATCAGTATTAACTGGCCTTATTTTTCCCATGTTCGCTCTCGAACTGATGACTGCCCAGGGGCTTCTTGATTACCTTGCGCGTAGCGCGGCTCTTTACCCGACTCACGGAGGCGACAGCGTTGATAAGACGAATTCGGCGCATTACCTGAGCGAGGTGCCTTCGGTTTCGAACACCGATCAGCAGGTTAACTATGCTCAGCCTGGCGTCCCGCTCCAGAGTACTGATTTTTTCGATATTTGCCTCGGCGCCGGTAATAGCGGTGGCCAGTGTGGCGATAATGCCACGCTGGTTCTCCAGCTCGACCCGCAATTCCACAGAGAATTCTCCCTCCACATTGGGATCCCAGCTGACAGTTACGCATTTTTCCGGATTGTCACGAATATCGGTGATGTTGTTGCAATCGTCAGTATGAATAACCATGCCACGACCTGAACTGACGTGGCCGATGATAGGGTCGCCGGGGATGGGATGACAGCATCTCGCGTAATTCATGACCAGACCTTCGGAGCCGCGGATCGCCAGAGAATGCTGGGACTCAGATTTTTCTACTTCTTCCTGGGTTTTGTTATGCGGCACCAGGCGCTGGGCCACCATATAAGCCATACGATTGCCGAGCCCAATTTCGGCCAGCAGGTTTTCCAGGCTGGCCTGGCCCGTCTGTTTGAGCGCCAGCTCGATGTCCGTGTGAGACACTTTGTCGAGCTGGGTGTTGAACGAAGCTAGTGCCTTGTTCAACAGGCGTCGGCCCAGGGACACCGATTCCGAATGCCGCTGGTTCTTGAGGTAGTGGCGAATGTTACTGCGGGCTTTGCCAGTGATGACGAAACTCAGCCACGCCGGGTTTGGCTGCCCACCAGGCGCGGTAATTATTTCTACGGTTTGTCCGCTCTGTAAAGGTTCGCTTAAAGGTGCAAGGCGGCGATTTATGCGACAGGCAACGCAGGAGTTTCCGACATCCGTGTGAATTGCGTAGGCAAAATCCACCGCTGTCGAGCCGGTCGGCAATTCGAATATCGAGCCTTTCGGGGTGAACAGATAGATCTCGTCCGGGAATAGATCTATCTTCACATTTTCGATGAATTCCAGCGAGTTGCCGGCACTCTTCTGCAGCTCCAGTAGCCCGTTCACCCACTCCCTGGCCCGAATATGAGCATTGCTCGGCGTTTCATCACCGGACTTGTATAGCCAGTGTGCAGCGATGCCATTGTTAGCCATGGCTTCCATTTCCTCGGTGCGAATCTGGATCTCTATAGGCACGCCATGCATCCCAAATAGTGTGGTGTGCAGAGATTGGTAGCCATTGGTCTTCGGAATAGCGATGTAATCCTTGAAGCGACCCGGCACCGGCTTGTACAGGTTATGCACCGCGCCGAGGACTCGATAACAGGTGTCGACTCGATCGACGATGATGCGAAAAGCATACACGTCCATGATTTCCGAAAAAGATTTTCTCTGGGTGAGCATCTTCTGGTAGATGCTGTAGAGGTGTTTCTCCCTGCCGATGGTGCGGCCGGGCAGCCCCTCTCTTTCGAGGCAGGCTTCCAGCGAGGTCTGGATCTGGGAGACGATTTCCTTGCGATTGCCACGGATACTCCGCACCGCCGCATCGATGCGGTCTGCCCGCATCGGATAGAGCGCATGGAAGCCCAGCTCCTCAAACTCTATCCGGACATTGTTCATGCCTAGCCGGTTAGCGATAGGGGCGTAAATATCGAGGGTTTCGCGGGCGATTCGACGGCGCTTTTCCGGTGTCAATACGCCCAGAGTCCGCATGTTGTGCAGGCGGTCGGCGATTTTCACAAGAATTACCCGCAGGTCCTTGGCCATTGCCATGGCCATCTTCTGGAAGTTTTCTGCCTGGGCTTCGGCGCGGGAACTGAAGTTAATTTTGTTTAGTTTGCTTACGCCGTCCACCAGATCAGCAACAGTAGTGCCGAACTGATTCTTTATAGCGGTCTTGGTGAGGCCGGTATCCTCGATTACATCGTGGAGCAGAGCGGCCATCAGGCTCTGATGGTCCATGTGCATATCGCACAGGATGTTGGCTACAGCCAGAGGATGGGTGACGTAAGGGTCGCCGGTGCGGCGAAACTGCCCATCGTGTGCTTGTTCAGCGAAGTAGTAGGCGCGACGTACCGAATTAACCTGATTGGGCGCCAGATAATCGGCCAGATTGCCGGCCAGTGAGTCGATAGTGTCTGTAGCACGGACGTCCACCGCTCGACTCCCGGCAATTACTGCTCTTCGCCTTCGTCGCCAGAGACGCCCTGGCTATCCGGGTTATCTGTAATCTCGATACCTTCATCCAGTATTGACGGCATCTCCGCGGCTACCTCAATTTCCGCGGCATGCTGCGCTTCGAGACTTGCTCCCTCCAATTCGAGGGAAGGCTTTTCTTTCAGAATTGCTTTATCCACCAGGCCATCGGCAACCTCACGCAGAGCGACGACGGTGGGTTTGTCCTTATCCACCGACACCAGCGGTTCCTTGCCTTCTATTTGCAGCTGGCGTGCTCGCTTGCTGGCGATCATAACCAGCTGAAAGCGGTTATCTACGCGTTCCAGGCAATCTTCGACAGTAATTCGTGCCATAGTACAACCTCTCTGAAAAAGGACAGGGATTCTACTGAATTATGCTCAAACTCACCAGAAAAACAGCGAAAATTCCCAGTTTAAACAAAGCCTCAAATTTCTAGGACGCAGACGAACGGGACAGCTTCCCGAGCAATTCCGCACGGTTTGCTTGCTGAAAAGCGAGAGTCAGTCGCCGGGAGCGGACAATGGCACGCAGGTCCTCCAGGGCAATGTCGAAATCCTCATTCACCACAACGTAATCAGCCTCGGCGACGTGGGAAATTTCATCAACCGCCTGGCGCATTCGCCGCTCAATGGTCTCTGGATCGTCCTGGGCGCGTTGCGTAAGCCGTTCTCGCAGGGCTTCCACCGACGGTGGCAGGATAAATATCGTGCAGCTAGCCGGCATGGCGTTGCGTATCTGGCTGGCGCCCTGCCAGTCGATCTCGAGAATCACGTTGACGCCCGCGGATAGTCGGTCTTCGACCCACCGTTGTGAAGTGCCATAGTGATGACCGTATACCTCTGCGCTTTCCATGAATTCTCCCTGCCTGAGCATTTCCAGGAAGGACTCTTTGCCGACAAAATGGTAGTTGACCCCATTCACTTCTCCCGGTCGGATTTCCCGGGTTGTATGGGAAACCGAGACGCACAGATGCTGGTCACCTTCGCTTTCCAGCAAGGCCCTCACAAGGCTGGTCTTGCCGGCTCCCGACGGGGCCATCACGATAAACAGGATGCCTTTTGTCATTGTTGCGCTGTTCCTTTTAGGTAACATCGGTCAAGTGCCTGACAAACGGGCACTTGCGGCTTATTCGATATTCTGTATCTGCTCTCGCATTTGCTCGATTAGCACCTTGAGTTCGACGGCATTGCGCGTGGTTTCCGCTACCACTGACTTTGATGACAGCGTATTCGCTTCGCGATTCAGTTCCTGCATGAGGAAATCCAAGCGCCGCCCTTTCTGACCGCTGGCTTTGAGGATCCGGGATACTTCTTTCACGTGGGAATCCAATCGGTCAAGCTCCTCGTCAACATCGGACTTCTGCGCCAGCAGCACGAGCTCCTGTTCCAGGCGATTAGCATCCAGCTCCAGTTTCAATTCGTCCAGGCGAGCAATAATATTCGCTCGCTGTCTTTGCATAATTTCGGGCATCAGGCTCCTGACTTCAGAGACGATGTCGGAAATTCCCTGCAGTCGCTGCTCTATCATCCTGCCCAGTTCTTCGCCTTCACGATTGCGGTTGGTCAGTAGTTCGTCTATTGCTGTGTTAAATAACTGAAGTGCCTTTTCCTCCAATTCTTCAATATTCGTATCGCGCTCCAGGATAACGCCGGGCCAGCGTAGAATTTCCGCTACCGTCAATTTCTGGGCGTCACCGGTCAATTGCTGCACCGTTTGGCTAGCTTCGCCAAGCCGGCCAATTAATCCAGAATTTAGATGGAGCTGCTCTTCGAGTTGTTGGCCTGGTTGGTAGCGCAACTGGCACTCCACTTTGCCGCGACTTAATTTTTTTCTTACTGCATCGCGGATTGCCGGCTCCAGGCTCCGCAGCATGTCTGGCAGTCGTATGCTGTTTTCAAGATAGCGGTGATTGACGGAGCGGATTTCCCAGATTAGGGAGCCCCAGTCCTCGTCAAGCTGGCGCCTCGCAAACGCTGTCATGCTGAAAATCATTCATGGATTCCTATGCGGGAAACCGACATTCTAGCGCAAACAGCGCCCTTTGGTCAGACATCGATCACGCTGAGAACCCGGGTATGCGTACTCGAGGTGGGATTTCGACGTACCGCCCAACCCGGGTCGCCAAGGCCGTTGATATCAGGGATAATCCCCGTCCGACCCAAGGACAAATTTGAGCCCCTTATGACCGATTCAATTCGCCCCGACCAGCGTGAACCAGATCAGTTGCGTAACATCGTCCTGACCCGAAACTACACTATGCATGCCGAAGGGTCCGTACTGGTGGAGTTTGGCAATACGCGGGTCCTATGCAATGCAACGGTCGAGCAATCGGTACCCCGATTTTTAAAGGGCAGCGGCAAAGGTTGGGTAACAGCAGAATACGGAATGTTGCCAAGGTCCACCGGCAGTCGCATGGACCGTGAAGCTGCACGAGGCAAGCAGAGCGGGCGCACTCAGGAAATCCAGAGGCTGATCGGCAGATCCCTGAGGGCTGCGGTGGCGCTTGATCGGCTGGGTGAAAACACCATCAAGGTCGATTGCGATGTAATCCAGGCAGACGGGGGCACCAGAACGGCATCCATAACTGGTGGCTGTGTAGCGCTGGTGGATGCTATCACTCGTATGCTGGACACAGGGATAATCGACGCCAATCCTCTGCGACAGCTGGTAGCATCAGTGTCCGTTGGCATTTACAAAGGAGCCGCAATTCTGGATCTCGACTACGCAGAAGACTCCAACGCCGAAACTGACATGAACGTAGTCATGACCGAGAGTGGCAATTTCATAGAGGTGCAGGGTACTGGCGAGGATGGAGACTTCAGTCTGCAACAATTGCAGGGGATGTTATCTCTGGCGCAAAAAGGCGTGGCCGAGTTGATCGAAAAGCAGCAGGAAGCGCTGGGTTAGCGTATATTCTCAGATTTAACCAGCACTTTAGTCACCCGCGCTGGCTATGAAATCAAACCATTGGAACCCCAATTCATGCAGGGCTATCAGCAACAATTTATCGAATTTGTTATCACCAATGACATTCTGCGATTTGGCGAATTTACCCTCAAGTCTGGCAGGCAAAGTCCCTATTTTTTTAACGCCGGACTCTTCAATACCGGTGCCAAGCTGGCGTTTCTTGCCCGTTGCTATGCGGCTGCGATCCGCGATGCTGAACTGGAATTCGACGTCATGTTCGGGCCCGCCTATAAAGGCATCCCGCTTGCTGCTGTGACTTCGGCGACTCTGGCGGTCGAGTATGGCTTCGATCGCCCTTACTGCTTCAATCGCAAAGAAGTCAAAGACCACGGCGAAGGTGGCCTGATAGTGGGCGCTCCTCTAAAGGGTAAAGTATTACTTATTGACGACGTCATTACTGCCGGCACGGCTGTAGGTGAAGCGGTGGAGATAATCAATGGTGCGGGTGCCGAGCTGGCAGGCATTGTCGTTGCGATGGACCGTCAGGAAAAAGGCAAGGGAGAGCATTCAACAATCCAGGAAATCGCAATCCGCTACGATGTCCCGATAGTCTGTATTATCTGCCTGCAGGATATAATCAACTACCTCGATGCCAGTGGTGATTCTCGCTATAGCGAACACCTTGAAGCAATCGATCGGTATCGGAAGCAACACGGCGTTTATTGACGGCTAGAGACCGGTATTCGACCCGGTCCCCTATGAGTTGGTCAGATCCGCCGGAATCAGAAGGTTTCGGCGCAGGTATTCCCACTGCGTTTCCCAGTTCTCCAGCGGTGAGCGTTGAAATCCGCTTCGCACATACTCGTTCATGCGTCCCTGGCACCAGGCGAGTAAAAGATTAGCCAGGGCGGGGGCTGCTATGCTCGTGCCGAGTCCTTCGCGAATTTGCGCCTCTCGCAATATCTGTTTGAGCTGTGACTCTATGCGGTCGTAAATTTGCGCGACCCGAATTCGCAATCGATCGGTTTCACCTGCTAACGCATCCCCGGCCAGGATTCGGGTCAGACCAGGGTTCTTATCGGCGAAAGTAAGAATCAGGAAAAGCACTCCCTCGCAGCGTTTAGCGGCGCTGCTCTCGTCGGTTAGTATCCGGTTAAAGCGGGTAAACAGGGTATCCTCAATAAACTTGATCAAGCCTTCGAACATTCTCGCCTTGCTCGGAAAGTGTCGATACAGCGCCGCTTCGGAGACCCCCACCTCTCTGGCCAGAGCTGCTGTGGTAATGCGTTCGTCTGGAGAAGTTTCCAGCATGCGAGCCAGTGACTGCAATATTTGCTCTTTGCGCGAAGATTTAGTGTTAGTTGCCATGTGAGGGCCTCTTCTGAACAGGCCAGCTCCCTTTAGAGTGAGGTGTTAGTTATGAGGGTGCCGACGCCCTCGTCAGTAAAGATTTCCAGCAGCACCGCATGCTCTACCCGTCCGTCTATAATATGCGCGCGCTGCACCCCCGACTTAACCGCGTCGAGCGCACACTGCACCTTGGGAAGCATGCCTCCGTGAATGGTTTGATCGGCGATCAAGCTGTCAACCTGCTCGGTGGTTAGACCGGTGAGGACCCGTCCGGCGTTATCCTGAACGCCGGCTACATTGGTCAGCAAGATCAGTTTTTCGGCGCGCAAAACCTTGGCGATCTCTCCGGCTACCGTATCTGCGTTAATGTTATAGCTATTGCCCTGGCTATCGGTACCTATGGGCGCTATTACCGGGATGAAGTTGCTGTTCTTCATCGTATCTAATATCTCGGTATTGATGGCAGCGACCTTGCCCACCTGGCCAATGTCTAACCCGTCGGCATTAACGTCGGTGTCGGATTTTCTGAGCAGTAGCTTTTCCGCGCGAATCAGGCCGCCATCTTTGCCGGTAATGCCGATGGCTTTTCCCTGATTCTTTGCCAGCAGGCTGACTATTTCCTTGTTAACCAGTCCGCCAAGCACCATCTCCACGACGTCCATGGTGCGCTTATCTGTTACGCGCATGCCCTCGACGAAACTGGACTCGATTTCCAGTTTTTCCAGTAGCGAACCGATCTGTGGGCCGCCCCCGTGGACTACCACAGGATTCATACCAACCAACTTCATTAGCACTATGTCGCGGGCAAAGCTGTTTTTAAGCTCTTCGTCAATCATCGCATTTCCACCATATTTGACCACAATGGTGCGACCGGTGTAGCGCTGAATGTAGGGCAGAGCCTCGGTAAGAACCTTGGCGATATTCTTGGCGTTGTCCAGACTCAGAGACATAATATTTGTACCGCTTTCAGTAACCAGCTGGTTATAAGGTAAGTAAACGTTTACTTAGTTGCAAGTGCTCGGTGGGTGTTGGTGAAAAATTTTCGGGTTGTCTCAGAATATGAGTAGATTTGCACCCATTCCCAGATATGAAAGCAGGTCAATCTGCCAGAGGCCTACGATGGCAACCTCATGGCAATCAATTTGAGCATCTTCCTCGCCACCTGGTGCTTGTTGCCGGGCCCAAGCTCTTCCTCACCTTCTGCGTAAATTGCGGTCGCGTCCACCGAGTCGCTACCGAAGGTCTCGGTCGCGTGGTTGGCAAACAGGAGGTCGAGCTTCTTGTCACGTAGCTTGCTGCGGCCATTTTCCACGACGTTACTGGTTTCCGCGGCAAAACCTACCATGAAAGGCCGCAGTTCCAGACTGGCTATGTGGCTGATGATGTCGAGATTCCTGACCAGGTGCAGTTGCATGGTTTCTTCGGACTTTTTGATCTTGGCTTCACTGACTTCTGCGGGACGATAGTCTGCTACCGCAGCAACGCCAATAAAAATATCGATTCCATCGATTCGTGCCAGGCAGGCATCGAGCATGTCTCGGGCCGACTGTACATTTAGGCGCTCGACACGATCAGGAGCATCCAGACTGGTGGGACCGCTTATCAGGGTAACCAGTGCGCCAGCAGCGGCAGCTTCGGCAGCAAGCGCATAGCCCATTTTGCCGGAGCTGTGATTACTGATGAAGCGTACTGGATCAATTGGCTCGCGAGTCGGACCAGCGGTGACAAGCACCCTGCGTCCGGCAAGCAGGCCGGGCTCGAACAGACCGTCACAGGCTTCCAGAAGTTGTTCGGGCTCCAGCAGTCTCCCCGGACCTACGTCACCGCACGCCTGGTCACCTTCTGCGGGACCAAACAGATAACAACCTTTATTGCGCAAGGCCAGAACATTGTCCTGGGTGCTGCGGTCCGACCACATCGCCTGATTCATAGCCGGGGCGACTGCAATCGGGGCGGAGCTCGCCAGGATCAGCGTGCTCAGCAGGTCGTCAGCTCGACCCTGCGCCATTCGCGCGATGAAATCTGCTGTTGCCGGTGCAATTAAAATCAGGTCAGCCCAGCGGGCCAGCTCAATGTGCCCCATGGCAGCCTCAGCCTCGGGGTCCAGCAAATCGACATGAACGCGGTGTCCTGACAACGCTTGCATGGTCAGCGGCGTTATGAATTCGGTAGCGGCACGCGTCATCGCAACCTGAACCGATGCCCCCGCCTTGATCAGCAGGCGCACCAGCTCGGCACACTTGTACGCGGCAATGCCGCCGGTAATGCCTAGCAGGACGCGTTTGTTGGTAAGACTGTTCATAGGAATCTGTTCGCAGATTGCAGGATTCCTGCCGAGGCTGGATATTCTCGGCAGGACGGCAAGACTAGCAGCAAGTATCGGCGCAGGCAATTTGGAGATCATTCCGCCAGTGACCCTATACTTATTGAGTGCGATATTTAAGGATTGAGTATGGCTATTTCGGAGTGGCCTGAACAAGAACGACCGAGGGAAAGGCTTATAGCCTGCGGTGCCAGCGTCCTGAGCGACGCCGAATTGCTTGCAATTTGCCTTCGTTGCGGCGTTCGCGGTCGATCTGCGCTGGATCTGGCCAGGCAGGCGTTGGCGCATTTCGGCAATCTCAGCCGTTTGTTTGACTGTGGTCCGGAGGAGATGCGGGACGTCGACGGCTTTGGCCCGGAAAAATATGCCGTGCTTCAGGCGGCAATAGAACTTTCCAGGCGTCAGTTAAAGGAAGAACTGCCGCAAGGTGAGATGCTCGCGAGTTCCCGTGCTACCCGCAGTTATCTCAATGCCAGGTTCAAGTCTCGGAAGCAAGAGACATTCAGCTGCATATTTCTGAACAATCAGCACTATGTCGTTACTATTGAAGACCTGTTCAATGGAACCATTGACGGCACAGCAGTCTACCCTCGTGAGGTTGTGAAGCGCTGTCTCCATCACAATGCAGCGGCAGTCATATTCGCCCACAATCACCCCTCGGGTATTGCCGAACCGAGTCGGGCGGATATCAATATTACACGCAGGTTGCAGGCTGCGCTGGACACCATTGATGTGCGGGTGCTCGATCATTTCGTAGTCGGTGACCCGGAAGTTGTTTCCCTGGCCGAGCGGGGCCTGATGTAGCTCT
>Ga0181593_10000249_pt1 | contig 45695 bp, 41 predicted proteins | sample 071ome_19_FD_133756 | JGI IMG/M metagenome (GOLD analysis project Ga0181593, IMG submission 133756) | Coastal salt marsh microbial communities from the Groves Creek Marsh, Skidaway Island, Georgia - 071413AT metaG (megahit assembly) | ecosystem: Environmental > Aquatic > Marine > Intertidal... | reverse complement strand
GCGATGGACGGCCCGGCGTCCTACCCTGATCGGGACCATTCCCATTGGCTACGGCGATGGATATCCACGTCACGCCCCTGATGGGACGCCGGTCTTTATCAGGGGCGCCAGGGCGCCGCTCGCCGGTGTGGTGACCATGGACATGATCACGATCGACCTGACCGATGTAGGAGGCGTGGAAGTAGGCGAGCCGGTTGAGCTTTGGGGCGAGAACGTCAGTGTTAACGAAGTGGCAAAATATGCCGGCACCATTGGCTATGAATTGCTGGCCGGCCTTACGCGTCGCGTGCCACTCAAATACGTGGATTGATCTACACCAGCAGCCAGTGGCAGATATAGACCGCGCTGATGGCGCCAACTGCATCTGCGAACAAACCGGCTGGAATGGCGTGTCGGCTGCGGATGACGCCGACCGAACCGAAATAAACAGCCAGCACGTAAAACGTCGTTTCTGACGAGCCGTACATGGTGGCGCCAATCTTGGCCTGCAGGGAGTCCGGGCCGTACTCGTTGACCACGTCGGTGAGCAGCCCCAGTGAGCCGCTGCCGGACAGGGGGCGCATCATGGCCAGCGGCAGGTTTTCCGGCGGAAAGCCGATGAAATTCAACAGCGGCGCCAGCAGTGTCAACAGGACGTCCAGCGCCCCGGAGGCGCGGAACATCCCGATGGCGACGAGTATGGCCACGAGGTAAGGAATGATGCGCACCGCAATGGTGAATCCATCTTTGGCGCCCACCACGAAGACCTCGTAGACCTTGACCTTTTTAGCTGCCATGGCATAGAGGGGTATGCCCACCAACAGGCCGGGAATAATGAACTTGGCGAGCCAGTTCAGGCTGCCGACCATGCTTTCAATCATGTTCGCGCCCTCCGGTGCTGTCGGCGGCCGGAGCGTAGGCAAAACGCTTTCGTTTTTCGAGGAATTTAACAGCGATGATGGCCGCAATGGTGGAACACAGCGTGGCCAGGATGGTTGTGATGAAGATTTCGCTGGAAACCGCGCCCATCAGGGCCACCACCGTCGCCGGGAGAATGAGCTGAACGCTGGAGGTGTTGATGGCGAGGAACATCACCATGGCGTTGCTGGCGGTATCCTTGTTGGGATTGAGCGCTTGCAGTTCTTCCATCGCTTTCAGGCCCAGGGGTGTGGCGGCATTGCCCAGGCCCAACATATTGGCCGACATGTTGAGCACGATGGAGCCCATGGCGGGGTGGTCCGGAGGGACGTCCGGAAACAAGCGCACGGTGATCGGACGCAGCGCCCGGGCAATGATACGGATTAATCCGGATTCCTCCGCGATCTTCATGATGCCCAGCCACAAGGCCATGATGCCGATCAGTCCAATGGCGATTTCAACCGACAGCCTGGCCATGTCGATGGCTGCCTGGGTCACCGCTTCGATGCGCCCCGTGAACATGCCGACAATGACGGCGATCGCCATCATTCCAAACCAGATGTAATTGAGCATAGCGTGATTCCTTGCTTGTCAGGTCACGGGCGATGTGGGCAAGTGAATCCAGGCCTCATCGGCTTCCGCCCTCAGTTCCGCTTCGTGGGCCACCGGCATGGTGGCCTGGCAATGACCGTGGCCACAGGGGAAATTGGAAACGATAGGAATATCCAGGTCGCCAAACACATCGAGCACGATGTCGTCCGTGCTCTTGCCAAACGGCGTTTCGCCTTCGTCCATCTCCACCAGTTCGCCCACGACCAGGCCGGCGACCTGATCGAACTTTCCGCAGGCCCTCAGATGCAACAGCATGCGGTCAAAGGCATGAAGCTTTTCACCGATTTCCTCGATGAACAGGATGCGACCCCGGGCATCGATCTGGTCCCTGGTCCCCAGCCTTTCGTTGATCAATGAAAGGTTGCCGCCCCACAACTGCCCGGTAGCCTTGCCTGCACGAAGAACCCGCGGGCGACAGCCAGGTGTTCCGGCGATTCTGATATCGCCCCGTCCCGACAGGACTGCCTCGAGGGTTTGGAAGTTGTATTCATCACACGGGCGGCCGCAGCTGCTGAGCATGGGGCCATGAAAGGCGGTCAGCCCGCAGTTCTGGGCGAAACTCAGCAACAGGGCTGTGATATCGCTGTATCCGACGAAGATTTTCGGGTGGGAGCGGATGTCCTCAAAATCGAGCAGTGGCAGTACCCGGTTGACGCCATACCCGCCGCGGGCGCAGACGATGGCGTCAATGGTGGGGTCGCGAAACATGGCCATGATGTCGCGCGCACGCTGTTCCGGGCTGCCCGCGTAGCGAAAGTCGCGCAGGCCCTGTGTTTGTCCGGGCACCAGTTCATAGCCCCGCTGTTCGAACAGACTTTGCGCGCACACCCATTGCGCGTCGTCCATCCAGTAAGACGGGCTCACGATACCGATCCGGTGACCCCGCTCGAGTCGCCGGGGTTTTATTTGTTCTATCATTGGCTCACGTTTCTCCCTCGGGCCCGGTCATGGTCGGCAGGAATCCCCAACCAGTCAAGCACCTTTCAAAGCACGCTGCCTCGGCGGACTTCGACGACCAGATAGCCGCGATGGTCACAGCACTTGGTTTACCACGGGCTGCCCTGTCGTTTGTCGACTTCGCCGATGGCCGCTGCCATCACTATCGCGCGGACGAGTGGTTTCACGCGGCCAGCACCATCAAGGTGGCCATCATGGTGGCACTTTTCGCCCTGGAAGAGGATGGCGAAGTCGGGATGAATTCTGCCATTCGGGTGACCAATGATTTCCATTCCGTCGTCGAAGGCGCCCCATTCAGGCTTGACCCCGAGCGGGACAGCTGCCCGGAGCTTTATCGATGGCTTGGTCGCGAAGTCGCGGTCGACGCGCTGGTCAGGGACATGATCGTAAGCAGCAGTAACCTGGCCACCAACCTGCTGTTGGCCTCTACGGGTGTGAGCGTTTTGCAGCAGAAGCTGGTTGAGCTGGGGTTCGATGGCGTGGAATTGCGGCGCGGCGTCGAGGATGAGGCGGCTTTTCAGCAGGGCATCATCAATCGCGTCACCGCGCGGGGCCTGCTGCAGCTGTTTACGCACATCTGGCAGGGTGAATGGCCTGGCGCGCGATACCGACAGGGCATGCTGGAGATCCTGTTCGAGCAGCGCTTCTCAGACCGTATCCCATCGGGTATACCCGAAGACATCCGCGCTCACACCCGATTCGCCCACAAAACCGGGGAAATTTCCACCGTGGTTCATGATGCCGGCCTGATCTTTCTGCCCGAACGCATGCCGTATGGCCTGGTCGTGCTGACGGAGACGGGCGGCTCGCCGGAAAACAGCCGGCAGCTGATTCGCGCGCTTTCCCATCTCGTCTATCGTCAGCGCTTAAAACCCTAGTTCACGCCTGCTGCGGTCATAACCTGTGATGGTGCCTATAGGGTCGGCCTGTGCCCGCTTTGGTCTAGCCGACCCGAACATCGAGCATCTCGAGGTTGCCGACCTCTGTAATGCCCAGGCCGGGCGCGTCGGAGATGGATATTTCCGCCCGGTCGAAGCTGACGCCTGATCTGACCGGGTCCTCAGCGCACAGGACAGGCGCGTCCAGGTCGATCATCGTGATCTCTGTCGATTTCGCGGCCGCAACGTGGGCGGCGGCAGCCACGCCGATGCTCGACTCCAACATGCAGCCGATCAGACAGCGGGCACCGCAGACATGGCTGATGTCTGCGACCTTGATGGCATTGGAGATACCACCTGTTTTCATCAGCTTGATATTGATGACATCAGCCGCACCGCTGTTGATGATGTTCAAGGCTTCCCGCGGGCCGAATACGCTCTCATCAGCCATCACCGGGGTCTTGACGTTCGCCTTGACCTGTCTCATCCCATCGAGGTCTTTGGCCCCAACCGGTTGCTCCACCCATTCCAGGCGCACGCCTTCCGCCTCAAGGGACCGGATGGCCCGCACGGCCTGCTCGGGCGTCCAGCCCTGGTTGGCATCCAGGCGGATCCTTGCCCGGCCCTGAGCAAGCGCGTAAATCGCCTGGATTCTTTCGACATCCTGGGCGGGATCATCGCCGACCTTGATCTTCAGAGCCTCGAATCCCTGCTCAAGCGCCCGACTCGCGTCTTCCACCATCACCGCGATGTCGTTCACGCTGATGGTCATGTCGGTCATCAGGCGCGTTTTGCCGCCGCCCAGGAGTTGATAGATCGGTGCGTCGCGGAGTTGTCCGTGCAGGTCATAGAGCGCGATTTCCACGGCCGCCTTGGCGCTGGTATTCCCGGCTGTGGATGACTGCACCGCGTGCGTCAGTTCATTTAACCGCTCCACGGACGCGCCCAGCAAACGCGGGCCGATTTCTCGCCTGACGGTTTCGATGATGGTTTCGTGGGTCTCGCCCGTGATGGCCGGGGTGGCCGGCGCGCTGCCATAGCCGAGTCGGCCGTCGTCCGACGCTACGATGAGCACCACGTCTTCCACCTGGTGCACGGTGCGAAGCGCTGTTTTAAAGGGCGCGTGCAGGGGAGCGCGCAGCATGCCGAATGCGATGGACCTGATTTTCAATGTTGGCTTCCGCTGGTGATTCGCTTGATAGCCCACATGGTGTCGAGGTAGCGCCGGCCTTCCTCGTCTCTCAGGGACAGCAAGGGCGTAACGGACACACCATTGAGAATGCCTTCATACCTGTCTTCATCGCCCGTTCGGAAACTGATGGATGAGGAGGTGTCGTGCAGAACGAAAGGCCGTTCCTCGTGGCTGCCGATGTAGATCATGACATGGCCGGGCGAGTAGATCAGATCGCCCACCGCCAGGTTCCGGATGGCCTCCATTCGTGTCTCCCTGTGATCGTCGGCCCCGAATCGAACGGTGTGGCCCAGCAGACTGCTGACCTGCTGCCGGGTATTCCTGGGAATCAGGATGCCGAAGCTCCTGAAAATTTCTGTCACCAGGCCGGAACAGTCCCGCGAGTTATAGGAGTGACCCCAGCCGTATCTCTCGCCCAGAAATTTGAAACCCTGACGGATGATGTTTTCAGGCGTGTAATCGAGAAACCCGCGTTGCACGTCCTGGGAGCGGGCGATCAGCGCCGTGTGCAAGGTCATCTCACCGCTGTCCCGAACCGGCAGTTGCACGGCATAACTGGTGAACGGGTTCTGGCCATCCACGTTGGGCGAATCGGGTTCGCTGTTCACCAGCGGCAGTCTGAGCCCCATGTCCAGCTGCAGTTCGGAGATGGCAGGACGCCGGGGGTTGTAATTGGTGGTCGCTTTGCTGCCGGTGACAACCAGAAAAGGATCTGCTTTCCCGTAGTCCATCACAGTTTGACGGTCTGCCATGGCGATATGCGCTTTTCGCACCCAGGCCGCATAGTTGTATGAGCAAGCGAAATACCAGTTGCCATCCAGGCTTTCGTGCAGAACGGCCACGCCATCCCCCGGGAACAGTCCGTTTTCCTGGAAACGGTCGAGGTCGATCGTTGCTTCATCCTTGTAGGCGGTCAGGGCGCTTGGCCAGGTCCGCATGTCGGTGCGCTGCAGCACCAGCCCGAAACGCACTTCGGTTTCCGTCCGGGGGCCGGGAAGGTCCATGTTGGTCTCGAGCTGACGGTAATCCTGCGTCTCGACGGGGTATCCGTTTGACAGGTACAGGGGATATTGCGGCGCCTTGCTGATATCCCGGACCATGCCGCTCAGCACGCTCGCGCTCAGATGATCCGGCAGGCTGGCGAGATCGATCAGGCTCGGGTCTTGATTGAACCCGCGCTGATTGAATCGGGCAATGGCGGCGGCATCCATCAACGGCAATTGTCGATGCTCCAGGCGATCGATCCAGAAGCCGGCATCCAGATATCGCTCCATCATCTCATCGCGGCGGGGCGGTCGATTCCGGTCGGTTGGGTTCATCAGCGCGTGCTTGGGCGCGATGCCGGGTTCAGGAATCCACTTCCCGAGGGGCAGAAGTGGAATCTTCAAGCAGCGGGCCCAGTTCGTCCGGGTAGTATTTTTCGATCAACGCGTAGAGCACGGCGGCTGTTTCCGGCGTGATCTCGCCGGTCACTTGCCACGGAACGAAGTGCATCTGGAACGCGCGCAGCACGTTGCGGGTTTGCAGATCGGATGCTCCGGTTTGTTCGATCTGGTAGCCATAGGCATGCAGCGCCCTCTGCATCTGGAATACGCTCGGCATGCGCATGAAAAACTGATCCCAGTACCTGATGACGGTCTCGTCGTCATACCATGCGCCGTAGCCCAGTTTGTGCAGTCGTTGCCATGGAAACCGCGGCCCGGGATCAATCTTTCTCTGCGGCGCAACATCAGAGTGGCCCACGATGTGCGTCGGGTCGACTTCGACATGCCGTTCCTTGAGCTCTGCGAGCAGTTGAACCAGCAGGCGCAGCTGACCATCATCGAAGTCGGGGTAGAAGCAGATCGTTTCCGCTGGCCAGTCGCTGCTCTCGGCCTCGGGCAGATGAGCAGATTCATGGCAATAGGTCCTATTGACCAACTCAATGCCGATGGAAAGGTTGTTGAGTTGGGTCAGTTCTTTCCAGTAACTGGCGCCCGCGTGCCAGGCGCGCTCTTCATCGTCGACGAGTTGGTAGGTCTGGAGGTTTTCTGCCTCATAGCTTGCGTCACCCGGCTCGGGAATCAGGTAGTGTGAACTCACGGGTCTGTCGGTTCTTTTCGTGAGCACGTGCAGTGATTCGCCAAAGTCGGAGCTGGTGTGATGAATCACGATGACCGCTACGCGGCTGTCCTTGTTTTCGGACGGCACCTGTACCTTGGCGGTGCCGGCGCAGCCGGTGGCCAGGATGAGGGTAATTGCCATAATTATGGCCGAATTCAGGCATTTTATTTGACTGCTCATACGCATGAATGGTGATAAAATCTCTCGCAATCGCCAGCAAGCTGGCTTGAAAATAAAAATTTCACACACGGATAAACAGGCATCTCTCTGACAGGCTCATGACCTGCTTTCGTCATCCAGTTTATCCAAAATCCCGATTTAGACGCACCATAAGGCACGATTCAATGAATAACGAAACTATCCTGCGGAACAGGCGGCAAAGTCAATGGCAGTTTTCAGGCAGGCTACTGCTGCTCGGCATGACCCTGCTCCTGTTCAGTATGCCGCTGCTGGCTCAGCAGACGGGTGATGTTGGCGGGCGGGTCACCAATGCCGCCGATGGCGCCGGCATCGAAGGCGCCAGCATCATCGCCACCAGCCCCGTTTTACCCGGTGAGCGAACAACGACCACATCCAGCAACGGTGACTACCGGCTCCCGCTCCTGCCGCCCGGTACGTACACACTGAAGTTCACCATGCCCGATGGTGTCACTGAGCGCACGCGCGTGACCCGTGTGCAATTGCAGCAGCGAGCGACGGTAGACGTGGCCGTTGATTATGGCCAGGCCATGGAAGAGGTGGTCGTGGTGGGCGCGGCGACCCTGCTTGACACCGGTAATGCCTCGATCAGCGATGCCGTTGACAGTGATATGTTCAACGCGCTGCCCGTGGGACAGGAATATCGCGACCTGGTGAAACTGATTCCCGGTGTTCAATACACCCAAAACAGCGTTCGCGGCCCCAGTGCGGGCGGCAATGGGCAGGACAACACCTACCAGTTTGACGGTGTGGATGTCTCCCTGCCTTTGTTTGGCACGTTGTCCGCGGAGCCCTCCACCCATGACATCGACCAGGTGACCATCGTGCGTGGCGGCGCCAATGCGGTTGGCTTCAACCGCTCGGGCGGCTTCAAGATCAATACCATTTCCAAGCGCGGCACCAACGAATTCCACGGGGAGGCGAGTTACCAGGTGGAAGATTCCGGCTGGACCGCGGACCGCAAGGACGCGGTGACGGATTTTGATCAGACCAAGGACTGGATCGTGGCCAACTTCAGTGGCCCGATCGTAAAAGACCGGCTGTTCTTCTACGCTTCCTATTACAACCCGACGACCAAGCGCGACAACCGCGACAATGCTTACGGCCCCGTTCCGGATTACAAATATGAGCGTGATGAGTATTTTGGCAAGCTGACCTGGGCACCATCGGACAACCTGCTTTTTGATGCCAGTTACCGCAGTTCGGACGCCGAGGGAACGGGTGAAAGCATAGGTGCGTTTGAGAGTCCTGAAGGCGCAGTTGGTTCGGAGGCGACGCTGGATATCGCGATCGTCGAGGGTTCCTGGATCATCAGCGACAACAGCAGCGCGTACTTCAAATTCACGGATTTCGAAAACAAAACCAAGGGTCGTCCCGATTTTCTTTTAAGTGTCCGGCCCAGCGTGGGCGGTTCTCTGGATTTGAACAACCTCGACCAGATGGGTCATTTTGACGTGCCGACTTTCCGCGAGGGTGATGCGGCCTGGAACGCGTGGGCGCAGCCCCTGATCGACCGCTATAGCTATCCCGGCAATGAGAATGGCGGCGGCCTGGTGGGTCCGGCCACATTCATCAATCAGCAGGACTTCTTCCGGCAGTCTTTTGAATTCGGCTATGACCTCAGCTTCGAATGGGGTTCGACCACGCACGATCTTCACTTCGGTTACCACGAGGAAGAAATCCAGGAATACCTGCTGCGCTCCTCTAACGGCTGGGGTTTCATCGAGTCTGTGGGCGGCGAGGAGTCCACCTCAGATGGACAGCCCATTTACTACCGGGCCTCTTTCTTCCAAACGAGCCTGGGTGAATACGGTATCCCGCCCATCCAGTCTTATGCCGAGAGCCGTAACATCGAGATGAACGACACCTTCACCTGGGGCCAGTTCACTTTCAATATCGGCTTGCTGATCTCTGAAGATACCCTGTTCGGCCAGGGCCTGCGTGAAGACCCGACCGCCTTGAGTGGATATGTGTCCGCGCCCGGCAACAAGTATGAGATGAAGAAGGTCGGCTTTGATGAGATGCTGCAGCCGCGCCTGGGTGTCATCTGGGATTTCAGGGATAACATGTCGGCATTCGCCAACTATGCCCGCTACTACCCCTCAGCCAGCTCGCTGGCACGCGCGGCTTCATGGGACCGCAACCTGCATCGCGAAATCGAAGCCTCTTTCGATATCAATGGCAACATGATCGCGCTGGATGAGGACAGGTCTTCTTCTGGCAAGCTGTTCGTACCGGGTATTGACCCGCGTCATATCGATGAGTACATCATCGGGCTGAGCTGGGATGTCAATGAGCGCCTGAGCACCCGCATGCACGCGCGGCATCGCCGGGCCCGTGATTTCTGGGAGGATACGTGGAACTGGTCGCGTGAGGTCTACGCCTGTTCCAATGAGCCCAATCGCTTTGGCTGCATGCCTTCGGGCTGGGCGCCAGAAGAGCCGTATATCCCCGAACTCGGTGATTACATTGACCAGATCGGCAGCGGCAGCACCTTTGTTATCGCTCAGCTTGACCGGTCCTACACGGATTACACCGAGTTGAGCTTCGAGGGTGAGTACGCCGGCGACAACTGGTTCATCCAGGCCTCCTATACCTGGAGCCAATACGAAGGCAACTTCGACCAGGACAACACCACGACCAATAATGACCAGAACATTTTCATTGGTTCTTCGAACTTGGCCGACGCGCGCGGCCGCATGCTCTGGAATTTCAAGGACGGCACGCTTCACGGCGAAGTTCCGCATCTGTTCAAGGTGTACGGTTATTACGAACTCGGCTGGAATGCCAGCATCGGCGCCTATGCCGTCTATCAGTCCGGCAAGCCCTGGGAAACCTGGAATGGCACGCCGTATGGCTACAGCAGTGACACCATTCGTTTCATCGAAAAAGCAGGTTCGCGCCGGGCTGACTCGCATTATCAGCTCGATTTGAACTACACTCAGAACTTCTATTTTGGGGCCGACAACCGATATGGGGTTCAACTGCGCGCGGATCTGTTCAACGTGTTCGATCGGCAAACCGGTTACAACATTAACCCGTTTCAGGATTCCCCGGGTTACGGCACGCCGAGAAGCTATTATCAACCGCGCCGTTTGCAGTTGATGGCGAAATTCCTCTTCTGATCAGGGAGGATAAACACAGACGCAGCTGCGCCTCGTCGTGTTGAGGCCGGCCCGGGAAACCGGGTCGGCTTTTTTGTCAGTGCAATCAGCGAGTTAGCGGGTGGCCATGTCTCTTTCTTCCAGCATTTCCACAATCGATATCGTCATTGTGGTCACTTACCTGCTGGGTGTGACCGTGTTCGGCGTTTGGGTGGGGCGGGGACAACGCGGTACGGAGGATTATTTTCTGGGGGCCCGATCTTTGCCCTGGTGGGCGCTGCTGCTTTCCATTGTCGCCACGGAAACCAGCACCGTTACTTTCCTGAGTTTGCCGGGTGTTGCTGCCGCGGCAGGTGGCAACCTCACCTTCCTGCAAATCACCTTTGGGTACATCCTGGGAAGGTTGATCATCATTAAGCTGCTACTGCCCTTGTACTTTTCGGGCCGCCATTTCACGGCTTATGAGGTGCTGGAGAAGCGCTTTGGCCGTCTAAGCAGGCGGGCGGCATCCAGCCTGTTCCTGGTGACGCGCAACCTCAGCGACGCCTTGCGCCTGTTCCTGACCGCGCTGGTTTTACATATCGCACTGGGTCTCGATCTGGCGGCATCCATCGTTACGCTGGGCCTGTTGACCGTCGTCTACACGCTCGTTGGCGGGGCTCGATCGGTGGTTTGGAACGACTGCATCCAGTTTGCCGTTTACATCCTGGGCGCCGGTGCGGCCTTTTGGGTGATCCTCGGCGCCTTGCCCGCAGGCCTCGATGATCTGTTCCATTACGCGCGCGCAGGTGAAAAGCTGACCCTGATTGATATGGACCCCGGTTTTTTTAAACCCACCATGACCTTTTGGTCGGGCATGGTGGGCGGCGCATTTCTGACCATGGCGACCCATGGTACAGACCAGTTGATAGTGCAGCGTTACCTGTCGGCACGCAGTGAGCGAGACGCGGCCAGGGCGCTTGCCGTCAGCGGGTTTATCGTCTTCGCCCAGTTTGCCGTGTTCTTGCTGATGGGTGTTGCCCTGGCGGTGTTCTTCGCGGTGGCCAAGGGTGATATCCAGGCCGCTCAGCAGGCGGGCGACCGCCTGTTCGCGACTTTTATCGTGCAGCACATGCCCGTGGGGCTGGCCGGGCTGACGCTGGCCGCGGTATTTGCGGCCGCGATGTCCACCTTGTCCAGCTCGCTGAATTCGTCTGCCACGGCATGGATGTCCGATGTTTATTTGCCGCTGAGAAAGAGATCAATGCCTGCGGGCAGACAACTCTCGGCCTCTCGCCTGGCCACCGCGGTGTTTGGAGTGGTTCAGGTGGCGATCGCGCTGGTGGTGGGGGCAATAGGAATGACGGAAAGCGTGGTTGCCTCGGTGCTCAAGATCACCGGCTTTGCCACCGGCCCCGTGCTGGGCGTGTATCTTTTGGCGGTCACTCTGCCTGCGGTCCGTCAGCCAGCGGCGCTGCTGGGGTTCATGTCGGGGGTGGCCGGGCTGTCCCTGCTGGCTCTGGGCACGACCCTTTACTGGCCCTGGTACGCAGGGGCCGGGGCGCTGCTCACCTGCCTGGCCGGCTGGGTTTACCAGCAAATGTTTGACCGGTCCGGTTCCCTTGCTTCGTGGCAAAGCGGTTCGGAAGACGTCTGACGCGCGGTTTAATTGGTCATCAGGCAGACTTAAAATAAACCCGGCCAGAGCGCGCCAGGGTAGCGAATCCCTCAGGCCTGGGGCCGGGACAACCTGGAGTGGCGTGCAATGATATCCAACGAGTCGCAGGGCTGCCGGGCCGCCGGGCATGACCAGGAGGCGCTTGCAGACGCCGCAAAGGACGGTCTCAACGGGGAGCTGAATCATGGACAGAAGAACAATACTGAAAGCGTGCCTGGCAACAGCCGCGATGGGTTGGGCGGGGGTCCCCGCGATAGGGAGGGCTTCCGCCGGCATCATCAAGCCGTCAAGACTGAGGCGGGGCATGAGGGTAGGCCTGGTCGCGCCGGCCAGCCCGCCCCATGAGCCGGAAGGCGTACGTTATGGCATTGAGGTTTTGCAGTCTTTCGGCTTCGAGGTCGTGGAGGGAGCGCACCTGTGGGCCCGTGATCAGTACCTGGCAGGGAGCGATCGACAAAGGGCGGATGACGTCAATCGCATGTTCACGCGCTCGGATATCGATGCTGTTTTCTGTCTCCGCGGGGGATACGGGTCGTCCCGGATTTTGCCTTTCCTGGACTACGAAGCCATCCGTGAAAATCCCAAGGTCATCACCGGATTCAGTGATATTTCCGCACTCGTGCTGGCGATTCATACGCTGACGGGCCTGGTGACCTTCCATGGGCCTGTGGCAGAGCAGGGATTCAGCGAATACACCCTGGCCGAGTTCAAAAAGGTGATGATGGAGCCTGTCGCGCCGGTCAGTGTCGCCGCGCCGCCGCCCTTTGAACGCAGCGAGGGTCAAGTTGAGCGTAAGAATCGCCTCACGCGTTTTGTGGGCGGAAAAGCCAGGGGAAGGCTGATGGGCGGTAACCTGAGTCTGCTCACACACCTGATGGGAACGCCCTACGAGCCGGATTTCCAGGGTCGCATCCTGTTCCTGGAAGATATCGATGAGGCACCCTACCGGGTGGATCGGATGCTCACGCAACTCTGGCTGACGGGTAAACTGCAGCAAGTGGCCGGTGTTGTATTGGGTAAGTTCAGCCGCTCCGATGATGACGGCAACTCCTTCAGTCTCGAGGAGGTATTTGAACAACGTTTTTTTCCGATGGGTGTTCCAACGCTGAGAGGCCTGATGATTGGCCATGTGTCCGACCGGGCATCTCTGCCGCTGGGCATCGAAGCCGAACTCGATGTCGATGCGGGCACCCTGACCTTACTCGAACCGGCGGTGCTCTGACGGTTGTCTTACGCCAGCGGGCGTGCGCTCTGTCCCGGTCCGGGATAAATGGCGTGGGGCAGGGTGTTGCCCTCGGTCAATAAATGATGGATTTCCATTACCGCATTGAGCCTGCTGAATGTAGGGTGGTGGCTAGCTATGATTTTTCGGAGAGGCCGTTATGTCTAAAAAGCAAGCTAAACCCGTCCTGGTCAAGTCAGACAAGACATCGAACAGAGCGCGCCCGCAAAAGCTGAGCCAGGATGAAAAACGGGTGGGGAAATCCATCAAGAAGAGCGGGCTGACCGCTCGGGAACTGGAGGAAGTGACCTCCAAAAAAGGCCTCCTGAAACTGCTCGGCACCAAAAAGATCAACGCGCGAAAAGCACTGGTCAAATTGCGCTACGAGGAAGAGCTGGAAAAGCTGCAGATCGAGATGGTCAAGCTACAGCGGGACGTCCAGATCAACAAGCGCCGGGTAGCCATCATCTACGAGGGGCGGGATGCGGCCGGCAAGGGCGGTACCATTCGTCGTTTCATTGAACATTTGAATCCGCGTTCGGCACGTGTTGTCGCGCTGCCCAAACCGACCGAGGAGCAACGGGGGCAGTGGTATTTTCAGCGTTATGCCTACCAGCTGCCGAATCCTGGTGAAATCGTGTTCTTTGACCGCAGTTGGTACAACCGGGCCGTTGTCGAGCCGGTCATGGGTTTTTGCACCGAAGAGCAGTACAAGGTGTTCATGCAGCAGGCCCCTGAATTCGAACACATGTTGTACGAGGACAAGATCGAGTTGGTGAAATTCTGGTTCTCCATCTCCAAGGATGTGCAGCGCGAACGCTTCGAGTCCAGGCGCACTGACCCGCTCAAGCACTGGAAGATCAGCCCGGTCGATGAAAAAGCCCAGGAGAATTGGGACGTCTATACCCGTTACAAGGAAAAAATGTACAGCCGCACGCATACCACTTACAGCCCGTGGATTATTGTTCAATCCAATGACAAGAAGAAGGCCCGGCTGGAAAGCATGCGTTACGTGCTCTCAACCCTCGATTACGCGGGCAAACATGACCCCGTGACCAGCCTCGTGCCTGATCCGGACATCGTCATGCGCTATCACAGGTCACACTCCCAAATTGATTGAATTCGGCGGTATTTACATAAAAATTATTTGTATAACAGATATTTAACGCGATTTTCCCTGAATGCATCGAGGCTTTCACTGCTTTCGCCTTCAAAGGCAACGGGCTCGTTGCGGGCCAGTTTCTCAGCCAGGGAACGATCGCCCAATGCCTTCAGAAACATGCTCGCTTGACCATTGCCATTGTCCAGCGCATCAAAAAGGTCTTGTTCCGGCGCTGCGCGTATCAGCTCCGCGCTGAGCGCTGAGGCCACCTGTGCGGGGTTTACCTTGGCGTGGTCGCTGATGTGAATCTGTACTCCGTGGAGTAACTCGCCGGTGCCGAACGCATAGCGAGGCTTGAAACTCGTGGGCCGAAAAATCACGCCAGGCAGATTCAGCGCATTCAACCGTGATGCGAATTCGACCGGTTCCAGCCATGATGCGCCAATCAATTCAAAGGGGGAGGGGGTTCCCACGCCGTTGCTCAGGCGGTGAAGCTCACCGAGCGTTCCGGTCATGGCGTAAAAATAGCTGGTTTCCCAGTGGGGAATATGTTGCGAAGTGGGAATCCAGACCCAGCCAAGCGCCCCGAAATTCATACCCCTGCGCCACCCATCCATTGTGATCACGCGAAGGTCAATTTCTGGCGTGCGTTCGGCCCGAATCATCTGTGCCCATTCCCCGGGTGTCATGCCGTACACCTGCGGTACCGGATGAATGCCGATGAACGATTCCAGGTCCGGATCCAGCATGGGGCCGCCTGTCAGATGACCGCCCATTGGGTCCGGACGGTCCAGCACCCAGACCGCCACGCCTGCTTCTTCGCACGCCTCCATCAGGTAGGTCAGTGTGGAAACATAGGTATAGGTGCGGTGCCCGACATCCTGTATGTCGTAGATGACCATATCCAGGCCTTCGAGCATTTCCGGCGTTGGTTTTCGTGTAGCCCCGTAGAGACTTACCACCGGCAGCCTTGAGACGGGGTCCAGATTCTCGCTCACTTTGTCGCCTGCGTAGTGCTGGCCGCGCAAGCCGTGCTCGGGCGAAAACAGCCGCACGACCCTGACCTGCGGCAGCGACCGGATGACGTCGATGGTCGACTTCAGCTCGCGCGTTACGCCGGTGGGGTTGGTCAGGATACCCACGCGCTTCCCCGCAAGTTCATGGGCATGATCCCGTGCCAGAACCTCCACACCCGGCAGCACATCGCAGGTGCCGCTGAGGGGGCTCAGAAGAAGCAGCAGTAACCATCGGGCGACGCGGGCCGAATCGTGTCGCCATCGTGGGCGAGGCGGGAAGGGGCCGGGTTTAGGGTGATTCGGGGTGTTCGTCATGATCTTGAGTGATGACCTGTTGTCTGCCGAATTCCCGGTCCAGGGGGATCAACCCGGCAACGATGAATGACGGCACTGTCGCCATCAGAATCCACACGAAAAAATGCTGATAGCCGAGCCATTCCTGTATCGCGCCGCTGAACATGCCCGGGATCATCATCCCGAGCGCCATGAAACCGGTACAAATGGCGAAATGGGCGGTCTCATGTTCACCGCGCGACGCGTAAATCATGTACAGCATATAGGCAGTGAATCCGAACCCATAGCCGAATTGTTCCAAGCCGACCGCGGCATTGATCAACCAGAATGATTGCGGCTGGACATAGGCCAGAAAAATGTACACGGCGTTGGGCAGGTTGATGGCCAGCACCATCCACCAGAGCCATGATTTGAGGCCGTGACGGGCCGCCAGGAAACCACCCATCAGACCGCCCAGCGTCAGCATCAGGACGCCGATCGTGCCATAGACGAAGCCTACCTCTGTGGTGCCCAGCCCCAATCCTCCCGCTTCAGTCCCGTCCAGCAGGAAAGGTGCGGCGATCTTGACCAGTTGGGCTTCGGCGAAGCGGAATAGCAGCAGGAACGCCAGTATGACCAGGATGCGGTCTTTCCTGAAAAACGAGACCATGGTTTCGCCGTATCCCCGGAAAATATCGACGGGGGCGGCGATGGCGTTTTGGCCGTCTTTGGGGGGTAAGGGCAACACGAAGCGGTGGTAGATGAAAAACAGCACGAACACGCCGGCCAGCAGGTAGAAGGTGATGCTCCAGGCCACGGCGTGACTGCCCGAGCGCGATTCTGCATACCCGGCAAACATGACCAGCAGGCCTTGTCCCGAGATCATGGCCAGGCGGTAAAACGTGCTGCGGATGCCCACGAAAAACGCCTGCTGATGCGCGTTGAGCCCAAGCATGTAAAAGCCGTCTGCGGCGATGTCATGTGTGGCCGAGCTGAACGCCATCAGCCAGAAAAAAGCCAGTGAGTAGCGGAAAAAATCACTGCCTGGCAGCGTCAGCGCCACGCCGGCCATGCCGGCGCCGATCAGCAGCTGTGTGGTCAGGATCCAGGCGCGCTTGGTTTTGATCACGTCAACCAACGGGCTCCACAATGGCTTGATGACCCAAGGCAGATACAGCCAGCTCGTATACAGCGCGATCTCGGTATTTGAGATGTCCAGGCGCTTGTACATGATGACGGAAACGGTCATCACGGCCACGTAGGGTATGCCTTCTGCGTAGTAGAGGCTGGGTATCCAGGACCAGGGATTGTGCTGCGCTCTTGCCATGGGGCGGCGGACGATGCTCAGCTCACCGGGTGCTCTGACTCACTGCGACGCTCGATCTGCGCGCCCAGGGTCTTAAGCTTTTCCTCCAGGCGCTCATACCCGCGATCAAGGTGATAGATGCGGTTCACCACGGTTTCGTTCTCGGCAGCCAATCCGGCCAGCACCAAACTGGCGCTGGCGCGCAGGTCGGTGGCCATCACGGGCGCGCCGCTCAGCGCGCCTGAGTCACCGCGAACAATGGCAACCTGTGTCTTGGGCGTGATGTTGGCCCCCATGCGCGCGAGTTCCTGCACATGCATGAAGCGATTCTCAAAAATGCGCTCCGTGATGACAGAAGTTCCCTGGGCAAGCGTCATCAGCGCCATGAACTGGGCCTGCAGATCGGTCGGGAACCCTGGATAGGGCTCGGTGCTGATATCGACTGCCCCCCACTCGCTGCGGGGCATGACGCGCATCCAGTCAGGGCCCGTCTCCAATTCGAACCCACAATCAGAAAGCCGCTTGAGCAGGGCGTCCAGGTGTCCGGGTACGCATTGTGTGACGGTCACATCTCCACCTGAGATCGCGCCCGCGAGCAGCAGGGTGCCGGCCTCGATTCGGTCCGGAATCACGGTATGTTCCGCTGGCTGCAATTGATCTACACCCTCGATATAAATCACGCTGCTGCCGTCGCCCTCGATGCGTGCACCCATGGCCCGAAGGTAGTCGGCCAGGTCGACGATTTCAGGCTCCTTGGCGGCATTCTCGAGAATGGTGGTTCCCCTGGCCAGCGTGCCCGCCAGCAGCAGGTTCTCGGTTCCGCCTACCGTGGCATTTTCGAACACGATGGTGTTACCGATCAGCCCGCAGTTGGCCCAGGCATGCACGTAGCCGCCTTCGACTTCCATTTCGGCGCCGAGTTGCCCCAGCGCTTCGACATGCAGGTTGATGGGGCGCGTGCCAATGGCGCAACCGCCCGGCAGGCTGACGCGCGCCTCTCCGTACCGGGCCAGCAATGGCCCCAGGCAAAGAATGCTGGCCCGCATTTTCCGCACGATGTCGTAGGGCGCAAATGGCTCAGCGCATGTGCGGGTCTCCACCGTGACCTGGTCGCCCTCGCGGTGCATGGTGCAGCCGAGGTGCTCCAGCAGGATGGCGGTGGAATCGATATCCATCAGCCTCGGAACGTTGTTGAAGCGGTGGGTGCCGTTGGCCAGCAGCGAGGCGAAAAGCAGGGGCAAAGCGGCGTTCTTGGAACCCCCTGTTGCTACTTTTCCCGAGAGGGAATGCCCACCATTGATGACGATTCTGTCCAAGGCTCGAATGGTAAGTCATACCGGACTCCCGGAGAAGGGTCCCGGCCGAAAGTCAGCAGATTTCCATAATCCTGAACCAGGTCATGCAAATCAGGCGCGGTGACGATATATTGCGCTCATCTCTTCGATGAAAGATCTTCGGAATTTCTCACAGATATGAATACCCAACATGATGCCGTTTCGCTGGTCGCCCGTCCGGTCCTGCAGAATTTTATCGAACAGGAGCTACTGCCCCTGCTGGACATCGAGCCTGCCGTTTTCTGGCGGGGTGTGGAACGGGTGATCGACGAGTTCTCACCGGAAAATCGTGAGCTGCTCAAAATCCGCGATGACATGCAGGAAAAGATCGATCAATGGCACCGGGACATACCGGCGGGCCAGTGGAATGCGGACGCCTACCGCGCGTTTCTCCATGAAATTGGGTACCTGCAGCGCGCCGGTGAGCCGTTCAAGATTGACACGCAAAATGTCGACCGTGAGATCGCGACGGTTGCCGGGCCGCAGTTGGTCGTGCCTGTCAGCAATGCCCGTTTTGCGCTGAATGCGGCCAATGCCCGCTGGGGCAGCCTCTACGACGCGTTTTACGGGACCGATGTGATTCCGCGGTCCGGGGGGCTGGAGGCGGGGACGGGCTACAACCCACGGCGAGGCGCCATGGTGGTTGCCCGCGCGGCGGAGTTCCTGGACCGGGCTTTCCCCCTAAAAACTGGCTCGCATGCGGCGGTCAGCGAGTATCGTGTGGTGTCCAAAGGCCAGAGTTCCGAACTGGCGATCTCACTGCAAGACGGTCAACAGACCGCACTGGCCCGGGTGGGCCAATATCTCGGCCATCGGGCGCAAGGCGCTCGGCAGATGATCCTGATGGCCAACCATGGCCTGCATGTAGAGCTTCACATCGACGCTGCCCACCCGATTGGCCGGGATTCGCCCAGCGGTCTGTGTGACATCGAAATGGAAGCCGCGGTCACCACCATCCAGGATTGCGAAGATTCTGTCGCGGCGGTAGATGCGCACGACAAGGTTGGCGTATACCGCAATTGGCTCGGACTGATGCGCGGCACGCTCGAGGCGACATTCGACAAGGGCGGCAAGCCCCTGACGCGGGCGCTGGCGCCCGACCGGGCATACACCGCTGCCGATGGCGGCGAGTTGGTGCTCCCCGGACGCAGCCTGATGCTGGTTCGAAACGTGGGGCACCTGATGACCACCGACGCTTTGCTGGACAGAAATGGCCAGGAAGTTTTTGAAGGCATCCTGGACGCCATCGTCACGGTGGGTTGCGGCCTGGTGGATCTGCGCGGCCTGGGCAGGCTTCGAAACAGCCGTAGCGGAAGCATTTATATCGTCAAGCCGAAGATGCACGGGCCGGAGGAAGTCGCTTTCGCCGACCGCCTGTTCGGCGCCGTGGAATCGATGTACGGACTGGACCGCTACACGGTGAAGATCGGGGTGATGGACGAAGAGCGCCGAACCACGGTTAACCTGGAAGAATGCATTCGCGCGGTTCGCCACCGCCTGGTCTTTATCAACACCGGTTTCCTGGATCGAACCGGGGACGAGATACATACCAGCATGGTCGCGGGGCCCATGCTGCCCAAAGAGCAAATCAAGCAGCAGCCCTGGATTACCGCCTACGAAGACTGGAACGTGGATACGGGAATACGCTGCGGTCTGCCGGGCAGGGCCCAAATTGGGAAGGGCATGTGGCCCAAGCCGGACGAAATGCGCGAGATGCTGGATACCAAAGCGGCTCACCCCATGGTCGGAGCCAACTGCGCGTGGGTACCGTCACCCACCGCGGCCACCCTGCATGCCTTGCACTATCACGAAGTGGACGTATCTGCCCGCCAGAAAGCACTGGCTTCCCGGGCCATGGCTTCCCTTGAAGAGATTCTCTCGCCACCTTTCTGTGATCCGGCAGATCTGGACGCCGAGGTGATCCAGTCGGAACTGGATAACAACGCGCAGGGCATCCTGGGCTACGTGGTACGCTGGATCGACCAGGGTGTGGGCTGTTCCAAAGTGCCCGACATCAATGATGTTGGACTGATGGAGGACCGTGCCACCCTGCGGATTTCAAGTCAGCATATCGCCAACTGGCTGTATCATGGAGTGTGCAGCGAGTCGCAGGTGCGTGAGACCTTCATGCGAATGGCGCGCGTGGTGGATCGCCAGAATACGGATGACCCCGCCTACTGCCCCATGGCGCCTGATTATGAGAACAGTGCGGCCTTTTCCGCTGCTTGCGCCCTGGCGTTGGAGGGCACGCGTCAGCCCAATGGATATACAGAGCCGTTGCTGCATGAGTATCGGCGCAAAGCAAAGAAACAGATTGCCCAGAGGACCCGGTTGTAGTGAAAACCATTATCGAACCCTTTCGGATCAAGTCGGTCGAGCCGATCCGTATGACCACGCGCGCGGAGCGTGAGCAGTGCATTGAGCAGGCGCACTATAATCTTTTCAACCTTCACGCCAATGATGTGCTGATCGACCTGCTGACGGATTCGGGAACCTCCAGCATGAGTGCCCGCCAATGGGGGGGCGTTATGGAGGGCAATGAAGCGTATGCCGGCAGCCCTTCGTTCTACCGGTTCGAGAAGGCGGTCAAGGACCTGATGCCCTTCAAGTACCTGGTGCCGACACACCAGGGCAGGGCGGCTGAGAATATCCTGTTCACCGTGGTGCTGAAAGAGGGGGCGTGCGTTCCCAACAACACGCATTTCGATACCACGAGGGCCAATGTGGAAGCGCAGGGTGCCGAGGCGGTTGACCTGGTGATACGCGAAGGGCTGGACCCCGTCTCTGAGCATCCTTTCAAAGGCAACATGGATATCGGGGCGCTGGAGCAGTTCATCGAACAGCACGGCGTGAAAAATATTCCGATGTGCATGATCACGGTGACCAACAACTCGGGCGGTGGCCAGCCCGTTTCCATGGAAAACATTCGTGCCACGCGTGCGGTGTGTGATCGCTACGGCATTCCCTTGTTCATCGATGCCTGCCGCTTTGCCGAAAATGCCTGGTTCATCAAGACCCGTGAACCGGGCTATGCCGATAAAAGCGTGAGGGAAATCGTCCAGGAAATGTTTTCTTATGCCGATGGCTGCACCATGAGCGCCAAGAAGGACGCGCTGGTCAACATGGGGGGCTGGCTGGCGATGAATAACGAGGACTGGGCAGTGGAATGCCGGAATCGCCTGATCCTGACCGAGGGGTTTGCGACCTATGGCGGCCTGTCAGGTCGTGACCTCGAAGCCATCGCCATCGGCCTCGATGAAGTGGTGGACGAAGACTATTTGCGCTACCGCATCGCATCCACCGCTTATGTTGCCGAGCATCTTGCCGCCGAGGGTGTGCCAACCATGCGCCCGGCCGGCGGCCATGCGGTTTATATCGATGCCCGACGGTTTGCGCCGCATATCCCGCCGCTGCAGTACCCGGGCCAGTCTCTCGCGGTTGAGCTGTACAAGCATGGGGGTATTCGCGGCTGCGAAATTGGAACCGCCATGTTTGGGCTGCGGCCCGATGGTACCGAGGTGGCCGCCAACCTGGACCTCGTTCGCCTGGCGATACCCCGCAGGACCTATACCCAGAGTCAGATGGATTACGTGATCGAAGTGGTTCACGAGGTATTCGATCAGCGGGCGGCCCTGCGCGGAATGAAGTTCACGCGCCAGCCGCGCGCGCTGCGGCACTTCACGGGTCATTTCGACTACGTCGACTGACTTGCGGCTACGCACTCCCTGGCACGCTGCTCGATGTCGTCCCAGCGGCTCTCGCTGAGGAATGTCGGCTCAAACAGCGTGGCTACAAACCCCAGCCCAAAGGCGCCGGCATCGAGCCAGGCTCCGGCGTTGTGGTGGTCCACTCCGTTGGTGGGAATGATCTTGAGAAACGGTAATGGCGCGAGCATGGATTTGACATAGGCCGGGCCATTGGCGGGCGCGGGAAACAGCTTGCAAAACGTCGCCCCGGCCTGATGGGCCTGGTACATTTCCGTGGCGGTATGGGTGCCGGGCATGCTTGCCACGCCCATGTCCCTGGCAGCAGAAATCACTTCGAGGTCCAGAACCGGTGACACCAGGTACTGAGCGCCGGCGTCTACGGCGCGACGCGCCTGTTCCGTATCCAGTACCGTGCCAGCGCCTACCACCAGATTCCCGCGGTTGGAAAATTCCTCGATCAGCTCAAAGGCGCCTGGGGTGGACAGGGTAAACTCGATGATTCTGAAACCGCCCCGGACAGCCGCATCCATCGCTCGGGCGGCGGTGTTCTGATGATCCGCTCTCAGGATGGCGCTGGCTTTTTCTGTTTCAAAATGCCGGGTGAGGCTTGCAACATCCATGACAGGTTCGTTCCGTGGGCAGGTGAAGCTTGTTCAGCATTGTAGGCGGCCTGGCTTGAATCGCCAACGATGCAGAACCCACAATAGCCGGGCATGAAACTTGATCGACAACAGCAGGCGATGCTGGCGGGTGATGAAGGACCGGCCCCGGCCATGGCGATGCGCATCCTCAGCACAATGGGCAGGGCCATGAATGCGCCCGGTATGGTGCGGATTGAATCGGCCCACGTCGATGGTTGCCTGCTGCATGGTAAAAGCGGCGTCACTTTTGCCGAAAAACTGGTGTCGATGAAGGGCAAGGTGCGCGTTCCCACGACGCTGAATGTGGGCGCCATGGATCTGAATCGTCCGGAGAATGTCAGGCTGGACAGCGCCCGCGGTGACCTCGCGGTGCGCTTGATGAATGCTTACGTTGCCATGGGTGGAAAACCGACCTGGACCTGCGCGCCATACCAGGCAGGGTTCCGGCCGCGGGTGGGCGCTCACGTGGCCTGGGCCGAGAGTAACGCGGTGGTCTTCGCCAATTCCGTACTCGGTGCCCGCACGAATCGTTACGGCGACTTCATGGATATCTGCTGTGCGTTGACGGGCTATGCCCCCTACAGCGGCATGCATCGGCCTGAGCATCGCGTGGCCACCGTTTTGGTTGATGCCAGCCCGCTGCCGGATACGCTCTGGCAAGACGATGCCGCGTTCGCCGTGTTGGGGTCATGGCTGGGCCGCTCGGTCGGCAAGGATATAGCGGTGATCGACGGCATGCCGGTGGATATCAGCGAAGATCGGCTCAAGGCCCTCGGTGCGGCCGCTGCATCGACCGGATCGGTCGCCTTGTTTCATATCGCGGGTGTAACCCCTGAGGCGCCCGACGTTAAAACGGCTCTGGGCGGAAATGCGCCGGCGCGTGTGCTGACCCTGACCCAGGAACGGTTCGACACCCAACGTGACCGCATGAGCACCGCGCGCGGTGACCGGGTTGATGTTGTGGCTGTGGGCAGTCCTCATTTTTCGCTGGATGAATTCACCCACCTGATTCGCTTTTTCGGCGATCGCAGGTCCAGGATCCCTTTCTATGCCTGTACCGGGCGACATGTTCTGAGTGCGCTCGATCAGATGGGCGGAGTGAAGCGTCTTGAGCAAATCGGGGTTCAGCTGATTCTGGACACCTGTGTTGTTGTCACCGCCGTCATTCCGGGCAGCGGTGGTGTGCTCATGACGAATTCGGGCAAGTTCGCGCATTACAGTCCCAGCCTGATCCGGCATGACGTGGTTTTTGGAAGTCTGGCGGATTGCGTGGAAAGCGCCGTCGCTGGCCGTGTTCTGCGTGCGCGGCGTCATTCGGAGCCTGGGGCGTGAAGGGACGGGTTCTGGTGGCTGGTGAGGCAGAGGGCCCCCTCCTGCGCCTGGAGAAGCCGCTGAGTTTCTGGGGTGGAGTCGATGCAGACACCGGCCGGGTCATCGCCATCCGGCATCCGCAGCAGCATCAGCTCCTGGCGGGGCAGATCATTGCGCTTGAGCGGTCCATCGGCTCCAGTTCGGGTAGTTCCGTGCTGCTGGAGCTGCTGGACCAGGGCTGTGGGCCGCTGGGTATCGTTCTCAGGCATGCCGATGAAATACTCGCGCTGGCAGCGCTGGTGGCCCGGGAAATCGGGATCGCAAGTATTCCGGTTATCCAGGTTTCCGACAGCGATTTCAGACAATTGCCGCCGGTGCTGCACATCTCGGTCACCGGTGAAATTTCAGCGGCCCAATGACGGCTTGAATGGCCTCGATGCATGCGGCACAATGCCCGTCCCCCAGGTTACTGATCAGGTTTCCCGGGGTCAATGGTGGCCCCTGTCGGTCGCCCCGCAGCGATACGTTGTGAACCCCGTCAGGCCCGGAAGGGAGCAGCGGCAGCAGCGGACTCGGGTGCCGGGAACCGGCTGGCAGGGGTTGCCACCCACCTTCTGGTATAGTGATTTTTTCTACTCGGTATTCAAGATCCAGCCTCAATGAGTTACCAGGTTCTGGCGCGCAAGTGGCGCCCAAAAAATTTCAAGCAGGTCGTTGGCCAGGAAGCGGTCAAACAGGCCCTGGTGAACGGGCTCGACAACGATCGGGTCCATCATGCTTTTCTGCTGACCGGAACGCGGGGCGTTGGCAAAACCACGCTGGCCCGAATTCTGGCCAAGAGCCTCAACTGCGAGACGGGCGTGTCTTCCGAGCCCTGTGGTGAATGCGGCAGCTGCAATGACATCGATGATGGCCGGTTTGTCGACATGCTGGAAATCGACGCCGCTTCAAAAACCGGCGTGGATGATATCCGTGACCTGATTGATAATGCTCAGTACGTGCCTACGCGCGGCCGTTACAAGGTTTACATCATCGACGAAGTGCACATGCTTTCCCGCAACGCGTTTAACGGCCTGCTTAAGACTCTGGAAGAACCACCCCCGCACGTGAAGTTCGTCCTGGCGACCACCGATGCGGATAAAATCCCCATCACGATTTTGTCCCGATGTCTGCGGTTCAACCTGAGGCGATTGCTGCCCGATCAGATTGCCGGCTATCTCGAGCAGTTGTTGGAGGCGGAGTCGATCGACTCTGAGCCTGCCGCCATAGAGCGAATCGCCCGCGCGGCGGACGGCAGCATGCGCGATGGACTGAGCCTGCTGGACCAGGCCATTGCCTACGGTGGGGGAAGTCTGAAAGAGGACGAGGTGGCGCAGATGCTCGGCAGTGTCGATTTTGCCCATCTCTCCGCCTTGATCGAGGCCGTGGCTGATGGAGCGGGGGCTGGTCTGCTGGCGATCGTGGAAGAGCTGTCTGCGCAGGCCCGCGACCTGGAATCCGTGTTGCTGGGCATGGCTGAGATACTGCATCGCATCGGCTTATTGCACCTGGCGCCGGACTATCGTGACGAAGAGCGGACAGACTGGTCATCCATTGAGATGCTGGCGCGCAAGGTAGGCGCTGAAGATGCGCAGCTGTTCTATCAAATCGCCATACAAGGCGCGAGAGACCTGTCACTTGCCCCTGACCCCAGAACCGGGCTCGAAATGTCATTGTTGCGCATGATGGCGTTCAGGCCGGGGACAGCAGCCGGCGGTGAAACCGGCGCCACGGGTGGAGGAAAAACCGCGGCGACTAACGCTGCACAGCGTGCCGATGCCACTGATGTCGCGCCCCCCGCAGTAGAGGCCTCGCCTCGACAAACTGCAGAGGAAAACAGCCCGAAACCCGTGCCAGCGGTCTCCGCCACGCCGGCAAAACCGGCGGCCGGCGAAGGCGAAGCCGGTGCGCCGGCTTCCGGCGCTGACTGGCACTCACTGCTCGCGCGTTTAGATCTCAAAGGGCCTGTGCGTGAGTTGGCCCGCAATATCGAGCTGGAGTCCGTATCCGGGCAGCAATGGTGTTTCAGAATTCCCAGCACCGTCAGCCATTACGGCTCAACCGTCTCGGTCAGGAAGCTGCAGGCGGCCCTGACAGATCAGCTGGGCCAGGAAGTGAAGCTGTCGCTCAATGCCGTCAATGATGAACTGCAAACACCCGCTGCGGCCTCGGCCGAAGCCGAACGTCGTGCCATGAACGAGGCCGAACTGGCGATCAACGAGGATCCGACCGTCAAGGACCTCAGAGAGCGTATGAACGCCATCGTTCTCGAAGAATCGGTGCAGCCGCTACAGTAATCTTGCCGCGCCCCATCCACTCATCTCCAGGAGTCGTAATCCGTGAAAGGTAATCTAGCCGGCCTGATGCAACAGGCTCAGAAAATGCAGCAGGAAATGCAGCGAGCCCAGGAAGAACTCGCCAACATGGAAGTCGTCGGCCAGTCTGGTGGCGGTATGGTCAAGGTCACAATGACAGGCAAGCATGCCGTGCGCCGGGTGCAGGTGGACCCTTCGCTGGGCGGAGACCTTGAGATGCTGGAGGATCTGGTGGCAGCGGCAATCAACGATGCCGTCAACCGTGTTGCTGAAACCACGCAGGAGCGCATGTCGGGTATGACCCAGGGCCTAAATCTGCCCCCGGGCATGAAGCTTCCTTTCTGACCGTTTGCGAAGCCGTATCGATGACCGCACAACCCCTGTTGGAGCAGTTGATCGAAGCGCTCAGGTGTCTGCCCGGAGTGGGTCCGAAGTCTGCCCAGAGAATGGCCCTGCATTTACTGGAGCGTGACCGCGAAGGGGGCCTGCACCTGGCGGCCATGATGGAAAGGGCGATGAAGGAGATAGGCCGCTGCGCCCAATGCCGGGATCTGACCGAACACGAACTGTGCGCAATCTGTTCCAATCCAGCCCGTGACGCCGCCCTACTGTGTGTCGTTGAATCGCCCGTGGATGTGCTGGCCATTGAGCAGGCCACCACGTTCAGAGGGCTGTATTTCGTGTTGCTGGGCAGGCTTTCACCGCTGGACGGAATAGGGCCGTCAGAGTTGGGCCTTGACCAGTTGGAGCGGCGCTTGACGGAACAGACACCGGCTGAGGTCATTATTGCCACAAACCCGACCGTGGAGGGTGAGGCTACAGCCTATTACCTGCAGACAATGGCCCAGAGCCTGGATATACCCGTCTCCGTGATCGCGCACGGCGTACCTTTGGGGGGCGAACTCGAGTTCACGGATCAGTCAACGCTGGCCCATGCTTTTGGCTCGAGGAGGGCCGTCGCACCACGGGTGGATTGACGGCCTCCTGACTTTTTCAGCTGCCTTTCTTGCTGCTGGCGCCTTCTTCTCTAACCACGATATATCCGCGATTGCGATCCACGGTCCTCAGGCCGATACCCTTGACATTGACGAGTTCGTCGGCGTGTTTGAAATCGCCGTTGGCCTGCCGGTAGTCGACGATGGCCTGGGCTTTGCTCAAGCCGATGCCGTTCAAGGCCTCGGAAATCTCCTCCGCGGTCGCCTCGTTGATATTAACCGCCTCTGAGGCCCAGGCCGCCAAGGCGAAGAGGCAGCCGGCCAGGATGGTAAAGACTCGTTTCATAGCGTTTACTCCCAATCATGTATGGATGAAGTGTCTTTGCAGACAGGGGCAGTCTATGAATGAGGCCGTGCTCACGGCAGAGGACATCGGCTTCCAGATGATGAGGAAAATGCCTCGCTTTATTTACCGTTTTTTCTCTCAGCTTTTGAGAATCACCCGTGCTCCAATAGCTTCACACAATCTCTTGAGCCACGAGGAAATGGTCATGGAACTGATGGGAAAAACGATTTCGGGCGTTGTCGCTGTCCCCGGCGATAAGCCCGGCGAGCACAACAGAATCTGGTTGCTGCAATTCACTGACGGGACGCATGTCGAGTTCGTATCTCCCAACGCACGGCGCAGGCTTTCACGGCTGGCGGGCGCCGCAAATCCCAGGGCGCGAACGCGGCAAACCAGCCCCCAACTGTCTCTTGAGGTTGCCTGATCAAGGTTATCCACAAAATCTGTGGATAACCCTGTGGGAAAAACTCAGGGTCAATTGTGACAGTGCAGTCTGATACAGATTGATCAAAAATTGATCAGCATTTTTATTCGATTTAATTTCAATAAGTTACATCATCCTGATTGATTGACGTCTGTCAGTTTACCTGTCACTAATATGTCACATGACCAATCAGTGACTTGTGTATAAAGAGTTCGAAAAGGGGACAGCTAATTCAGCTAAACCATTGATTTTTTCGTCACGTGGCGCGGTGCGACCTTAATCAGATGGCACCCGGCCCGGTTCAATCGGCGCTTCTGAGGCCGGTTGCCACCGTTTTTATCGTTCAGGCGCCCAAACCCAGTGTGGTGGCCCATTGTTCCAAGTGGTCCAGAATGTATTTCGTTCTGGCGTTCTCCGGGTGTGCCGCCCTGGCTTGCTGCATTTCCAGCCAGAATTGCCGCTCATCGATCTGTCGCGGGTCGGGAGGCTGCTGAAGCTTTTTCTGGCGCCACTCCTCCCATCTCTGCATTTCATTGGCCTGCAGGGTTTCAGGAAAGTTTCGCGCCCGATACCTAAACAGCATCTCAGGCAGTCGACGGTCTTCAAATGGCCAATCCATGCTTCCGATCTGCTCTGGCGGGGTTGCACGGAGTTTCGCCATGGTCTGTTTATCGCGACGGGAGAAGAAACTCCCGCTATAGATCTGCAGATCAGGGTCCTCGACCGCTTCTTGGGGTGGTGAGGCGTAGATATCCATCACCTTTGGCCCCAGGGCAGGCAGCCCGGGAAGCAAACGCTCGGCGTGCGCCATGCAGCGTTCAGGGTCCAGGGCGATTCGTTGGCAGTCGACGCCCTTCAGCACACTGGCAGGCGCGACCATGGGGACGCCGTTGGTCTTGATTTCCTGCAGTGGCAACCTGTCCACGCCCGGAGGGAGCTGTTCATTGGGTGTAAACACACGCTGATGAAGGCCTTCGGCGGACTCGTTGATTAATGGTTCAGGGTCCGCCATCAGGTCGAAAACGATGACTGACTTTCGGTAATGGGGGTGAATGGCCAGCGGCAGCACCAGGCTGGTGCATCCCCTGGCGGCGGTGATCCTCGAGCTGGTCAATAACACGGGCTGTGCATTGACCGGATTCAGCAGCTTCGCCACGGCCTTCTGATCCCTCAGCCCAAGGCCCCACCGGAAGAGGCGGGGCTGACTTTGGAGCAGGAGTCGCGCCATGGCAATGGTGGCTCGCACATCGCTGAGCGCGTCGTGCGCGTCCTGATGGGATATCTGATTGGCGTGGGTCAGGTGCTCCAGCTTGAAACTCGGCAGGCCCTTGTCATTGGAAGGCCACTCAATACCATCCGGTCTCAATGCATAGAACATTCGAACCAGGTCGATGAGGTCCCAACGGGAGTTGCCTTCGCTGTATTCATGAGCGTAGGGGTCGTAAAAGTTCCGGTAAAAAAGGTTGCGCGTGAACTGGTCATCGAATCGAAGGCTGTTGTAGCCAACGATGCAGGTTCCCGGCTCCATCATCTCGGAGTGAATCCGGCGCGCAAACCTTGCTTCGCAAACACCCTCGGCCAGTGCCTGTTGGGGTGTGATTCCGGTAACGAGGCAAGCGCCCGGGTGGGGCAAGACGTCCGTGGCCGGCGCGCAGAACCAATCGATGGGTTCGCCCAGCGGATTGAGTTGCGTATCCGTTCGAATCGCCGCGAACTGCGCCGGGCGATCGGCGAACGGGTCGGTACCAAAGGTTTCGTAATCGTGCCAGAGAAAGGATTTCGGATCCTGCATACCGCCTCCTGTTGAAAGCAGTTTAGCCTGAAAGGTCCTACTTGTTCAGGCCTGGGTGCAGCAGCTTCGTACAGTGGTTCCGATCCAGGCGGATGACGCTGTCGGCCCAGTCCTCGCAGGTAGCCGTCATATGACGGCACAGGCGCTCATAGGCGGCCAGAAAGTCACGAACTTCATCCCGGCCGCTAAATCTTTTGCGCTCCCCAAGCCCCTGTTCCTGCTGCCAGCGCCAAAGGACCACGTGGTCCCAGTCGGGCGCCGCCATGAACCATCGAAGATCTAACAGGGGGTGGAGTTTTTTCGCATAGCGCTCGAGATTGACCCGCACTGCATCACGCCAGATGCCAGTCGGGTCACGGCGGCGTTCCGCGCTGTTGATGGCGGTCGCGCTGTCACGCAGTGACAGTGGCGGACACCCAATACACCAGCCCTCCAGCATGATGATGTCGGGCGCGGGCCCTTGCCATGGGTTCCGTTTGGACATCCGGTCATCGCTGGCTTTGTCGAACTTCGGCAAGACCAGGTTTCGGGTGTCTCCACTGAGCAGGCCTTCCAAATCGCTGAGTAGCATTCCCAGGTCATGAGTGCCCGGTACGCCGCGGGTGGCGAACCATGGATGGACGTCTGCGGCCAGCCTGGCCCGTTCACCACGGGTCAGGTAATAATCGTCGAGGGAGACAACCGTGGCTTTCACGCCCTGATGCGCCAGAACTACGCGCAGCAAATGGGCCAGGGTGGACTTTCCGGTGCCGGGCGACCCGCCAAGGCCGACTACCCGGGCGCGGGATTCAGACAGCATCCCCATCAGCGCCGGTGTCACTGCGGCAAGCGATGCCCGTTGAGCCCCCAACAACGTAGAGGAGCGCTTCAGCCAGTTCTCCGCCTCTGCGATAATCACCTGATTCACGCGGGCATGTTAATGGCAGGCCTGGCGCAGACTCAAACCCGTGAGGTTCGGACACCATGTCAGATCAAGGACAGACAATAGAACACCTGTTGCAATTGATGCGGCTGGAGCCGCTGGAGGTCAATTTGTTCCGGGGCGAAAGCCGCGATATCGGAACGCCGCGCGTGTTCGGCGGGCAGGTTTTGTCACAGGCGATATTGGCGGCCAGGGCCACGGTGGAAGAGCGCTTGATCCATTCTCTGCACGCCTACTTTCTGCGCGCCGGCGACCCCGATGCGCCTATTGTTTACGATGTGGACCGCAGCCGGGATGGGCGCAGCTTCACATCCAGAAGGGTGGTGGCGATTCAGCATGGGCGGCCCATTTTTACCCTGGCGGCATCGTTTCAGCTGGAGCAGGAAGGGCTGGAACACCAGTTCGCACTGCCGGACGTGCCGGGCCCTGACGAACTCGCCGAGCCCGCGCCATTGAGCGAAGAGCAGTTATCGCACGTGCCGCAGAAATTCAGGCGTTGGTTCAACCGGTTTGGTCCTTTTGAGTTCCGGCAGGTGGTGCCGCTGGACCCGGTCTCACCCCGGCCCGGGCCGCCGTACCGGCAGTTATGGTTTCGATTGCGTGGTGAAGTGCCTGCGGATCAGGGCCTGCACCGGGCGCTGCTGGCCTACGCGTCTGATTTCCACCTGGTGGGAACCGCCACACTGCCGCACGGTCTGTCATTCCTGGACGGTCGCCTGGTGCTGGCCAGCCTGGACCATGCCATGTGGTTTCATCGTGATGTCAGCGTCACAGACTGGTTGTTGTATGCTTGTGACAGCCCCAGCACCAGTGGTGGCAGAGGGCTTGCGCGTGGGTTGATATATGATTCAGCCGGCCGGCTGGTCGCCAGTACGGCCCAGGAAGGCATGATTCGTTGGAGGAATGAATGAGCGCTAAGACAGCAACATTTGGAGCAGGTTGTTTTTGGGGTGTCGAGGCCCGCTTTCGCGAGCAAAGCGGTGTGCAGGAAGTGACCTCCGGTTACATGGGCGGTACGCTGGATCAGCCGGGGTATCGGGATGTCTGTACGGGTGAAACCGGCCACGCTGAAGTGGTGCAGCTGACCTTTGATGCGGATCGCGTCAGTTACGCGCAGCTACTGGCGGTTTTCTTCAGCCTGCATGACCCCACCACGCTGAACCGTCAGGGGCCGGATATCGGAACCCAATATCGTTCGGTCATTTTCACGCATGATGAGGAACAGGCCAGCCAGGCAAGGACCGCGATCGACCGGCTGAATGAATCCGGGCGTTTTTCTTCGCCGGTCGTCACCGGGCTGGAACCCGCCAGGCACTTCTGGAGCGCCGAGGAATATCACCAGCGCTATCTCGAAAAGAACCGTGGCGGGGTCTGTCATCTCGGTGATAACAACATATCTATCAGTGATTTGGGGTTAGAATAGAGATCAGATTACATATCGGGGAGTCTTGGTTCCTGTGAATGCTGGCTCATGCGCACTGGCGGTTTTGACTCTGGCGTTGCTGCCGGTAACGTCGTTGGCCGATCGTGTTTACAAGTTCGTTGATGCCGACGGGATTGTTCACTACACCAATATCCGGCCCGAGGGGGTCAGCCGGTTTTCCACCCTTGATTTTCCCTGCTACGCGTCCGACCCCGCCTGCCAGCAAGTGGATTGGGAGCGGGTGCCCCTGGACACCAGCGCCTTCGCACCCGAAATCGGCCAGGCTTCGTCCGAGCACGGGGTCGAGCCGTCTTTGATCCGGGCCATCATTCATGCCGAATCCGCCTATCAAGCGGACGCGGTCTCTCCCCGCGGCGCGCAAGGCCTGATGCAATTGATGCCCGGCACGCAGCAAGACCTCGGGGTTGTTGACGTGTTTCAGCCCGCCAGCAACATCAATGGCGGTACTTCCTATCTGGCTCAAATGCTGGATGAGTTTGATGGCGATGTCAGGCTGGCGTCTGCGGCATACAACGCAGGGCCCGGGGCGGTGCGCAAATACGGTGGCGTACCGCCTTATTCAGAAACCAAAGAGTACGTGCGCCGGATCGAGATTCTCCACCGGCGTTACCGCCTGGCGGGCAGTTAAGGCAGGACACAGCCGGTTGGACGCTGCGCAGTAAACCTGCCGATCCAGCCCGGGAGACACACCACAAAGACATGACGCTGCGCGGTGAGTTGACTTCAAAGATGGCGGATGCAGCCGCATTTTCCCCGCAACAATTCACAAATCACGGATCACGGATCGCGGCATTTCAGTAAATCAGTCTCGCCTCGCTGACTGCTTCCAGTTCGTTCAAGGCAGCGACCAGTTCCTCGCAGGGTTTGATGGTCCACTGGCTGCCCAATTCGAGGCGGGCCCGGGCCCGTTGGTTGCGATAGTCGATGTACACAGGCGCGGAGCCATTGCGGTAGGGCGCAAAGGTGGACTCGAGCCGATTGCCGATGTCGGATTGCGGGCCCTGGATCGTGATGCGCAAACCACGCGCAAAGCGCGATTTGGCCTCTGAAAGCAGCATGACATCGTTGGCGGTCATTCGGTAGCCGCCGGAAAAATCATCAATGGAGACTTTTCCTTCCACCACGATGATTTCATCCTTGATCAGGCGATCGGCAAACCGATTGTAAATTTCATCAAACAGCGCCACCTCGAGGCGCCCGGTGTGGTCCTCCAGCGCGACAAACCGCCCGCGACGCCCGCGACGCCCCAGCGCACTGATCAGGCCCGCCAGCACCATGTTCACGCCTTTGCGGCCGTAGCTTTTCTCGACCTTGGACTCCCTCGGCAGCCGCTTGGCGATGGCGCCCAGCCGGCACGTCGTGAATCGTTCGAGGTCCGCCTGGTGAACGCGGACCGGATGGCCGGTCAGGTACAGCCCGAGTGACTCCTTTTCCGCCTGAAGTTGGGCCAGTTCGGGCCAGGGCTTAACGCTGGATGCCTCAACGCCGGGGCGCTCTGGCGCCTGGATCGAGCCGAACATGTCGTTTTGCCCGGCCTCCAGGTCGCGCTGAGTCTGTTCTGCCGCATGCAGCACGCGCGGCAGGTCGTGCAGCATGCGCGCGCGGTTGGCGGCCTCATCAAGCACATCCATTGCGCCAGAGCGGATCAGCGTCTCAAGCACCCGCTTGTTGATTTTGTGCAGATCCGCCCGGCAGCAGAAATCTTCCAGGTTGGTATAGGGGCCACCGGTGGCTCGCTCCTCAATAATGCTGTCAATGGCTGAACGGCCCACCCCCTTGATGGCGCCCAGGCCGTAAAGAATCCCGCTGTCTTTGATGACGGTGAAGGAAAAAGACGATCGGTTGATGTCAGGAGGCGACACCGGCAGCTGCATATTGCGACACTCGACAATCATCTCCGCTATCTTGTCGGTGTTGTCGAGATCCGCGGACAGCACGGCGGCCATGAACGCGGCAGGATAGTGCGCCTTGAGCCAGGCCGTCTGGTAGGCAATCAGCGCGTAGGCAGCCGAGTGTGACTTGTTGAATCCGTAACCCGCAAACGTCTCCATCTGGTCGAAGATGTAGTTGGCCTGGTCTTCATGAATGTCTCTCTCAACGCAACCCTGAACGAAAATCAGGCGCTGCTTGGCCATTTCGGAGGGCTTTTTCTTGCCCATGGCGCGCCGCAAAAGGTCGGCGTCTCCCAGCGAATATCCCGCCAGTTCCTGGGCAATCTGCATGACCTGTTCCTGGTACAGGATGACGCCGTAGGTGGGCTTGAGAATATCCTCGAGTTTTTCATGGGGATAGGAGACAGAAGAGCGTCCGTGCTTGCGGTCGATGTAATCGCCGACCATCCCGGATTCCAGCGGTCCAGGACGAAACAGCGCGACCAGGGCCACGATTTCGTCAAAGCTGTCCGGTACAAGCCGGCGAATCAGGTCTTTCATGCCGCGGGATTCCAGCTGGAAAACAGCGGTGGTCTGGCAGGATTGCAGCAAGCGGAAAGTGGCCTCATCGGTCATCGGCAATTGCTCAATGTCGATGGCCGATTCGCCGTTCCTCTCGCGTTGCTCGTTGATGATCTCGAGCGCCCAGTCAATGATGGTGAGTGTTCTCAAGCCGAGGAAGTCGAATTTGACCAGGCCGATGGTTTCGATATCGTCCTTGTCAAATTGAGTGACCAGGCTGCCGCCGCCCGCTTCGCAAAACAGCGGTGTGAAATCGGTCAGGGCGGAGGGGGCGATGACCACGCCGCCCGCATGCCGGCCAGCGTTTCGCGTCAGGCCCTCCAGCGATCGGGCCAGGTCGAGGATGGCGCGCGTGTCTTCTTCCTCGTCGTAGCGGCGTTTGAGCTCTTCTTCCTGCTCCAGCGCCTTGTCCAGCGTCATGCCCAGTTCCAGCGGTATCAGCTTGGCGATGCTATCGACGAATCCATATCCGTGCCCCAGCACGCGGCCGCAGTCGCGCACCACGGCCTTGGCGGCCATGGAGCCGTAAGTAATGATCTGGCTGACCTGGTCACGGCCATAGTTTTCCGCGACGTAGTCGATGACCTGGTCGCGTTTTTCCATGCAAAAGTCGATATCGAAGTCCGGCATGGAAACACGCTCGGGATTCAGGAAGCGCTCGAACAGAAGATCATATTGCAGCGGGTCGAGACCGGTAATATCCAGCGCCCAGGCCACCAGCGACCCGGCGCCGGAGCCGCGGCCAGGCCCGACCGGAATACCGTTGCGTTTGGCCCAGCGTATGAAGTCCGCAACAATCAGGAAATAGCCGGGAAAGCCCATGGAATTGATAACATCCAGTTCCATGGCCAGGCGGTCGTCGTAATCCTGCCGGGTAAATTCTCCCGCGGTCCCGTGTGATTCCAGCCGCGCTTCAAGTCCATCGGCGGACACGCGGGCCAGGAAATCCTCCACCGATTCGCCCTCGGGCGTGGGAAAAGCGGGCAGATAGTATTTCCCGAATTCCATTTCCAGATTGCAGCGTCGCGCCAGCTCAACCGCGTTTTCCAGCGCCTCGGGCAGATCAGAAAAAGCCGCTCTCATGGCTTCCGGGCTTTTCAGGTACTGCTCCTGCGAATAGCGCACCTCTCTGCGCTTATCGGACAGCAGACGGCCGTCGTGGATGCAGACCCTGGCCTCATGTGAGCGATAATCTGCCTGGTCCAGGAATCGGACGTCATTGGTTGCCACGACCGGGCAGTCCAGCAGCGAGGCCAGGTGCAGGGCGCGTTGCTCGTATTCGATTTCCTGGCTCCGGTCGGTGCGCTGTAGTTCGAAGTAGAAGCGCTGGTCAAACTGGCGCATCCATTCCTCGGCCAGTTGCCGGGCCCGGTTGGGATGGTTATTCAGCAGCGCCTGTCCAATCTCGCCCTCGCGGGCGCCAGACAAAGCGATCAGGCCGTCGGTGTGGCCCCTGAACCATTCGCGCTGCAGGTAGGGAACGCCATGGTGCTGGCCGTCGAGGAATCCCCGGCTGAGCAGTTTGCACAGGTTCAGATACCCGGAGCGATCCTGACAAAGCAGGGTGAGCCGCCCAATGTGGTCAGGGTCACTGGGGTCCCGAACCAGGACGTCGGAGCCAATGATGGGTTTCAGTCCGGCGCCGACCGCCTGGCGGTAAAACTTGACCAGGGCGAAAAGATTGTTCTGGTCGGTGACCGCCACAGCCGGCATGTCGAGCTCCCGGCAGCGCGATACCAGGTCTTTTAACCGCAGGGTGCCATCCACCAATGAGTACTCGGTATGCAGGTGCAGATGGACGAAGGTTTGAGTCATAAAACCGGCGCTGATTCGGGGACGCGATACTGCCCGACATTATAGGGCCTGTTATTCTCAAAACATGGGTAAAAATTCACCGCCGGCGCGGACGGTGTCGCGGGACGGCCTTTTCAGGTTTGCGCGGCTTGAGCGAGGTGTCCCGTCATGTTATCGTGCGCGCCCCTGAAGAAATTCAGGCTTTCCTCAAAAGTGGGCGCGTAGCTCAGCGGGAGAGCACTACGTTGACATCGTAGGGGTCGGCAGTTCGATCCTGCCCGCGCCCACCACTTTTTCATTGGCCTGCGGCCGCTTCACCTGCGGTGATTGATTCGACCTGACATCTGCACCCTGCACGACCGATGATAAAGAATTCATTAAAGTGGGGTTCTCCCAGCGAATACTGTCAGTTGTAGCAGCTGTTCCTTCCTTACCCCTGCAGTAATTTCAGTTCTGTGTCTGGCATGTAGCTAAGTTTCGGGCACTTATAACTTACTAATCCAAGGAGATGGGAAATGAGGAAGATAGGATTTCTGTTGGTCGGTCTGGTCTTGATCGGCTTCAATGTCACCGCTGTTGCCGGTGGCGCCAAGAACGACATCATGCATTGCGGTTGTGTTTACGTAGCAGATGAAGGCAGCTTGACCAACGGAACTGCATCCATGGAATGGACGGCGCTTACCGTCAAAAATGGCAAAGGACATCGTAACCACGTGGTCAATCATCTTGACGATTGTCTGTCCGGATATGATCCGATGTACTGCACAGAGACAGACGTGGCAAATTCTGTGCCAGGATGTACAAGCACCGCGGACGTCATTGGCTATGATCCGTTGTTCACAACATTCGTCCGTGACAATGACGATTGCGTAGTCGCCGGCAATGTAGGTGGGCTCGATCTTTGTGACGATACTCTCACGACAGATGTTGATGAAACACCCGTCGAGGGTGATGATTGCGGTACTGAACTCTCTGAATGAGTGTGCTGGTTAATGAAGCTCAGAGGGCGCCCGCGGGCGCCCTTTTTTTAACCCCCACGTCGCGCTATAGAAGGCGCCGATTTTCTCCACTTCGCTGACGCTGGCCATGCGTGGGGATGAAAGGGCCTTCAATGCGCAGTTTCTTGTTTAAGACCTGCTGCGGCGGACCGTGGCATCAGGCCACGCGCCGCAGTTTGCCAGGGAGACGCCGGGGGGATGACCCTTCGGCCTCGGGCTTCCAGGCATCGAATCCGCCCCCCAGGCGGGCCGCTGGGATAACTGAACAAAGCACAGTACAATAGCGAGCGTGATAGCTTTTGTACGAACTTCGACCGGATAAAGCGGAAAGCGCATGGCCTACCGAGAGGGCGCTGTGCGCCCTTTTTTCGTTTCAGGAACGCTCGACACAGGACAGCAAGATGCCAGCGATTACACTGCCCGACGGCAGCCAGAGAAACTACGACGCCCCGATATCCGTGATAGATGTCGCCGCCGATATCGGACCCGGCCTGGCCAAGGCCACCCTGGCGGGGGAGGTGGACGGCGTGCTGGTGGATGCAGCATTCACTATTGATGGCGATGCCAGCCTGCGGATCATCACCGCACGTGATGCCGAGGGGCTGGAGATCATCAGGCACTCGACCGCGCACTTGCTGGCACAGGCCGTTCAACGGCTGTTTCCCGACGCCCAGGTCACCATTGGCCCCGTGATCGAGGATGGGTTTTATTACGATTTTGCCTACGAGCCTGGTTTTTCTCCGGAAGACCTCGAGAAAATCGAAGCCGAGATGCAGAAGATCGTTTCCGAGGCGCTGCCGGTGCAGCGCTCCGTCAAGGGCAGGGAACAGGCCGTGTCTTTCTTCCGCGATATGGGCGAGGAGTACAAGGCCAAGATCATCGAAGATATACCGGGTGACGAGGAATTGTCACTTTACGGCCAGGGCGGCTGGATCGACCTGTGTCGCGGCCCGCACGTGCCCAACACGGCACACCTGGGCTCATTCAAGCTGACCAAGCTGGCCGGCGCCTACTGGCGCGGCAACAGCGACAATGAAATGCTTCAGCGTATTTACGGCACAGCCTGGGCCAACAAGAAAGACCTCAAGGCTTATCTGAGACGCTTGGAAGAAGCGGAGAAACGCGATCACCGCAAGGTCGGCAAGCAGCTGGACCTGTTTCATTTTCAGGAAGAGGCGCCCGGGCTGGTGTTCTGGCATGACCACGGCTGGAAGATCTATGTCGAGGTGCAGAACTACATCCGCCAGCGCTTGCGCGGGGCCGGCTACCAGGAGGTGAACACCCCGCAAATCGTCGACCTTTCTCTTTGGGAGCGGTCGGGGCATGCCGACAAATACCTGGAAAACATGTTCCTGACGGATTCCGAGAACCGCAATTACGCCATCAAGCCGATGAATTGCCCCTGCCATGTGCAGGTCTACAATCAGGGGCTGCACAGCTACCGTGACCTGCCGTTGCGCATGGCTGAGTTCGGTTCCTGTCACCGCAACGAGGCGTCCGGCGCCTTGCATGGGCTGATGCGCGTGCGTGGCTTCACCCAGGACGACGCGCATATTTTCTGTACGCCGGAGCAGATCCAGTCCGAGGCCACGGCCTTCATCGAACTGCTCTACAGCGTCTACAAGGATTTCGGTTTTGAAGACGTCATGATCGAACTCTCGACGCGGCCTGAACGGCGCATTGGCGATGACGCCCTGTGGGACCAGGCAGAACAAGCCCTGGCCGAGGCCCTGGCGGCCGCGGACATCGAGTACCAGTTAAACCCGGGCGACGGCGCCTTTTACGGTCCGAAGATCGATTTCTCGTTGCGTGACACCATCGGGCGCGTGTGGCAATGCGGCACGCTGCAGCTGGATTTCAACATGCCAAAGCGCCTCGGCGCGCACTACATTGCCGAGGACAGCTCCAAGCAGACGCCGGTAATGCTGCACCGGGCTATCCTGGGTTCGCTGGAGCGTTTCATTGGCATCCTGATTGAGAATTTTGGCGGTTGGATGCCCCCCTGGCTGGCGCCTGTACAGGCCGTGGTGCTCAATATCACCGACCGACAGGACGAACGCGGCCGAGAAATTGCTCAATTCCTTGAAAATCAAGGCTTCCGAGTGGATTTGGACTTGAGAAACGAGAAGATCGGCTTTAAAATCCGCGAGCACACCTTACGCAGGGTTCCCTACCTACTGGTTGTGGGCGATCGAGAGGTCGAGGAGGGCACTGTTGCCGTAAGGTCACGGGAAGGCGAAAAACTGGGCAGTATGAGCCTGGATGCCTTCTCGGAACTCCTCGCAGAGCGTGTGGGCCTGCGGGGGCGAACCGTCAGTTAACGGGAGGAACAGCACATCGCAGTTCAAAAAGAGACGCGGCGCAATGAAGACATCATCGCGCCGCAGGTCAGGGTCATCGACCTTGAGGGTGAGCAGGTCGGCGTGATGTCTACCCCCGCCGCGTTGGAGATGGCCGGGGAGAGCGGGCACGACCTGGTCGAGATTGCCCCAAATGCCGAGCCGCCAGTCTGCCGCATCATGGATTACGGCAAATACCGGTTCGAGCTGGCCAAAAAGGCGCAGGCCGCCAAGAAAAAACAAAAAGTGACGCATGTAAAGGAAGTGAAATTCCGGCCCGGTACCGAAGAGGCGGACTACCAGGTCAAGATGCGGAACGTACGTCGTTTTATTGATGAAGGCGACAAAGTTAAGATCACGCTGCGGTTTCGCGGACGTGAGATGGCCCACCAGGAGTTGGGCGTAGCCATGCTGCAGCGGATCAGGGATTCACTGGCCGAGGAAGTCGTGGTGGAACAGTTTCCGCGAATGGAAGGCCGGCAGATGGTGATGCTGGTCAGCCCGAAGCGGGTTTGAGTTTTAGACGCCGCAGGCAGGAGCCTGTGGTTTTGAAGAAGCGTTACCGAGCAGGAAGGAAAGTGCCGCGTGCGGCCGCTTGGATAGCGTGACATGAAAAGGCCCGAAAAGGGTCAAAGGAGCAAACCATGCCCAAGTTGAAAACCAACCGGGGTGCGGCCAAGCGTTTCAAGAAAACTGCTTCAGGCGGTTTCAAACGCGGGCACGCATTCAAGAGCCATATCCTGACCAAGATGAAGCAGAAGCGTAAGCGTGGCTTGCGTGGAACCGACATGATCGATTCCGCGGACAAGAAAGCCGTCAAACGCATGCTGCCTTACAGCTAAAGGAGGGACAGGAAAATGGCACGAGTAAAACGCGGTGTCCAGGCAAAGGCCCGGCACAAGAAAGTTCTGAAGGAAGCTAAAGGCTATTACGGCGCGCGTCGAAAGGTTTATCGCGTCGCCAAGCAGGCCGTCATCAAGGCGGGACAATATTCCTACCGTGACCGGCGTCAGCGCAAACGTCAGTTCCGGCAATTGTGGATTGTCCGCATCAACGCCGCCGCCCGCGAGTGCGGCCTGTCTTACAGCCGTTTCATGGATGGTCTGAACAAGGCGGATATCGAGATCGATCGCAAGGTCCTGGCGGACCTGGCGGTGCACGATCCCGCCGCCTTTGGCGCATTGGCGGAAAAAGCCAAGGCCAGCCTGGGTTGACCCGCTTGCCCGGCTTGACCGGGCAGGCCATTCGCGCTGGCTTGATGAGCCGGCCGGGGGATAACGGAGGGAAGGGCCATTGCTCTTCCCTCTTTTTTATGGATCGTTATGGTGGATTCAGTCAAACAATTGCTCAAAGCGGCCCAGGAGGCCATCGCGGCCAGTACGAATGCCCGTGAGCTGGATGCCGCGCGCGTGCAGTACCTTGGCAAGAAGGGTGAGATCACGGCACTGCTCAAGTCACTGGGTGGTATGGAGCCGGAGGAGCGTCGCGACTTTGGACAGGCGGTCAACCGGGCCAAGTCGGAAGTCATCGACATGGTTAACGCGCGAAGGGCTGCGATTGAAACCGAGCAGATGGCCGCAAGGCTCGCTGAGGAGCGGGTTGACGTCACGCTGCCCGGGCGTGGTCAGGCGCGTGGCGGCGTTCACCCCATTACACGCGCCATGCAGCGCATCATCGAGATTTTCGGCCATCTGGGTTTCGAAGTGGCAACGGGTCCCGAGGTCGAAGATGACTACTACAATTTCGAGTCACTGAATTTTCCGGCGCATCACCCCGCGCGCGCCATGCACGATACCTTCTATTTTGGCGATGGCCGCCTGTTGCGTACCCATACATCGCCGGTGCAAATCCGGGAGATGCAAAAACAGGGTGCGCCGATTCGGATCATCGCGCCGGGCAAGGTATATCGCAGTGATTACGATCAGACCCATTCGCCCATGTTTCACCAGGTCGAGGGCCTGCTGGTGGGCGAGCAGGTCACCATGGCAGATCTGAAAGGGGTGCTCCAAACCTTCGTCAACGCCTTTTTCGAGGCCGACCTCGATATGCGCTTTCGGCCATCATACTTTCCGTTCACCGAGCCTTCGGCCGAGGTGGACATCGCCTGGCACAAGGACGACGGAAGTGATCCCGGTTGGCTGGAGATCCTGGGCTGCGGCATGGTCCACCCCAACGTTCTCAAAGCCTGCGAAGTGGATAGCGAACAGTACATCGGCTATGCCTTTGGAATGGGTGTCGAACGACTCGCCATGCTGCGCTACGGCGTGACCGACCTGAGACAGTTTTTCGATAATGACCTGCAGTTCCTGCGGCAGTTTCGGTAGGAGAGGGCGATGCGATTCAGTGTGAACTGGTTGAAGCAATGGGTCAGTGTCGAGGGAGATGCTGATTCACTGGCGGCTGAACTGACGAACGCCGGTCTTGAAGTTGACGCCGTGGAACCGGTGGCCGCGGACTTCAGCGGTGTGGTTGTGGGTGAAATCATTGACTGCAGCCCGCACCCGAATGCGGACAAGTTGCAGGTCTGCCGCATCGACGACGGCGGTGACGAACCGTTGCAGGTCGTTTGCGGCGCGCCAAACGCCCGGCCGGGCATCAAAATACCCTTCGCGCAGGTGGGCGCTGTTCTGGGTGAAGGTTTCAAGATCAAGAAAGCCAAGCTGCGCGGTACCCAGTCATTCGGCATGGCTTGCTCGGCGCGTGAATTGGGCCTCTCAGATGACCACAGCGGCTTGATGGAATTGCCCCTCGATGCCACGGTTGGACATGACTTCCGCGAGTTTCTGGGCCTGGACGATCACGCGATTGAGCTGGATCTGACGCCGAACCGGGCCGATTGCCTGGGGATCTCGGGCCTGGCCAGGGATGTGTCGGCCATTTGCGATGCCCGCTACACTCCGCTCGACATTCAGCCGGTGGAATCCAGCATCGAAGATCATGTGCCGGTCGAACTCGAGGCGCCTGCGGATTGCCCACGCTATGTGGGGCGTGTTATCCGCGGGATCGACCCCAACGCGCCGACGCCACTGTGGATGCAGGAGGCGTTGCGCCGTTGCGGCCTGCGAAGCATCAGCGCATCGGTGGATTGCACCAACTACGTTTTACTGGAATTGGGCCAGCCCATGCACGCTTTTGATCTGGACAAGCTGCAAGGCGGGGTTTCCGTTCGGCGTGGCCGTGATGGAGAAAAACTGGTTCTGTTGGACGAGAAAGAAATCGAACTCAATCCCGAACTGCTGGCCATCTGCGATGAGTCCGGCCCCGTCGCCCTGGCTGGCGTCATGGGTGGTCTGGAGACGGGCGTGACCGGAGAAACACGTAACGTGTTTCTCGAGAGCGCCTGGTTCGCCCCTGCGACCATTGCCGGCAGGGCACGGGGACTGGGCATGGCAACCGATGCCGCGCATCGTTTCGAGCGAGGTGTGGACCCCGAGGGCCAGGTCAGCGCGGTGGAGCGCTACACCGAGCTTCTCATTGGTATAACCGGAGGTGAGGCCGGGCCTGTCACGATCAGTGAGTCAGCAGAGCATCTGCCCAGCCGGTGCGCGGTGCCCCTGCGCCTGGCGCGGCTGAACCGGGTGCTGGGTAGTGATTTACAGCCCGATGAGGTGCTGCAGATTCTCGACCGGCTTGGTATGCGGGTCATCGGTGACGAGCAGGGATGGAGCATCACTGCGCCCTCCAGCCGGTTCGATATTGGAATTGAAGAAGACCTGATTGAGGAAGTTGCGCGTATCCATGGCTATGATCGGCTACCCGCGACCGCGCCGGCCGGTGAACTACGTCTGCGTCCCATCAGCGAGCGTGCGGTTCCCTTGAACCAGCTTCGACAGGCTCTGTGTGCTGGCGGATACCAGGAAGCGGTGACTTACAGTTTCGTTGATCGCGCACTCTTGCGCGCCGTCCACATGGATCAACATGTGTTGCCATTGGCCAATCCGATCGCCTCCGATATGGATGTGATGCGAACATCGCTTTTACCGGGGTTGTTATCTGCATTGGGGCGTAATCTGCGCAGACAGCATGATCGGGTTCGTCTGTTTGAGACGGGCAGGGTGTTTCATCAGCAAGAATTGCTTACAGAAAGCGAACACACTGGGGCGGTTGCCTGCGGTAGCGCCTTGCCGGAGCAATGGGCCACCGGGCAGCGTCCCATGGACTTCTTCGATCTGAAGAACGATCTGGAACGGGTCATACAGCTACGTGGCGATGACATAGGTGATGTGGCTTTTGAAGCCTGTGACCTGCCCTTTCTGCACCCCGGCCAGGCGGCCAGGGTGTTGATGTCCGGTGAGGAAGCGGGCTGGATTGGAGCCATTCATCCGCAGGTTCTGCGAGAATTGGGCATTAAAGCGACCGTATTCGGCTTTGAAATGGCTAATGAATGCATTTTAAAACGCGAAATACCAAACGCGAAAATTATTTCACGTTATCCGTCGGTGAGGCGGGACTTGGCTTTTATCGTCCCGGTGGGTGTAAACTATCGGGAAATAAGGGATTGCGTCACGGATATGACCGGGGCTTTGCTGGCCGATTTGGTGATATTCGACGTATTTTCTGGTCAAAATGTTGAATCTGGTTATAAAAGTATAGCTATTGGCTTGATTTTACAGGACGTTTCCTGCACTCTTACAGACGAAGTCGTCGATCCCATCGTGGATGGTGTCATCCAGGCCATGGAGTCGCGACTGGAAGCACAGCACAGAGGTTAGAAATGGCATTGACCAAAGCAGATCTCGCCAACCGTTTGTTTAACGAAGTTGGCCTGAACAAGCGCGAGGCGAAAGAATTTGTAGACGCTTATTTCGAGGTGGTCAAAGAAGCGCTCGAAGGCGGAGAGAACGTCAAGTTGTCAGGTTTTGGAAATTTCCAGCTGCGCGATAAAGATCAACGCCCCGGCAGAAATCCTAAAACCGGCGAGGAAATACCGATTTCCGCCCGCCGGGTAGTGACATTCAGGCCCGGGCAAAAACTGCGTGCCAGGGTAGAAGCATATGTTGGATCCAGGGATTGAGAAAAACCTGCCGCCAATTCCGGCGAAAAGGTATTTTACGATTGGTGAAGTCAGTGAGCTCTGCGGAGTCAAGCCGCATGTTCTGAGGTACTGGGAACAGGAATTTGAACAGCTCAAGCCGGTCAAAAGGAGAGGTAATCGGCGTTATTACCAGCGGGGCGACGTGATCATGATTCGCCAAATCCGCAGCCTGCTGTATGAGCAGGGTTTCACCATCGGCGGCGCCCGCCAGCAGCTAGAAGGTGACGAGGCGCACGATGATCTTAACCGCAGCCAGCAAATCATTCGGCAGGTGCGAATGGAACTGGAGCAGGTCCTGCAGGTTCTCAAGCGCTAACGGCGATCCAAGCCGTACCCTCGGCGATATCCGGCTCCTATCTCATCGGTTAGGGATCGGGGCTATCGCCTGTGTATAGCTCATGATCCATGCCAAAAAAATTCCATTCAGTGTTACACTTCGGGCGGGAACGTGAAGTAATCAGGGACAGTGCACGGGTTAGGCAGCCATCGGCTGGCGCTCCGAGAAGAAATGTCACCCGCGTTTCTCCCGTCACGCAAGGAAGAATCCGATGGCGCGCGTATTGCTCTTAGAAGACCATGAAATCGTTTGCACCGTGTTGGCGCAGTTTCTGAAAAACGGGGGCCACGAAGTCGTGGCGAGCAATACGAGCAAAGAAGTGTTCGACCACATTGCCTCTTTCAAGCCCGATGTCATTGTGACCGACATCATCATGCCCGAAATGGATGGCATCGAGGTCATCCGGCAGGTTCGGCACTATGATAACAAACTGCCCGTTATTGCCATCTCAGGAGGTGGCCGCATTGCCGGGGCAGAGTACCTGGAACTCGCGGAAGCGGTGGGCGCGGCGGCGACGCTGGAAAAACCGTTCGATGAAGCGGATCTACTTCATGCTGTGGACGATGTGGTCAAGAAACGGCAACCCTCACAAATGGTCTCTTGAGATCCCGGAAGGGGATCGAGAGGATTTACTCGTCTCATCCCTGGGACTCGCCCTGCGGGGCTTAAATGTGGGAGCCCGCGCCTGCGGGCGATAGGATTTACTCGGCGCCTTGGTGGGGCGATCAGATTTACGAAGTACCTCCATGTACTACGCCCTTCGGGCTCGCCTTGCTGTGCAAGGCTCGTTCAAAATCGCTCCCGGCGATTTTGTGAACCTCCTTCTCCGGTTCAAATCCAGCCCCGGCAACAACAAACAAAAAAACCGCCAAACGGCGGTTTTGTTGTTTGATGGTCGGGGCGAGAGGATTTGAACCTCCGACCCCCACAACCCCATTGTGGTGCGCTACCAGGCTGCGCTACGCCCCGACTCAGGCCGCGCATCATACCTTATCCAGGGGTAGGTATAAAG
>Ga0181593_10000248_pt1 | contig 45755 bp, 49 predicted proteins | sample 071ome_19_FD_133756 | JGI IMG/M metagenome (GOLD analysis project Ga0181593, IMG submission 133756) | Coastal salt marsh microbial communities from the Groves Creek Marsh, Skidaway Island, Georgia - 071413AT metaG (megahit assembly) | ecosystem: Environmental > Aquatic > Marine > Intertidal... | reverse complement strand
CAATGTTTTCATTCTTGAGCTTATCAATGGATGCGTCTGCATCCTGAAGTCCAGCAATCGAGCCCTTCCGAGGATCAAAACTGAGTGTTCCGTCCTCATTGACAAAGCCTCCAGCAGCACCGTTGATATCAACCAGCACAACTTCCTGGCCGTCATCTGTCTTTGCAGAAATGCCCATTACAGAGTCGCTCAGTTGAATCATTTCCAGGCTGATTAAACCACCAAGCTCTTCGATGGCAGCCTGGCGTTCATCACGAAGATCCACGGCCAAGCCCCGTTTTTTGTATTCCAGTTTCTGGATTCTTTCGTTCAGCTCGGCAATTTCTTCCACCAAGTCTTCCACCTTGGAAATTTCGTCGGCAAGTTTGTCCTGTAGATTTGAACGAACGTTTTCGATTCGCTCATCTACCAAGTTGAACCTGGTGGTAAGCAGTTCCGCCTTCTGGTAAAGTACTTGCTTTTGGGCAGCATCTGTTGGGGAGGAGGAGAGCTCCTGAAATGCATTGAAAAACTCGTCAATAGCTTTGGAGAGACTTCCTTCAACGGTGTCCGAATCAGGTGTTGTATCCAGACTGGAGGTGGAAGATTGGCGATCAATCTCCTCTCCGAGGGCGATTTGGAGTTCATCCCGAACGTCACGGTGAGCTTCTGCGTAGGCAACTTCTCCCTGCCCGTGTAGAATTTGACGGTCAAGAATATAGCTGCGGGCATGCTCACGACCAAAAGATGTCACTCCTCCGGGATGGGTACCAAATCGGGAGTCAATGTTTAATGCCTCTTTGAGAGCCAGCCGCTGTCGACTATAGGTTGGATCATTTTGGTTGGCGAGGTTGTGCCCTGCCACTTCCACTGCTCTGCCATGGTAGGCGAGAGATTGGGCATTCCTCAGGATATCGCTGATTAGTCCAGACATTGGTTATAAAGAGTCTAAGGGTTAAGAGAAGAGGGGAATGGGGATTAAACGGTCGTTTTAAAGGCGCGTTTTTCAATATTACTGGAGATGGTGACATCTCCTCGCCGATCATAAGTCTTCGTCAGGCTGCCTTCCGGAGCGACAGCTTCGAGAAGCTCATTGGTAACCTCAGAGAGCCGTGAAAGCAGGATCTGATTTTGCTTCACTTTGTTTCTGGCATTGCCGATGAGATTATTGATTTCCTCTGTGAGAGAGTAGAACATGGGTTGTACAGGTTCTGGAAAATCGGGGATGAGCTGAGAAACGGTCGACTCTGCATTTCGCCCAAGTTGTTCGGCAAGATTGCTGATGATGGTCTTGCGGCGATTGAGAAGGCTGTGATTGGTCTGCATTTGAGCATCTACCTTCTCATTAATTTTAAAGAGAGTATCCGGATCCCGTTTAAGTATGTACTCTTGTTGTTCAACTAACAGAGCCAGGAGAGCACCATACTCTTCAAGTTCCTTACGGAGGATATTGGTTAAGTCCTCGAATGCGGTCTGATCTAAGGTAGGATTCATTGTTTCGTTTATTTAGTAGAGCCTTTTGAAGTAATATGTGATTTCAGCTGCATCTGCAGCACGTTTGAGATGCCAAGGGATTGGCGTTCAGCCATGCTCTGCGAAAGAGCATCTACCAAGTGATACCGGTAGATGTTGTTCTGGCTGTTATCTTTGGTGAGGTAAGATTCAAAGAGAGGTTTGAGACTGTCCTTGAGGAAATTTCTAAGAATGATGGCTTCAAACTGTTTGGAAACTTCAGCAACCTTGGCTTCATCGGTTTTGAGCTGAGGCAAATCCGACTGAGTCGCCGAATTATTTAATCCTTTGGCCCACGTAGGGACGGAAGGGATTGGTGTACTTGAGGTTTCCATGAGATGTAAATTAGTTAAGCAGTAATGCCATTAATTGAGGATCAACTCAGCATGAAGGGCTCCTGCCTTCTTCATCGCCTGCAAGATGGCCGTCATTTCGCGAGTGGTGACCCCCATGGCGTTCAATGCCGTGGTGAGTCGATCCAACGTTGGTAAATTTTCATACTGAGGTTTAAGGTCCTGCGGGATATTGCTGAGATCTTCATCAATAATTTGAAAGTTTCCGACTTTCTCACGTACGGTGACATTTTGCCCGTCAAGGACCGCCGTTTGTGCACCTTCGGGAGCAAGGGGTCCGGGTTGAATGACTGCTTGCTCCCTTTCAATGGCGACTGTGATAGAACCATGGCTGACGGCAACTTTTGAGATCCTGACATTTTGAGTGGCAACAATGGTGCCGGTTCGTTCATTGATGACGATTCTGGCGGGCACATCCGGCGTCACATCCAAGCCACCAATGGAAGCAAGGAAGTTGGTTACCTGTTGTTGAAAGATGGCGGGAACACGAATATTGACAGTACCCAGGTCCATGGCCAGAGAACTGGCTGGGTAGAATTGATTGATGGCATCAGCAATTCTTGCAGCGGTCGTAGCATCTGGATTATTAATCAGGAGATCCACGCTGCCATCACGATTCATAATATCCATGGGGATTTCACGCTCAACTATGGCTCCGTTGGTGATCACACCATTGGAAGGGTGATTGATTTGCAGAGCCGCTCCCTGGTCAACATTTCCTCCAAGAAAGCCACCAACAGCAATCGGCCCTTGAGCCACAGCATACATTTGCTTGTCAGCACCAAAAAGGCGGGTTTGCAGCAAAGTTCCTCCCTGGAGAGAAGCGGCATCACCAGCGGAGGATACCATCACATCAATACGACTGCCTTCTTTGGCATATGGTCCTATATCAGCAGTAACAAATACCGCAGCAACATTTCGAGATCTGTTCGAACGGATAATTTCCAAATCAAATTCTTTCTTCAGGAAGTTGATTACGGAACGCTCGGTTTGCTCAATCTGACCATCCCCGGTTCCAGCCAAGCCCACCACCAGGCCAATGCCATGCAATTGATTGTCCCGCTCTCCCTTTACGTTGGTCAGGTCTTTGATTCTGGCAGCATGGCCAATTTGGGCCAAAAGGAGAAGAAATGCCAGTGCGGTGCTATATAGTGATAATTTTTTCACGTCAGGTGCTCCGAGTAGAATGTTGATCAATGAGAAAGGTAGTGAGCTCAAAAAGGGTTGAATTTATTGAGAGTGCGAGAGAGCCAGCCTTGCTTGGCAGCATTGGTAAGAGTGCCCTGTGAGACATACTCGATGTGAGCATCCGCAATGGCACTGGAGGGGATTGCATTGTTGCGATCAATATCGAACGGACGTACAAGGCCGCGTAGTTTCCCAAAGTACTGTTGACCGGAGAATGCAACGGTTCGGGTGCCTTCAACGACAAGGTTTCCATTAGGCAGCGTATCCACGACAACGACCGAAGCCTGGCTACGGAGGGTCTGGCGGTTGGTCACCGTTCCGCCACCTTCAGAGGATGCTCCAGCAGAAATGTCCGTCGCAGGAAGCTCTCCTTTTTTTGTACCAAATTTACTGGCAATCGGACTGAAAAGAAACTGCTTCACCTCCGCGGCGATGTCAGAGGATCTTTCGCTGCTCCGTCTTTGTGTTCCGGTAAGACTGGTAGTTTCATCGATAAAGACGGTAAGAATGTCTCCGGGGAAACGGGCAAGGCGGTCAGAATAAGCAGACCGTGCAGGCATGGTGTTGGCCCAAAGTGATTTTGCAGAGGCGGGAACCACAGGAAGTGTTCCAGCGATAAGTAGGGGAAGTAGGAGTTTCTGTTTCATTCTGCCGATTCCGGTTAGGTTTTAAGAAATTTGGATTAAAACAGGACACGGACCTTCTTGTCGTCGATCACTTGTGCCTGGAACTTTTTGTTGGTTGAAAGATTGGATACACGAATCAAGTCGCCATCCGCACCATCTTCGATCGCTTTGGCTTTTAGAGAGATCATGAGTGCTCCTTCCGTAGCAATCACGTCCACAATGTCTCCTCTGCGAACCAGAGGAATGGTCGTAATGTGACGCCAGGAAAGAGGCACTCCGGGATTAAGATACTGGCGAAGTTGATGACGGCCTCTTAACTGACCAACCAACACGGGACGCTGCCGAAGTTGAAGAACATCTACATTCTTAACACTGAAGTCGGCTTGGGAGATAGGCGTACCCCGGGCAAGGTTTTCATCACATACCAGAATGTCCTGAAATAACTGACACTTGAAGGACTGCTTCCAGACTCCAATCAGCTTCTCATTCACATAGACTTTGAACTGCACCAGTGTAATTGAGCCAAGTTTTGAAGGGATCGTTTCGACAACCTCGACTCTCCAATCCCCCCCAGGAACATAGAAAGGATTCCAGCGTTCTCTGGGTGTCAACCTGAAGTCTCCCTGCAACTGATGTCTCTGTTGAATACCATTGGTCAACTCAGGAATCAGTTTATCAATGGTAAGCAAGTTGGTTTCTGCCTGAGCCAAATCAGCGGCATCTTCCTTGGCAAGAGGTTGGTTAACTCTTGCGGTTGGAGCAATGACAGTTCTTACAGGCTGGGGCTTCCTTACCGTTTCAGCCGTTGGGATAGGTTGCAGCAACAATTCCAGCCCGGCGTAGGACGACATGCAGAAAAGGAATATGCTGAGCAGGCTGAAGGTAGTAAGGAAATGTTTCATCATCAGTTCCAGTTGGAGTTGGGCATTCAGGCCTTGGCTTATCGTTTCAACTGATTAACCCGACCCATCATTTCGTCAGAAGTTTGGATCGACTTAGCATTAATTTCATATGCACGTTGAGCCACGATCATGTTGACCATTTCTTCCACGACATTGACATTGGACATTTCGAGGTAGCCTTGCTTGATGCTTCCGAAACCATTCTCATTGGGTTGACCTGCTTCCGGGGGTCCACTGGCAGGTGTTTCGATATAAAGGTTTCCACCCAGGCTCTTGAGGCCGGCGGGATTATTAAAGCGAACGGTCTGGAACTGACCAGCTTGCTGAATTGTACCGTCACCAAGCTGAACATTCACGGTTCCGGATGGGTCAACGAAAACGCCAATACCATCTGCGGGGATATTATTCGGGCCATTGAGAATAGGAAGACCATCACTTGTCGTGACTTGACCATTGGGGCCACGCTTGAAAGCACCATCACGGGTGTAAGCAGAAGTGCCATCAGCCCGTTCAATTTCGAAGAAGCCCACTCCATCAATTGCGAAGTCGAATTCGTTCTCTGTATTCTTTAGATTACCCTGACTGAAAACTTTTCCAGTGGAAACCACTTTGGTACCATTACCTAATTCAATTCCAACAGGAACAATATTTCCGGCTCCGGTTTCTCCCCCAACAGGTCTTGGGTTTTGATAGAGAAGATCCTGAAATTCAATTTTGTTTTGCTTGTAGCCAGCGGTGTTTACGTTGGCGATATTATTGGAAATGACATTGAGGCTGAGTTGTTGTGCCTCCATGCCTGTTGCACCTGAGTATAGAGCTAGATTCATGGGATATGTATGTTTTGTAGATTAAAGGGTTAAGAATTGATAGAGAGATCAATCAGCCTTCTCCAAGTGAGCTAATCGCCTTTCCGAAGATCTGATCATATTGCTGGATCATTTTGTGATTTGCTTCATGAATCCTAGAGAGGGAAATCATGTTCACCATTTCCTGAATTGGATTCACATTGCTGTTTTCAACAAAGTTCTGAAGCACGGCAGGCTCTGCTATTTGTTCTGGCGTCTGCCCAGCGGAACGAAAACCACCTGGCATCCGGCCCAATTTTTGTGGCTCTGAAAAATTCACAACCCGAAGTCGAGCCACGATGGTATTGGGAGCACGTTCTTGAGTAACCTCTCCCTTCTTATTAATAATGAGATCCCCCATTGACGGCAACACCTGGATGCGGCCATTCTCCCCCTGCACTTCTTTCCCGGTACTACTAACCAGCACAGAATCTGCATTCAAACGGAAATGGCCATCACGGCTGTAGATCATATTGCCATTACCATCATCCAGTTCGAAGAAACCTTCGCCTTCAATGGCAACGTCATAAGGATTTGAAGTCTGGCGAAGCTCACCTTGGCGAAAAGTAAATTGTCCGTCCAGCAAGGGATATTGGGCACGAAGGCCACGCTCAAACTCACTGAGGGTCTCCTTGGGGAGGTGCCCAATCTTTACAGACTCAAAGGACGCATCCGTCTTCTTATAGCCAGCCACAGAACTGGTGGCAAGATTGTGAGCTGTAATGTCCTGCCATTGCTCAACGGAGCGTAAGGCACTTGCGTTTTGATAAACTGAAATATTCACGATGCAACCCACTAAGCAAAGCGGATGCCAATCTTGAAAATATTTCACAATCCCGCACTACCAAAGGGAAAAAACTTTAAGGGGAAAATTTTTCCACATGCCAAATCCCTATATTCTTAATCGAAAGTGAAATTTTTCAGAGTGGACATTCAGGACGGCTTTCATGAAGTAAAAGCATGGAGTTCCACCCGGTAGCATTTCTGCTATATTTTCTCATTTTCAACCTCGGCTTGCGGGTAGTATACCCGATTTGCAGCCTTCTCCATGAATTGGGACATGGGACACTAGCCCTAATTCTGGGAAAAGGAGAAGTCCGCATCCATTCAGGAAGTGGAAAGGGAAAAGAATTCAGGCTTGGGAGGATGGTAATCGTCCTGGTTTTCTCCTCTAGCTTTCAGGGATTTTGTGAATTCTCCAACCAAAGTCTCAGTAACATGAAACTAGCACTGATCACTTTAGGGGGACCAATGGTTTCAGCAGTTCTGTCCGCCTTATTCTTATGGGGTCTGATGAATCACGGGCTCAGTCTTCCCTTGAGAGGATTATTGGCCATTTTCTTTTATGCAAACTTGAGGATTTTTTTGACCTCAGCGATTCCCAGCTACCATACTGCCCCAGCCAGTATACCTTCAGGGCCCAGTGATGGCATGAGATTTCTGGAATTTATCCGAAAAGAACCTTAGGCCGCCCGATGACATGGCTATGCCCAAGTAATAGATCATTTACGAACACCAAGGTCCGCTTTGCAAATCCGCGAATTAGTATTCGCAGTCGATTTCAAGAATCTTGTCAGGTGCTAGGTGAACGATAATTTTCTGAACTTCATCCTTCACAGAGACTACCTCGACTTTAGGGCCTTCCACTTGTTCAAAGACCACTTCACTGGTTTGGTCTTCTTCAGAAATCTCTTCCTCCTGTACGTGGTCTTTAGCCGAAGCATCAGCAGGAGATTCTACAGGAATGGTGCCTGGAGTTTCCTCAACCGTATCTTCTTCCTGAGGAGTTCCCTCCATCGACTGATCCAACTCGGACTCTTCAGCAGCAGGAGTATCCGGAGCTTCTACAATTGTAGGCGGTGGCGCCTCCTCTTCTTCAGGTTCCTGAATTTCAGCAGGTTTTTCGATAAAAGGAAGAAACCCTTCCGGGGATTTCTTTGCAGGCATATCTTCAAGGAGGCTTTCCATGACTTAGTCAAGTTCGTGTGTACGTAGCTCAGTATCCTTGTCAAAGACGATACTGATTTCGAGACGTTGATTTCTCCGATGCTCTGGATTGTCTATTTTATCAGGCGTTGAGGCACCGAAGCTGGTCAATTGTTCTACTTTGGCCGGAGTAAGCCCATACCTGACAAGTTTATCACGAGTGCTGCCTGTTTGTGCATTTGTAATATCAAACTCGTTGCCTTGGTCTGAATTAAGAAAGGTGTGGGCGTCAATACGAACACGCATGTCATGACGGTCGAGAAGCCAAGCCATGTGCTTCATCACAGTGAGCCCCCAATCCGTGAAGACACCGGTTTGGTTGGTAAAAATTGGGTAGCGATCATTGTCGAAAAGCGTGATACGAAGGCTGTCTTGTTCGATCTTAATCTTGACCCTCTCCATGGGGTCAGGTTCTTCAAGATTCAATAGTTTGTAGAACTCCATCGCCATCTGTTCCAGCACACGATATTGAATGGTGTCGCGGGATTCCTCCTCATTGGGAAGTACACTCTCCTCGTATCCAATGACCTGATTGATGATACTGCCGACTCGGGTTTCCGGCTGAATGACCGGATCCGCAGGTGTGTAACCAAATAAATAAGCGCTTTGGAAATAATCTGTAGTGGCAAAGGTTTGCTCCACCTGCATCGAAAGCACCCACAACACAAGAAACAGGGCCATCAGTGAAGTAATAAAGTCTCCGTAAGCGACTTTCCAAGCACCAGCAAAGAGTTTGATCATTTTGGATACTTTTTTCATGACAAAACTTTTATGCTACAAACTTAAGGGGCAAAGAGGAAAATTTCCAGCTTAGTTGGCTTTGATACTCTTGATGAGTTCCTCAAGTTCCTCACCGGTAGGCTGTGTTTTGTCCGTGAGAGCACGTCTTGCCACGTCAACTGCCATCGCTGGAGCAAGCCCTTTTGCAAAGCCTGCAATGGAAACCCGAATCACCTCAAAATACATGAATTTGCTGGCGTTGTTGTGTTTAATCAAAACACCAGTCGGCCCGAAGATGGAGTAAGCGGACCAAATACCCAGGAAAGTTCCACTGAGTGCCGCCGCCACCGTGTAAACCAACGCCTCAGGATCGTCCATTTTACCCAGAGCATTGATAACCCCCATGAGGGCCGCCACAATCCCAACCCCTGGCATGGAGTCCTGAAGCATCAATAGTGTTGCAACAGAATTAGAGGCTTCATTTTTCTTTGTGGAAAGCTCGGTAGAGAGGATCGAATCAATCTGGTCTGGCTTAACTTTACCGTCCACCAGAGGGCGAAGTGCAGCACACAGAAAGTCTACGGCCGCCTGATCGGCGAGAAATGTATTATATTTTCCAAAAATGGAGCTACTCTTGGGATCAGAAATGTGCTCATCCATGGCAATGTAACCCTTACGGCGTCCAACCTGAAGGATTTCATAGAGGAGTTTGAGAAGGTCACAATACCTGTCCTTGGAGGTATCGACTCCTTTGATCGCCTCCACAACATCAGAAATCATCCTCATCAGTACTGGGAAAGGGCTCGATACAAGAGTAATCGATGCCGCGATACCAAAAATGATGACCATTTCCGCAGGGTGAACCAAATCCATTGGGTTACCATGCCCCAGAACGAATCCGCCAATCGCGGAACCAAATGCAAGGGCCAAACCACCGATGAAGAGTAATGCTGCCATTTTCTAGCTAAATTTTATGGGTTTACGGAAATTGATTGAAAGTAGGTTTGTAGAGTTAGAACGGTGTGCGTCAATATCTGAGAGATCCGTCCTTCTGATCGATTGAAGATTTGAGCAATTTCTTTAAGTCGCATGTCTTCATAATAATACATGGTCAAAATCTTCCTGGCATCCTCGGGAAGACGGGCAATTCTTTCCCGCAGCAAATCAATGAGTTCATGGTTTTCACATATATCTCTGGAGTCTTGCTCTGTCGCGTCTGAAATGACTTCTTCAAGACCAGTTGCCTGATCGGAATCTGATGTTGGGTTGCCTGCACCTTGGAGCGAGAAGATGGTAATTGGCTGAACATCTTCAAGAAGTTTTGTGTATTCTGAGGCAGAAAGTTTCAATTCCTTGCGAACTTCGTCCGGTTCCGGAGGCCTTCCATTGCGAATTTCCAACTCTTCGATCGTTTGCCTGAGCTGCTTGGCTTTGGCTCGGCTGGCCCTCGACATGGGGTCGATTTTTCGGAGTTCATCCAGAAGAGTTCCCCGAATTCTAAGGCTGGCATAGGCACCCAGGGTCGCATTTTTTGACGGGTCATAATGATTGATTGCCGTAATGAGGCCCTTGATGGCAAGACTGTAGAGGTCCTCTGTACTGGTAGTCTCAGGAAAAGATGTGCGAAATTTTGACACCTGAGACTTCACCAGCGGCAGATACTGGTTCACGAGTTCAGTAAGGTCCTTCTGGTAAGGATCTTTACCCGGCACTCTACTACGAGGCATCGAAGTCGCAGCTTGTTTGGATATCAATGTGCTTGCCATAAAAAGTGGGGAAGGAAATGGGGTTAACGCTTATCCTTTGATGTTCACGGATTTGTATTTGCCTGACCTGCGGGTATTGGGGGAAACAGGGGCAATCGGAGGTTGGGGGACTTCTATTTCCTCAAGAATGGGTTTCATTTGCTCTGCCTTCCATTTCAGAAAGGACTGGGCCCCCATCCAGGCAACCAGACCAAAAAGCAGACTTACAAGCAAAGCTTGAAGGAATACGAATAAGAGACTGGCTCCTGTGATCATACCCGGAAAAAAGACTGCAGAGAATCCTAATAGTCCGGCTAATTGTGCGAGATATTCTGAAAACTTCTTTTGTTGCATGGTTGTAATTTATGCAGGTTGTAAAACTTGAGAGGGGAAGGAACTGGCCAACATGAACTGGCACAGGTTGTCACGAGTGTAATCACTGGTAATGTTTTGACCGTGGGCCAGCATAAGGGTAGACACCTCCTGGCTGAATACAAATGGCCAAAGCTTCGTACTGTTGTGAAGCTCATCAAAATGGGTAAAAATCAAGTGCGTTGGGCGACAGACGGTCGCTGCCTCAAGGGTTGATTTGAGGATCTGTGTATCATAGGCGGCATTTAATACGAGAACCCGTGTGGTAATCTCTACCCGATCCAGTTGCTTGGAGAGAGCGTTCCATGCAGAGGTATCTTTTAAGGCAATTCCGGGGGTGTCGACATACAGCAAGTCATCCTGACTCAATTGAGAAAGGGCAGCTTGGTCGCGATACAAGTCAATTCCCAGAGATTCACAAAAGATTCTCAGTGCATCATCTGGGTTGGGGATATCCTGATCTAATTTAAAAACTTGGACAGAACGGTTTTCGAAAAAGGCACTGTGGGCCAGAATCTTGCAAAGTGAGGTGGTTTTTCCCGATCCAGGGGTACCAAAGAAAGCGACCCTGGAGGTCGTGGCTCTTGGGCGTAATGCATCGTACCTAGTTTTCAACCAATGAGAGATTTCAGCAAGTGCATGGGATAGAGGCAAGGCTTCCAATCCCTTCAGCTCAGGTGAATCAATAAGGGCGGCCAGCAATCCCTCATCAAATCCAGACCTTCGCAATAATCCGTAAACCGAGGCATCCAAAGCCCCGGACGTTGCTCCAGAATCTCCAGGGCTGGAACTTTTAGCAGAACTGCCTGCCGCTGAGTATTCTGGTACAGGGTCCTCTGACGGGATTTCAATATTAAGGGATTCCCCTTTTGGCGAAGGAGAAGGTATCTTTGCCCTGGGTTTGTGTTCTTCAATCGGGACCCCTTGCTTACTAGCTTCCTTCAGAGTTTTCTGAGTGTTGGTATCCTCGGCATTGACCTTCAATGTGATTTCCAACTTTGGGGAGGATAGAAACTTGGCCAAGCCCTGCCCGTCAACTTGCTTGACGGACACAACTTCAGCTTTGTCTCCAAATTTATCCCGAATGATTTTGAGACCTTCTTCAGGAGATTTTACGACCAACCTGTAACGCTTTTCAGCGGCTGATTCAGTTTTTGGTTTTTCAGGAACCTTTGTAGGCATAATTTATGAAATTTTGGTATCAGTTTCAGTGTTGTTTTGTGGAATCACTGATCATGCGTTAACGGGCTCAGGTGCAGTGGCTTGTGCTTGCGGAAGTGAGGATAACACTTCCGTAGGCACTGCGATAGTGTCAAAGGGTCGCAATTGCATTTGCGTTGGCATTTCCTGATAAGAAAGCAAGACCAGTCTTGGGAATGATGGCTCCAGGAAACGGCGCAGTGCAAGACGCAATTCGATCGTGGTGACAACAATCGGAGTCAATCCAGATTCGATCATATTATTGATCTTCGGAGTGAGTTCCTGAAGCAATGATTCTGTTAGTCCTGGGTCCATGATCAGCCCAATATCGTGCTGAGTACGTTTGACTCTGGAAACGAGGGAGTTTTCCAAGTGCGGGTCCAAAGAGAGGCACTGGATTAAGTTCGGTTCCGACTCTGGATCGGCAACGTATTCCGGGACAAAGTACATCGAGAGACGCTGACGGACCTGTTCAGCAAGATCGTCCGGATTTTTGGTAAGCGGAGCAAAATCAGCAATGGTTTCAAGAATCAACGGAAGATTTCTGATCGCGATTTGTTCCTTGAGGAGATTTTGCAATACACGCTGAATCAATCCAATTGAGACAAGATCTGGCAGAAGTTCTTCAATCAAGACGGGGTGCCTATCCTTCACGAAATCAATCAGCTTTTGAGTACCTTCACGATCAAGGATAAGGTGAGAAATTTCTTTCAGGACATCCGCCAGGTGGGTCACCAGTACGGATGGTGCATCGACCACGGTGTAACCATTCAACTCCGCAGACTGCTTCTCATTTTCCAAAATCCACACTGCATCAATACCGTAGACAGGCTCCACAGTCGGTGTGCCCTTCAAGGTCGCAGAGCTACCCATGACATTCATGGCGAGGAATTGGTTGGGTTGAAGCGAACCACTGGCGACTTCACGATTCCGAAGAAGGAATCGATAGGAATTTGCCTCAAGGTCAATGCTATCACGCACATTGATGGTAGGCAGAACCAATCCCATTTCCTTGGCAAAGTTTGTACGTGACCCTGTGATACGATCAATCAGATCGCCTCCCTGCTTCTTATCGGCGAGAGAAAGCAAACCATAGCCAATCTCAATGGAGAAAGTATCCACATGGATGGCTTTTTCAATATTTTGCTGGGCAGTTTGGGCAGATGAGACCGGAGCGGGCATTGCCTGCCCATCCTGACTGGCTGCTCCCGCCTGAGCTTCACCTTCTACGGCACCAGGCAGAGCTTGTGTTTGTTGGCCAGCACGAGGTTTCCTGTGGTCACCAATACCGCGAATCTTCATAATGTATGCGGCTCCAATGCAAGCAAGACCCAAGGTAAGGAATGGGCCCGTGGGCATACCTCCCACCAAGCCAAAGAAGATCAGGAAACATCCTGCAATCATGATCGGCTTGCGGTAGTAGGTCAACTGACGGCTCAAATAGGAACCCAAGTCTGTGTCGGATGCTGCCCGAGTGACCAACAAACCTGCAGCAACTGAGACGATAATCGCCGGAATCTGCGTGACCAGACCATCCCCGATGGAGAGCAGAGTATAGTTCCGGAAACATGCATCCAGTGGCATATCCTGCATGAAGACACCAATGAGAATACCACCAATCACATTGATGATGGTAATAAAGATACCGGCGACCGCATCACCCCGAACAAACTTACTGGCACCGTCCATTGCACCATAAAAGTCAGCTTGCTCCTGAATTTTAGCACGACGGGACAGCGCATCCTGTTCAGTAATAATACCAGCATTCAGTTCTGCATCAATGGACATCTGTTTACCAGGCATGGCGTCCAGAGTGAAACGTGCAGCCACCTCCGCAATACGACCAGAACCTTTTGTAATGACCACAAAGTTGATAATCACCAGGATTAAGAAAATAACCGCACCGACCACATAGTTTCCCCGGACCACAAATTCACCAAAAGCCTCAATCACAGAGCCCGCAGCCTGAGTTCCAGTATGGCCATGTAATAGAATCAGACGAGTAGAGGCCACGTTGAGACCCAATCGAAAGAGAGTGACCGCTAGAAGAACCGTGGGAAACACAGAGAATTCCGTCGGATCCTTTACATAAATAACAACAAGCAAAACCAGTAAGGAAATGCCGATGCTGAGCGACAGGAACAAGTCCAGTACAATGGGCGGAATGGGAAGAACCAGTAGGATGACCGCGAAAAATATCGCGATCACGAACGCTAGGTCAGAGTTCTTCGCAAGGGAGCGAAATCCGCCCCCCCAATTTGGTAGGGAAATATTAGCCATCTATCTTCGTATCTTCTATCGACGGCCACAGAGCAAATCCCGTGCCTATTTCGCAGAGGCAGTTCGAGCGGCCAGTCTTCTAGACCTTAGCCGGAAGAAATAATAGCTGTGAGCTTTGTAGACGTAAGCAAGAATTTCCGCCACGACCTGGTAGAGTTCCACAGGGATGAGCTGCCCCACTTGAGCAATCTTGAAAAGCATTCTGGCAATGGGTTTATTTTCCACGGTCGGCACTTCATGCTCTGCTGCGATTTTCTTAATTTTTAAAGCAAAGGCACCGGAACCTTTTGCCAAAACAACCGGAGCGGCATCTTTTCCCCTTTCATATTTCAGGGCGACGGCAAAGTGGGTCGGGTTGGTAACCACGACATCGGCAGTTGGGACCTCTTCGAGCATTTGCTTTCGCATCAATCTACCAGCCAAAGCCCGCTGAGCATTTTTCACGTGCGGATCCACTTCCTGAGATTTTTGCTCCTCCTTCACCTCCTGCTTCGACATTTTCATCTTCTGGTGATTGCTATGCCGCTGATACAGGTAGTTGATGATAGCAATGAAGGTGATCATCAGAAACAGGCGAAACAGAATCAGCAAGAAAAGGTGCAAAATGAACAACCCCACCTGCCCTGGCGGAATCATTGTGGTAAAAATCGGATGCTTCATGATGTCGAGCAGGGACAGAAAAATAATCCCGGCCACTGCTGCAAACTTCATGAAATCTACTAGGAAATGCACCAAGGCATCTTTTCCAAATACCCGCTTGAATCCCTTAATTGGGTTCACCCGGTTTCCTTTAAACCCGAACGCTTTCAGAGTCAGGCGGAACCGGGTTTGCATCCCCTCCGCGATTAAACTGGCAAGAAAGGAAATGATGGCCAAAGGCAGAATAAAATTAATAAGGAACTGCCCCATGGTCAGCAAAGTCCTCATCGTGCCATCCCTTGTAACTTCAATTTCATGGAGCCTGCCCAAAATGCTTTTGGTAAAAAGGCCCATTTCACGAGCTTTGGTCGGGGCCATCACCGCGATCATGATCACTGCAGCAAACAGGACAAAAGCCACGTTGATTTCAGGAGCCTTGGCAAATTGTCCCTGAGCATAGGAATCCGACATCTTCTTTGCTGTCGGTTCTTCTGTCTTGTCTTGATCGTCGCTACCAGCTGCCATCAGTGAAAAGGGGGAAATTAATTCTCCAGAAAGTAGAGCATGTTTTCGGGAGTTTTATACATATACTTCAGAATATAGCTTTTTAACAGCGTAATCGAAGCGACAAACAACCATACACCCGCTAGAATTCGTACAGCAAAGCTCGTCATGAAGACATTGATCTTCGGAGCTGCCTTCCCGAGAACAGCCAGCACAAGGTTAATTGTCAGACTCAAGGCGATAAACGGAGCTGAGATAAGCAATCCAAGTAGAAAGATAGTACTGGTTTCTTCCAGAAATCCATCGAAATTGTTAATGGCCAATATCGGCCGGCCGATCGGTAAGAGGCGAAAAGATTGGCTAAAGGCATCAAGGACAAGATAATGCAGACCTGTGGCAAAAGAGAGGATAATGGCAAAGTAGAACAAGACGGAACTGATCATAGATCCCTGTACACCAAAGGGATTCAAACTTTCATTCCGCACAAGACCGATTTCCATGGAGGTCACATGGCCAGCAACCTCAAGCCCGTAATAGACCATTCGTACCGTTAGTGCCATAAGCAATCCAATCAGAACTTCATTTAGTGCCAACACAATGATACCCACATAATTCTGGATCATTCCAGGATCTGCCTCTATGGGCACAAAGGGCAGAAGCAGAATGGTGATCAATAGTGCAAAACCTGTTTGCACAGGTTTCGGTATCATCTGGCCAACCACATAGGGCAACCCCATGAAAAAGGCACTGGTTCGCACCATGACAAAGAAGGCTACGACAACATGATCTAGTTCCAATATCATGGGGGCGCCATATCAACCATGGATTGAATCATTAAAATGGCAAAGTCCGTAATTTTCTTAATCACGTATGGAGCTGATGCAACCATCACAAAACCAACGGCAATCAGCTTTGGTACGAATGTCAGACTTTGGTCCTGCAAACTAGTTACCGATTGGAGAAGACTGATAATCAAGCCGACTCCTACTGCGGTAAGCAAAATGGGTAATCCGGCTGCGAACGCATTTTGCATCAACAACCTTAAGTAATCTGCTGCTTGCGCTTCGGTCATGGACGAAAACTTTGTACCAGGGATTGAATGACAAGATTCCAACCGTCCACAACAACGAACAGCAGAATCTTAAATGGCATGGAAATAATTACCGGAGGCATCATCATCATCCCCATGGACATGAGAGAGGTAGCAACGATGAAGTCTACAATAATAAAGGGCATGTAAATCAGGAATCCCATTTGGAAGGCCGTCCTCAACTCACTGAGAACAAATGAGGGCACAACCACGCTGAGCGGAAGCTGGTCCACCGTCATTGGTCCCAGTTTGGAAAGCCCCAGCATAAAATCGACATCCTTTTCATCGGTTTGCTTGAGCATGAAAGTCTTCATATGCTCCGTAGCAACCTGTAGAGACTGCCCGGAGGTCGCTTCTTCCTCAATATAGGGCACAACTGCGTCTGCATAGATCAGGTCCCAGGTGGGTGCCATAATGAAGACAGTCAGAAAAAGAGCCAAGCCGACAACAATCTGATTGGAAGGAGCCTGCTGCACTCCCATCGCCATTCTTACAAAGCTTAGAACAATAACGATGCGGGTAAAGCTCGTCATCATCATAATAATGGAGGGAGAAAGGGTCAGCAACGTCATGGCCACGACCAACTGTATGGCGATGCTGACATCCTGAGGTTCATCCTGTCCACTGATGTCGATTCGTAAGCTTGGTCCAGGGGCAGCTTGGCCTGCAGCCTGACCTTGCAATTCTCCAACATCCATACCTGGGATCAGGCATAGTGCCCCTATTAATAGGAGGCTTTTCAGGATAAATTTCATAATGGATTTATTTTTCGGAAGCTTCTGATTCAATCTGGTCTTCCAGCAGGTCGTCAAACTTTCCCTGCATTTCATCACTGGAAGAGTTCTCTTCAGTTAAAGAGCAGACGTGTCGTATAAATCCAGGACCGATTCCGACAAGTATTTCTTTTCCCCCATATTCCACCACAACCAAAAACTGACGGTTGCCCAGCATGATCTGGTCTTTGATCCGAAGCTTCCCTTCCGCCGTGTGTCGATTGAGCCCAAAGTATCCTTTCTTTTGAAGAAATATCAATGTGCCGATCAGCAACAATAGAACAGATATTGGGGCGATCCATTGACTGACATCAAAGGCTGGCGGCTCTTTGAACCTCCGTTCTGCTTGAGACGGAAGCGAAGGTTTGTACAGCTTTTGGCTGCCGCCGGTTGGCGAAGCTGACTTCTCTTCAGTGAGAACTGTGGGCTTTTCAACCGTGGATTCCTGTCCAGACAAGCCAGACTGGAGAAAAATAATCGCAGTCAGCAGGGTGCTGAGACGATGGAGATTCACTACTCCTGATTGTCCACCAGGCTGGTGATTTTAATACCAAATTTATCATCGACGACAACGACTTCACCATAGGCGATGACCTTGTTATTGACGAGCAGTTCGATCGGATCTTTGGCTTGTCGGTCGAGTTGGAGTACAGTTCCGGGAGCCAAGTCGACAATCTCACGCATCGGTAGCTCGCAAGAACCAAGGCGGGCAGTGAGGTTTACTTTTACGTCCAGAACGACATCGAGGTTTTTTGCGTCCATGATTTTTATAAGAAAGTGGTTTAGAGATTAAAGTTTTTCGGTAATTTTGATGGCAACGCCTTCTTCATTTTTCCCGAATTCACCAATGAAACAGTCCTTACCTGCAATGCGAAGTAATGTATGTTTTAGAATAGTGGGGGAAAGTTGTATAAAGTCGCCAGGCTCCATTTCGATTAGGTCCTTCACGGTAGTGGATTTTACATTCCACTCGGAATTCGCCTTCACTGAAATCCCATCATAGGTGGTCCTCCAGGAATGGGTCTCTGAATTGGATGGCGCTTTGTCCGCATTGCGGGTATGTTCAGCAATCTGTGTCAGGATGGGTGTGATGGAATAGTAAGGGATCCCGATTTTCAGGTCTTCCTTTACCTCCCCGAGTGTGGCTTCCAGAGTAAGCACAAGAATGGCACTATCTGGAGCGGCAGTTTGCAGGAAACGCCCTGTGGTCTCCTGTCCTATCACTTTCCCAGACAATTTGAGGTAGTCACTCCATTGATGCATCCACTCATCGACAATGACTTGGGAGAGATCGTCCATCATGGTAGACTCAATGGCTGTGAGCAAACGCGGTTCTTTCACCGCGACTCCCCTGCCCCCCAGGGATCGGTCAACCATTGCTAAAGCCAGAACTGCTCCCATTTCCAAGATGCCTACCCCCGAGATTTCGTTAATTTTAAAGAGGGATACATGAGCTGGGCTGGCAATGGATTGTGTAAATTCTCCGTATTGTAAAACCGCTAGATTTTTAACGGCAAAATCGACACTCATCCTCAACTCCATGGACAAAGACTGCCCCAAGTAGAATGCGAACTTTTCGTTCCGCGACCGAACTTGGTTGATCTCCTTCTCAGAAAGGAAAGAGGGGTTGCGAAAATCAAAGCTCTGTACTGAGGCATCCCCATGAATGGTATCTCCTGCGGAATTGAACAGCTTGGTAATCCCTTCCACTGGTTGAGGAACGTACTCACGTGTGAGTTCATTCACTTCATCAGGGCTAAAGATATCTGGAGTAGAGCGGGCATCTCTCTCCGGCTGCCCAGATGCCTGGGAAGCACCAGATTCAACCTTGTCACCGGCTATTGGTTCTGAACCTGGAGTCACCTCCGACTCAGGGCTGGGGTTTTCTGCACTCATTTAGTGGGGTTTACTGAATGTTGAATTCGACAAAGAAGAGGTCATCAATGATTCCGTCAATGCCAGGAAGGTTATTAAGGGCAGTTTTTAACTCTCGTCCTGCTTTGTCCTGCATTTTCGTGTTATTGTTGATTTCTTTTAGGCTAAGGGAAGAAAGGTAACTGATGGTTTCGTGCTTAATCTTGGATTTGTTGGAATCAATCACATTTTCAAAAGCCGGGTTACTACCAGAGAGATCATAGCTCACCAGGATGAAGCGGGTGCGATGTTCACCGGCAAGGTTTGCAACAATACGTTCAAATCTTTTCGACAGCCCAGCTCCATGACCACCGTGACCACCTCCACCACCGTGGTCGCCTTCACCATGAGCCTCTTCTCCATGGCCGTGAGCACTGCCATGTTCTCCATGGCCTCCATCGCCAAGCATCTTGGACATCTTGGGCATCATGTAAAACTGGAACATCAATACCGTAAGCAGTGGGGTTGCCACAAGTACGACAATGATGGGAATTAGTGAGTTACCCCGTGAGCTTTTACGAAGGCCTAGGATGCCTTTTTTCGATTTCATGGCGTTCATCTTAGAGTTTTTTCGTGTATGTCAAAGCAAACATTAACGTTTGAGATTTACTGCCTCACTGTACATCGTGTCAGAAACAGTAATCACTCGGGCTCCCGCTTGGAAACTTCTTTGGTTTGCAATAATGTTGGCAAACTCGCCAGTAAGGTCCACGTTGGAGAGCTCCAGAGAGTAAGGTCGGATCTCTCCGGTGCCTTCTGTCGTTGGGGCGACAAGGCCCGCATCAATCTGGCTGGCAAGGTCTCCTTTATTGGAATAGTAGCCATCGCCAATTCGGTCTAATTTTCCCGGTACCCGGAAGTCCGTAAGGTACACTTGTTGGGTGACTTCCGTTCCATCGTTGAGAAGGACACGAAGGGTTCCATCATTTTCAAAACGGTAGCTATCCACCTGTTGGATATCTTCGATAATAATGTCACCATCGGCTCCCTGCACATTGTAACCTTCCGAAGTCACCAGGTTGCCTCCTGCATCCCAGTTGAAATTTCCGGATCGGGTAAAGAGAGTTCCATTCACCTCGTCAGCATTGGGATTTCTGACTTGAAAAAATCCGCTTCCGTGAATGGCAAGATCCGTATCAATCCCTGTTTCCTGGATCGGGCCTTGCTTAAAATTACTAGAGACATTCACCATGCTCACACCAGAACCAACCTGATTGCCTGGAGCACCACTGGTCTCCGTGTAATCGTTTTTGAGGTATGCATTGTAGAACTCGTCGGCATATTCAGCTCGCATGCCTTTGAATCCCAGAGAATTCACATTGGCAACGTTGTTACCGATGACTTCCATTCCCTTAGTGAAGGTTTGTAGAGCACTAGCTCCTGTGTAGACTGAGGTAAGCATGGCGTTTTCCTAGGTTATTGTGGTGAAATAATGTTTTCTAAATGGGGTGATACGAAATTAGTTGGAGCTGGTAGGTGCGTCTTCAGTGCTCTCCGGCTCAGGCAATTCAACGCGAACAACGGAGGTGGATGAGAAATCACGTTCACCAATAGTGAGCTTCATTTCGCCTTCCTTATTGGAGACGGCCGTAACTACTCCTGAGAATTGATCGCCACCGGCTTCAGGTTGAACCGAGACAACTTTACCAAGGTAGTTTTGTACGGAGTGGTTCATTTGCCCCTGTATGAAGCTTTCAAAATTTTTGTTCAGATTACTCATCTGATCCAGAGAAGAGAAGCTGGCCATTTGTGCGACGAACTCTGTGTCCTTCATCGGCTCCATGGGATCCTGATACTGCAATTGGGAAGTCAGCAATTTGAGGAAGTCATCCATATTGAGCTGAGATTGCTTGGTCTGCAGAGCACTCTGAGTGGGCGTAATGGCACTGGAGACGGACTGGGTAGCTGCGGCTGTTGGGATCATGATGGTTTATCAGGGTTAGTTTTGTGATTGTTTAAAAGTGTAGTTGCTTGTGTTGAGCATTAATGGGCGAACTGTTTCCCTTCGATGGGTTCAAATTCAGGAGCTTCCAGATTGATGCCTCTTTCTGAGGCTTCCACCCGTAGACTTTCCCAGGTCTTTTCCAGAGCTTCCTGGAGGCCTTTTGATTTTGTGGAAAATTGTACTTTCAAGCCGCCGTTGTTCGGGCGAACATTAATTCGAACCAAAACCTTTTCACCATCCGGCATATCCAGTGTGACACGGGAAGTCCCGCCACTTTCCTGCATACGGAAGATTTGCTGAGCAAGTTGAGCCACTGGGCCACTATAGGTGCCCTGAGCGGCAGTAGATTGTGCAGAATTGGCGGCACTAGCCATTTGCTGAGTGGAAAAATTTTCCTGCGTATTCTGAACCTGCTGTTGCTGATATACTTCCTGCAGGTGAGCTTGCAGTTCTTTATTCGATGACTGAGAAGAGTTCTGCTGGTTTTGATTACCGGAAGAATCGGATGGGGTTTCAGAATTGTCCCCCTTGGCTTCAACTTTGTTAAATAATTGTTCGGTGCTTGGGTTGGGCTCAACAGTTTTCGAAGAGTTGGCAGAATGTGCCTGACGTGTAGTCCGAGTCTTGGAAGGCGATTGCTGAAAAGGAGTCGCCTTTGGTTGCTCCAGAGGTTGAGGTTTGGGGAGATGTATGGATTTTACTTGCGACGATGTTACCTGCTGGGAGGCAGTCAGCTGAGCTTTGGCTTCCAATACGGGTTTAGTGGTGTTGCCGGTAGGTTGTTTCGCGACAACTTCCTGGCCTCGTTGATTCACAATTTTAGAAGACTGAATTTTTTGCTGGGTTCTAGCTGCATCGGCCTGCTGCGGTGTAAGTACCCCTGCTGGTGCCACTTTTTGCTTTGCATCGCCCAATGTCTGGGCACTGGGCTTCTTGGAGGTAAACTGTTGTGGATTACTCTCATTGGGGCGGGAAGTCAGCATCCCTTGCTGAGCATGGATTTCACTGTCATGATCCAATGCTTGTTCTTGCATGGGGCTGTTACCTTCAGCGGCGGCCTGCGACTCCTTATCCAGAATGTATTTGTGAAACAGGTCCTTCTCGGGGAGTTCAAGATTTTGCCGGCCAACCTTTTCCCTTGGCGAAGAGTTGACTAATGCAGATGCCGGGGATGCTTGCGATGTGATGTTCTCAGTCAGTGCCATGATCGTTATGAGGGAAGGTGTGTAGATCGGTGTGGTGTTAAATGGGCTCAGCCTCCGTTGTTTGGATCAGCGGATTCTTCGACCACCAGTGTACGAAGTTGTTGCAGAAGGGCGGCGGCAAGAGCCTTAGATTCATCCGTGGCTTCTTTTCCACCTGTCATTTCCTGCATAATCGGAGCAAAATCCTTAGGGTCCATTAATTCGATTATTCCAGTGACGGTCTCGTCTGGTATGGATAAAGACACTGGCTCTGCGTCTGTAAGACCTTGTTCTTCCCGAGCTTTTTTAAATTCATCCTGATTCATTTGGAGGAATAAAGTGACTGCGGCGACAGGTGAAAGGCCCTCTACCGTGGCCGCCAGATCCTTCATCTGATTCAACTGGGCTTGCTCCAGAAACAGGCGGCGATCCTGAAACTTCTTTACCCGGTCATCGAAGCCAGCCTGAAGCTCAAGAATTTGCTTCTTATGGATATCAAACTCTTCTAACTCCTGACGTATACTGTTGCGACGATTTTCCAGATCCTGCTCTCTTTCGCGGATCAATTCATCGCGTCTTTCCAGTTCTGCAACAAAGGCTTTCAGGTCATCCGTCAAGTTGGCAGGATACTGGATTGGTTTTTCCGGAGCAATGGCAAGCTGGGGTGCATGAGTGTCACCATACTTCTCATTAAACTTTTTCAGTGCACCGCTCATCATGAAGAAGAGCAGTGCCATCGAGAGCACTAGTGAGATAGCGACGACAAACCAGAGGGATTTGAGGAATTTCATAGTTTCCTAATTCAGTTGTTAAAGTTTCAGAGTTGGATGATTGTTATGAGGTCACAAATGGGGAGTGGTAGGTAGAGCGATTGTTGGCAAGTTCCTCCAACAGCTTCTCTTCTTCCTTAAATTGGATGAATATGTGTTCTTCTTTTTTCCGTTCGCGGTGATTATCGAGAGCCTTGAACTCTCCTCTTTTGGAAAGGTATTCCTGATGCTTCTCGTCCTTCACCTTTTCTTTTTCAGTGAGGAGTTCTCGACTTTCCTCCAGCATCTGCTTGGCATTGGCCATGGAGCCGTAAAAGGAGGCCAGCATTTGAGCACTGACTCCACTACGCACATTGTTCTGGATCTGGCTGGCGATCTTGGAAATCTGGTTCTCGATCTTCTTACAATTATCGAGTTGGTGCTCCCAGTCCTGCATCGCTCCAGCGTATGCTTCCAAGGCAGTATCCATGGTCTGTTCACGCATGTGAAGCAGGTGTTGCAAGCGATAATGAAAAGGCTTCATCCGACAAGAATCTCCTTTAATCTGGCAAAGCTATCCACACGGGAAATTTTTTCCTCATCCGCCTGACGGAGGAATTCCCGGATGAGCTCATACTTTTCAATGGCTTTATCAATGTGAGGGTTGGTGCCCTTCGCATAGGCACCTACATTGATCAGGTCTTCATTTTCACGGTAGACGGCAAGAAGGTCTCGAGCTTCTGTGATGAGAGCGACTTCTTCTTCACTGCAAATTTCCAGGTAGAGACGACTGACGCTATCCAGCACTTCGACAGCAGGATAGTGGTTGGCATTGGCCAATTTTCGACTCAAGACAATATGCCCGTCCAAAATACTTCTGACTGCATCCGCCACGGGCTCATTCATGTCATCGCCTTCCACCAACACGGTGTAAATCGCAGTAATCGAACCGGTCTCTCCGGTACCCGAACGCTCCAAAAGCTTGGGTAGGGCACCGAAAACAGAAGGCGTATACCCTCTTGTTGTTGGGGGCTCTCCCACGGCCAAACCAATTTCACGTTGGGCCATGGCAAATCGGGTCACCGAATCCATGAGGAGCATGACGTTTTTACCCTGGTCACGAAAATATTCCGCAATGGCAGTAGCAACATTGGCGGCACGAATACGTAGCGGAGCAGGCTGATCGGAAGTGGTTACGATCAGAACAGTCTTCCGCATCCCTTCTTCTCCCAATTGTCTCTCAATGAACTCCTTTACCTCACGTCCCCGCTCTCCAATCAGAGCAATCACATTGACATCCGCTTCAGAATTCCGGGCGATCATTCCCAACAAGACAGACTTCCCCACACCACTACCGGAAAAAATTCCCACACGTTGCCCACGACCAAGAGGAATAAAGGAATCAATCGCTTTAATTCCGGTTTCAAAGGGGGCTTCAATCGCCTGCCGGGACAGTGGATGAGGTGGATGAGATTTCAGGATGCCGGAATTTTTTGCCCGAAGGACACCCTTCCCATCAATTGGACGCATTCTCCCGTCCAGCACACGGCCCAACAAGCCGTCCCCGGCGGGAACTGTGTTGCTTTCATGTGAGGTAACCACTCGACAGCCCGGATGTAAATCGTGCATTTCGCCAAGAGGCATCAGCAAGACCCGGTTTTCCCGGAAGCCGACAACTTCTGCAGGAGCCGACTCACCGGACCGTTCGGATTCGATCATACAAATTTCACCGAGTGCAGCATCGGGACCTTCCGACTCAATGACCAATCCATTGACATTCAAAATCCTGCCAGACTTCTCATACGTGGTGATGTCACCAAGCTGGTGCTCCATCCGATCGAGGCTTTCTGAAAGCAGATCCATCACGAGTTAGCTCCCCCCAAAGAGCGTAACCGTGTCGTGACACTTCCATCCAGAGTGCCAAACCGGCTTTCGACAAAACAGTCTCCACGATTGAGGCTGTCATCTTCTTCAAATTGGATATCAGGATAACGGGCAGACAACGCATCACCACTATCGTCTCCACCAAAAAGACCTGACAAGGCCTGGGCGAAATCAACACTATCTGCGGCGGCATCCGGAGATTCCTTCCCCTGACCTCCGGCATCAAGGTTACGCAGCAATTGAAGATCTTCTGGATGAAGACGCACCCGAAGCTTTTCATCTTCCGGAGCCTCTTTGATGATCTTATCAACAATCGCTTGTACGTGCTTTGGTTCGACTTCGATAGATTCGATCACTCTTTCAGCCGCCCTAACGACAAGCTGCGGCACTCTCTGAGATAGTTGTGCCATGGCATTCTCCTGCCCCTCCTGTAAGGATTGCAGCAGCGCATTCTGACGATTTGTCATTTCCTCCCGCAGAGCTTCTACTTGTGCAGCAATTGCTTCATGAGCGTCCGCTTTTCCACGTTCGTAGGCAATTCTCTCCCGCTCCTCGGCGTCCTGAGCAGGAACAGAGGGTTTTCCGCAGTAGGTCACTGTGACCTTTTTCAGAGGCCGCGGAAATTTAATGGTTCTATTCGACAAGTCCGCCATCACCTGTGGAGAGGGAAATTTCTTCGCTGGATTCGAGAAGTCTTACGGTTTCCATAATTCTGCCCCTTGCGTCGTCGACAGACTTGCGGGGGACAGGACCCATGAATTCGAGTTCTTCCTTAAGATTTTCTGCCGCACGTTTGGAAACGGCCCCAAAGAAGGCTTTTCGCAATTCGTCGGAAGCAGGCTTCAGAGCCAAAATCAGGTCTTCGGTCTGCACATCCCGGGCAATCTTCTGCAGGTCCATGACTGGAAGCTGGATGAGATCGTCGAAAGTGAAGAGTGAATTGCGAATCTTTTGGGTAAGTTCTGGATTCCGCTCTTCAAGACGCTCCAGAATCTTGTCCTGAACATTGGAAGAGACCTTCTTGAGAAGTTCCGTTGCCGCTTCCGATCCTCCCCCGGAGTGCCAGGGAGAGGTCGAGCCTGCATCGGTCAATCGCTTGATGGATTCAGCCACACGGGAGATTTGCTCCGAAGTGTAGTCCTCCAGGTTGGCGATCCGGTCGACCACTTCATCCTGCTGCTCCGAAGAAAGATAAGTGAAGACCTGGCCTCCCTTTTCCTTACTTAGATTAGCGATGACGAAAGCGATCGTCTGGGGCTGCTCCCGGGCAAGAAGGCTGTAGATCTGGCGAGGGTTGAGCTGGTCCACACTGTCCATCAAATCCGCAGCACTGCGGCCTGGTTCAATGCGATTGACCATGGTCTTCGCCTTGTATTCACCTTTGGCGATTTCCAATGCTTTCTGAGCAAACTCGAATCCGCCGACAGATTCCTTGAGACTGTCTCCGATAATTTCAGCGAATTCCTCAACCAGTTTCTCCTGGATGTCACGAGGCACATGGGTCCAGCGGTTGATTTCTTTACAAATCATCTCCGCTTCATGGTCCTCAAAGTTTTTAAGGAGTTCACCCGCAGCCTCTTTCCCCAGCACGATCAGCAACATTGCCAACCGCTGGGTCTTGGAGAGGGAGTTGTATTCTATTCCAGAATCTGCCATGGTTTTTCGAGTTTTCTACAAGTCAGGTTTACTTATTTCCGGGTAATGGTTTACTTCTTGTTGACCCAGGATCTGAGGGCGGAACCTACGTTTTCACTACGATCACGAATCAGTTCATTAAGCAACTCAGGGGTTAAAGCATCAGCAAGTGCAGGCACCGCAGTACCATCCGCATTGTAATTTCCGTCCATGAGGGCGGCTGTGGTTTCTCCGTTTTGCGAATCATCGATGATTTCCACTTCAGGTTGATCATCGGCACGGAACTTCCTCATGATCATGAAGAAGAGAATCAGGACACCAGCAGCAATGAGAAGGCCAATGATGAGGTTCACCAGTGGAGCGTATTCATCGAGGGTGTTATTCCACTTGTCTCCAAAGGTCGGAGCAAAAGCCGGTGGACGGGCAAAGGAGTGCTCAGCAACCGCAACGCTGCCGTTGATATATCCATTGCCTGTTTTATCCTCTTGTAGGCCAATGGCACCAGCGACAAGACGAGTAATCTCATTCAAGTCATTCTTGATGGGATTGCCCAGATAATCCAAGTTGCTGACCAGCACGGAGGCGGTGACGTAATTTATCTCACCAGGATTCTGAACCGTTTCAGTTAACAAACTGTCGACAATGTATTCCGTAGTCCGGCTTTCACGTTCTTCTTCAGTTTGTGCAATCGGAAGGTCGCCTACTGAGCCAGGAAGATTTTGAGGTTCATTCTGGTTTTGACCGACTCCAAGATTTCCAAGAGCCCGTTCACGAGTATTCAGGCTGTCCTCGTCGTGCATTTCCTTTTTGGCGATGCTGCCATCGTCATTATGATCAAAATCCTGATCGACGATGGTCACACTTTTCATATCCAGATCGATACCGATACGGGCAACAACATTACCTCTGCCAAGCATCTTTTCGAGCATGCTCTCCACCTTCTTGGCCATATCCGCTTCACGCTTGTTAATGTAACGGGCACTTCCGCTGGCTTCTCCAAAAAGTCCATCATCCTGAAACTGCTCAGTCAGTGTATTGCCCTTATTATCGACAACGGCAACATCCTGAACCGTAACATTGGGAACCGCATTGGCGACAAGATAACGGATGCCATTCACGGCTTTGTCTGCCAGAGTGATGTGACCGGTATCAACGAAGACAGAGGCCTTGGCCTTTTCGTTGGGGTCAATCTTGATCAGGCGGGTATCCGGTTCAACGATGAGAACGCGGGCATTTTTCACACCTTCCAGAGACATGATGGTACGGGACAGCTCACCTTGAATGGCACGGGTTTTTTGCAGCTTGGTGACAAAATCACTCGTACCGATTTTGCCAGGTTCACTACCAAACAACTCCAGACCGATGGTCTTATCACTGGGCAAACCTTGTTCGGCCAGTGTCATGCGAAGACGATGCACATCTTCTTCCAGAACACGGACACCATTGCCAGTCTCCGTGGTTTTGAACTTGGTACCGGAGGCTTCCACCACGCTGACAACCTTGGCCATATCATCATCCGACAGACCTCCGTAGAGGAGTTCCATCTTAGGTTTACTAGCCCAGAACATGACTGCTGCAGCAACAGCGATCAAGCCGACAACCGCACCGCCTGCAGCCACTCTTTGACCAGTGCTGAGGCTTCTCCAGAAATCTTGAATACTTGAGAGATTCATTTGATTGATTCCAAAATTAAGGGGTTACTGTGGCTGGAAACTAAACGTTCATACGCATCAGGGTCTGGTAGGACTCCTGGAGCTTGTTACGAACTTCGAGCATGAGATTGAAGGCAACACCGGATTCACGCATCGCGATGGTGGCCTCGTGGATATTATCACTGCGACCGGCCAGAAGATCACGCACTTCTTTCCCGGCATGCTTTTGCTTTGCATCCACGCCTTTGACCAAACCCTCAAGCATTTCCGAGAACCCTGGAGCACGCTCTACCTGAGGTGTCCCCATGGTGGAATGATAGGCCCGGGTTGCATGATCTGCAGCAGCCCCCTCCATAATGCTCGAAGTCGAACGCAGGTGATGCTGCATCTGATGCTGCCCGATCTGGGTGATGGACCTCTGTAGTTCAGACTGTTGTTGTTGAGCGCCGACGGCGCTGATTTCAGTTAGTATAGCCATGGTTTTGTATCTATCTTATGTTCTATCTAAAAGGAGTTCTTACGGGCAGTAGGTGTGTATCTATCTTATGGGTTACTGCCCTAGGGAGATTGCTTTCATCGCCATTTGACGTGAGGTCTTGGCGACATTGAGATTGGCCTCATAGGCACGTGAGGAGGAGATCATATCCACCATTTCGCGGGACACTTCCACATTCGGCATCTCGACCATACCGTCCTTATCCGCATGCGGATGGTCTGGATTATAAATCTTACGGCCTGGTGTCTTATCATCAAAGACGTCGGAAACCCGGACCCCCTGGTGCAGTGCATCGTACCCAAGATTCTTACGGGTATGATTGAAAGCGACAGGCTCCTTTGCCTCATCAATCAATGCTTCGAAAGCAACCAGCTTTCTCTTGTAAACACCACCATCCATGTCACGGGTGGTGTGAGCATTGGCGATGTTTTGCGCAATCACCGAAAGGCGTACCTTTTCGGCGGCCAGTGCATTGCCAGTGGCCCGGATTCCAGGCATCAGATTCATGTGAGAACTCATTTGTATCTATCTTCTCTTAATGATGGTTAAAAATTATGTGGCTCAAACGGGATGGATTTACATCAATTGCCCCTTGATCGCCTGATTGAGGGTTTTGATCTTTCCACCGAGGTAGTCGGAGAGAAAGTAGTAATTCAAAGTGTTGCGATTGATCTCCAGCAGCTCTTTGTCCAACTCCACGTTATTACCATCGAGGCGAATCGGCTTGGTCCGCTTATCAATCTCCGTACGAATGCCCATGTTGGCAATTTTGTCCTTATCACCCCGCCCCAGGGCATCGGTCAGCTCCTTTTGAAAAGTGACAGGCAAATCACGACGCTTGTAACCCTTGGTTTCCGCATTGGCGATGTTGTTGGAGAGAGCTTCATGGCGGACATGAGCTGCATCCATCAGCTTTTTGGAGAGAACGTAATTTTGTGAAGAGTAAAGATTTTCTAACATGGTGCCGAAATCTATGCAACCTTCATGCCAATTCCACCAACACTCACGACCAGCCTTTTAGATATAAGGGAAAAAACTGTAATTTCTTTTCTCATTTTACGAAGGGCTATTGAAACGGCAAAAAATTCCGAGTAGGGAGCAGGAGGAATTCGACAACATCGAAAGCAGGTTCCGCACCACCCTTCTTACAATTTCTTCAGAAGCGGCTTGCCCTACTCCATCCAATTCTTTGTCTGCTTACTCCAAACCCAATTACTGCCCGCCCCTTCCAGAAAACGCCCAAATATGCGATTTCCCGACTTCGAGCCCTGCCTGTTTATTGTCTCCGACAAAGGGGATATCCTTAGTTATGAGCCGCACTTCCTGGAATGGCTTGGGGATCATACAGACCCCATCGTCGATTCTTCCTTTCGGGAAATCCTTGGCAAAATCAACCCAACCTGGCCCAACCTGATCCCGGATCGCCCCTGTGACTTCCCACACCACCTGTTCATCCCTTGGGAAAACCCCGAATCTGCAGAACATCCTTTTGGCCTGAATATTCGTAAACTCAGCCACGAGCACCGACATTTTCTCACCCTCACTCCTGAACTCTCCAAAACTTGGCCCCTTCCCCTGGACAGCCCGAACTCGGATGCCACACTGCGCTCGATGGCCCTCCGGGCACTCAATGCAGAAGAACGCCTGGAAACCTACATTGAGAACTTTCCCGGGACCTTCTTTTCTCAGCGACCGGACCTCTCCTTCAGCTACCTCGGAAATGGTGCCGCAGACCTCCTTTCCCACTCCCCTGAGCAACTTTATAATAACAGTGGAGTCTTTCTCAACCTAATCGACAATGGAGACCGGGAAAGATTTATTGATACATTGCGAAACAACGCGTCCACCCCAACCCGGTTCAGCCAATCCTACCGCCTGAGAAAACCAAACTCAAACGATGTGGTATATGTCCTCGATGTCAGAACACCCAAGCTGACACCCTCGGGGATTCTGATCGGCTACGACGGAGTCTGGCTGGATGTGACACGTCAGGCCATCGCAGAAAACCGCCTCTCGGATACGGTATGGAAAGAAAACCTGACCCACCTGACCAACGGCCTGGCACACGACTTTGGCAATCTAATGGCGGGCATATATTCCGTCAGCGACATGCACCTGCAGAACCTACCGGAGCAGGACTCCATGTACGAACTGCTGGGAAACATCAAACACAGCTCACTGCAGGCGCAGCAACTGGTTCGCAAAATTCTGGATCTTCATAAAGACCAGAATGCTGGCAACAAAACCTACGCAGACCTCAAAGTCTTACTGAAAGAGCAGTTGGACCTGTGCAAAATCCTCGTTGCCAGAACCACCTCCATACAACTCTCCGTCCCCGAAGACCCCTTACCGGTACACATTGATGAATCCGCCTTTCGCCAAACCATCCTGAACCTGACCATCAATGCACGGGAAGCCATGGGACCTACTGGGAAAATTGACATCCAGCTCAGAAATGTAAACGCTTCAGAAGAAATGGCACCGCCCGGGGCACCATTCATGGGCCCCGCCCCTCAGGATGGAGTCATCATGGACTTTACTGACACAGGCAAAGGCATTCCAGAGGATACCATCGGAAAAATCTTCCAACCCTTCTTCACATCCAAACCCAATGGAAAAGGAAATGGATTTGGCCTCTACAACGCCAGAATTTTCGCAACCAACCACAGAGGTAAAATCGGAGTCAGTAGCAAAGTAGACGAAGGCACAACCTTTCACCTCTACCTACCCATCGTCAAAGAGTAAAAGAGAGAGAACTGGCATTGAATATGCTTTGAAAGCGTTTCCATTCAAAGCAACACCCATTCAAAGCCAGTCAATGAATCCTATTCTCGTCTCTTCTCTTGTCGGTGCAGGACAAAACCTTCTTTCCCAAGCAATGGAAGCAGGGACCTCCACGCAATCCGACGACCCCAACTTTTCCAAAGTCCTCAACAGCAAGATGTTTGATACGGCGAAATATATGGAAGAAAATGGCCTGCACTCTGCGGAGGACGTGGCCAAGCATATCAAGGAATTGAAGGCACAACTACTCCAAACGTCCCAATTTCTAAATACACCCTACGGCCACGAAGAACCCTCAAACGTCCAAATACTGGCGAGTAATAACGGCTACTCACTGAACACTCCCCAGCACAAGACGACCATACCCACCAACACCCAGTCTCACAGAATCGCTCATGCCATTCATAGCCTGCAGACTTGGGTAGAGCAGCAAACCTGACTCTCACCTCAAGCCTAAGCCTGGCCCCCAACAGGAACCCACCCCATTGAGCAACTCCAACGAAAAAGAGGCCTCTTCCTACTCCTCTCTACTGGATACCATCGAGCACTTACCGCCCGATAAACTCAGCAAAATCAGGCAATACCCGAAACTGGCGTCCCTCCAAAGCATCTATCAGGCACTCAGTTCAATGCTGGAGTCGGATCACGCTTACCTTTCCCAGGTAGCAGAACTCATTAGTCGTGACCCCCCGTTGACCTCAAGACTACTAAGGCTGGCCAACACCCTGATTTACAATGACAGTGAAGCCTGTGTCGATATCGAAGAAGCGGCATTGGCCGCAGGTTTCGACAAAATCAATCAACTCCTGTTGGCCGCTCCAATCATTCAGGACCTCCAGCAACTGCAAAAAGAGCACGAACACACAAATTGGACCGAATTCTGGCAACACAGTATCGCCACCGCCATTTTATCCAGAGAGATCTTTTCACAACGGGGAGAAACCTGCAGGGGGGACCTCGATTACCTTGCAGGCCTGATTCACAATATCGGCAAGATTATCATCGCCCTGACGTTCAACGAAGAATTTGAAAAAATTGCACAGAATCATCCAGAAGATGAAGATGAAGAAATTGAATATGAAAAAGCCCTTCTGGGATTAGACCATGCTCAACTGGGAGCCTACTACCTCTACATCAACGAGCTCCCTGAGGAAATCATTGATGCAACACAATTTCATATCAACCCCTGGGCTTCCACGCAATACCCGGAACTGACAGCAACAACGCAACTGGCCAGTAATCTCGCTAGATTTGCCGGAATTCCAGGAATCGAAAACCTCCCCACTCCTACATGGGAAAACATTGAACAACTAGCCTCCTGGCCAAAATTGTTTCCTGAAGAAAACGATCAACACCACATCAGGGAAGCTCTTCGCCCAACTCTGGAAAGCCTCCCCTTTTTCCTCCAGACCATGATTTAGACCCTGGAAAACTTACATCGGGCAATAATATTTGAAAAACCTGGCACTCGTGCCCGCGCCAGGATCAATTCGAATACTTACTTTCGATCCGCATTTGGGGCACCCCCCGACATAGGCAGTTCCCTCCCGATTTTTGTAAAGACGCCCGTAGGCTCCGCAATTCACAAACTGCACTCCCAGAAATAAACGCTTGGACCCTTGGCCAGATGATGAATGTGCATTACCCCCATTCATGGATTTCCTAATGATTGATCAGTTCTTCGTTTCAGGCTGGAGAAAACGAACCACATCGGACTCCAGGTTTGCCTGAATTTCTAAAGCAAATTCATCCTTAAGCAGGATGGACAACCAGGAATTACGCCCTTCCTTGCCCTTGTTGCCTATGGCAGCTTTGCCGTTTTCTACAAATTTTTCAGAATAAATACGGAAGTTTTCTACTAATTCATCCACTCTGGCACGAATTTGCCCGATCAATTCATTGACGCCCAACTTTGCCTCCCGTACGGCATCAATATCCAGATCATCGGGTTCCGCTGCCGATAAAATGCGTTCCAGCAATTCATGAAGATTCAACTGTCGAATCCACCCTTTCCCCAATTTACCCGGCAAAGAAAAAGTCTCACGATTGGCAGTGCCATCTGCCCGAACAAAAGTTGCAAAACCATTAAAATTTGTGTCCTCCAACAAAGTTAAGTCCACTTGGATCTCCTTAAGAACACCCCGTATACCTTCCCCTACCTCCAAGTGCTCAACCAAACCCTCCAGCCGACCAAGAAGATTACTCACCAAAAGCAACGCATTCGCTTGAACGTGTAGATAACTTAACCCCTCTTGCAGTGGCTCTTCTACCTTCTCACGGGACTTCAGAGGAAACTTCCCATTTCCAATTTCACGCGACATCCTCTCCAATTCACGTTTGGAATCGGGTGACCCACTTAACACACTTGCCAAGTGAATCAGTTGATTCCCGTCACTATCATCATCATTGAATGCCATTGCTCTAAATTTGTTAACGTAAATAAAGCTTGGAAAACAGATATCATTTTGCAAGCCAAAGCAAAAACAACATAAACCGTACATTCACGAGCTCCACTATGAGATCTCCAAACGCCTCCACCTTTAAGCTCTCCCTGGGACTGACATTACTGATTATCCTCGGATTATGCCCGGCCCTTTTCGCTCTCAAAATATATCCCATCAATTCGAGACCACTTCCTGCCGAAGATCTCAATCTGATTTTTGCGATCTTAGCCTGTGCCGCCATACCACTGGCCGCCATGACTGTAAACTCATGGCCTACAGGAAATAAGAAAGTCACACCGAGAGGACCATTTTCCAAACGCTACAAAATCCTGACTCCAGTGAAAATCCTGGCAGATCGGAAAAAACAAAAAAAAGGCCCTGCACAAAGAATGCGCAGAGCCCCAAATCCTGCCGCAACTGCAACTCCATCAATCTCAATGGCTCAATGGGCCACCCTCCCCCTATTCCAGCAAACCCCGGACTCCCCGACCGAGTCCCTGCTGGATCTTGCTGACAACCCATTGCTCATGATTGACAACGAAGGCAACATCCTGGCGGCCAACCATTCAGCTGAAGAAATACTCGAACTCACCCAGGAAAATTCCAAACTTATTAAAATTACTGACATCATTCCAAGACTCTTTCCCGACCCCGACGAAGAAAGTGAACCACTACAAAAATTTGCATTTCAAAACAATCAGACGGAAGTTGTCGGAATTGCCAGAGAAACACAGGCCATTACAACCAAAGGTAGAAAGATTCAGGTGCAGTTAAGGATGAGCAAACAGGAAGTCCACAATGCCTTGGTTATTGTTATTGAAATCATTCCTCAGAACTAGCAAGAACAAGCAGTAAAAACCCCTTATAAAACAGCAAAAAAGCCCTTGACTATCAGACCTACGGGAAGCACTTTATCCCCACTAATACCCTTAGATATCCCCATACTTCATACCTCACCCAGTCAATTAGTTAAACAAGCAGAATCATGGAAATCGGCGATGCAAACTCAGAGGTCAGGCGCCTCTTCAACTCGGACGAAGCTGTTGCGGTTCGGCGAAGTTTCCTCGAGCACATCTCAAAATGGCTCGAACTCCACGTCAAAAACAATGAAGACGACCTGACAGGTTTGGCCGTGCTTCTTGCTGATGGAGTGATTGATTTCTCTCAAATCAACACTGACGAACTCGAAGCATTTACAGGAGTAAAAAAAGGACTCACAGAAGCCTTTAACTATGCCAGTGCTCAATTTGAAGCCTACGACCAACAACTGGATTCACTACACTCCAAGTTTGCAAAAGACTTTGAGGACCTGGACCTGCAAATTGTTGCCGATAAAGATGCCTTCAGAAATTACCTGCGGATACTGACTCATGCTGAAGAGTACTACTTCATCAGCAGAAAGCTCAAGAGAGTCCACGACTCTGTCGGCACAGGCAAACTGGAAGACTAGTCCTTCTCCGGCTGCCAAACTTTCTAAAGCCCGCGTCCTGCGGGCTTTTTTTATTTACTAACCCAACTCTACTCCCAACCTCTCCAAACTCGATTTTTCAACGTATACCAATCATGGCACAACAAACTCTCAACATCTCCGTCCTTCCTGGGGACGGCATTGGCCCAGAAGTGATGGATGTCGCTCTCGATATCCTCAAAACCACAGGACAGAAATACGACTTCGACATCCAGTACCAGCAAAACGACGTTGGTGGCATCGCGATTGATAATCATGGAGTCGCCCTGCCCGATCAGACTTTGGAAGACTGCCGTCAAAGAGACGCCATCTTATTCGGCTCCGTAGGTGGCCCCAAATGGGAAAACCTTCCCCCAAAGGAACAACCCGAAAGAGCCGCCCTTCTCCCTCTTCGTAAAAACTTCAATCTCTATGCAAACATCCGTCCAGGCAACCTCTTCCCGGAACTGGTTGACCTTTCTCCTCTGAAAAAAGACACCATTCCCAGTGGACTTGATGTCGTGTGCATTCGTGAACTGACGGGGGGAATTTACTTCGGCCAACCCAAGACCACGACAACCCTTGAAGATGGAGACACGCAGGCCGTCGACACCATGGTCTACAAAAAGACCGAAATTGAAAGGATCGCCGAGATCGCCAGAATAACTGCGGCAGCCCGCGGCAACAAGGTCTGCTCTGTCGACAAAGCCAACGTCCTGGAAACTTCCATTCTGTGGAGAAACACCGTTACAGAATATTTCCAACAGAATGCCCCTGAGGTCGAACTCAGCCACATGTACGTAGACAACGCCGCCATGCAACTGGTTCGCGATCCGTCACAATTTGACACCATTCTCACCGAAAACATGTTCGGGGACATCCTTTCGGACGAACTCGCCGTCATCTGCGGCTCCCTCGGAATGCTGGCTTCGGCGAGCTTGGGCACACTACAAAACAGCCTAGGCAAGCCATTCGGCCTCTATGAACCCGCAGGAGGCACTGCCCCCGACATCGCGGGCAAAAACCTGGCCAACCCCTGTGCACAAATCCTCAGTGCCGCCCTGATGCTCCGGTACAGCTTCGGGCTGGAAAATGCCGCCAAAGCCATCGAAAATGCAGTAAAGCAAACCATTGCAGACGGTTACCGCACAGGCGATATTGCTTCCGGCGCTCCCAGCATTGGAACCACCGAAATGGGGCAACAAATCGCCGACCGCATCCAATAAACCATCTATCAAACTGTCGAAACCAGTGAGCCAGGAAATTCCCACAACCGCCGAAATCCGACAATCCTTTCTCGATTTCTTTGCCAGCAAAGATCACAAGATTGTTCCTTCGGCATCTCTTTTGCCAACGTCCCCCAACCTTCTCTTCACCAATGCGGGGATGAATCAATTTGTGCCCTGCTTCCTGGGAGAACGCACACCCGTGCACCCAAGAGTTGCCGACACACAAAAGTGCATTCGAGCAGGAGGGAAACACAACGACCTGGAAGATGTCGGCCTGGATGCCTACCACCATACCCTCTTTGAAATGCTGGGCAACTGGTCCTTTGGAGATTACTTCAAGAAAGACGCCATCCAGTGGGCATGGGACCTGATGGTAAACCAATGGAAATTCCCCAAGGAACGCCTCTACGCAACAATCTACAAACCCGGAGAAAACGATCCTGCGGAAGAAGATGTCGAAGCTCGGGAAATCTGGGCAGAGATCTTTCGCAAGGAAGGTTTGGACCCGGAGATCCACATCCGGGCAGGAGGCAAAAAGGACAACTTCTGGATGATGGGAGAGACCGGCCCCTGTGGCCCCTGCAGCGAGTTGCACATTGACATGACCCCTGAAGGCCAAACCAAGGGGGATCTCGTCAATGAAGACTCCCCATGGTGTATCGAGATATGGAATCTGGTCTTTATCCAATACAACGCTCAACCGGACGGGACTTATGCCACTCTGGAGCACAACCATGTCGATACAGGCATGGGCTTGGAACGGGTTGCCGGAATTTTGGCCACCACCCAAAACTTCACCCACTTCGACTCCCCCCCCTCCAATTACAACAGCGACATCTTTACCCGGATCTTTGATAAAATCTCAGAGTTCTCCGAGCACAAGTATACCGCTACCCTGCCCCAGGATCCTGAAAATCCCACAGAAGAAGAATTTGTCGATATCGCCTTCCGTGTTCTGGCGGACCATATCCGGGCTCTAACCTTGTCCATAGCAGACGGCATTCATCCCGGCAACGAAGGACGCAACTACGTCCTCCGCCGAATTCTCAGACGAGCCCTCATGTACTCCCGGAGAATTGATCTACCGGACGGCACATTTTCCAAACTGGCCCCCACCGTAATCGAAACGCTGGGAGACGCCTTCCCGGAGCTGCATCAACAAAAGGAGACCATCCAAAAAGTTCTTCAGAACGAAGAAAAAGCGTTTGAAAAGACACTCCGCCGAGGTTTGCAACTACTGGACAAGATTGCCGATCAGGGCGGAAAAGAAATCTCAGGAGCCGATGCCTTCCTGCTTTACGATACATATGGCTTCCCACTGGACCTGACTCAACTCGTAGCCAGAGATAAACACCTCACCGTCGATACCATTGGCTTTGAAAAAGAGATGGAAAAGCAACGGGACCGAGCCAGAAAAGCCAGAAAAACCGAAGTCATCTCTATCTCCACTGGCAGTTCCGACAATGTGGCAACCGAATTCACCGGCTTTGACCTGGAATCTTCAAGTGCAGATGCGACCATCATTCAGGAGCTGCACTCGGATAAAAATGGCTCTTACATCATTTTGCCACAAACCCCCTTCTATGCAGAGATGGGGGGCCAAATTGGAGACCGGGGTACTCTGCGGATAGAGGAGCAAAGTTTTACTGTTCTCGATACGATGCAGGACCCATCCGGGCGATTCCTGCACAAAGTCAAAGAATCCACTGATAACCTGAAAGTTGGCCAGGAAGTGATCCCCCAGGTGAACATGGAACTGCGGGAAGCCATTCAATCACACCATACCGCAACCCACCTCTTAAACTGGGCACTTCGGGAAACATTGGGTACTCACATCCGCCAGGCAGGGTCACTCGTGGAAGGCCAAAAGCTTCGCTTTGACTTCACTCACTATGAAGCCGTGAGCAAAGAGACCCTTCAGGAACTGGAAGAACGTATTAATAGCAAAATCCTGGAAAATGCCCCCATCGAAACTTACACAACAAATTTCAGTGAAAAGCCCGATGACGTCATTGCCACCTTTGGGGAAAAATACGGTGATGTCGTTCGCATCGTAGACATTGGCGGATACTCCAAGGAACTGTGCGGAGGTTGTCACACCCACACCACATCTCAATTGGGTTTCTTCAAAATTCAATCGGAATCCAGTATCGCCGCAGGCACTCGCAGAATCGAAGCCATCACGCAAAAAGCGGCTCATCAATACACTCTGGAAACGTTTCAGGCACTTCAACGGATTGCGGCCAACCTCTCCTGCCCCCAGGACAAACTGGAAGGCCAGATCCAAAAGCTACTGGAGCAAAACAAGGAGCTTCAAAACACCATTGATGCGGCCCAAAAGGCCAAACAAAACGCAATCATTCAAGATCTGAATAAAGAAATCAGGGACCACAACAATCTCCGCATCCTCTCCACCTTCATCGAAGATCATCCGCCCAAATCACTTCAGCAAATTGCCAAAACAGCATTCGGGAAATTCCAACCCGACATCCTGCTGATTGGGGGAAATGAGAACGGAAAAGTCTTTCTCAATGCATTTTGTTCCCCTGCGGCCATAGAACAAAATCTGAAAGCGGGCGATCTTGTCCGCACACTGCTCTCAAAAGTGGGAGCCCGAGGTGGGGGCAAGCCAGATTCCGCATCAGGCGGTGGTCCGGATAATGGTCAATTAAAGGAAGTCCTGCATGATCCCATCGGGCATTTGGATTGAGATCAAACCATCCTGCGCCGCTCAAGACTTAGGGCACAATTCCCAGACCTGAGCAGAGAAGGGATGCAGAGTTAGACGAATCTGATCTTCTTCTCCTTGGGTCGTAGAAACTTGGGCCTCTGGCATTGTTTCAAGTGTACCGCCATATTTGCTTAATGCGGAGTGTAGGACCGGTTGCCATATGCCTGCCTCCGGCACAACCAGATCCCGATCCCTTGGCAATGCCCCAAAATTCATAGCGACAATATAAATTTCCCCCTTGCGATATCCCCAACGAATAAAACTCATGGTGATATGAGCACCGTCGGAAATATCCAGCCACTGGAAGGCAAGAGGCTGAGATTCGGTTTTCGCCAGCGTGGAGTCCTGAACATAAAGGTGATTCAGGTCTGCTACCAGATTCTGAATCCCGGAATGCACGTCATACTGAAGTAAATTCCAGTCCAGTTTGGCATTCACATTCCACTCCTTGGTCTGTCCAAATTCCTGCCCCATAAAAAGCGTCTTCTTACCCGGCCACATCCAAAGCATGGTGTAGAGGGTACGCAGGTCCGCCGCTTGGGCTGGGATGTCCCAACCAGCCTCCATCTTGTTGATGAGGGAACCTTTGCCATGAACGACTTCATCATGAGAAAAGACCTGCATAAAGTTCTCCGCAAACTGATAATCCCGACAATGTAGAACCTTTCCAAATTCATCTTTCCGATAATCCGGAGGCGTCTGGAAGAACTTCAACATATCGTGCATCCATCCCATATTCCACTTCAAGTGAAAGTTGAGGGAATGCTCAGAGTTGTGCCGGTCTGTAACATCTCCAAACGCAGTCGATTCCTCTGCGATCATCACCACTCCCGGAAAATTCGTACGAATCGCATGGTTCGCCTGTTTGATGAATCCAACGGCTTCAAGGTTCTCATTGCCGCCATGAATATTGGGCACCCAATCGCTGCCACGGGAATAGTCGAGATACAACATTGAGGCAACCGCATCCACCCGTAAACCATCAATATGAAAACGCTCCAACCAAGCCATCGCACTGCCCATGAGGAAACTTCTCACTTCAGGCCGCCCATAATCAAATACATACGTACCCCAATCCCGGTGTTCCCGTTTCCACTCATCTCCGTATTCGTAGAGTCTTCCTCCATCAAACCACTCCAGTGCAAAAGCATCTTTGGGGAAATGGGCCGGCACCCAGTCCATAATAACACCAATTCCCTTTTGGTGGAGTGAATCCACCAAATACATAAAGTCATGAGGGGAACCATAGCGATGGCAGATCCCATAGTAACCCGTCACCTGATACCCCCAGGATTCCAACAAAGGATGCTCATTCAGAGGCAAAAACTCTACGTGGGTGAATCCCATTTTCTTCACGTAGTCTCCCAGCTTGTCCGCAGCCTCCCGATAACTATCCACCCCTTCCATCCATGAGCCCATGTGGACCTCATAAACGGACATGGGCTTCTCTTGCCATTCCCCTTTGTTGCGTTCTTCCATCCATTCCTGGTCCCCCCAGCAATACTCCTCCAAATCCGTCAAGATAGAGGCATGATTTGGGGGGCCTTCCGAATCCAGGGCCATCGGGTCTGTTTTATCCAACACGTCGCCAGCTTGGGTTCGGATGTGGAATTTGTAGCGCATTCCCAGAGGAATACTCGGCACAAAGATTTCCCAGACCCCTGTTGACCCAATGCTTCGCATGCAATGAGAAACCGGAGGATCATACTCCGGATAAAAAACCAGATAGACGGAATAAGCCTTCGGAGCCCAAACCGAAAAAGACCAACCCTCAACCCCCTGATGCTCCAGCTTGCGAACACCTGCCTTCTTGAAAATCCACGGATCTCCATACCGCCCGAAATCATGTAGACTTTCATCGGAAACGGTAGGAAGAAAGCGATAGGGGTCTTCGACTACCTTCTCATGCCCATCACTGTATATGAGCTGGAGCCGATAGGGAAAAACATCCCGTCCTTCGATCTCCAGCACAAAGACATCTCCATCTTTGTTCATCTCCCAAGTCTGACCACCTTCGCCAATCTCAACCACCAGGCATTTATCTGCGCCGGGTTGCAGAGTCCTTACCATAACCCCCCCATCGACAGGATGCATCCCCAACACAGCATGCGGTTGGGAACAGAGACCACGTTGAAGCCGATCCAATTCTTCGTTTATCTTGCTCATATGATAGCAATTTCAGTTTATAAATTCGTTTCTAATAAAGTGCTGCCCCCCGCCCCACTTGAGAAGCCATGTTTATTTTCTGAAAGCCTCTCATATGCAAGTTAAATAGGGGATACGGTGGGCTCAGTCAGGAACTGCCCAAGTTTATCAAGCCAGCAAATGAAGCATAGTAGATAGCATGAATTAGATGCCATCCAATCTTCACAGTGCAGAAACCTGTTTGACCAGTATTCTTTAACATCTCCATACATTGTATGTTATCACCGATCTTGACAGTTTCTGAAGGGAATGGAATAGAAGAGCACCAAATATTAGCTACGCACTATCTATCAAGATACTCGTGAAAAAACTCCTCCCAGCCCTCTTACTTTCAGCTCAACTCTTACCCGCCATCTGGCAATCCACTCAGGCCGCCGAACTCACGGCGGATAAAATGGAGTTTACCCGAGGTGCTCAGGTGGCAACCGGGAATGCCGAATTAAGAGATAAAGACCTCCTCCTCAAAGCGTCTAAAATCAGCTACAAAGATAACATTGCTCATGCAGAAGGGAAAATCTCCCTCAAACGCAAAGACCTGCTGGTGACTGGAGAATCTCTGGATTACAGCCTCGAAGATGGAAGCTTTACAGGAAAACAACTGCAAGTGGGAAAGTGGCCAGTGTATCTGGAATCCGATGAAGTCACCGGTGATGGAGACAAGTACGAAGCTCATGGAGCGATTTTCTACTACGGAGAACCGGAACTCTATTCGCCTTCCATTCGGGCTACCCGTGTCGGCTATGTCGTCTCGGATGAACGCTATGAGGTCGATGCTCCATGGATTCATTTAGGGAAACACAAACTTCTCCGGCTCCCGGGCGGCAGCTACTCCATGAGAAAGTTTCCCTACAGCATGATTGCCGATGCAGGAAACCGTAGACTGACCGGGGTATTCGTAGTCCTGGCCCCCTCCCTCCTCGGTAATGAAAATATCCGCTTTACCCCAGGGTTCGGAGTCTATCAGGAACGCGGGTTCATGCTCAAACCCAAGATCGACTATGATTTTGATGGGGAAGGAAAACCTTCCGGTTCCTTTGAATATTCATGGATTCGTGATCAGTCGGATGATCCACCCATATATCAGCCGACACTGCCCAAGGACCGCTACTTCTTCGACTGGACTCACCGCATACAAAAAGGCGATTCGATAGATACCAAAGTGAAGCTCAACTGGCTCAGCGATGCAGATTATCTTCGGGATTTTGACCCCGACTTCTTTCGGGATGATTTTGCAGACAGTTTTGCTGAAGCCAGCTACCACAAGAACAACTACCTCTTGTCTGCCATGGCAAGGATACAGCCGGACGATGTGCAGAGTTTCCCACGACGATTGCCAGATGTTCGTGCAGACCTGCTGACCAGCAAATTGGGAGCATCCCCAATCGATCACAGAGGCCATGTCGCCATGGCATGGCTTGAAGAAGATACCACCTCACTGGAAAGCACTCGTTTCGATGCCTACTATGGACTCAGCCATAAAATGAATACCCCAGAATGGTTTACCCTGACCCCCATAGCAGGAGCCCGAGTCACCCACTACGAAAGCAACGACCAACATCCAAAGAGTTATACCCGTTCCATTGGAGAAGTCGGAATCAACAGTGAGATTTTCTCCCACGCCACCTGGGATGTGAATAGTGATGTCTGGAAGATAAAAGGCCTGAGACACATTCTTAAAGCCATTGCCCAATACCGCTACATTCCAGAATCCGAAAAAGGAGCTGGAGAATACTCAGTCATCGAAAAATCCCTACTTCAATACAACATGCCACTTCTAGGCTTAGGCATGCTCCCCTACCTGGACCAGTTGGGAGACCAACACGTTGTCCGCCTCGGACTCGAAAACCGAGTGGATACCAAGCATGCCGACTATGGAACCCGTCGCCTGATTCAACTCAACGTCTACCAGGATATCTTCCCCGAAAGAGCGTCCCGACACCTTGAAGCTCTCTACCTGAACTTTATGATCAGCCCGGCACATTGGCTGGATCTGGGACTCACCGGAAAAATGCCCTCAGACCTTGGAGAATTAAACCAACTGAGTACAGGGTTCGTCCTCCGAGATGGAGATAAAGCAGACCTTTATTTTGCCAACGAATTCATCACCGACGGAGTGCAACAAAACTCCATCTACCTAACCTATCAGGCAAATCGGGACAATGCTCTCGCGGTCGGCTTGCGTCATGATGCAGATTCGAATGTACTCACCGAACAAATCTACACATGGAGCCGTAGCCTGGGACGCAATTGGATCATGGACAACACTCTCGTATTCAGAGATGGCGACCTTCGGGAGTTAGATTTCTCCTATAGAATCGGCATGAGACTAAGGGATTTTTAAACCCCAGGGCCGAGCAGTTATTGCTCCAGCAGCAATCCAGGCAAAGCAATTTGAGCTTTACTTTATATATAAGGAGAGTAGACCTAATTGTTTTCCCAAAAACTACCTGCTGAAACCCGTTCTCCCATTTTCAAATGGATCGTGCACTTGAAAACTCAAACACCACCCCCAACAAACATCTGTTGGGTATTGGTTTAGATTGTGAAGATGGTCATAAACGCATCACACAAGCCGAAGACTTCTCCATTATTGGAGGAAGTGAAGAGACGCATGATTGTATGACAGAAACTCTGTGCAAGACATTTGAAGATCTCAAATCCACTGGAAAAAACTTAAACACTGTTGAGTCTGAACAGCTAACCGATTTGATACACAAGAACATGCCGCAATAGTGAAACTGCGCATAAGGAATTTTCGATTTTGAGCTTGAAGAAGCCAACATCCCCAGGAGCGAAAAAGCTCCCCTCTCCCCCATCCAAATCTGGAGTGAAACGAACCTCTCCATTTAAGGCTGGTGGACCGCCGACCAAGGCAAGCAAAGCCCCTGCCTCCAAGGCACCGACAAAAGCCCCTGTGTCCAAAGCACCGGGCAAAACTCCGTCTAAGGCACCGACAAAAGCGCCAGGTAGCAAACCAGTCTCAAAAGCCCCCACAAAAGGACCAGTTGGCAAAGCGCCGTCAAAAACAACGACTCCTCCCGGCAAAGCCCCTTCCAAAGCTCCTTTGAAGAAGGTTGCGGCCACAGCCCCTCCCAGTAAAGCTCCCTTCAAGAAAGCGGTTGGAGCACCAGTGTCGAAGGTCCCCACCAAGGTTCCTGCAAAAAAAGGACCAGCTGGCCCCCCATCAAAAACATTAGCAAAAGCACCGACGAAAAAGCTTGGTGGACCACCACCATCCAAGGCCCCCACGAAGACAGCACCAAGTGTTCCATCTTCCAAAGCACCGTCAAAAACAGCGGCTCCATCAAAAGCTCCAGCAAAAAAAGTGCCGGGAGGCCCCCCCTCCAAAGCTGCTGGAGGATTACCTCCTTCCAAAGCACCTGCGAAAACAACACCAGGAGGCCCACCGACCAAAAGTCCTGCCAAAAAATTAGGAGGACCTCCGACAAAAGCTCCAGGCTCTAAAACCACAGGGATCCAAATGCCTCAAACCGTGGGAAGCACCCCGCCGGCCAAAGGTAACATGGGTGGCTCCAAAGTAACCCAGTCTCCCTTTTCCCCAAAAAAATCAGCAGGACCAGGAGCAGGACCAGCCTCCAAAGGTCCCGCCTCCAAAATCCCCAGAGGGCCAGCCTCTAAAGCACCGGTTCCCACCAAAAGTGTTGCCAAATCCGCTCCGCCCAAAAAGAAATCCAAAGGCCCCATGGGAGTCGTTCTCCTTGTTATCGATCTTCTCGCCCTAGGAGCAACCATCACCTTTGCACTCCTTACCTACCTGGAAATCTCCATTTTTAAATAAAGCATCTTTTCCCCTAAACCCGAAACCGCTTATCTAAAAAGTATCATGTTAACTGAACTCAATGCAGACTCCTTTAAGGACACCGTCTCTAACGCTTCCACACCTCTGGTTGTGGACTTCTGGGCTCCCTGGTGTGGCCCCTGTAAGGCACTGGGCCCAGTATTGGAGGAAGTCGCAGAAGAACTTTCCGACAAAGCACAAATCTGCAAAGTCAACATTGATGATTGCCGCGACCTTGCCGTGGAATTGGGCATTCAATCCATCCCCACGCTCTATTTCTTCAAAGATGGCGAAAAGAAGGATTCTCACGTCGGCCTGATCTCCAAAGGAGAGTTGGTCTCCAAAATCGAATCCATCTGACCAAACTTTGGCTTAGTCAGCTAAGAATTCTCACACAGAGGAGAATTCCAAAGAGAAGCACATAACGGGCTGTGGTGCCAAGGCATCGTAGATAGTCCTGTGCAGTCAATGATTTCTGCAATGCCTGCAAACACTTCAATTGCAACAAGCAGTAAAGCAAAGCAGGTATACACCACAGCAACCAGTTCTTCGGAGATAAAATAACCAAGCCAGCAACCGCAACAGTCGTCTGAAAGCCGTATTGCCATAAGCTGAAAACTCTCCCGAATCGTACCGCCAGAGTTTTCTTCCCACTGCGGGTATCTTCCTCAATATCCCTGTAGTTGTTGACGACCAACAGGTTATTGATGACCAGACCAATGGAAAGACCGGCAACCCAGCTTTGTACCGTGAAGACTCCGGTCTGAACATACTGCGTAAAGGCCACGGCAATCACTCCGAAGAAAAGGACGACAAAAAGATCTCCAAGCCCAAGGTACGCCAAAGGAAACGGACCGCCAGTATAAGCAATCGCACAAAGCAAACTGGCAATACCGACAATCAACAGTGGCACACCTCCATAGGGTAACAAGCCCAGCCCCGT